>Ga0307505_10000325_pt1 | contig 55208 bp, 52 predicted proteins | sample 23_S_MG_FD_202183 | JGI IMG/M metagenome (GOLD analysis project Ga0307505, IMG submission 202183) | Soil microbial communities from Populus trichocarpa stands in riparian zone in the Pacific Northwest, United States - 23_S | ecosystem: Environmental > Terrestrial > Soil > Riparian zone > Trees...
GCACCTCGCAACCCAGCGCATCAACTACGATGCAAATCCACGGGCTCTAGATCGAAGTGCTACGAAACCTGGGGGCAGCGCAATGCCGCCTTGGAAGTACTCGACTCACTGGGCGCCCGCACGGCGAGCGGCAATGTGTTCGTCAGCGATACGACCGGCGAGCCTCTGAAGTGGGTTCACAAGGTGTGGGAGCGGATGCGGGAGAAGGCCGAGCTCCCCAAGCTGCGCCTGCACGATCTGCGGCACCAGTACGCGTCGTTTCTGATCAACAGCGGCCGGACGCTGTACGAGGTCCAGAAGATCCTCGGGCACTCCAGCCCCTCCGTGACGGAGCGCTATGCCCACCTGACCACGCAGTCACTGGCTGCGGCGGCCAACACGGCGTCGGTCTTCATCCAGGAGGCTCGCCGTGCAACATAAGGACGACCTGGAAGTGGTCAAGAAGCTCATCGCCGCATTGGCACCTGGCCGGCACACGATGAAGGAGATCTACGGTGATCTCTGGGAAGGGGTACGCCGAAAACGCGCCTGCGGATGGTGGTTCAAGCGGGCTGTCGATGCTGGACGGCTGCCAAGGCTGCGCTGGGTCCGGAAGAGGTCCAACAAGTCCAACGAGTACGAGGTTCTGCCACGCTGACGGGTTGCAACTAGGAAGGCAGACCGCTACACCCGCCGCAGCGGTCTGCTGCAGCCCAAGCCTGCTAGCGCCAAACCCAGCAGCAGGGCCGTGGAGGGCTCTGGCACTGCAAGGGCCTCGCCGAAGATCTCGAAGCTGCCATCGAATTCATAAGCCTTGCCATCCGCCGTGAGCGAATAGCTCCCGAGGACCCTGACTTCCGTGAGCTCGAATCCACCGGGGATCTGGAAGTCAAAGCCCGCGAAACTGCGGAATGAGCCAACTCCATCGGCTCCGATTTGCGATACCCCCACCAGAAATGCGGTCGGTGGCAAATTCATCGCCGCGGCTAGAACGAGGTCCTCGGCGGTTGGCATGAGCGCCTCGACGAAGTTCGCGAAGTTGGGCGAATTCAGCGCGTTGAACACGAGATTGACATTCGTTGCACTCAAGCCCAAATCGGCTTCGCAGCCCAGGCAGTTGGCGTGGAGGGTCGCGCTCGGAAACGGGTCCGCCACAAGGTCGGGAAGATGAAGCGCAGACACGGCCAAGGAGCCACCGGTTACGGGAAGGCCCACACTACCCTCTCCGGACCCGCCCATAGGGCTGGTGAGGAGCAGAACCGGGGCGGCGAACGCCTGCAGCACGCTCAGCGGTCCGGCCAGCAGCGCCACGGTGAGCAGGGTACGAATCGTCTTCATCATGTCGATGCCCCTAGGGCGGGTAGCCCGTGTCGCTGAAGCGTTCCAGCATGCCCTAGCGTGACGCGCGGGTTTCGAGGGTCTTCCTGGAAGTTCATCGAATCGGCGTCCATCACCCCCCGACTTGAGGGTCTTCCTTGAGAAGATCCTTGGGCACTTAAGCCACTCCGTCACGGAGCGCTATGCCCAGCGGAGTTCTGCCTCGCTGCACCCAGCGACGTGCGGTGAGAGCGGTTTGTTTCAGGGCAACTGAGTATGCTCTCGCGTGTGCAAAGGACTTAACGATGAGCGAAGTTCTGGACTTGACAATCAAGTTCGCTGACGAATTGCTTCGTCATCAAATCTACTTTCCGGTAATGCTGGAGCTTGCAAGCCTGCTGGTGCTAGCTCCACTTACCGCGCAGTTCGTCGTGTGGCGGGAGCACCATCGATGGCGCTTGATTCGTACGGAAGTTGTCGAGAGAGTGATCGACGATCTCTCGCGCCTAATGGAGGCGTTCGCTGCCTTTGCTGTGGCGCTCCCTGGGAAGGACAAGCTGGTTGAGCAGTATGAAAACACTCTAACTCGCATTGAGATAGAGGCAACTCAAGAAAGATCGCGATACCGGCACTTTGAAGAAAAGGGCTTGGAAGTATCGCTCGGTGAATATGAGATACTTGGCATCTACCCCCCTAAAATTGTACTTGCAGAGAATTTTGTTCGAGTAAATGCCGACGCGACTCGGACGTATATTGCCCGGCTTGAAGGATGCTTGTCCAAATATGCTTTCTGCCTTTCTCCCGAGATGGTTCACTCGATATCGATGGCCTTTTCGCCTGACAGAACTATTGCTGTCCAAGGAAGACTCTCGGACGGCGGTGGTCTAGTCCTCCTTGACAGAATCGTTGCCGGTCCGACAGACCTGCTGTTTGCGCCCAGCCTAAGCCTACTAAGCGACGGGTTACGCGATTTCACTGCCTGCGTCGAGAACGACTTATTAGAGCATCCCGGACAGCGAGCAGATGCTGAGTATCTGTTTCAGAGAATACCAGTTTTACGGCTGGATATAGTCGTTGAACAGATGCGGCGACTTACGCGTTTGTGCGGCGCCGGAACAGGCACACGCACCGCGCTTGAGAACAAGATTGGGGCGATGCTTGTAGATTACAAAAAGTCTATGGTGGATAAGCGATTTGTTGATTTTCGTCGATTGCTGATAGATTTAGATTCTGTGGAGCGTGAATATCACCGGAACGCTAAAAAGGCACTGGAAACTCTAAGGGAGCGCCAAATTTTAAATGAAGTGAAGTGACAACAAAAGGAACCTGGCAGTACCGACCCAAAGTTGACACCAAAGGTATGCCGGACGCTTGCGAGTCCTTTAGCCAGCGCAGCCTACGTAATAGCGGTTGGCGGCATGCCCCCGATGGGTGTTTCGGCACCGGCGCGATGAGGTTCGGTTAAGTTCGGTCGGGTAGGGCGCCAACTTGTTGTCTTCAATCGGCGCGAGGGGGCCAGCGGAACACTTTGCAGCTCCTAGCTCGGTTTCGGTTCGGTCGGTGACCCACTTTGCCCACTTCCGCCGAGAAAACTCGTTGCAGTTCGTAAGCTTAGAGAGTATGGGTGCACTCACTTCGTTGTTCTCATAATCCTTTGGTCGTTGGTTCGATCCCAACACGGCCTACCAATCAGCGCGCCTGCATGCCGCTCAGCCCCGAAGACCTGCGGCGCATCGCCGAGCGCACCGTCGCGCACTACGACGACCAGGCGCGCTCGTTCTGGGAGGGCACGCGCGACCACGACGTGAGCCAGAACATCGAGGCGTTCCTGACGCGCATCCATGCCGCGCCCCCGCTCGATCTGCTGGACTTCGGCTGTGGGCCGGGGCGTGACCTGCGCACCTTCAACTCGCTCGGGCATCGTGCGGTCGGGCTGGAAGGGTCGCCCCGGCTGGCAGCGATGGCACGTGCGCACAGCGGCTGCGACGTGCTCGAGCAGAGCTTTCTCGCGCTCGACCTGCCCACTGGCCACTACGACGGCGTGTTCGCCAACGCGGCGTTGTTCCACGTCCCCAGTCAGGAGCTGCCGCGCGTGTTGCGGCAGTTGCACGTGAGCCTGAAGCCGGGAGGTGTGTTGTTCAGCTCGAACCCGCGCGGTGACGGCCACGAGGGCTGGAACGGCGATCGCTGGGGCGCGTTCCACGACTGGCCCAGTTGGCGCGCTTGTGTCGCCGGCGCCGGGTTCGTCGAGCTCGCGCACTTCTATCGCCCGCCCGGGCTGCCGATCGAGCAGCAGCCCTGGCTGGCGAGCGTGTGGCGCAAACCTCAGCAGTGACGCCCGGGCGCCGTCACGTTGGCGCGACGCCCTTGACCGCCCAGGCCGTCGCGGCGTATGAACGCGGGCCGTCCGCTTCGCCGTCAAGGTAGGCCGCGCACACGGCCGCTTGCAGCGTGGCGCGCTCGGCGTCGTTCAGCGACGCAACGTACTCGGCGCCCGGCCCGTCCTTGCCTGCGTAGGGCGCCCAGTAGTTGTCGAACGACGAGAAGTCCATGCGCATGGCGAGCGCCGTGCCGGTCACGTCGCTCAGCCCGCTGTCCCGCCACGCTTGCACCAGCTCGCCGGGGCGCGTCATCGGGCGGGTGTAGTTGCGCGCGCGTCGCTCGACGGCGCGCGGGTCGAGGGCGGCTGCCGTGTCGAAGAAGAGCCGGTTCGCGACGAAGCCGCCGCGAACGTCCCACACACACGCGGCGACCACGCCGCCCGGCCGTGCCACGCGCCGCATCTCGGCAATCGCCTGCGCGGCCTGCGGCACGAAGTGCAGCACCAGCATCGACAGCACGCGGTCGAAGCTGTGGTCCGCGAAGGCGAGGCCACACGCGTCGCCGACGTCGTATCGGACCCGAGCGTCCTGCGTATGGCGCCGGGCGTGCTCGATGTAGGCCCGCGAGAGGTCGACGGCGTGCACGGCGGCAGGTCGGCTCCCGGCGGCGACCGCGCGGGCAAGGTGACCGGTGCCGCAGCCCACGTCGAGCACCCGTTCGCCATCGGCCAGGCCGACGAAGTCCAGGAATGGCCTCGCCAGCAAGCGGCTCCAGCGCCCCATCAGCCGTTCGTAGCCGTCGCCGTCGGCAGCCACGAAGGTCGAGCTGGCGATCATTCAGGCCTCCTGGCGTATCGCCGGCCGCGCGCGGCGCAACACCAGCATGCCGAACAGCGCCGCGGTGACATACATGCTCACCGAATAGATCGCCGCCGGCAGCGCAAGCTGCAGGCTGCCGAGCACCGACAGCGCGACGAAGATCGCCAGCGTCGAGTTGTGCACGCCGATCTCGAAACTGATCGCGGTGGCGAGCGGCTTGTCCATGCCCGCGGCGCGGCTGACGTAGTAGCCGACGAGCAGGCTCAGCACGTTGAAGGTCACCACGGCCGGCCCGAGCGTGGCGAACGAGCCGGCCAGCGCCGGCCATTCCTTCACGATCGCGATCAGCGCGAACGCCGCGAGCACAAGCGCGCTGAAAATCTTGAAGGGCTTTTCCATGCGTGCCGCGAACGCCGGCGCACGCGCCGCCACCACCATGCCGACGGCCACCGGCAGCAACACCACCGCCACCACCTCGGCCACTTTGGCGAATTGCAGCGGCACTACCTGGCCGCTGTCGGCGAAGGCGGCGATCGCCCAGTTGGCGATCAGCGGCAGCGTCACGATCGACAGCACCGTGTTGATCGCGGTGAGCGAGATGTTCAGTGCCACGTTGCCGCCGAACAAGTGGCTGAACAGGTTGGCCGACACACCGCCCGGCGACGCCGCCAGCAGCATCAAGCCGACCGCGAACAGCGGCGGCAGCCCAAAGGCCACGACGAGCAGGTAACACGCGGCGGGCAGCACCACGACCTGCAAGAGCAGCGCGACCACCACCGCCTTCGGGTAGCCGAGCACACGCCGGAAGTCGGCCAGCGTGAGCGACAGCCCGAGGCCAAACATGATCAGCGCCAGCGCCACCAGCAGCAGCGTCGGCAGCAATTGCAGGAAGTCCATCGTCGGTGCTCCGTGCTCCCGTCAGGCCAGCCGCGAGTGTAGGCGCGCCCCTACGGCCGCCTGCACCGCGCGCCTAAGCGCCGCCGCGCCGCGCGCTCACCGACGCGGTGCATTGGGCCCATTACCGTTTGCGCACTGGCGGGGGCCGGGCGCGAGCGGTGTGCTTGCGCCGCCGCCGCGAGACGCAGTAACGAAGGAGTTGGTAATGGACGACAACAAGGTTTTGGACCGTGACGCGAACCGCGACCCGATCACCGGCGCACCCGGCTCGCACCCGGTAGGTACCGGCGTCGGCGCCGTCGCCGGCGGCGCCATGGCCGGCGCGGCTGCCGCTTCGGTGGCGGGCCCGGTGGGCACCGTCGTCGGCGCCGCTGTTGGCGCGGTCGTGGGTGGCCTGGCCGGCAAGGCGGTCGCCGAGCAGATCGACCCGACCGTCGAGGACGGCTACTGGCGCGACAACTATATGAACCGCCCCTACGTGGAGCCGGGTTCGAGCTACGACGACTACGGCCCGGCCTATGGCTACGGCGTGTCGGAATACGGCCGCTACCCCGGCCGCACGTTCGACGAGGTGGAGTCCGAACTGGCGACCGGCTGGCACGCGGGACGCGGCAGTTCCACGCTGGAGTGGGAGCGTGCCAAGGGCGCCACGCGCGACGCCTGGCAACGTGTCAGCGACACGGTCGAGCGCGCCATCCCCGGCGACTCGGACCGCGACGGCAAGTAAGCCGCCGAGTAAGCGCGGCGCGCGGCGTCTGCCTTCAAGAAGGCAGGCGCCGCCTCGTTTGCGCCGCTGCAATCAACAGGCATGATGCGCGCATGAGCAACTATGGTTTCGGCATCGAGGCACACCACGACCCGAGCGTCCGGACGCATGCGAAGAAGCCGGCGCGGTTTCTCGTCCTCATCGTCGATGCCACGGGTGTCGCCGCAGCGCGGCTGTTCGACGCCGACCGCAAACCGGTGGCCGACTTCGACGGCGGCTCTCAGGAAGTGGCGGTGATGACTCACGGCCTCGTAGCCACGCAGGACGCCGACGCGCCTGCGTGGGACGGCGCCCTCAGCGGCCACAGCGCCGACGAGCGCCGTGCCGCCGACGTCTACGCGCTGGACGTGTAGCCTACTGCGGCAGGCAGCCCGGGCAGGCGACGCTGAACCACTTGCCGCCCGAGCCGCCGGTGCCGCCGCGGTTGGCCAGCATCTGCGCCAGCCACTCGTTGAACGCGATGCCGGGCGTGGCCTCGGTATAGAACAGGCCGCTGCGCAGGATCGTGTGGTAGTCACCCCAGGCGAGGTAGTAGCGGAAGTTGGGCACGCTGGACGCGTCGCCGAGCAGGTTGCCCACCATCTGCGCGTACCACGCCGGCGCCGACTGCTGGCAGGCGCCGGTGGCGAACAGTTCGCCCGTCATCGCGCAGTAGAAGAAGATCTGCACGCCGTCGAAGGCGGTCGTGAACTGCGCCACCTTGGCCCGAGGCAGGTTGGCGGCCGCGGTGCGCAGCAGGTCAGCACTGCGCAGCGCGCTCGCGTCGGGGCCGAAGGCCGGCGCGAACTGCGTGTTCCATGAACTGCGCCCGGCCGGACCGGTGTCGAAGCCGGGCGTCGTCACACCCTGGCTGGCGTCGGCCAGCACGAAAACGTGGCTGTTCGGGTAGGCCTGCGCGAGCCATGGGAAGTTGAGCGTGGCGCCATAACCGCCGGCGCTGGCGCCGGTGACGAGCAGGTTGTTGGGCGTGCCCTGGTTCTTCTTCATCCAGTCGAGCACGGCCATGAAGTTGTCGAAGCCGCGGTGCTGGATCTGCAACGGCGCGCCCTGCGGCAGCAGGGGATGCGCGAGGTTGGTGTAGGTGCGTGTCGCCGAGCCGCCGTGGATATCCGCCGTGCAGTACGGGATGTAGACCATGCTCCATTCGGCCACCGGGTTGGCGGCGCCGGCGCGGAAGATGCCGTCGAAGGTGGCGGGGTCGGTGCCCGGCGGCACCATCGGGTTGAAGAACTGCGGTGCCCCCTGGTTGCTCGCCGAGCTGCAGGTCAGGTCGTTCCAGCAGGCGCCGCCGCCTTCGAAGAACACCATCGTGTTCTTCGACGCACCCTGGCGGGCCCAGAAACGGAAGGTCGGGTCGGTGCCGGGGAAGCCCGAGCACGACGGTGTGTAGGTGCGGCCGTCGACGGTGAGCGGCCCGGGCGTGATGGCCTGCCAGGCGCCGGCGGCCGGCGGCGCCGCGTGGGCGGTGAGCGGCAGCGCGGCGGCCAGCGCCAAGGTGGCCAGGGTGGCTCGGCAGGTGCGGATCAGGGACATGCGTGGATCTCCGAAGACGGCAGGGGTGCCGTGGAGCGTAGCGATGCGCCGACGCGCTGCCTAGCCGACATCACGCGGGGCTTACCCGTAGGGCACCCACAGTTGGAGGTCAGCCGCCCCACACCTCACGCGCGGTTTCGACGACCAGCGCCAGCTTGGCGCGCTGCGCCGCCACGGCGATGTTGTTTCCGTGCACCGTGCTCGAGAATCCGCACTGTGGGCTCAAGCACAGTTGATCGAGCGGTGCGTACTTTGATGCCTCGTCGATCCTTCGCTTGAGGCTGTCCTTGCTTTCCATCTCGTCGAACTTCGTTGTCACGAGGCCGAGAACGACCGTCTTGCCCTTGGGCAGGTAACGCAGCGGGCGGAAGTCGCCCGAGCGGTCGTCGTCGTATTCCATGAAATAGGCGTCGAGGTCCATTTCGGCGAGCAGCGCTTCAGCGACCGGCTCGTAGTTGCCCTGCGCTGCGAAGGTGCTTTTGAAGTTGCCGCGGCACAGGTGCATCGCCAGCGTCATGCCGGCGGGTTTGCGCGCCACCACCTTGTTGATGAACTTGGCGTAGCGGTGCGGCAGTTCGTCGGGGTCATCGCCGCGTTGGCGCGCCGCTTCTCGCATCTTCTCGTCGCACAGATAGGCCATGTTGGTATCGTCCATCTGCACATAGCGGCAGCCGCTGTCGTACAGGCTCTTCAGCTCATCGCCGTAGGCGTGTGCGACATCGTCGTAGAAGTCGGGGTCGAGTTCGGGATAGGCCTCGCGGCTGATGCCGGCGCGGCCGCCACGAAAGTGCAGCATGGTCGGCGACGGGATCGTCACCTTCGTCGTCGCGCCCGGCGCCAGGCCGAGCACCTGGTCGCGCAGGTACTCGAAATCCGCGCGTTGGATGTCCTTGGCATGCCGAACCGGGCCCGTGACACGCATCACCGGCGGCGCGAGTTCCTCGCTGCCGTCGGGCTTCTTCACCAACGTCGGCGCATCGCATTGCACGCCGCCGAGCTGCTCCAGGAAGTCGATGTGGAAGTAGGTGCGGCGGAACTCGCCGTCGGTGATCGACTGCAGGCCCACGTCGTGCTGGAACTTGACGATCTCGGCGATCGCCTTGTCTTCGACCTCGCGCAACTGCTCGGCGGTGATCTCGCCGCGGGCCTTCTTGTCGCGCGCGTCGAGCAAGAACTTCGGGCGCAGGAAGCTGCCGACATGGTCGGCGCGGAAAGGGGGCGCAGTGCGAACGGTCATGGTCGTCCTCAAAGGTCGAGCACCAGCAGGGGGGTCTTGGAGCGTGAACAGCAGGGCGTGAACTCGGCGTTCGCCGCCTGCTCCTCGGGCGTGAAGTACATGTCGCGGTGGTCGGGAACGCCTTCGATCACGCGCGTGATGCAGGTGCCGCAGACACCCTGTTCGCACGACGACGGCACGATGACGCCGGCGTCGGCGAGGGCGTTCAGCACCGTCATGCCCTTGGGGATGTGCACCACGCGGCCGGAACTCGCGAGCTTGACGTCGAAGGCTTCGTCGGCGTCGCGCGGCGCGACATCGGCGCTGAAGAACTCGAAGTGCAGTTGCGGCTCGGGCCAGCCGTTGGCGCGTGCGGTGCCGAGCACCGCGTCCATGAAACCTTTCGGCCCGCAGACATACACATGTTTGCCGGCCTGCGGTTGGGCCAGGAGCGCTGCGATGTCGATCTTCTGCGCTGCGCCGCCGTCGTCGTGGTGGAAACGCACCCGGTCGGCGAAGGCCGACGCGCGGATGCGCCCGGCAAACGCGGTGCGCGCGGGCGAGCGGGTGCAATAGTGCATCTCGAAGCCGGCGCCGGTCTGCGCCAGCCGTTCGGCCATGCACAGGATCGGTGTGATGCCGATGCCACCGGCCAGCAGCAGGCTGCTCTGGGCTTCATGCGCGAGCGCGAAGTGGTTCTTCGGCGCGCTGATTTCGATCACGTCGCCGACCTGCACGCGGTCGTGCATGGCGGTCGAGCCGCCGCGCGAGGCCGGCTCGCGCAACACGCCGATCAGGTAGCGGTGGGTTTCTCCGGAGTCGTTGCACAGCGAGTACTGGCGCGTGAGGCCGTCGGCCACCTGCACATCGACATGCGAGCCGGCGGAAAACGCCGGCAGCGGCTGGCCGTCTTCGGCCGCCAGCTCGAAGCTGCAGATGCCTTCCGCCTCGACCGTCTTGCGCAGCACACGCACCGGGATCATGGCTTCGCCCCTGCGGCCCGTTCCGCCATGACCAGGCGTTCGATGAGCTTGCGTGCCTGCACGCCGCCGGCGTCGATGTTGAGCTTGAGCACATCGCGCCCCGGGTGCGCGCTGAGGTTGCGCTGCTGGCCTTCGAGCATCGCCAGATCCTCCGAGAAGATCTTGTGCTGGCCGTCGCGAATCTGCGCCGTCAGCGCCTTGTCGTCGGGCCGGAAGTTGCGCGCCATGCCCCAGAAGTACCACATCGTCGTCGCCGTCTCGGGCGTGCACAGATCGACGACGATGCTGTAGACCTTCTTGTCCTGCGCAGCGTCGAAGCCGCCCTGGCCGGCCAAGGCGACGCCGACGTCGATCATCACCCCCGTCGGCGGCGTGTAGCGGCAGATCTGCCAGCGGTCGACCTTCTCGTCGTCCGGCAGGCCGTGGGCACGCATCGCCATGCGCCAGAACGGCGGCGCGTGGATGTTGTTCATGAAGCGGCTGGTGATCGCGGTGTCGCCGTCGACCGTCGTCGTGCAGGGGGTTTCGTCGATCTCCGGCTGGCCGATGCTGCCGACGTGCACATAGGTTTCGTGCGTCAGGTCCATCAGGTTGTCGATCATCAGCCGGTAGTCGCAATCGACGTGGAAGAGGCCGCCGCCATAGGCCCATTCGGGGTCGTCGGCCCAGTGCAGATGCGGGATCGCGGCCTCGTCGGCACGCGCCGCGTCACCGGGCCAGACCCAGACGAAGCCGTGCTTCTGGGCCACCGGATAGCTGCGGATGGCCGGGAAACCGCGTACTCGCTGGCCGGGCATCGCGACCGTCTTGCCGTCGCAGCCCATCTCCAGCCCGTGGTAGCCGCAGACCAGCTTGCCCTCGACCATGCTTCCGAGCGACAGCGGCGCGCCGCGGTGCGGGCAGAAGTCCTCCAGCGCGCTGACGCGCCCCGCCTCGCCGCGCCAGAACACCATGCGCTCGCCGCAAACCGTGCGGCCGAGCGGTTTGTGGTCGATCTCGTCGGGCGTGCAGGCCACGTACCAGCAGTTGAGCGGGAACATCGTTGTCGTGCCTCCTGCGCCCATCTTGCCGCAAGACCACCAGCCGGTGGTGATCGAACGCGGCTAACCGTGCAGCCGGCTCGACTTCGGCACGCTGGCGAGCAGGAAGTCCATCTGGTCGGCCAGGATGCGGCGGCCGCGCAGGATCATGTCCTCGTGCAGGCTGGGCACATAGGGCAGGTAGAGCAGTTGCATGCGCGCCTCGTCGGGCAGGCGGTTGCCCTTGCGGCCGTTGCAATGACGGCAGGCGGTGATGCAGTTCATCCAGGTGTCGCGCCCGCCGCGCGAGGTGGGCAGGACATGTTCACGCGTCAGGTGGTCGAAGGCAAAACGCCCGCCGCAGTAGGCGCAGACATGGCGGTCGCGGACGAACAGCTTGACGTTCGACAGCGTCGGCTCGGTGCGCCAGGCGCGGCTGGGGACGGCGCCGCGCACGGCGATGATCGGATGCACCTCGATGCGCGACTGCCGGCCCGTGGTGCGCTGGATGCCGCCGCGCAGCACGCGGCAGGTGTTGCCGAGGGTCCATGCCACGCCGTCGCTGGCGTAGAGCACGGCCGCCTCCTTGGCCGTGACCCAGGCCTGAGGGCGTCCCGACACATCCAGCTGCAACACGTCCACGGGTGGAATGCTCCTTGCCGCAAGCGTAATGCATTCCCGCCTTGTCCGCCTCAGGTGGTCATCCGTACAGGCCGCGCTTGCGCGCCATCAGGCGTGTCAGGCCGAACAGCGTGTCGATCTCGGGCGTCGGCACGCCGACCCGTGCGCCGATCTCGCGCACGGCGCCGACGAGGGCGTCGAGTTCCAGCGGCCGGCCGCTTTCGGCGTCTTGCAGCATCGAGGTTTTGAAGGCGCCCAGTTCGCGTGTCAGCGCCATGCGCGCCTCGGCGCGCTGCTCGATCGGGCAGCCGATGCGCGCGCCGATCGCCGCCGCCTCGCCCATCGCGCGCGCCATGAAGGCGCGCAGCAAGTCGTCGTCGAGGATGGCGTCGCAGCTGCTGGCGGTGAGTGCGCTCACCGGGTTCATCGTCATGTTGCCCCAGAGCTTGTACCAAATGTCGCGCCGCACGTCGGCGCTCTGCTCGACGCTGAAGCCGCCGCTTTCGAGCAAGCCGGCGACGGCTTTGCAGCGTGCGCTCGCGCTGCCCGTCGCTTCGCCGACGATGAGGCGCTGGCCGAAACCGTGTCGGACCTCGCCCGGCGCCGGCATGCTGCAAGTGAGGTGCACGACGCAGCCCAGCGTGCGTTCGGTGGGCAGGGTCGCGGCGATCGCGCCGTCGGGATCTACCGCGGCCAGCGGTTTGGTGTCGTTGCAGGGCGGCACGCGCAGGAACCACCACGGCACGCCGTTCATCGCTGGCAGCACCAGCGTCTGCGTGTTGACCAGCGGCGCAAGCGAGCGCGCCATCTGTGCCAGCGCCGGTGACTTCAGCGCGATCACCAGCAGGTCCGCGGGGCCGATCGCCGCCGCGTCGTCGGTCGCGGCAACGGCGTAGCGCTCGGTGCGGCCGCCTTCGGTCAAGGTCAGGCCGCCGCGCTGTACCGCCGCCAGCGTCGCTCCGCGCGCGAGCGCGTGAACAGCGTGGCCTGCGCGCGCCAGCCGCGCCGCGATAAATCCGCCGACGGCGCCCAGCCCGACCACCACAATCTTCTTCATCGCCGGCATGGTAGTAGGCAGGCGCACCTAAAAAAGCGCTGGTGCTCGGCGGTCGCTGCTGCAAAATAGAACGACCGTTCGATTTCAACCATGCCCGCCGCCACCGCCACCCGCCGCGCGACCCTGCACAAGGGTCAGCAGACGCGCGCCGCGATCCTCGATGCGGCGCTCGGCCTGGCCTCGCACATGGGGCTGGAGGGGCTGTCGATCGGTGTGCTCGCCGACGCGATGCAGATGAGCAAGTCCGGCGTCTTCGCCCACTTCGGCTCGCGCGAGGAGCTGCAGATTTCGGTCATCCGCGAGTACCACGCTAAGTTCGAGGAAGAGGTGTTCACGCCCGCCATCCGCGAGCCGCGTGGCCTGCCGCGCCTGCGTGCGCTGTTCGAGAACTGGGTCAAGCGGGTGTCGGTCGAGCTGGATTCGGGCTGCATCTACATCAGCGGCGCGGTCGAATTCGACGACCGCCCCGGCCCGGTGCGCGACGCGCTGGCGGCGATGGTGCGCGCCTGGCAGGCGGCGCTGGACCGCGCGATCCGCCTCGCCATCGACGAAGGCCACCTCAAACCCGACACCGACCCGCTGCAAATGCTGTTCGAGCTGCACGGCCTGATCCTCGCGCTGCACCACGACGCACGGTTCCTGCGCCAGCCCGGCGCGCTGGATCGCGCGCGCACCGGCTTCGAGCGCACGGTGGGCCACTACATGGCCGTATCGCGCAGCAAGGCGCAAAGAATTCGCTGACCAGGAAGGAAGAAGTCCCATGCCCCAGTACACGCCCCCTCTGCGCGACCTGCGCTTCGTGCTGCACGAGCTGCTCGACGTACCCGCCGAGCTGAAGCGGCTGCCGCGCCATGCCGATGTCGATGCCGACACGCTGGACGCGGTGCTCGAGCAGGCCGGCAAGTTCGCTTCCGAGGTGCTGGCGCCGCTCAACGCCAGCGGCGACCGCGAAGGCTGCACGCACGACAAGGCCACGCACGAGGTCAAGACGCCCGCCGGCTTCAAGGCCGCGTATGCGCAGTACGTCGAAGGCGGCTGGCCGGCGCTGACCGGCGACCCACAATACGGCGGCCAGGGTCTGCCGATCGTCCTGAACCAGTGCCTGTTCGAAATGCTCAACTCGGCGAACCAGGCGTGGACGATGTACCCCGGCCTGTCTCACGGCGCGTATGAGGCCTTGCGTGCGCACGGCACGCCCGAGCAGAAGTCGATGTACCTGCCCAAGCTCACCAGCGGGCACTGGACCGGCACGATGTGCCTGACCGAGCCGCATTGCGGCACCGACCTGGGCCTGCTGCGCAGCAAGGCCGAGCCGCAAGCGGACGGCAGCTTCAAGATCACCGGCCAGAAGATCTTCATCTCGGCCGGCGAACACGACCTGGCCGAGAACATCGTGCACCTGGTGCTGGCCCGGCTGCCGGACGCGCCGGCCGGCAGCAAGGGCATCTCGCTCTTCGTGGTGCCGAAGTTCCTGGTGAATGCCGACGGCTCTCTCGGCGAACGCAACCCGGTCTTCTGCGGCGCGATCGAACACAAGATGGGCATCCACGGCAACGCCACCTGCCAGATCAACCTGGACGGCGCTGCCGGCACGCTCGTCGGCCAGCCGAACAAGGGCTTGGCGGCGATGTTCATCATGATGAACGCGGCGCGCCTGGGGGTCGGCAACCAGTCGCTCGGCCTGACCGAGGTGGCCTACCAGAACGCCGCCGCGTATGCGAAGGACCGCTTGCAGATGCGCGCGCTGTCAGGTCCCAAGGCGCCGGATAAACCCGCCGACCCGATCATCGTGCACCCGGACGTGCGCAAGATGCTGCTCACCGCGCGGGCCTACGCCGAGGGCGGGCGGGCGCTGGCGATCTACACCGCGCTGCTGATCGACAAGGAGCTTTCGAGCGACGACGAGGACGAGCGCAAGGCCGCGGCCGACGAGGTGGCGCTGCTGACGCCGATCATCAAGGCCTTCTACACCGACAACGGCTGGATCGCCACGTCGCACGCCATGCAGGTCTTCGGCGGCCACGGCTACATCGCCGAGTCGGGCATGGAGCAGTTCGTGCGCGACGCGCGCATCAACATGATCTACGAGGGCACCAACACGATCCAGGCGCTGGACCTGCTGGGCCGCAAGGTGCTGGGCGACAACGGCAAGAAGCTGAAGACCTTCGGCGCGAAGATCGCCGCCTTCGTCGAGCAACACGGCACCGACGAGGCGATGCAGGAGTTCGTCAACCCGCTCGCCGACCTCGGCGACAAGGTCGGCAAGCTGACGAACGAAGTCGGCATGAAGGCCTTTGCCAACGCCGACGAAGTCGGCGCGGCGGCGACCGACTACCTGCGCATCTGCGGCCATCTCGTGTTCGCGTGGATGTTCGCGCGCATGGCGCGCATCGCGCTCGACAAGAAGGACGCCGGCGACCCGTTCTACACCGCCAAGCTCGCCACCGCGCGTTTCTACTTCGCCAAGCTGCTGCCCGAGACGGCCGGGCTGATCCGCAGCTGCCGCGCCGGCCTGGCGCCGCTGATGGCGATGGACGAAGCACTGTTCTAGAGTCGGCTTTGCCGAATTCCGCTCACCAAGGAGACCTCACCATGCGCTACGACCGCCCGTTCATCGCCGCCGTGCTGTTCGCGGCTTCTTCCGTCGCTCTTGCCCAGGCCACGCCGGTCGGGCTGTGGAAGACGATCGATGACGAGACGAAGGCCGAGAAGTCGCATGTGCGCATCGCCGAATCCGGCGGCGTGCTCAGCGGCAAGATCGAAAGGCTGCTCGACCCGAGCAAGCAGGACAGCAAGTGCGACAAGTGCGACGGCGCGCGCAAGGACCAGCCGATTCTCGGCATGACGATCGTCGAAGGCGTGAAGAAGAACGAAGGCGAAGCGTATTGGGACGGCGGCACGATCCTCGACCCGAACAACGGCAAGTCCTACAAGGTGCGCATGACGCCCAAGGACGGCGGCAAGGCGCTGGACGTTCGGGGTTATGTCGGTGCGCCCCTGCTCGGCCGCACCCAGACCTGGATTCGTGTGGAGTGATGATGAAGTTCAATGTTCGCAAAGTCGCCGTGCTCGGCGCCGGCGTGATGGGCGCGCAGATCGCGGCCCATCTGGTCAACGTCAAGGTGCCGGTCGTGTTGTTCGACCTGCCCGCGAAGGAAGGGCCCAAGAGCGGAGTCGCGACCAGGGCGATCGACAACCTGAAGAAATTGAAACCCGCGCCGCTCGGCTGGGCCGAAGATGCCAGCTTGATCGAGCCGGCCAACTACGAGGAGCACCTCGCGCGCCTGGGCGAATGCGACCTGTTGATCGAGGCGATCGCCGAGCGCATGGACTGGAAGCTCGACCTGTACACGAAGGTCGCGCCGCACATCGCGCCGCATGCGATCGTCGCGTCCAACACGTCGGGGCTGTCGATCACCAAGCTGTCCGAGGCGTTGCCGGAGGCGATCAAGCCGCGTTTCTGCGGCATCCACTTCTTCAACCCGCCGCGTTACATGGCGCTGGTGGAGTTGATCGCGACGCCGACGACCGAGCCCCAGGTCCTGGACCAGCTGGAGAGTTTCGTCACCACCTTCCTCGGCAAGAGTGTCGTGCGCGCCAAGGACACGCCGAACTTCATCGCGAATCGGGTCGGCATCGCCGGCATGCTGGCGACGATCAAGGAGGCTGAGAACTTCGGCCTGTCCTACGACGTCGTCGACGACCTGACCGGCAAGAAGTTCGGTCGTGCGTCGAGCGGCACCTTCCGCACCGCGGACGTGGTGGGCCTGGACACGATGGCGCATGTCATCAAGACGCTGCAGGACAACTTGCAGCACGACCCGTTCTTCCCGAGCTACGCGACACCGCCGGTGCTCGACGGGCTCATCAAGGCCGGCGCGCTCGGGCAGAAGAGCGGCGCAGGCTTCTACAAGAAGGTCGGCAAGGACATCCTGCGCCTCGATCCCGCCAAGCAAGAGTACGTTGCCGCGGGCGGCAAGGCCGACGCGATCGTCGATCGCATCTTGAAGAAGCCCGCCGCCGAACGCCTGAAGCTGCTGCGCGAGAGCTCGAACCCGCAGGCGCAGTTCCTGTGGGCGATCCTGCGCGACGCCTTCCACTACGCCGCCGTGCACCTGGAGGACATTGCCGACACCGCGCGCGATGTCGATTTCGCGATGCGCTGGGGTTTCGGCAGCAAGCAGGGCCCCTTCGAGCTGTGGCAGGACGCCGGCTGGCAGCAGGTGGCGCAGTGGGTCAAGGACGACATCGATGCCGGCAAGGCGCTGTCCAACGCGCCGCTGCCGGCCTGGGTGTTCGACGGCCGCAGCGGCGTACACACTCCCGAAGGCTCCTGGTCGCCGGCGAAGAAGACCTCTGTGCCGCAATCGGCCTTGCCGGTCTACCAGCGCCAGGCCTTCCGCGAGAACGTACTCGGCGCCGGCGCGGACCAACCCTCGAAGAGCGGCGAAGAACTGTTCAAGAACGACGAGGTGCGTGTCTGGACACGCGGCGACGACGTCGTCATCGCGTCGATCACGGCCAAGCTGCACCTCATCAGCCCGACCGTCGCCGAAGGCCTGGAGCAGGCGCTGCAGATCGCCGAAGGCGGCTACCAGGGCCTGGTCATCTGGTCGCCGGACGACGTGTTCTCCGCCGGCGCGAATCTGGAAGCGCTGATGCCGGTGTTCATGAAGTCCGGCGCCAAGGGCATCGCCCCCGAGCTGAAGAAGTTCCAGGACTTCATGCTGCGGCTGCGCTACGCCCAGGTGCCGGTGGTAAGCGCCGTGCGCGGCATCGCGCTCGGCGGTGGCTGCGAGCTGGCGGTCTATTCCGCCAAGCGTGTTGCGGCGATGGAAAGTTACATGGGCCTGGTCGAAGTCGGTGTCGGGCTGGTGCCAGGCGCCGGCGGGCTGACCTACATCGCGCGCCGCGCGGCGGAGATGGCCGCCGCCGGTAATGCCAATGCCGACATCCTGAAGTTTGTGATCGACGGCTTCACCAGTGCGGCGATGGCCAAGGTCGGCACCAGCGCGATCGAAAGCAGGAAGCTCGGTTATCTGCTGGACAGCGACGTGATCGTCGCGCACAAGGACGAGCTGCTGCACGTCGCGACCGCGCAGGCGAAGGCGATGTTCGAGGAGGGATACCGTGCGGCGACGAAGCGGCTCTTCCCGGTCGCCGGCCGCTCCGGCATCGCCACCATCAAGGCCCAGCTCGCCAACATGCGCGACGGCGGCTTCATCAGCGCACACGACTTCCACATCAGCGCGCTGATCGCCGACGTGGTCTGCGGTGGCGACGTGGATGCCGGCTCGTTGGTGAGCGAGGAGTACCTGATGAGCCTGGAGCGCAAACACTTCTGCGCGCTGCTCGAACACCCGAAATCGCAGGAACGCATCATGGGGATGCTGTCGACCGGCAAGCCGGTGAGGAACTGATCATGAGCAAGCAGATTCAAGACGCCTACATCGTCGCCGCGACGCGCACGCCGATCGGCAAGTCCGGCCGGGGGTACTTCCGCAATACGCGGCCGGACGACCTGCTGGTCGCGGCCGTGCGCAGCGCGCTGCGCCAAGTGCCGTCGCTCGACCCGAAGGCGATCGAGGACGCGATCGTCGGCTGCTCGTTCCCGGAAGGCGAGCAGGGCATGAACATGGCGCGGGTCGCGATGGTGCTGGCCGGGCTGCCGAACACGGTCGGCGGCGTGACCGTGAACCGCTTCTGCGCCGGTGGCTTGACCGCGGTGCAGATGGCCGCCGACCGCATCCGCGTCGGCGAGGCCGATGTGATGATCGCCGGCGGTGCCGAGTCGATGAGCATGGTGCCGATGGGCGGCAACAAGCCGTCGTTCAACCCGGAGATCTTCGCCCGCGACGAGAACGTCGGCATCGCCTACGGCATGGGCCTGACGGCCGAGAAGGTGGCCGCGCAATGGAAGGTGAGCCGCGAGGCGCAGGATGCGTTTGCGCTGGCGTCGCATCAGCGCGCGCTGAAGGCCATCGCCAGCGCTGAGTTCGCCGACGAGATGACGCCGATCGATGTCATCGACCGTTTCCCGAACCTCTCCACCGGAGAAGTGAGCACCAAGACGCGTACGGTCAACGTCGACGAAGGCCCGCGCCCCGATACTTCGATCGAAGGGTTGGCGAAACTGAAGCCGGTGTTCGCTGCCAAGGGCAGCGTGACCGCGGGCAACAGCTCGCAAACCAGCGACGGCGCCGGCGCGTTGATCCTGGCCAGCGAACGCGCGATCAAGCAGTACGACCTGAAACCGCTCGCGCGTTTCGTCAGCTTCGCGATCAAGGGCGTGCCGCCCGAGATCATGGGCATCGGCCCGATCGAAGCCATTCCGGCAGCCTTGAAGTCGGCTGGCCTGAAACTCGACGACCTGGGCTGGATCGAACTCAACGAAGCCTTTGCCGCCCAGGCGCTGGCGGTGATCGACAGCGTGGGTCTGGACCGCGCCAAGGTCAACCCGATGGGCGGCGCGATCGCGCTCGGCCACCCGCTCGGCGCCACCGGCGCCATCCGCTCGGCCACCGTGGTGCACGCGCTGCGGCGCCACAACCTGAAGTACGGCATGGTGACGATGTGTGTCGGCATGGGCCAGGGCGCGGCCGGCATCTTCGAGCGCGTATGAGCGGCGATCCCCACATCAGATGCGCGACGCTGAACGGCGTCGCGACGATCGAGATCGCGCGCCCGCAGAAGAAGAACGCGCTCACTGCGGCGATGTACCAGGCGATGGCCGACGCGGTGCTCGACGCCCAACTCGACGGCGCGGTGCGCGCGTTGCTGATCACCGGCCAGCCCGGTATCTTCACCAGCGGCAACGACCTCGAAGACTTCATGCAGCGCCCGCCAGCCGGGCCCGACTCAGCCGTAGTGCGTTTCATGAAGGCGCTGGCCGAATGCGACAAGCCGGTGGTCGCGGCGGTGACCGGCGGCGCCGTCGGCATCGGCACCACGATGCTGCTGCACTGCGATCTCGTCTATGTCGCCGACGACGCGCGGCTCGCGATGCCGTTTGTCGCCCTCGGGCTGGTGCCGGAGTACGCGTCCAGCCTGCTGCTGCCGCGCCTGGTGGGCCATGTGCGCGCGGCCGAGAGGCTGCTGCTGGGCGACCCGTTCACCGGTGCGCAGGCGGTCGAGCTCGGCATCGCCAATGCCGTGTTGCCGGCGGCCGAGGTGTTGAACCACGCGCGCCGCATGGCGGAGCGTTTCAACAACCTGCCGCCCGGCGCCGTGCAGGACGCCAAACGCCTGATGAAACGCGCCGGCAAGGAGTTGGTCGCACAGCAGATGGTGGCCGAGGGCGAGCAGTTCACCGCGCGCCTGCGCAGCCCCGAAGCACGCGAGGCCTTCCAGGCCTTCTTCGACAAACGCAAGCCCGACTTCTCCAAGTTCTGAGCGCGCCATGTCGCTGGCGTTGAAGCTCGCCCTCGCGCCCGTGCTTGTCGCCCAGGCTGTCGCCGCCCGCCGCCGCGCACCCGTGCTGCCCGAAGCCGGCGGGCCGCGCGAAGGGCTTGTCGGCGCGCGAGCGCCACGCTGGTCGCTGCTGATCGCGGGCGACTCGTCGGCGGCGGGGGTGGGGGTGGCGCATCAGGACCAGGCGTTCGCCGGGTGTCTGCTGCGCGGGCTGGAGCGCAATGGCCAGGCGCTGCGCTGGCAGCTTCGGGCTCGCTCCGGCCTCACGACGCGCCAGCTGCACGACGGGCTGCGCGCCGAGCCGCCCGGGCCCGCGGACCTGGCCGTCATCGTCACCGGCGTCAACGACGTCATCGACCAGGTGAGCGCGGCCCGTGCGGTGGTGCAGCGCGCGGCGCTCGCCGACTGGTTGCTCGCGCACGGCACGCGTCATGTGGCCTTCACGCCGCTGCCGCCGATGCACCACTTCCCGCTCCTGCCGCAGCCGCTGCGCCGGGTGATGGGCGCCGACGCCGCCGCGCACAACGCGGCCATCGCGCGCTGGGCGGCCACACGCAGCGATGTCTCGCTGGTGCCGATCGTGATGGACCTCGGCCCCGACGTGATGGCGGCCGACGGTTTCCATCCCGGCGAGCCCGTCTACCGCGCCTGCGGCGAAGCCACCGCCGAGCATCTGATCCAGTTGATGAAGGAGACTTGAATGGCGGCCGGCGGCCGGCGGCCAGGCGCTGCCGATCCCAGGCGACATCCGCGACGAAGCGCAAGTCGCCACGGCAGTGGTGCAGGCGCTCGCGCGGTTCGGCGGCTGCATCGACGACGAGGTGCTCGCCGCCGACGGCATCACCGAACTCGACCGTTACGCCGTCGTGCCCGGCACGCGCGACTTCAGACCCGGCTTGTTTCTGGACTGAGCAGTCCGGCGCGTGTCGTTCGTGCGTCCCAAGGCACCTGCGGCCGCGGCGCGTCGGGTGCGAACCAGCTCGACAACTTGCGCTGCGGGCGTGCGAACCAGTACCCCTGCATGCCCGCGCAGCCGGCGGCGGCGAGCAGTGCGGCCTGCTGTGGGGTCTCGACACCTTCGGCGACGACCTTGATCTTCAGTTTGGACGCCAGTTCGAGCACACATTCGGCGAGCGCACGGGAGCGCAGGTCGCTCTCGATGTCGGCGACCAGCGTGCGGTCAAGTTTGAGGATATCGAACGGCAGCTGGCGCAGCAGCGAGAAGTTGGAGTAGCCGATTCCGAAGTCGTCGATCGCGATGCGCATGCCGCTCGCCGTGAGCGAGCCCAGGATCGCGCGTGTGCTCGCCATGTCCTGCACGAACGCGTTCTCGGTGATCTCGACCACCAACGCGCTCGCCGGGAAGCCCGTTTGCTGCAGCAGGGTGGGCAGGCGGTGCTGGGCCCAGCCCTCGTTGAACTGCGCCGGCGAAACGTTCACCGACAGATACTCCAGCGTGCCGCCGGCGATCGCCGACCGCGCCTCGGGCAGGGCGCGCAGCAGCATGTTCTCCATCATGGTGTCGAGCAGGCCGAGACGCTCGACGGTGTCGAGGAACGCGCCGGGCGGGCGCACCTCGCCGCCGGGCCGATGCCAGCGAGCGAGCATCTCGGCACCGACGAAGCGGCCGTTCGAACGGTGCACGATCGGCTGGTACCAGGGCTGGATCTGATCGCGTTCGACTGCCGCGCGGACTTCGCTGTCCTCGCTGGCGCGGCGCTGCAGGGCGGCGCGCAGCGCGGCGTCGAACATCGTCACGCGCGCCCGCCCGTTGCGCTTGGAGGCGTACAGCGCCAGGTCGGCGCTGCGCAAGAGCGCGTCGCTGTCGTCGCCGTCAGCGGGCTGCGCCACACCGATCGAACAGCGGCAGGCGACCGCGTCGCCGTCGATGACCAATGGCTGGCACAGAGCGTCGAGCAGGCGCTGCGCCATCGCCTGAGCGGCGTCGGCCGAACGCACCTTGCGCGCCAGGACCGCAAACTCGTCCCCGCCCAGGCGCGCCACCAAGTCACCCGGGCGCACCGTGTCGAGCAGGCGGCGCGCGGTCTCCTCGAGCAGCGTATCGCCGGCGGCGTGGCCGAGGCTGTCGTTGACGGCCTTGAAGTCGTCGACGTCGATCAGCACCGCTGCCAGCCCTTCGGCGCGCGCGCGCGGGTCGGCCAGGTGCTCGTCGAGCCGGCGCGAGAAGGCGGCCCGGTTGGCGATGCCCGTCAGCGGGTCGATCTCGGCGCGCAGCAGCGCGCATTGACGCTCGTCGGACAGCTCGCGTGTGCGCTCCTCGACACGGCGCTCCAGGTCGGCCGCCAGCGCGGCGAGCGCGCGGTTGGCTTCATACAACTCGCGCGCGCGTGTTTCGAGCAGGCGTTCCGCTTCTGCGCGGGCGCGTTTTTCACGCTCGATGCGCGCCAGCAGGCGGCGCAGTCGGTCGTCTTGTTCGGCGGCCTGCGGCCGCGGAGCGTGCAGTTCGTTCATTCAGACCAAGTCGACTGTGAAACGCACGGTTTGGCCGTCGCCGGCTTCGACCGGCTGCGTCTGCACCCGCGCCTGCACGCCGAAGCGCCGCGCCGAGCCGGCGATCAGCCCTTCGCTCAGCGCGCCGAGGCGTCGCGGGCTGCGGTACAACATCACCAGTCGCGTCGGTGTGCGCGCTTCGACCTGGAAAGTGGGCAGTTCGGCGTCGGGGTGCAGCTTGCGCACCTCGACATGGATGTGGTCCTCGATGCTGGCCAGGAAGTCGAAGTAGTGCGTCGCACGCTCGAAGAACTCCGGGTGCTGGCGGGCGAAAACCGTCGCCAGATGCTCCCCGAAGTCGCGCACCAGGCCGGCGGCCGGCAAGCCGGTACGCTCGGCGAGCGCGCCGCACAGGGCGTGCATCTCGCGGTGATCGTAGGTGCCGACGCTGGTGTAGGCGCCACCACTGGCGAGCGGCTGGGCGTCGATGATGTCGTCGGCCATGTCTTCGCCCCAGCGCGCCGAGACGAAGCCGAGGAACTCGGTGAAAACGACGCCTTTCATGAGGGTGCTGCCTTGCTGGCTTACTGCTGTGAGCCGATCATCGCCGCCGGGCGGCGCACCGATCGCTCGAACAGCGGCCGCAGAGCCGGGCTTATCGCCGCGCCGGTAGCGGCCGCGGCCGGCCTTCGGCGTCGGTAGCGACGTAGGTCAGCGTCGCCTCGGTGACCTTGACCACCTTGTCCTGTGCCGCCAGGCGCTGGGCATAAACCTCGACCTCGACCGTGATCGACGTGCGGCCGATGCGCTTGATCTCGGCATAAAAACTCAGCAGGTCGCCGATGCGCACCGGCTGCTTGAAGACGAACTGGTTCACCGCCACGGTGGCGATGCGGCCACCCGCCAGCTGCGCCGGGAGCACGGCCCCTGCCAAGTCCACCTGGGCCATCACCCAGCCGCCGAATATGTCGCCGTTGGCGTTGACGTCCGCCGGCAGCGGAATGACGCGCAACACCAGCGCCTTGTCGGTCGGCAATGACACCTGCGTGCCGGGGTCGTCGGACATAGGCATGATGCGGGGCTCGTCCACTGTGCAAGATTCTCACACGATGCGAGCCCTGGCCCATGCGCGCGGCGCGCCACCGATCCCCGACACCCCCGCCGCGCCGCGTTCGGACTGGTCGACGCTCGCGCGCCTGCTGCCCTATCTGTGGCGCTATCGCGGCCGGGTGCTGATCGCGCTGGCCTTCATGATTGGCGCCAAGCTGGCCAATATCGGCGTGCCGCTGCTGTTGAAGGAGCTGGTCGACGGGCTGGCGATCCAGCCCGGCAGCGCCGCCTCGCTGCTGGTGGTGCCGGTCGGGCTGCTGATCGCCTATGGCGCGCTGCGGCTGTCGACGACCCTGTTCACCGAACTGCGCGAGCTGGTGTTCGCGAAGGCCACCGAAGGCGCCGCGCGGCGCATCTCGCTGGAGGTGTTCCGCCACCTGCACGCCCTGAGCCTGCGTTTCCACCTCGAACGCCAGACCGGCGGCATGACACGCGACATCGAACGTGGCACCCGCGCGGTGCACTCGCTGATCTCGTACTCGCTCTACAGCATCCTGCCCACGCTGATCGAGGTGGCGCTCGTGCTGACGCTGCTGGCCGTGAAGTTCGACGCCGCGTTCGCCTGGATCACGCTCGCCGCACTCGTCGTCTACATCAGCTACACGATCAGCGTCACCGAATGGCGTACCAAGTTCCGCAAGCAGATGAACGAGTTCGACTCCGTCGCGCACAGCAAGGCGATCGACTCGCTGCTGAACTACGAAACCGTCAAGTACTTCAACAACGAGGACTTCGAGACCCGGCGCTATGACGAGAGCCTGGAGAAGCTGCGCCGCGCGGCGCTCAAGAGCCAGAGCACGCTGTCGCTGCTCAACGCCGGCCAGCAGCTGATCATTGCCAGCGCCTTGATCGCGATGTTGTGGCGCGCCACCGAAGGGGTGGTCGCGGGCCGCATGACGCTGGGTGACCTGGTGATGATCAATGCCTTCATGATCCAGCTCTACATCCCGCTCAACTTTCTGGGCGTCTTGTACCGCGAGATCAAGCAGGGCCTGACCGACCTGGGCAAGATGTTCACGCTGATGGAGCGCGAACGCGAGGTCGATGACGTGGCCGGCGCGCGGGCGCTGGCGGTGCCCGAAGGCCGGGTGCGCTTCGAGAACGTCTCGTTCGCCTACGAACCCGCGCGTCCGATCCTGCACGATGTGAGTTTCGAGATCCCGCCCGGCAAGACGGTGGCGGTGGTCGGGCCCTCGGGCGCCGGAAAATCCACGCTGGCACGGCTGCTGTACCGCTTCTACGATGTTGACCCCGGTGCGGGCGCGATCACCATCGACGGCCAGGACATCCGTCAGGTGACGCAGGCCAGCCTGCGCGCGGCGATCGGCATCGTGCCGCAGGACACCGTGCTGTTCAACGACACGGTCGAATACAACATCGCCTACGGCCGCCCGGGCGCGTCGCGCGAGCAGGTGGAGGGCGCGGCTGCAGCCGCGCATATCCATGCCTTCATCGCCGCCACACCCAAGGGCTACGACACGATGGTCGGCGAGCGGGGGCTGAAGCTGTCCGGCGGCGAGAAGCAGCGGGTGGCGATCGCGCGCACGCTGCTCAAGAACCCGCCTGTTCTGATCTTCGACGAGGCCACCTCGGCACTCGACTCGGCCAACGAACGTGCGATCCAGGCGGAACTGAAGAGCGCGGCGCAGGGCAAGACCACGCTCGTCATCGCGCACCGCCTGTCGACGGTGGTCGATGCGCACCAGATCATCGTGCTCGAAGCGGGCCGGGTGGCCGAACGCGGCACGCACGCCGAGCTGCTGGCGGCCGACGGGCGCTACGCGCGCATGTGGTGGCTGCAGCAGAACAGCGGCAGCGCCGGCGCATGACGAGCGCCCACGCCAGCGACTCGCGCTACGCCTGGCTGCGCCTGGGCGTCACGCTGGCGCTGATGACGATCGGCAGCGGCGCGATGTACATCATCGCGGTCGTGCTGCCCGCGGTGCAGGCCGAGTTCGGCGCCTCGCGTGCCGACGCGTCGCTGCCCTACACGGCGATGATGGTCGGCTTCGGGCTGGGGGGCATCCTGCTCGGCAAGTGGGCGGACCGCTACGGTGTCATGCGGGTGGTCCTGATCGGCGCCTGCGGCCTGGGCAGCGGCTTCATCCTCGCCGGGCTGTCGGGCAGCCTGTGGAGCTTCTCGCTCGTGCACGGCCTGCTGCTCGGCGCCTTCGGCAGCGCGGCGACCTTCGCGCCGCTGGTCGCCGACACCTCCTTGTGGTTCGTGCGTCGGCGCGGCATCGCGGTGGCGGTGTGCGCGAGCGGCAACTACGTCGCCGGCGCGATCTGGCCGCCGATCGTGCAGCACTTCGTTTCCACGGCCGGCTGGCGGCCGACCTACATCGGCCTGGGTCTCTTTTGCCTGGCGACGATGCCACTGCTGGCGCTCGCGATGCGTGCGCGCCCGCCTGCACAGGCTGCGCCCACCGGGGCGGCGCAAGTCGCGCGTGCGGCGGCGAATGCCCGTCCCTTCGGCCTGAGCCTGAACCAGGCGCAGTTGCTGCTGTGCATCGCGGGCGTTGCGTGCTGCGTCGCGATGGCGATGCCGCAGGTGCATATCGTGGCCTACTGCGCGGATTTGGGTTTCGGCGCCGCGCGCGGCGCGGAGATGCTCTCCCTGATGCTCGCCTGCGGCATCGTCAGCCGGCTGGTGTCGGGCTGGATCTGCGACCACATCGGCGGCTTGCGCACGCTGGTGCTCGGCTCGGCGTTGCAGGGGCTGGCGTTGCTGCTGTTCTTGCCCTTCGATGGCCTGGTGTCGCTGTACCTGATCTCGGCGCTGTTCGGCTTGTTCCAGGGCGGCATCGTGCCGAGTTACGCGATCATCGTGCGCGAACACTTCCCCCCCGCTGAAGCCGGCGCGCGTGTCGGCACGGTGCTGATGGCCACCCTGTTCGGCATGGCGCTCGGCGGCTGGATGTCCGGCAAGGTGTTCGACTTGACGGGCTCTTATCAGGCAGCCTTCGTCAACGGCATCGGCTGGAACCTGCTCAACCTGGCCGTCGCGCTGTTCCTGCTCTGGCGGGTGCGGGCGTTGCCGCGGCTGCGGGCGGCGTGAGTTCGCTGCTCACCAGGCGCTGCAACCGCGGGTTTCCAGATATGCCGTCTTGTCGGCGGCGCTGCCTAGAATCGCGTTTCTGGAGGCCTTGCCTCACCCCACCAAAGGAGTTCCCTCGATGAAGACCATCAAGTTGTCGCTGCTGGCCGCCGCCGCGCTGCTGGCCACCGGCGTCGCGCAGGCGCAGGCCAACGACACGCTGAAGAAGATCAAGGACTCGGGCGCCGTCACGATGGGCGTGCGCGAGTCGTCGAGCCCGCTGTCGTACACACTCGGCGACGGCAAGTTCGCCGGCTACCACGTCGAGGTGTGCCAGAAGGTTCTCGCCGACGTGCAGAAGAACCTGGGCCTGGCCAAGCTGGACATCAAGTACCAGCCGGTCACGTCGCAGAACCGCATCCCGCTCGTGACCAACGGCACGGTGGACATCGAGTGCGGCTCGACGACCAACAATGCCACGCGCCAGAAGGACGTGGCCTTTGCGCCGACCACCTACATGGAAGAGGTTCGCATCGCGGTGAAGGCCAACTCGGGCATCACCTCGATCGCTCAGCTGGCGGGCAAGAAGGTTGCCACGACCACCGGCACCACCAGCGTGCAGCACCTGCGCAAACACGAGCGCGGCGCGGGCATCAACTTCGAGGAAGTGTTCGGCAAGGACCACGCGGACAGCTTCCTGCTGCTCGAGTCGGGCCGCGCCGACGCCTTCGTCATGGACGGCGCGCTGCTCGCGGGCAATATTGCCAAGGCCAAGAACCCGGCCGACTTCAGGATCGTCGGCGAGGTGCTCAGCGTCGAGCCGATCGCGATCATGTACCGCAAGGACGACCCGGCGTTCAAGAAGGCCGTGGACGACAGCGTCAAGGCGATGATGGCGTCGGGCGAGATCGCCAAGGTGTACGACAAGTGGTTCGTGCAGGCGATCCCTCCGGCGAATACCAAGGTCGGCCTGCCGCTGGCCGAAGGCACCAAGGCGGCCTGGGCGAGCCCGAACGACAAGCCGATGGAAGACTACGCCAAGAAGTAGGGGCGCGTGCGGGCGGGCGCGACGCCCGCCGCTTGTTACAGTGCAGGAGCGCGTTGCCGAGAGGTGCGCGCTCTTTAGTTTCCTGGAGGCGCGGGCTTGGGCGAGTGGGACTGGCAGGTCTTCTGCAAGGACACGATCGACGGCAATGTCGTCGCGCGCTGCTTCGGCGGCGGCGGCGACATCACCTACCTGGACTGGATGCTGTCCGCGTGGGGCTGGACGATGTCCGTCGCGCTGCTGGCGCTGATCGTCGCGCTGGTGGTCGGCTCGTTGATGGGCATCCTGCGCACGACGCCGAACCGGCTGTTCGTGGCGATCGGCAATGCGTGGACCGAGCTGTTCCGCAACATCCCGCTGTTGGTGCAAATCTTTCTCTGGTACCACGTGGTGCCGTCGATCTTTCCGGTGCTGCGCGGCGTGCCGAGCTTCGTGCTGGTGGTGCTGGCGCTGGGTTTCTTCACCTCGGCGCGCATCTCCGAGCAGGTCAAGGCCGGCATCCAGAGCCTGCCCAAGGGCCAGCGTTACGCCGGCCTCGCGGTGGGGCTGACACTGCCGCAGACCTACCGCTATGTGCTGCTGCCGATGGCGTTTCGCATCGTCATCCCGCCGCTGACATCCGAGTCGATGAACATCGTCAAGAACTCGTCGGTGGCGTTCGCGGTGTCGATCGCCGAGCTGACGATGTTCGCGATGCAGGCGCAGGAGGAAACCTCGCGCGGCATCGAGATCTACCTGGCGGTGACGGCGCTGTACTTCATCTCCGCGTTCACCATCAACCGCATCGCTCGCGTCATCGAGCAGCGGGTGCAGGTGCCCGGCATGATCGGGAGCGCGAAGTGACTCTGGACTTTGCCTTCCTCAGCTGGGGTGTCATCTCCAGCTTCGTCATCAAGGGCCTCATCTTCTCGGTCCAGCTGACGTTGATCGCCATGGTCGGCGGCATCCTGCTCGGCACGCTGCTCGCGCTGATGCGGCTGTCCGGCAAACCCTGGCTGGTGCTGCCGGCGGCAGCGTATGTCAACACGATGCGCTCGATCCCGCTCGTGATGGTGATCCTGTGGTTCTTCCTGCTCATCCCGCTGCTGATCGGCCGGCCGATGGGTGCCGAGCTGTCGGCGATGGTCACCTTCACGCTGTTCGAGGCGGCGTACTACTCCGAGATCATGCGCGCCGGCATCCAGAGCGTGCCCAGCGGCCAGGTGCACGCGGGTTATGCGGTCGGCATGAGTTATGCGCAGACGATGAAGCTCGTGGTGCTGCCGCAAGCCTTCCGCAACATGCTGCCGGTGCTGCTGACGCAGACCATCATCCTGTTCCAGGACACCAGCCTGGTCTATGCGATCGGCGCCTACGACCTGCTCAAGGGCTTCGAGATTGCGGGCAAGAACTTCAACCGCCCGGTCGAGACCTACCTGGTCGCGGCGGTGGTGTATTTCGTCATCTGCTTCTCGCTGTCGATGCTCGTACGCAAGATGCAGCAGAAGATCCAGATCATCCGCTGAAGGCGCGCTCCATGATCGACATCAAGAACGTCAGCAAGTGGTACGGCAGCTTCCAGGTGCTGACCGAATGCACGACGACCATCAAGAAGGGCGAGGTGGTCGTCGTCTGCGGGCCGTCGGGCTCGGGCAAGAGCACGCTCATCAAGACCGTCAATGCGCTGGAGCCGTTCCAGAAGGGCGACATCGTTGTCGACGGCGTCAGCATCAGCGCCAAGGACACCGACCTGCCCAAGCTGCGTTCGCGCGTCGGCATGGTGTTCCAGCACTTCGAGCTGTTCCCGCACCTGTCGGTGACCGAGAACCTGACGATCGCGCAGATCAAGGTGCTCGGCCGCGGCAGGGACGAGGCGCTGAAACGCGGCCTGAAGATGCTCGACCGCGTCGGCCTGATGGCGCACAAGGACAAGTTCCCCGGCCAGCTCTCGGGCGGCCAGCAGCAGCGCGTGGCGATCGCGCGCGCGCTGAGCATGGACCCGATCGTGATGCTGTTCGACGAGCCGACCTCGGCGCTCGACCCCGAGATGGTCGGCGAGGTGCTCGACGTGATGGTCAAGCTGGCGCACGAGGGCATGACGATGATGGTCGTCACGCACGAGATGGGCTTCGCCCGCAAGGTGAGCCACCGCGTGATCTTCATGGATGTCGGGACGATCGTCGAAGACGCCACCAAGGACGACTTCTTCGGCCAGCCCGAGGCACGCTCCCCGCGCGCGCGCGAGTTCCTGTCGAAAATCCTGCAACACTGAGCCCCCACCCAACAGGAGTGCGCATGACCATCAAGAACACCCTCGCCCTTGCCGCCCTGGCCAGCTTCTTCGCCGGCTGCGCCACCGCGCCGGCCGACACCACGCCTGCGCCGCCGACGGTGGATGCGGCAACGAGCTGCTTCTCCAGCGTGGCCCAGCTGCCTCAATGGGACGAGCCCGAAGCCGGCGTCAGACGCGCCTGGGCGGTCGTGCGGTACGAACTCGACGGCAGCGGCTCGGCGAGTGCGGTGCGGCTCGGCTCGTCGTCGGGATCGACCGCCTTCGACACCGGCGTCGTGCGTTCCTACGCGCTGGCCAAGTTCACGCCGGGCGTCAAGCGCGCGGGTTGCACCGAGCTGGCTTCGTTCGAGCGCCGTTGAACACCGGCGTCGCGCCGCTGACGATCGCACGTCCCGACGACGCGCACCTGCACCTGCGTGACGGCAGCGCGCTGGCCGCGGTGGCCGGCCACAGCGCGCGCCAGTTCGCGCGTGCGGTCGTGATGCCGAACCTGAGGCCGCCGGTGAGCACCGTCGCGCAGGCCGCCGCCTACCGCGATCGCATCCTGGCCGCGGCCGGCGCCGGCTTCACGCCGCTGATGACGCTGTACCTGACCGACAAGCTGCCGCCGGACGAGATCGCGCGTGCGGCCGACGCCGGGGTGGTGGCGGTGAAGTTCTACCCCGCGGGGGCGACGACCCACAGCGACGCCGGCGTCACCGACCTGAAGCGCACCCACCCGACGCTGCAGGCGATGCAGCGCGCGGGCATGCCACTCTTGATCCATGGCGAAGTGACCGACCCCGAGGTCGACATCTTCGACCGCGAGGCGGTGTTCGTCGATCGTGTGCTGATCCCGTTGCGGCGAGATTTTCCCGAACTCAAGATCGTGCTCGAACACGTCACCACGCGCGAAGGCGCGCAGTACGTGCAAGAGGCCGCCGGCGCGATCGCCGCGACGCTGACGCCGCAGCACCTGCTTTACAACCGCAACGCCATCTTCACCGGCGGCCTGCAGCCGCACTGGTACTGCCTGCCGGTGCTGAAGGGCGAGGAGCACCGGCGTGCGCTGGTCGCCGCCGCCACGTCGGGCAGCCCGCGTTTCTTCCTCGGCACCGATTCGGCCCCGCATGCGGCGGCCCTGAAGGAACACGTTGACGGCCACGCCGGCTGCTACACCGCGCTGCATGCGCTGGAGCTGTACGCGCAGGCCTTCGAGGATGCGGGCGCGCTCGGCCGGCTCGAAGCCTTCGCCAGCCACCATGCGGCGGACTTCTACGGCTGGCCGCGCAACGCCGGTAGCGTGACCTTGAAACGCGAGGACTGGACGGTGCCCGAGACCTTGCCTTTCGGCGACGCGCAGTTGAAGCCCCTCGCCGGCGGGCAGACGTTGCGCTGGCGACTTGATACCTGAGACCGTGATGGAACGCAAACCGCGCGTGGCCCTGCTCATCGATGCGGACAACTCCCCGGCGTCGAAGATCGACCTGATCCTCAATGAACTGTCGACCTTTGGCGAAACGAGCATTCGCCGCGCCTACGGAAACTGGAAGAAGCAGGAGCTCAAGGGTTGGGAGGACGCTCTGCATGAACACGCCATCCGGCCCATGCAGCAGTACGACTACAGCAAGGGCAAGAACGCGAGCGACATGGCGATGGTGATTGACGCCATGGCGATGCTTTACACCGATCGGCCGGATGCCTTCGGCATCGTCTCGTCGGATGCCGATTTCACGCCGCTCGTGATGCACCTGCGCGAGAAGGGCTCGGCGGTTTACGGCTTCGGCGCGCAGAAGACACCAGAGCCGTTCGTGAATGCCTGCTCGCGCTTCCTCTTCCTCGATCAACTGGCCGCCGCCGCCGACGATGCGCCCTCGGCGCCGAGCGCGCCGCTGCGCGCGCCCACATCGCAGTTGCGCCAGGACGCCAAGCTGGTGGCCCTGTTGCGCAACGCCATCGACGCCGCAAAGGACGAGAACGGCTGGGCGCGTGTCGGCGCGGTCGGGCAGCAGATCGGCAACCAGGCCTCGTTCGACTCGCGCAACTACGGCTATTCGACGCTCACCAAGCTGCTGGCAGCGACGCAGTTGTTCGAACTGGAAAAAGAGGGAACCAGCCAAGTCGCCGTGCGCGACAAGCGCCAGGCGCCCACGGCCAAGAAGCCTGCGGGCGCCAAGTAGCCCTGCGGTGTGTCGCTCAGACGGCAACTGAGATAATCCGCCGGTGAAGCAAGCCAGACCGCCGCTGGTGCTTTTCACCGAAAGGTGGCACTGGAGGAAGGTCCGGACTGCGCAGGGCAGCGTAGCAGGTAACACCTGTCCACCGCGAGGTGAGGATCAGAGCAACAGAGACGAGTCGAAGGACCCGGAGCGCCGAAGGGCGCTCCAAGGTTCCCTCAAAGAAGGGCAACGCCCTTCGCGAGGAACCTGTGGGCCTTCGGGTGAAACGGGCAATCTCTACGCGCAGCAACACCAAATAGGCCGGCGATGATGCGGCCCGCGGAGCCGGCGGGTAGGTGGCACCGAGCCGGGTGGGCGACCCCCGGCCCAGATGAATGGCGGTTACGCGCACACCCTGGCAACAGGGTGGGCGTGCACAGAATCCGGCCTATCGGCTCGCTTCACACTTTTCTTCGCGAGCGAACGAGCCCTTGAATCCCGACGCGCACACCCTCTGGCGCGGCCCGCGCTGGACGCTGGCCGTGCTGCTCGCCTGCCTGGGCATGGTGGGCCCGTTTTCGATCGACACCTATTTGCCGGCGTTCACCGGCATCGCGGCCTCGCTCGGCGCGACGCCGGTGCAGATGCAGCAGACGCTGTCCGCCTATCTGTTCGGCTTTGCGATCATGAACCTGTTCCACGGCGCGCTGGCCGACAGCTTCGGCCGCCGGCCGGTGGTGTTGTGGGGCCTGGCGTTGTTCACGCTGGCGTCGCTCGGCTGTGCCTTGAGCCAGACCATCGGCCAACTGGTCTTCTTCCGCGCCCTGCAGGGCGTGTCGGCAGGCGCGGGCATCGTCGTGTCGCGCGCCATCATCCGCGACATGTTCGCGCCCGACCAGGCGCAGCGCGTGATGAGCCAAGTCACCATCTACTTCGGCGTCGCGCCGGCGGTGGCGCCGATGATCGGCGGCCTGCTCTACGTGCACGCCGACTGGCATTCGATCTTCTGGCTGCTGGCGCTGATCGGCGTCGCGCTGTGGGTCGCCAACTGGCGCGTATTGCCCGAGACGCTGCACCTCAGCCAGCGCCAGCCGTTCGAGGTACGCAACCTGATGCGCGGCTACTGGCAGCTCGGTTCGAGCCGGCGATTCCTGCTGCTCGCGTTGGCCAGCGGCATCCCGTTCAACGGCATGTTCCTGTACGTGCTGTCGACGCCGGTCTGGCTCGGCGAACATCTGCAACTCGCGCCGACCCAGTTCTTCTGGTTCTTCGTCTTGAGCATCGCCGGCATCATGGGCGGTGCCTGGTGGTCGGGCCGGCTGGCGGGGCGCATCCGCCCGGCCGAGCAGATCAGGCGCGGTTTTCTGATCATGGCCAGCGTCTCGGTGCTCAATCTGGCGGCCAACCTGGTGTTCGAGCCGCATGCCGCCTGGGCCATGCTGCCGGTGGCGATCTTCTCGTTCGGCTGGGCGCTGATGGTGCCGGTGGTGACGCTGATGGTGCTGGACTTGGCGCCGACACGCCGCGGCATGGCGTCGTCGCTGCAGGCCTTTGTCGGCAGCGCGGCCAACGGCATCGTCGCCGGCGTCATCGCGCCGCTGGTGATGCATTCGACGGTGGCGCTCGCCGCCGCGTCGCTGCTCATGATGAGCGTCGGCGCGCTCGCTTGGCGCCGGGTGCTGCCGGCGCTGGGCGAGGGCGCTATGCTGGGCTCCTGATGATGATCGACGACACGCCGCCGCCGCGCCGCTGGGCCGCCTGGTGGCCGGCCTGGCTGGCCGGCAAGGCACGGCGACCGCAGGCGCGCGAGTCGGTGTGGCACGACACGATGGCGCAGCAGCGGCGCGACGAGGCAGCGCAGGCGGTCGACGCGGCACTGATTGCCGAGTTGCGCGCCGCGCTCGACGTGGCCGAAGGCGCGAGCCGCGCCAAGTCGCAGTTCCTGGCCCAGCTGGGGCACGAGATCCGCACGCCGATGAGCGGCGTCACCGGCATGGCCGAGCTGCTCGGCGGCACGCCGCTGGACCGCACGCAGCGCGGCTACCTCGACGTCATGCAGCGTGCCGCCGGCAGCCTGGTCGCGCTCGTCGATCGGCTGCTCGACTTCTCGCGCCTGGAGGCGGGCCCGATCGAGCTCACTCCCGAGCCGCTGGACATTCGTGCGCTGCTCGACGACGCCATCGCGGCCAGTTGGCCGAAGGCGGTCGAGCGCCAGCTGCTGCTCGAGTGCCGGCTCAGCCCCGAGCTGCCGCGCTGGGTGCGCGGCGACCCGCGCCGGCTCAAGCAGATCGTCGGCCACCTGCTCGACAACGCCCTCGCGCACACCGAGGTCGGCCAGGTGGTGCTCGCCGCGCGCATCGACGGCGGCGATGTCGTGATCGAGATCGCCGACACCGGCCCGGGCATCGACCCGGCGCTGCAGGCGTCGGTGTTCGACCCCTTCGTGCAGGGCGATTCGAGCATGGCGCGCCGGCAGGGTGGCATCGGCCTCGGCCTGGCCGAAGTGCGGCTGCTGGTCGGTGCGATGGACGGCAGTGTCGCGTTGGCGAGCGAGCCCGGCCGGGGCGCCACCTTCACCGTGCGGCTGCCGCTGCCGCTGCTCGAAGCCTCGCCGCAGCCCGCCAGCGGCGAGCTGCGCCGGGTCGCGGTGGTGAGCGACGCCCCGGCGAGTGCCAGCGCGCTGGCCGAACGGGCGCGCTACCTCGGCCATGAGGTGGTGGCGACGCTGACCTGGCGCGACCTGGCCTTTGCGCCCGAGTCGCTGGACGCGGCCGAGCCGCATGAGGTCGTCTACGACGAGCCGCCCGGCGGTTGGCCGCCGAACGCGCCGATGCTCGCCGACCCGGCCCGCCACACCGTCGTGCTGCTGCAGCGCCGGGCCGACGCCACGTTCAGCGCCCCCGGCGTGGTGCGTCTGGTGCGGCCGATCGACGACGCCGAGTTCGCGCGCGCGCTCGACCCGATGCGACGCGCTCCGGTGGCGACGGCGCCCCCTGTGCCCGCGCACCCGGCGGTCGCAGCGGGCACTCGCGGCCGGGTGCTGCTGGTCGAGGACCATGAAATCAGCCAGGTGGTGGCGCGCGCCTTCCTCGAACACATGGGCTTCGAGGTCGATGTGTCCGGCGACGCGCCGAGCGCGCTGTCGTCGCTGATCGACCGCGACTATGTGCTGATCCTGATGGACTGCCAGCTGCCCGGCATGGATGGCTACGAGCTGACGCGCCGCATCCGCGCCGCCGAAGCGGGCCCGCGGGCGCGCCGCACGCCGATCGTCGCCCTCACGGCCCACGCCACACCCGCCGATCGCCAGCGCTGCCTGGATGCCGGCATGAACGACTACCTCACCAAACCGGTGGGGCCGCAGCAACTTGCGGACACGGTTCAGCGCTGGCTGCCCGCCCCGCGCGGCTGAACCTTTCTCCTCATCTTCCACTTGCGATGTAGGTCGCAAGTTCATAATTTTGCATATTTTTTTTCTTTCCGCCGGCCGAAAGAGTCGTTTCTAAGTTGTTGATTTCATTGGATTTTTGACGCGGATTTCGATTGACCACGCCCTTTCAACTCGTTAAAGTGGAGAAAAGTGCAATTTAGTGGGTGAACGTGGCCGGTCTGGTGTTTCAAGGTGAGTCAGCGCTGACGCTGGATGGCAAAGGCCGCGTCACCATGCCGGCGCGCCATCGTGAGCTGCTGAACGCCTTGGCGGGCAGCGCCCTCACGCTCACCAAACATCCTTCGCGCTGCCTGCTCGTCTTTCCCCGTCCGGCCTGGGAGCAGTTTCGCGACAAGCTGCTCACGCTGCCGCTGGATGCCGAGGACTGGCGCCGCATCTACCTCGGCGGCGCGATGGACGTCGAGGTCGACGGCGCCTCGCGGGTGCTGATTTCGCCCGAACTGCGCGTCTGGGCCGGACTCGAGCGCAACGTCACGCTGGTCGGCATGGGTTCGCGCCTGGAGCTGTGGGACAGCGAGCGCCACGCCGCCCGCGAAGCGGCGGCGCTGGCCGGGCCGATGCCCGAGGCGTTGCGGAACTTCGTTCTGTGACCGCATGGGAACACCGCAGCGTCCTGCTGGCCGAAGCATGCGACGCGCTGCTGACCCGGCCGGACGGGGTGTATCTGGATGGCACCTTCGGCCGCGGCGGCCACAGCCGTGCGCTGCTCGCGAAGCTGGGTGCGCAAGCGAAGTTGATTGCGCTCGACAAGGATCCGCAGGCGGTGGCGGCGGCGAAGGCGATCACCGATGCCCGGTTCGCCATCCATCACGCCGACTTCCGCGAGCTGGGCGCGCTGCTGCCGGCGCTCGGCGTGACACGGCTTTGCGGCGTGCTGCTGGACATCGGCGTCAGCTCGCCGCAGATCGACGACCCGGCGCGGGGCTTCAGCTTTCGCAACGATGGTCCGCTGGACATGCGCATGGACCCGACGCGCGGCGAGAGTGCGGCGGACTTCCTGGCCCGGGCCGACGAACAGCAGATTGCGCAGGTGGTGCGTGACTATGGGGAAGAACGGTTTGCTAAACCGATTGCAAAGGCGCTTGTTGCTCGCCGGCAATTGGGACATGCCGTACGCACCACGGCCGAGCTGTCCGACCTCGTGGCTCGTGCCGTCAAGACCCGCGAGCCGGGCCAGGACCCCGCCACACGCACGTTTCAAGCTCTTCGGATTTTCGTCAATGCCGAGCTGGAAGCGCTCGAACAAGCCTTGAACGCGGCAATCCAACTGCTCGAACCCGGGGGGCGACTCGTCGTGATCAGCTTTCATTCGCTGGAAGACCGCATCGTCAAGACCTTCATCGCGCGCGAAAGCCAGAGCCTGGTGGACCGGCGGGCGCCGTTTGCCGAGCCCAAGCCGACGCGCCTGAAAGCCATCGCGCGCATCAAGCCGTCGGCCGCGGAAGTGGCGGCCAACCCGCGTGCGCGCTCGGCGATCCTGCGCGTGGCCGAGCGCACCGAGGTGCCAACGTGATGACACGTGTCAACACCCTGCTCGTGCTGGCGCTGCTGGCGAGCAGCCTGTATCTGGTGAAAACCGCCTACGACACGCGCCGGCTCTTCAGCGACCTCGATCGGGCGAAGAACGAGCAAGCCCAGCTCGACGCCGAGTACAAGCGCCTGGAAGCCGAACGCCAGGCGCAGGCGACCAATCTGCGCGTCGAGAAGGTGGCGCGCGAACGTTTGGCGATGCGGCTCGCCACTCCGGCCGTGACGCAGTACGTCAGCGACACCGGGGCGGCCAAGCCGTGAAGCGCAAGGCGAACGTCAACACGCGCGGGCTGGCCTATTCGACCAGCCCGCTGCTGGCGTCGAAGACACCGCCCTGGCGCAGCAAGTTCCTCGTCGCGTTGGTCGGGCTGGGCTCGGCGGTGCTGCTCGGCCGCGCGGTTTACATCCAGCTGCTGGCGAGCGAGTTCTACCAGTCGCAGGGCGAGAAGCGCTACGCGCTGGAGATCGCGCTGCCGGCGAGCCGCGGCCGCATCACCGACCGCCACGGCGCGCTGCTCGCGTCCAGCGTGTCGGTGCCGTCGGTGTGGGCGAGCCCGAAGGACGTGCATGCCACGTCCGAGCAGCGGCACCAGCTGGCTCGTGCGCTCGGCCTGCCGCTGGCGGACCTGAACAAGCGCCTGGCCGACAAGGACGCCAAATTCGCCTGGCTCGCGCGCCAGGTCGACGAGGCGCAGTGGGAGCGCGTGAAGGCGCTGCGCATCGCCGGCATCCACGCCTCGCCCGAGTACCGCCGGCGCTATCCGGAGGGCGAGGCGGCGGCGCATCTGGTCGGCTTCACCAACGTCGAGGACCGCGGCCAGGAAGGCATCGAACTCGCGTTCCAGGCCGAACTGCAGGGCCGCACCGGCTCGCGCGGGGTGGTGCGCGACCGCTTGGGGCAAGTGGTCGAGGACATGCGCGAGCCGGTCGACGCGGTGCACGGGCGCGACATCCAGCTCGCCGCCGACGCCAAGATCCAGGCCTACGCCTACCAGCGCATCCGCGATGCGGTGGCCGAACACAAGGCCGCCGCCGGCAGCGTGGTGGTGCTGGACGTGGCGACCGGCGAAGTGCTCGCGCTGGCCAACTACCCCAGCTTCGACCCCGCGAACCGGCGTGCCTTGAGCGGCGCGCAGTTGCGCAACCGCGCCCTGACCGACACCTTCGAGCCCGGCTCGACGATGAAACCCTTCATCGCCGCCTGGGCCATCGAAACCGGCCGTGTCAAGCCCGGCAGCGTGATCCAGACGGCGCCCGGCCACCTCACGATCACCGGCAGCACGATCCGTGACGCCCATCCCCACGGTGCATTGACGGTGGCCCAGGTGGTGCAGAAGTCGAGCAACGTCGGCACCGTCAAGATGGCGATGCAGATGGACCGCAAGGAGATGTGGGAGCTGTACTCGCAGCTCGGCTTCGGCCAGAAGCCGCAGCTGCAGTTCCCCGGCGCGGTGACCGGCCGGCTGCGGCCGCACAAAAGCTGGCGCCCGATCGAGCAGGCGACGATGAGTTACGGCTACGGGCTGTCGAGCAGCCTGTTCCAGCTCGCGCGGGCCTACACCGCGTTCGCGCACGACGGCGAGGTGATGCCGCTGTCGGTGTTGAAGCAGAACACACCCGCCGCCGGCCTGCGTGTCTTCAAGCCCGAGACCGCGGTCGCGGTGCGCGAGATGCTGCGCCTGGCCGCCGGCCCCGGCGGCACGGCGCCGAAGGCGCAGGCGCTGGGTTATTCGGTCGGCGGCAAGACGGGCACCGCGCACAAGCAGGAAGGCAAGGGTTACGCCACCGACAAGTACCGCGCCTGGTTCGTCGGCCTCGCGCCGGTCGCCGAGCCGCGCATCGTCGTCGCCGTGATGGTCGACGAACCGCGCAACGGCAAACACTACGGCGGCGATGTCGCGGCGCCGGTGTTTAGCCTGGTCGTTGCGCAGGCGCTGCGCACGCTCGGCGTGGCGCCGGACCTGGAAGTGGCGCCGCAGATCGTTGCCGAGCCGGCTGTGCAGGAAAGTTTCTGATGGGCCCCCACGCTCACTGTCGTTCGCTGCCCCCCGGGGGGGCGTTCGCCTCCCTTGGGGCGGCCCGGCGGGAGGCGAGATGGCGCTGACCCGTCTGAAGTCACCCGACGCCGCCGCGCGCTGGTTGCGCGAGTGGGTCACCGGCACGCTGCGCAGCGACAGCCGGCTCGTGCAGGCCGGCGACGCCTTCATCGCCTGGCCGGGTTACGCGTCGGATGGCCGGCAGTTCGCGCGCGCGGCGCTGGCGGCCGGCGCAGCAACCAGCCTGGTCGAACACGAAGGTGTCGAAGTCTTCAGCTTCGAGGACGCACGCATCGCCTCGCTGCCGCAGCTCAAGGCCACAACCGGCGTCATCGCCGATTCGTTTTATGGCCAGCCGAGCGCGGCGTTGGACGTGATCGCCACCACCGGCACCAACGGCAAGACCTCGACCGCCTGGTGGACCGCGCAGGCGCTGACGCTGCTCGGGCGGCGTTGCGGGGTCGTCGGCACGCTCGGGATCGGTGAACCTGAGCAACTCGAGTTCACGGGCCTGACCACCCCCGACCCGGTGCGCCTGCACGCCGCGCTGCGGCGCTTCGCCGATGAAGGTTTCGAAGCCTGCGCGATCGAGGCCTCGTCGATCGGCATCGTCGAACACCGGCTCGCGGGCCTGCACATCGCGGTCGCGCTGTTCACCAACTTCACGCGCGACCACCTGGACTACCACGCCACGATGGGCGCCTATTGGCAGGCCAAACGTGCGCTTTTCGACTGGCCGGCCTTACGCGCCGCGGTGGTCAACCTCGACGACGCGCAGGGCGCAGCGCTGGCAGAGGAACTGCGCGGCGGCGCGCTCGACCTGTGGACCTACGCCGTGGCGCAGCCGGCGCGCTTGCGGGCCGAAGACCTTGCTTACCAAGACGGCGGCTTGGCCTTTGACGTGTACGAACAAGGCGATGTGCAGCCGGTCAGAAGCCGCCTGATCGGCGACTACAACACGAGCAATCTGCTGGCGGTGATCGGCGGGCTGCGTGCGCTCGGCATCCCGCTGGCCGAAGCGGCGCGCGTCGTGCCGCAGCTCACCCCGGTACCCGGGCGCATGCAGCGGGTCGGTGCCGGCGCGCCCGACGTGGTGGTCGATTACGCCCACACGCCGGATGCGCTGGAGAAGGTGCTCGCAGCCTTGCGCCCGCTGGCCGCCGCGCGTGGCGGGGCGCTGTGGTGTGTGTTCGGCTGTGGCGGCGACCGCGATGCAAGCAAACGCCCGCTGATGGGCGGCATCGCCGAACGCGGCGCGGACCGTGTGATCGTCACCAGCGACAACCCGCGCAGCGAACCGGCGCTGGCGATCCTGAAGCAGATCGCCGCCGGCATGAGAGGCGCGCTCATCGTCGAAGACCGCAGTGCCGCGATCGCGCAGGCCGTGCGCGAGGCCGACAGCCGCGACGTGATCCTCGTCGCCGGCAAGGGCCACGAGGACTACCAGGAAGTCGCCGGCGTCAAACATCCCTACTCGGACATCGTGCAGGCCGAGGCCGGGTTGTTGGCGCGCGAGGGCCGGCCGTCATGATGACGCTCGCCCAGGCCCATGCGCTGCTGCCCGAAAGCCGGCTGGTCGGCGACGGCGGCGTCGAGATCGCGCGTGTGCACAGCGACACGCGCAGCGTGATGCCGGGCGACCTGTTCGTCGCGCTGAAGGGCGAACGTTTCGACGGCCACGAGTTCGTCGCGCAGGCGCGTGCCGCGGGCGCGGTGGCGGCGCTCGTCGCGCATGGCGACACTACCGGCCCCGGCTTGCAGGTCGCCGACACGCTGCTCGCGCTGCAGACGCTGGCGCACGGCTGGCGCCTGCGCTTTCATCTGCCGCTGATCGCCGTCACCGGCAGCAACGGCAAGACCACCGTGACGCAGATGACGGCCGCGATCCTGCGTGCCTGGCTCGGCGACGCGGCGTTTTCGACCCAGGGCAACCTGAACAACCACATCGGCCTGCCGCTCACGCTGCTCGAGCTGCGCCAGGACGATGCGCAGTGGCACCGCGCCGGCGTGGTCGAACTCGGCATGAACCATGTCGGCGAGATCGCGCTGCTGGCGCGCATCGCGGCGCCGACGGTCGTGCTGGTGAACAACGCGCAGCGCGAGCACCAGGAGTTCATGGCCAGCGTGGAGGCGGTGGCGCGCGAGAACGGCAGCGCGATCGAAGCGCTGGGGGCCACCGGCAGCGCCGTCTTCCCGGCCGACGACGAGGCGCACACGCCGTTGTGGCGCGAACTGGCCGGGTCGCGGCACGTGATCACGTTCGGCGCGGATGCAGATGTCAGCGCCGATGCACGCTGGGCGATCGATCGTTGGCTTGTCGCGCTGCGCACGCCGATCGGCGCAGCGTCGCTCGAACTGAGCGTCGCAGGCCTGCACAATGTGAAGAACGCGCTCGCCGCCACCGCCTGCGCGCTCGCCGCCGGCGCGCCGCTGGACGCGGTCGTCGCGGGCCTGCAAGGCTTCGTGCCGGTGAAGGGCCGCTCGCGGGTGATGTCAGTGCCCTTGCACGGCCGCGCCGTGACGCTGGTCGACGACAGCTACAACGCCAACCCGGATTCGGTGCGCGCCGCGATCGATCTGCTTGCCGGCTTGGACCCGCCGCAGGCGCTGCTGCTCGGCGACATGGGCGAGGTCGGCGACCGCGGCCCGGAGTTCCACGCCGAGGTGGGTGACTATGCGCGCGAGCGCGGCATCGCGAGCTTGTGGACCGTGGGCACTGCCAGCGCACAGGCTGCGCAGGCCTACGGCAGCGGCGCACGCCACTTCGCCGACGTGACAGCGCTGATCACCGCGCTCGATGGTGACGAGCTGCCCGCCTGCGCATCGCTGCTGGTCAAAGGCTCGCGCTTCATGAAGATGGAAGCAGTGGTCGCCGCGCTCAGCGGAGGGCCCCGCTGATGCTCATGGGGCTCGCCGGCTGGCTGCAGGGCATGTACCCGGAGTCGCTCGGCTTCCTGCGTGTCATCCAGTACCTGACCTTTCGCGCCGTGCTCGCCGCGATGACCGCGCTCTTGATCGGCCTGGCCTTCGGTCCCTATGTCATCCGCCGCCTGGCCGAGATGAAGATCGGCCAGCCGATCCGCGGCTACGGCATGCAGACGCACCTGGCCAAGAGCGGCACGCCGACGATGGGCGGCGTGCTGGTGCTGATCGCGATCGGCGTCTCGACGCTGCTGTGGTTCGACCTGAGCAACCGCTTTGTCTGGATCGTGCTGCTCGTCACCTTCGGCTTCGGCGCCATCGGCTGGGTCGACGACTACCGCAAGGTGGTGCACAAGAATCCGGAGGGCATGCGCTCGCGCGAGAAGTACTTCTGGCAGTCGATCATCGGCCTGGTCGCCGCGCTCTACCTCGCGTTCAGCGTCTCGGAAACGTCGAACCTGCGGGTGCTCGAACTCTTCCTGCGCTGGGTGGGCAGCGGCTTCTCCAACACGCTGCCGCCGAATGCCGACCTGACGGTGCCCTTCTTCAAGAGCGTGAGCTATCCGCTCGGCGTCTGGGGCTTCATCATCCTGACCTACCTCGTCATCGTCGGCGCGAGTAACGCGGTGAACCTGACCGACGGGCTCGACGGGCTGGCGATCATGCCGGTGGTGATGGTCGGCTCGGCGCTCGGCGTGTTCGCCTATGTCGTCGGCTCGAGCGTGTTCTCGCGCTACCTGCTCTTCCCCTACATCCCCGGCGCGGGCGAGTTGCTGATCTTCTGCGCCGCGATGGCCGGCGCGGGACTGGCCTTCCTGTGGTTCAACGCGCACCCGGCGCAGGTCTTCATGGGCGATGTGGGCGCGCTCGCGCTCGGCGGCGCGCTCGGCACCATCGCCGTCATCGTGCGCCAGGAGATGGTGCTCGCGATCATGGGCGGCATCTTCGTCGTCGAGGCGCTGTCGGTGATGGCGCAGGTGGTTTACTTCAAGTACACGAAGCAGAAGTACGGCGAGGGCCGGCGCATCCTCAAGATGGCGCCGCTGCACCACCATTTCGAGAAGAGCGGCTGGACCGAGACCCAGGTCGTGGTGCGCTTCTGGATCATCACCATGCTGCTGTGCCTGATCGGGCTGGCGAGTTTGAAGCTGCGGTGATGATGAAGCACCTGGCCGATCTCAACGTCCTCGTGCTTGGCCTCGGCGCGTCAGGGCTGGCGATGGCGCGCTGGTGTGCAGGTCACGGTGCGAGCGTCACGGTCTGGGACTCGCGCGACGAGCCGCCGGGGATGCAAGCATTGCGCGACGAGTGGCCGGCCGTCGGGCTGACCAAGGGCACGCTGAATGCGCATGCCCTGTCCGGCGTGCAGCTCGTACTCAAGAGTCCCGGCCTCTCGCCGAGCGATCCGCGCATCCTTGATGTGCTGAATTCAGCGCGCGCTGCGGGCATCGCCATCCAAGGCGAACTCGATCTCTTCGTGCATGCCCTCGCCGACCTGAAGGCCGAGCGCGGCTATGCGCCGCAGGCGGTCGCGGTCACCGGCACCAACGGCAAGACGACCACCACCGCGCTCGCGGCGCTGCTGATCGAACGTGCCGGCAAACGTGTCGTGTCGGCGGGCAACATCGGGCCGACGCTGCTGGACACGCTGGCCGCGGCGCTGGCGGCCAAGTTGCCGCAGGTCTGGGTGCTCGAGCTGTCGAGCTTCCAGCTCGACGGTGTGCAGGGCTTCGACCCGGACGCCGCCGCGATCCTCAACCTGAGCCAGGACCATCTCGACTGGCATGGCGACATGGCGGCTTATGCCGGCGCCAAGGCGCGCATCTGGGGTCCGACGACACGCATCGTCGTCAACCGCGACGACGCCCAGGTCGAGGCGCTGATCCCGAAGCCGGTGCCGGTGAAGGGCGCGCGCACGCCGCCCAAGCCGCGCGCCGTCGTGCGCTTCGGCCTCGGCGCGCCGCAGGCACCGGGCGACTTCGGGCTCGTCAGCGAGGCCGGCATGGCCTGGCTGGTGCGAGCGCAGGAGGCCGAGGCGACGGCGCGTCGGCGCAAGGACGATGTGCCGCCCGAGGAGCTGCACCTGCAACGCCTGATGCCCGCCGACGCGCTGCGCATCCGCGGCCGCCACAACGCTGGCAACGCGCTCGCCGCCCTGGCGCTCGCGACCGCGATCGGCTGCCCGCTGGCGCCGATGCTGCACGGCTTGCGTGAATACACCGGCGAGCCGCACCGCCTGCAGTTCGTCGCCCGCGTCAACGACATCGACGCCTACGACGACAGCAAGGGCACCAATGTCGGCGCCACGGTGGCCGCGCTCAACGGGCTGGGCGCGGACCTTGCGCCCGGCAAGCTGGTCGTCATCCTCGGCGGCGACGGCAAGGGGCAGGACTTTTCGCCGCTCGCCGAACCCGTCGCGCGGCATGCACGCGCGGTGGCGCTGATCGGCCGCGACGCCGACGCCATCGCCGCGGCACTGCAGGGCACCGGCATGGCGCAGCAGAAACACGCCACGCTCGAAGCCGCGACCGCCTGGTGTTTCGCACAGGCGCTTGCGGGCGACGCGGTGCTGTTGAGCCCCGCCTGCGCCAGCTTCGACATGTTCCGCAACTATGCACACCGCGCCGAGCTGTTTGTCGCCGCGGTGGACCGCCAAGCGGCCGAAGCGGGGGTGGCGTTGTGATCGCGAAGGCACAACAGGTGTTCGGCCACTGGAGCGAGCGCCTGCGCGGCGGCCGCGACGCTTCAGCCGACGTGCCGGTGCGCGACTGGGTCAGCAGCGGCAGTGGCCGGCCGACCACGCTGCGCCACTTCGACCAGACGCTGGTCTGGGTCGTGGTCGGGCTGGTCGCGCTCGGCCTGGTGATGGTCTATTCGGCGTCGGTGGCGCTGCCCGACAACCCGCGTTTCGCGCGTTACGAACCAACCCACTTTCTGTTCCGCCAGGCGCTCGCCATCGCCATCGGTCTGGTGGCTGCGCTGCTCGCACTGCAGGTGCCGATCTCGGCCTGGGAGCGCTGGGCGCCGTGGCTGTTCGTCGCCTCGCTGCTGCTGCTGGTCGTGGTGCTGGTGCCCTTCATCGGCAAGGGCGTCAACGGCGCGCGGCGCTGGATACCGCTCGGCTTCATGAGTTTCCAGCCGAGCGAGCTGGCCAAGCTCGGCATCGCGATGTACGCCGCCAGCTACATGGTGCGCAAGATGGACGCGCGGGAGAACTTCTTCCACGCCGTGACGCCGATGGCGATCGCGCTCGGTGTCGTGGGCGCGCTGCTGCTGGCCGAGCCCGACATGGGCGCCTTCATGGTCATCGCCGCGATCGCGATGGGCATCCTGTTCCTCGGCGGCGTCAATGGCCGCATGTTCTTCCTGTCGGTCGCGGTGCTGCTCGGCGTGTTCGCCTTGATGATCGTGATGAGCCCGTGGCGCGCGGAGCGCATCTTCGCCTATCTCGACCCGTGGAACCCGGCGTACGCGCAGGGCCGCGCCTACCAGCTCACCCATTCGCTGATCGCCTTCGGCCGCGGCGAAATCTTCGGCCAGGGTCTGGGCGCGAGCGTCGAGAAGCTGCACTACCTGCCCGAGGCGCACACCGACTTCCTGCTCGCGGTGGTGGGCGAGGAACTCGGTTTCGTCGGCGTGTTCGTGGTCATCGCGGCCTTCTTCTGGCTCACGCGCCGCGTCTTCCACATCGGCCGCCAGGCGATCGCGCTCGACCGCGTGTTCGCCGGACTGATGACCCAGGGCACCGGCATCTGGATGGGCGGCCAGGCCTTCATCAACATGGGGGTCAACCTCGGCGTGCTGCCGACCAAGGGGCTGACGCTGCCGCTGATGAGTTACGGCGGGTCGGCGCTGCTGCTGAACCTGGTCGCGCTCGCGATCGTGTTGCGCGTCGACATCGAGAATCGCCAACTCATGCGCGGAGGGCGCGCATGAGCGCCGCCGGGCCGCTCCCAAGGCGCTCGCTCCCCCTCGGGGGGACCGGCCCGCAGGGCCGTGGGGGGCGAACATGAGCCATCTGGTGATCATGGCGGCGGGCACCGGCGGCCACATCATCCCCGGCCTCGCGGTCGCCGACGAAATGCGCGCGCGCGGCTGGAGCGTCAGCTGGCTCGGCACGCGCGAGGGCATGGAAAACCGGCTCGTGCCGCCCACCGGCATCGCACTCGACACGATCGGCTTCTCCGGCCTGCGCGGCAAGGGTTTCGTGCACATGGCCACCGGGGGCCTGCGCATGTTGATCGCCTTCTGGGACAGCCTGAAGCTGCTGCGCCAGCGCAGCGCCGACGTCGTGCTCGGCATGGGTGGTTATGTGTGCTTTCCCGGCGGCATGATGGCCACGCTGCTCGGCAAGCCGCTGCTGCTCATGAATGCCGACGCGTCGCTGCTGCTGTCCAATCGCGCCCTGCTGCCGGTCGCCGACCGCGTCGCCTTCGGCTTCGACGGCGCCGCCGCGGCGCAGATCAAACGCGCGGTCGTCACCGGCAACCCGGTGCGCGCCGAGATCGAGGCGCTGGCCGAGCCCGCCCAACGTTATGCCGGCCGCAACGGGCCGCTCAGGGTGCTCGTCGTCGGCGGCAGCCAGGGCGCGCGCGTGTTGAACGAAACACTGCCGCAAGCGCTGGCCCTGCTGTCTGCCGACGCGCGGCCGATGATGACCCACCAGACCGGCCAGCTCAACCGCGACGGCGTGCGCGGCGCCTATGCCGCCGCGGGCATCGAAGGTGTCGAGGTGCTGGCCTTCATCGACGACATGCCGGCGCGGCTGGCCGACGCCGATCTGCTGATCTGCCGCGCCGGCGCGATGACGGTGAGCGAACTCTGCGCCGGCGGCGTGGCGAGCGTGCTGGTGCCGCTGGTGATCAGCACCACCTCGCACCAGCGCGACAACGCGCAGTTCATGGCCCAGCACGGCGCGGCGCTCCACCTGCCGCAGGACGAAGCGACGCCGCAGCAGCTGGCCGAGCTGTTGACGACGCTCGATCGCCCCGGCTTGCAAGCGATGGCCGAGAAGGCGCGTGCGCTCGCAAGACCGCGCGCCGCGGCGCGGGTCGCCGATGAGATCGAGGCCCTGGCGAGAAGGGGGGCGGCATGAAACACGCGGTCAAGCAGATCCATTTCGTCGGCATCGGCGGTGCCGGCATGAGCGGCATCGCCGAGATCCTGCACAACCTGGGCTACCGCGTCTCGGGGTCGGACCAGGCGGACTCGGCGACCTCACGCCGCCTGGCATCACTCGGCATCCCCGTCTTTCTCGGCCACGACGCCAAACACATCCACGGCGCCGACGCGGTCGTGACTTCCACCGCGGTGAAGGGCGACAACCCGGAGGTCATTGCCGCGCGTTCGCGACGGGTGCCGGTGGTTCCGCGCGCGGTCATGCTGGCCGAGCTGATGCGCCTGAAGCAGGGCATCGCGATCGCCGGCACGCACGGCAAGACGACGACCACCTCGCTCGTCACCAGCGTGCTGGCCGAGGCGGGGGTCGACCCCACCTTCGTGATCGGCGGCAAGCTGCAGAGCGTGGGTGCCAATTCGCGGCTCGGCGCGGGGCACTACATCGTCGTCGAGGCCGACGAGTCCGATGCCTCGTTCCTGAACCTGATGCCGATCCTGGCGGTGGTGACCAACATCGACATGGATCACATGGACACCTACGGCCACGACTATGCGCGGCTGAAGAGTGCCTTCGTCGACTTCCTGCACCGCATGCCGTTCTACGGCGCGGCGATCCTGTGCGGCGACGACCCCGGCGTGCGGTCGATCATCCCGATGGTGTCGCGTCCTGTAGTGACCTACGGCTTCGGCGCCGACGTCCAGGTGCGCGCGGTGCAGGTGCAGGCGCTGGCCGGCGGGCAGATGCGCTTCACCGCGCAGCGGCGCAACGGTATCGCAATGCCGGACCTGGCGATCACGCTCAACCTGCCGGGTGAACACAACGTGCTCAATGCGCTGGCCGCGGTGGCGGTGGCGACCGAACTCGAGCTGCCGGACGAGGCGATCGTCAAGGCGCTGGCGAACTTCTCAGGCGTCGGCCGTCGCTTCGAGCGCCACGGCGAGTTGGCGGCCGCCCCCGCACAGGGAGGCGGGCAGTTCACGCTCATCGACGACTACGGCCACCACCCGGTGGAGATGGCGGCGGTGCTCGCCGCCGCGCGCGGCGCTTTCCCTGGCCGGCGGTTGGTGCTGGCCTTCGAGCCGCACCGCTACACCCGCACGCGCGACTGTTTCGAGGACTTCGTCAAGGTCATGGGTGCGGCCGATGTCGTGCTGCTGACCGAGGTGTATGCCGCCGGCGAGGCGCCGATCGTCGCCGCGGACGGGCGTGCTCTGGTGCGCGCGCTGCGGGTCGCGGGCAAGGTCGATCCGGTGTTCGTCGAGTCGGTCGCCGAACTGCCGCAGGCGATCCTCGACCAGGCCAAGGACGGCGACGTCGTCATCGCGATGGGCGCCGGCACGATCGCCAGCGTGCCGGTGCGGCTGGTGGAGTTGAGCAAGGAGGTGCCGACATGAGCATCGACGTGAAGGCACTCGGCCGGGTGGCCGTCCTCATGGGCGGCGACTCGGCCGAACGCGAGGTGTCGCTGATGTCCGGCGGCGGCGTGCTGGCGGCGCTGCGCTCGCAAGGCGTCGATGCGCACGCCTTCGACCCGAGAGAACGCGGCCTGCACGAGCTGAAGACCGAAGGTGTGGCGCGCTGCTTCATCGCGCTGCATGGCCGCCACGGCGAAGACGGCACGGTGCAGGGCGCGCTCGAGTTGCTGCGCATCCCCTACACCGGCTCGGGCGTGATGGCGAGCGCGATCGCGATGGACAAGACGATGACCAAATGCGTCTGGCTCGCTGTAGCGCTGCCGACGCCGCGCCATGTGCTGCTCGCGCCCGACGACCTGGCGCCGGCCCGAATCCGCACCGTGCCCGACGAGCTCGGCCTGCCGCTGATCGTCAAGCCGCCGCGCGAGGGTTCGTCGATCGGCGTCACCAAGGTCATCGGTTATTCGCAGATGCAGGACGCCGTGACGCTGTCGGCGCAGTACGACCCGGACGTGTTGTGCGAGGAGTTCATCGACGGCGAAGAGGTCACCTGCCCGGTGCTCGGCGACGGTGCGAGCGCGCGTGCGCTGCCGGTGATCCGCATCGTCGCGCCGGACGGCGCCTACGACTACCGGAACAAGTATTTCACCGACGACGTGAAGTACCTCGTGCCGAGTGGCCTGCCAGCGGCGGAGGAAGCCGAGGTCCAGCGCCTGGCCGTCGCCGCCTATCGATCGCTCGGGTGTCGCGGCTGGGGACGCGCAGATTTGATGATTCGAGCGGCCGACCGCAGGCCCTTCCTGCTCGAGATGAACACCTCGCCCGGCATGACCGGGCATTCCCTGGTGCCGATCTCCGCCCGGGCCGCGGGCATGAGCTACGAGGCGCTGTGCCTGCACCTGCTCGCCACGGCGCGGCTCGACGCGCCGACAGCCCCGTTCACCCGCCTGGACCCGAAAGCCTGACCGCCATGCCCCGCGCCGCCGCCTCAGCAGCAACCCCGCTGCCGTTCGACATCCGCCTGATGAACCGGGGGGCGGGCGCGATCTTCGTCGTCGCCGCGCTCGCGCTGCTGGCGGCGGGGCTGGCGGCGCTGGTGCGTGCGCCGTGGTTCACGCTGCGCGCGATCGAGGTGGATGGCGAGACCCACCGTTCGTCGCTTGCGACGCTGCGCGCCAACGCCACGCCCAAGCTGGCCGGCAACTTCTTCACCTTCGACATCGCGCAGGGTCGCGCGGCCTTCGAGTCGGTGCCCTGGGTACGGCGCGCGGTCGTGCGCCGCATCTGGCCCGACAAGCTGGCAGTGACGCTCGAAGAGCATCGCGCGGTGGCGCTGTGGCAGGGCGAGAGCGGCAACGACCTGCTGGTGAACCACCACGGCGAGGTCTTCGACGCCAACCTGGGCGATGTGGAGGACGAGGATTTGCCTCGCCTGGCCGGCCCGGCCGGCAGCTCGGCGGCGATGCTCGCGATGCATGCGCGACTGGGTGCCGCGCTGGCGCCGCTGGCCGCGCGCATTGTCGAGTTGAAGCGGTCCGGCCGCGGCTCCTGGCGCGCCGAGCTGGACAACGGCGGCGCGATCGAGTTCGGCCGCGGCGACGCCGAAGTGATCACCCGCGCCGAACGGTTTGCGCGCACCTACACCCAGGTCGCCGACCGCTTCGAGCAGCGGCCGCTGCAGTACGCCGACCTGCGCCACGCCGACGGTTACGCGCTGCGTCTGCAGGGCATCAGCACCGGGCGCGAAGCGCCGGCGGCGAAGAAATAGAGGGAAACAGATGGCCAAGGACTACAAGGACCTGGTGGTGGGGCTGGACATCGGCACCGCCAAGGTGATGGCGGTGGTGGCCGAGCTGCTGCCCAGCGGTGAGCTGCGTGTCGCCGGCCTGGGCGTGGCGTCGTCGCACGGCCTGAAACGCGGCGTGGTGGTGAACATCGACGCCACCGTGCAGGCGATCCAGCAGGCGCTCAAAGAGGCCGAGATGATGGCCGACTGCAAGATCACGCGTGTTTACACCGGCATCACCGGCAGCCACATCCGCGGCCAGAACTCCACCGGCATGGTGATCGTGCGCGACAAGGAGGTGACGCCGGTCGACGTCGCGCGTGTGGTCGAGACGGCGAAGGCGATCAACATCCCCAACGACCAGCGGCTGCTGCTCGTCGAGCCGCAGGAATTCATCATCGACGGCCACGAGGTGAAGGAGCCGGTCGGCATGAGCGGCGGCCGGCTCGAGGTGAAGGTGCACATCGTCACCGGCGCGCAGAGCGCGGCCGAGAACATCGTCAAGTGTGTGCGCCGCTGCGGGCTCGAAGTCGAACAGCTGGTGCTGAACCCGAGCGCCAGCAGCCACGCGGTGCTGACCGCCGACGAGAAGGACCTGGGCGTGGCGTTGGTGGACATCGGCGCCGGCACCACCGACGTGTCGATCTTCACCGACGGCGCGATCCGCCATACCGCGGTGATCCCGATCGCCGGCGACCTGATCACGAGCGACATCGCGATGGCGCTGCGCACGCCGACGAAAGACGCCGAGGAGATCAAGGTCGAACACGGCGTCGCCAAACAACTGCTCGCCGACCCGAGCGAAAACCTGGAGGTGCCGGGCCTCGGCGACCGCCCGCCGCGCATGCTGAGCCGCCAGGCGCTGGCGGGTGTGATCGAGCCGCGGGTGGAAGAAATCTTCTCGCTCGTGCACCAGGTCATCCGCGACTCGGGCTACGAGGAGCTGCTCAGCTCGGGGATCGTGCTGGCCGGCGGCTCGGCGGTGATGCCCGGCATGGTCGAGCTGGGCGAGGACATTTTTCTGAAGCCCGTGCGCAAGGGCGTGCCGACCTACAGCGGCGCGCTCCACGACATGGTGGCGCAGCCGCGTGCGGCCACCGTGATGGGCTTGTTGGAGGAAGCGCGCATTTCGCGCGCAAGGGGTCAGCGCGCGGCGCAGCAGGCCGGCTCGGTGAAGACCGTGCTCGGCCGCGCCAAGGACTGGTTTCTCGGGAATTTCTAGTGTGACGACGAAGGGCCCGCTACGAGGCGCCTGGTTTCTTTTATCTACGGCAACTGCAATGAAGGAGTGACGAGATGGGCATCGAGATGATCGAAGAATTCGACCAGGGCACGATGATTCGCGTGATCGGGGTCGGCGGCGGCGGCGGCAACTCCGTCGAACACATGATCGCCAGGGGCGTGCAGGGCGTGGACTTCGTCTGCGCCAATACCGACGCGCAGGCGCTCAACCGCAGCAATGCGCCGACGCTGATCCAGCTCGGCTCGAGCGGGCTGGGCGCCGGGGGCAAACCCGAGAAGGGCAAGTCGGCGGCCGAGGAGGCCGAAGCGCGCATCCGCGAGGTGCTGGACGGCGCGCACATGGTCTTCATCACCGCCGGCATGGGCGGCGGCACCGGCACCGGCGCCGCGCCGGTGGTGGCGCGGGTGGCCAAGGACATGGGCATCCTGACCGTCGGCGTGGTGACCAAACCCTTCGAGTTCGAGGGCCAGCGGCGCTTGAAGGCGGCGGACGCCGGCGTCGCCGAGCTGGAGGCGAACGTCGACTCGCTGATCGTCGTGCTCAACGAGAAGCTGCTCGAAGTGCTGGGCGACGACGTGACGCAGGACCAGGCTTTTGCCCACGCCAACGACGTGCTGCGCAATGCGGTCGGCGGCATCAGCGACATCATCCACATGGACGCGCTGGTGAACGTCGACTTCGAAGACGTGAAGACGGTGATGAGCGAGCCCGGGAAGGCGATGATGGGCACCGCGCAAGCCGCCGGGCCGGACCGCGCCATCAAGGCCGCCGAATCGGCGGTGGCCTGCCCGCTGCTGGAAGGCATCGACCTGAGCGGCGCGCGTGGCGTGCTGGTGCTGATCGCGGCCAGCCGCGCCACCTTCAAGCTCAAGGAGAGCCAGGCGGCGATGAACTGCATCCGCCGCTACGCGTCGGACGACGCGCACATCATCTACGGCGCGGCCTACGACGAAGGCCTGGGCGACCAGCTGCGCGTGACCGTGATCGCGACCGGCCTGAGCCCGACGCGCGCGCGCCAGGCGCCGCCGATCAGCGTGGTGCACAGCCAGCCGATGCAGCGCACGGGCACCGACAACCTGCCGATCCTGAGCAACGTGGCCGGCAGCGGCGCGCCCACCGTCGCGACGCCGGTGGCGCACGACTACAGCCAGATGGCGGTGCCCAGCGTCTGGCGCACCGGCCGCACGCAGGCGGCGGCGAAGGTCGATGCGCTGGCGAGCAATGGCATGGAGGAGATCGAGATCCCGGCGTTCTTGCGGAAGCAGGCGGATTGAGGGGCGCCGCTTGGAGCGGTCAGGCCAATTCGGCCTGACCGCCCGGACCGCGAAGAACGCGTCGCTTGGCCGTCTGCCGCGCTAGCGTTTTCCGGCGCACGAACCGTGGCAAGTCGCGTGAAGCTTCGACATTTGACAGTTGCTTTATCGGCTTATCCGGCAAACTTGCGGGAGATACCCGTTGGGCGTCACAGCATGCAGTCGATCACCGGCACCATTTCTGGAACCCTCGCACCCGTCACCATGGCTCCGGCGGGGCCGCCGCATACGTACCTCGGCATCGCATACAGCTTCTTGGCCGGAGCCCGGGTTCTTGCGCACGCCTCACCGCCTACAGCGCTGCCGTTGGCGATGCTGTGCGCACATGCGCTTGAGTGCATGCTGAAGGCGTACCTCTCAAGGAGCGGAGACGACAGCCGTCTAAGGCGACCCAACATGCGTCATAACCTCAACGCGCTTTGGTCGCTGGCCTTCGCGGAAGGGCTACACATTACTGAGTCGCCTCCGTCATGGGGCAGTTGTCTGAGCGGGCTACATGACGCTCCGTACTACCTTCGGTACTCAACAGACGTGCACGGCATCGTGTCTCCAGCATCGGAACCCATGGTTACCGAACTGAGTGCCGTTCTCCAACAAGTGCGCGAGCAGCTCTAAAAGGTTGTGATCGAGCGCACAACGCCCAACAATTCCTTGGATCGGACGGCGAAAGCGGGCTTCGCCCGCTTTCGCCTGCCGCTCAAGCAAACGGCGTCACAACTCCACTGCACTTCCATGCCGATCGATCAGCTCAGTATCCGCCGCGACTGCGCTCGACTCGAGCAGGAAATGCGCCTTGCACACAGCCCGTCCACTGAGGTGCTAGTTGCTCATCTCTTTGTGGAGACACTGCTCGATCGCATGATCTCAGCGAGGCTGCCGGGCGGACGGAAGTTCCTGGAGAAGGGAAAGCCCAACTTCGCGCAGAAGCTGTTGCTGGTTCACGCCTTCCCGGCCATCTCGGACGATCTCCTTGCTGCGCTCACATCACTCAACAAGCTGCGAAATCAACTTGCGCACAATTTCGGTCGCCAAGTCACGGCCAGCGACCTTAAGCAACTGAGTTCCACGATGGAAGTGATTCCAGAGCTATTCGATCGGATGAAGCCAACGACGCCTCGACAGTGTTCCGGGATCATCTTGTCGGCCATCTGCGGAACGCTTGCAACTTGCGCCAGCCAGTGGACTGATCTTCCTGCCAAACTTGCACGCTATCTGGACGAACACTACGCCCGAGTTCGCGAGGGCATGCCAAGTGACGCCTAAAGCCGCTGCCACCCAATGCTGCCGCCTTGAGTTGGTCAGGCACACCCGCGCAGGTCCAACCTTGCTCATCAAAGAGTAGCGCTCACGCGGTGGAAGTCTTCGGTCTTGGTCAGCGGTATCGGCTATCGAGCGCGAGGAGGTCTATCTGCTGACGCTGTTTGCAAAGTCGGAGAAGGAGAACATCCCTCTCGCCGTGTTGAAGGAGATTCGCCGTGCCCTTGAAGTCTAGGAAGCTGCTGTCGCAGCGCGATCTGGAGGCCTTGGAGGCCCAGCGCGATATCGGGGCCGAGATCCTTCAGTCGCTTGGGGATGGTGACCTGCCCCTTTCCGGTCACGCGCATGGTGGACCCTTGACCGCAGCAGTGGCGGGTGTGCTGGCCTCACGACTTCGCCCTTGCCAGCCTTCATGTCCCGGATCGCACATTCGCCAAGCGGCCGGCGTGGCACCCGGCAGTGAAGTCTCGTTCAGCCTGGACGGCGGCAAGATCGTCATCACGCCTTTGGGCACCGGTGCAAAAGGGGATCGCCGGGCGAAGCTGCATGCCGCGGCGGCGCGTGTGCGCAAGAGCTTGAACCCCGAGTTCAGGCAGCTTGGCGCCGACGAGATCATGGCCTTTCTGCGCGGCGATGTACCCGCTGCGCGCCGTGGTCGAGGCTAGCTTCGCAAGTCGATGCCCGACTTTCTTCTCCGAAGCCATTGCTCAGGTTGCTGCACACCTCTCGCCTTCGCCTCGCACTGAAGCACAGAGTGCTAGCATTCCTCCATGATCGACTGGTCATCCTGCCCCGCAGTTGAGCAAGACCCCGCTCGCGTCAGCGGCGCGTGGGTGTTCCGCGGTTCGCGCGTCCCCGTGGCGGCGCTCTTCGAGAACCTTGAAGACGGTGCGTCGGCCAACGACTTCGTAGAGTGGTTTCCTGGGGTGACCCTCGACCAGGTTCGCGCGGTACTTGAGCACGCGGCGAAGAGTTCATTGGCAGTCGCTTAGGCGGTGCGAGTCCTGTTCGATCAAGGTGCGCTGCCCCCAGGTTTCGTAGCACTTCGATCTAGAGCCCGTGGATTTGCATCGTAGTTGATGCGCTGGGTTGCGAGGTGCCGTCAGCGAGCTGGCGGCACCTCGCGGCGAACGTGGCCGGCGGCA
>Ga0307505_10000326_pt1 | contig 55159 bp, 38 predicted proteins | sample 23_S_MG_FD_202183 | JGI IMG/M metagenome (GOLD analysis project Ga0307505, IMG submission 202183) | Soil microbial communities from Populus trichocarpa stands in riparian zone in the Pacific Northwest, United States - 23_S | ecosystem: Environmental > Terrestrial > Soil > Riparian zone > Trees...
CCGCGAGCACGGTCGACTTCACGCCATCGAAACACCAAAGCAGAGACGCTCACACGCCCCTTGCTCGCTTCTCGCAGGTTTGTGAATAGTCCGGGCTAAAGCCTCTCGAGGCGATGGCGATGGCGAAGGCGATCGTCGTGTCCGACATCGGCGGTCTGCGGGAGCTGGTCGGCGAAGCCGCGATGGCGTTTGCTCCGGGCGACATGGCCGGCCTCGAGCGCGCCTGCGCCGAGCTGCTCTCGCGCCCCGACTTGCGCGCCTCGCTCGGCGAGGCGGCGCGGGTGCGCGTCTCGCAGCGCCACACATGGGCCTCGGCGGCGCGAATCTACCGCGACGTGTACGCCACCGCCGTCGCCCGCCGCCGGTGACGGATCGAGGCCGCGAGCAGGCAGGCACAGGATCCATGAAGCGCCTGGAGTGCGGCGAGAATCACCGCCCAGTCTTGCGCAGGGATCAGCGCGTGATCGCGGCCGTACGTCCGCGCGCGAGGTCCCTCTGCAATTCGCTCAGGATCACGGCGGCGGCGACGAGCTGATAGAACGGTTCGAAATAGGGCCGGTTGAGGAGGAATCCTCCCAGGGCATAGGCCACCATGGCGATCTGAAGTGCCCTGGCGTTACTGCGCACCCACGCTTGCGCCGGGTCGCCGCGCGCGGCGCGAAAGGTCTGCTGCAGGCGAGCGATGACCGTACCGAGCAACGCCACGAACAGACCGAGCGCGATGGCGCCGTGCTCGGCGAACACCTGGAGGTAGTGGTTGTGAGCGTTGTGGTAATCGGAGTACCCGGGGATGTAGTGCCCGTAGACCTCGGGCGAGAAGGGCTCGAAGCCGGCGCCGAGCAACGGATGATCGAGACCCAGGCGCGCCGCGACGTAGGCCGAATTGGCGCGCTGGTTGGTGCTGGAGTCCTTCTGGGCCGCCATCTTGGTGACCACGGTCGACACGCGCGCCTGCCACTTCGGTGGCGAGAACACCGCGAGGGCCAGGGCTCCGAGTGCGACCGCCGTCACGGCGCGGTCGCCCTTGAAGGTGAGGAGCACCAGCATTGCGAGGATGGGTAGGAGGACGATCATCCCTCCTCGCGAGTAGGTGCCGAGAACGGCGAGAATGGAGAGGCCGAAGACCACCAGCCATGCGTGACGCACCCACGCCCGCTCCTCGTCGTAACGAAGGTAGACGAACAGCGGCATCACCATCGCGAGCGCGAACGCCAGAGTGTTGCTGTCGGCGAGGATCGACTCGGGCGGACCCCAGATGATCTCGCGTCCGCGCGTGGCGATGGTGAGGATCCCTCCCTTCACGCCGTAGAATCCGATCGAGCCGGCGATCACGATGAGAAGCAGGCGGAGCTTGCGGCGGTCGCGGAAGAGAACCAGGGTCACGCCGGCCATGAGGAAGATCTTCGACACCCGCGCGATCGCCGCCATCGCCCGTTCGGGCTGGATCGCCGCGAAGAACGTCGAGAGCACGCAGAGGATCCAGAAGCCGGTGACGAGATACACCTCCGGGGTGCGCGGCAGCGGCGAACGCTCCTTGGTGAAGGGCAGGCCGAGGAGGATCGCAAGCGCGACGAGCTTGGCGAACGGAAAATCGTATGCGAACCCGGCCGTGAGGTGCTGCGGCGTCGCGGTACAGAGCCCGACGAAGATCAGCATCCCGATCCAGGGCTTCCTCACGCAGAGGGGTAGAGACGCGAGAATCAGAACGGCGAGGATCCAGCCCGCGAGGATCATCACTGCGAACAGCCTCGAGCGGACGGCGAGCGGAACCGCAGCATGCTCCGATAAACGTCGGTGTACTCGGCGGCCATGCGGCCGAGGGAGAAATGTTCCTCGACCCGACTGCGGCCGGCGCATCCGTGTGTCCGCCGAAGGGGCTCGTCCTCGCAGTACGCGAGCAGCGTCTCGGCGAGCGAAGCGATGTCTCCCAAGCGAACGAGCCGGCCCGTGACGCCGTCGTTCAGGATCCTCGATGTGCCGCCCACGTCGGTGGCCACCACCGGCACGGCCATGGCCATCGCCTCGAGGAGGGCGATGCTCGCCGCCTCGCTGCGAGACGGCAGCGCGAAGACGTCCATGATCGCCAACCACTCGCGCACCTGGTCGATGTGCGCCGCGAAACGGACCGCATCCGCGAGGCCGAGCTCCTGAGCCTGCCGCTGGGACGCGGCCCTTTCCGGGCCGTCGCCGACGAGGGCCAGGCGGAGATGGGGATGCCCCTGGTGCAGGCGGGCGAAGGCTTCCAGCAACGCGGACCAGTTCTTGACGCGCACCGCACGACCGACGCTGCCGATGACGATCTCTTTCTCCGTGTAGCCTCGCTCGGCCCGAAGTCTTTGCCGGTCTGGCGCCGGTTTGAACATCTCGGTGTCGACGCCGTTCGGAATCAGCGTGATCTCCTCGGCTCGAATTCCGATGTCGCGAACCATGGACTGCCGTACGTCCTCGGAAACGACCAGGAAGCGATCGACCAGAGGTGCGAGCATCCGCCTCGCGAACCGCCGGCGCACGGGTTTCCAGCCGGTCTCCAGCTCCCAGGTGTGATCCACGTGGATCAGCGCCGACACGCGCGCCAGGCGCGCGCCGGGGATGGCGTCGAAGGTGCTCCAGTTGCGGGTGTGGACGATATCCGGCCGGAGCCTGCGGCAGAGCGCGGCGACACGCAGGAACATTGTCCACTCATGGCGCTCCGCCTTGGGTAGAAAGTGGACGGGAACGCCGCGAGAGGCGAGGCGTTCGGCGAGAGCGCCGCTGCGGCCGATACAGCAGACGGAATGCCTGAAGAGGTGCGCGGTGTGCTCGATCACGTTGACCAGACCGACCTGGATGCCGCCGGTATCGAGTCCGGCGATGACATGAAGGATACTCGGCAGCTCGCCGCGTGGCGCCGGCGCTTCACTCATCGGGCGCGTCCCGGGTCACAGGAGTCGACGAGGATCTTCGCCAACTCGGCCGCGAGCGCTCGGCGGTCGCAGCCGGAAAGATCGCGCTCGACGAATTGACTCTCCTTCTGCCAGGCCCGATGGGTGCCGACCAGCTTGGCGGCGATTTCGTCCACGTCGGCCGGCGCGGCGACTTCGACGCCCGCGTGTCGCCCCATCAGCGCCGCGGTCGCACTCCGCGCCGGGGCGAGGGCGAGGATGCGCCGCCCGCTGCGCAGGTACTCGAAAGCCTTGCTCGGAATCTGCATGTGCAAGGCGTCTCCGGGTTGCAGGAGCAGCAGCGCCGCCGCCGACATCATCCGCTCGAGGGCCTGCCGGTACGGGACGTGCCGCTCGATGCTAACGACAGCGCCGAGGCCCAGGCCGTCGGCCATGCGCTGCAACTCGCCGCCCTCGGCCATGGGCCCGGCGCCGATGAACGCGACCTCCGAGTCCGCCGGCAGCAGGCCGCGATCGAGGCAGTGTCGGAGGGCCTGGAGGAACGACGCCGGGCCGCGATGGTCCGCGTTCAGTTGTCCGACGTGCGCGAGACGGAATCGCCCGTTCGCCCGCGGCGCCGGTAGCGACTCGAAGTCGGCCTCATCGTAGCCGTTGCTGATGACGTTCACCTTGTCGCCGACTTCGTCGCCGAAGCGTCGCGCGAGGTCATCCGCGTGGGGGCGCGTGGTGACCACGATGCGAGTCGCCGCGCGCAGGACGCGGGGTTCGAGTGTGCGATCGATGGCCCCGTGCAGCGGGCCGCGGTCGCCGATGGCCCAAGGGTCGCGCAGATCCGCGACCCACGGCAGACCGGTCCGGTCGTGCAGCAGGAGCGCGACACAGTGAGCCGTGACCGGAGGGCTGGTCGAGAGGATCGCGTCGAAGCGCTCCCGTCGTGCGATGGCGAGAGCCCGCCAGGTCGCGAACGGAAACCACGGCGCCGCTCGGTCCGGCAGCGCCAGGAGACCTGGGTAGCGCCCCGCGATCGACAGGGAATGGCGAGGATCGAAACCGAATGTGCGGTAGACGCGGGTGCCGGCCGGAACCTCGGCGAGCGCGGTCTCGTCGAGGTGACGATGAAAGCCTGTCCGCACGGTGACCACGCTGCTCTCCCAGCCGTGCTCGGGAAGGTAGCGCGCGAACTTGAGGATGCGTCGGGTCGAGGTGGTGTGGGCCGGAGGAAAGTGCAGGGCGATGATCAGGACGCGGCGGCTCATGCGTCAACGATTCCACACCAGGCGGGCCGACCGTCGCAACTCGGGCTCGATCGCCCACAACGAGGCGAACGCCAACGCGGCGCCGAAGGGGCCGCGCACGCCGAGATCGAGAGGTCGCAGCGACGAGATCGGTCCGATCCAACGAAGGACGACGACCACCAGCAGCGCGGCGCCGGTGGCCTTGGCGATGATGCGCCAGTCGGGTCGGAGCCGCAGGGTCGCGCGACCCGCGAAGAAGTTGGCGGCGACGAGCACGGCATAGGCCACCGTGGTCGCCACGGCCGCGCCCGGCAGCCCGAAGCGCGGGATGAGGAGGACGTTGAGGACGAGGTTGAGCGCGGCCACGCCGAGGACGTGTGCCGCCACCCGCACGCTGCGCTTCTCCACCGTGAGGCCGGCGACGACGATGAAATTGAGGCCGCACAGCAGCAGGCCCGGCAGCAGGTATGGGATCAGCGCCGCGGCGGGGGCATAGCGCTCGGAGGCCAGCAGGGTGACGACGCTGTCGCCGAAGTAGAGAAAGAGCGCCGAGAGCGGGATCACGATGGCGAGAAGCGAGGTCAGCAGTCGCGAAGCGAATTCCGACGTCGCCTCACGCCCGGCGCCGGCCCAGCTTTCATAGAAAGCCGGCATCACCGCGAGCCCGATGGGCGTCAACAGGACCTCGACGAAGCGATCGGCGAGGTCGTAGGGAATGGAGTAGCTGGCGACGGCGTCGAGGCCGAGCAGTCGTCCGATGAGAAAGCGGTCGCCGAAGCTGAGCAGAAAGTTGGACGCCGCCGCGATGCTCAACGGCAGGCCGTACCTGGTGGCGACGGCGAAGGCCGAGAGGCTGAGGCGAGGCCGACCCACGGTGCCATTGGCCCAGAGATCCGCCAGGCGTGCGCCGAAGAGGGCGGCGGCGCCGAGGGTGACGGCGAGAATCGCACCCACCGCCGTGCGCTCGAAGAAGACGAGGATCACGACGCTGAGGACGACCGTGAGGAACCGGCCTCCGACTTCGCTCGCGGCATAGGCGAGCGGGCGCCCTTGGCAGCGAAAGATCTGGCGCGCGATGCCGGCGCCGACGTTGAGCACCGTCAGCGCCGCGGCCAGGCGGAGACAACGAGCATACTCGGGCTGCTCGGCCCCCCACCACGCTGCTGCGACGAGCACGCAGGAGGCGACGACCAAACTCGTCACCAGCGCGCCTCCCAACATCGCCTCGCAGAACGATCGCAGGGCCGCGGCTCCGCGGCGGCGCCGCTCGGCGTAGAGTCGCAGCGTGGTTTCGCCGAACCCGGCCGTGCCGGCGATCGACAGCAGCGAGACCGAGGCCAACACCAGAGACAGCAGGCCGTACTGATCGGTCGGCAGTAGACGCGTCGTGATCGGCATCGCGATCAGGCTGGCGACGACCAGCAGCACCTGGGACGAGAAGTAGATGCCGGTGTGCGTCAGCAGTCTCGCGGGTCGCACCGCGGACTCCTCGCCGGTCGGCGGGCTCACGGGATCCGCCTCACGAGCGGCGGACTGAGGACACGGCCGCGGCGCCCCGTCGCTCCTCCGGGTGCGTACCGGTTCGGGCGCCGAAGGCGAGCTCCCACAGCGATCCGCATGCGACGCCGGCGTGAACCGTGACGAGAGCGAGGAAGATGAGCGGCAGCAGGTGCGGCGTGCCGCAACGCCGCGCCGCGATCGCGGCCGAGATCGACGCCGCGAGAAGATAGCCGACGGCGACGGCGGCGACGAGGCCGTGCGGCAGCGCCAGCCAGCTCGCCGCGGCGACGAGAAGGAAGGCCGCCGGCAGGAACGCTGCCAGCGAGAACGTCGCGGGGTGCTTGCGCCAGAGTCGCATCCGACCACGCCCGTACCGGCACTGCTGGCGGAACAGCCCGGCCAGGGTCGAGCGCGGTTGGTAGCGCGCGCACATCGACGAGGTGAAGAAGCAGCGCAGTCCGGCGCGGTCGACGCGATGGTTCAGCTCCATGTCCTCGGCGGTTTCGAAGGACTCGTCGAACTCGCCGATCTCCGCGAAGACCGCCGCCCTGTAGGCGACGGCGGCGCCGTAGGCGGGCACGAAGCCATCGCCGGTGCGATAGTTGAAGGAACCCGGATGCCGGCCCACCGGTGAGCTGCGAGCGAGCGCGATCGCCTGCTGCGTTCTGCTGCCGTCGACGGCGAGCGGTTGCGGATAGCCGACGCAGTCGGCGCCCGTGCGCGCGAACACCTCGGCCAGCTTCGACAACCACAGAGGCCCATCGACGGCGGAGTGGCCGTCGACGATGACGATCAACTCTCCGCGCGCCGCGCCGATGCCGATGTTCCGGCCGGCGGCAACGCCGCGCCTGGGGTTGCGCAAGACGCGCACACAGGGAGAGCGCTGCGCGTACTCCTCGAGGAGTGCGGGAGTGCCGTCGTCGGAGTCGCCGTCGACGACGCAGATCTCGAAAGAGGCCGGCGGAACCCCCTGGGCGAGGAGCGCATCGAGGGCGGCGCACAGGTGTCGCTCCTCGTTGCGGACGGGAACGACGATCGAGATGAACGGCGCTGGAGGCAAGGGGCCCGCAGCGGTGTCCTCGGCTGTTCGGCCTTCTGAGTTGAGGCGCATTCGATGACTTCGGCGCCTCGGACCGTCATCCCGCGTCGATGGCCGAGAGCGCCGACGCTGTACGTTGCTGGTGATCGATCGACGCTCGGCTGCGATCTCGGTTTTGATCCATGCTCATTCCGCGACAGGCGGTCGTGTATCGCGGCAGCAGCGGAGTATCAACCGCGCTCCAAGGCTGCTAGCCGAGCCACGCCGACAGCTCCGCGGCGACGCGCTCCCCGGCGACGCCATCCCAGAGCGGGATGGCGCTCCCGCGCGGCCATCGCCCGGCGAGCACCTCTGCAAAAGCGGGTCGGATGCGGTCCGGATCGCTGCCGACGAGCCGACTGGTGCCGAGGCGGATGGTGATCGGTCTCTCCGTGGCCTCGCGCAAGGTGAGGCACGGCACGCCGAGGACGGCGCTTTCCTCTTGCATGCCGCCGGAGTCGGTCAGCACCAGCGCCGCCTCCTGCATCAGGGAGAGGTGATCGATGTAGGAGCGGGGCGCGAGCCGGCGGACCGGGCCGCCTTCGGAGCCGAGCAGGTGGACGACGCCGGCGCGCTCGGCGGCGGCGACGGTCCGCGGATGGACGGGGAAGACGAGCGGTAGTTCTCGCGCCAGATCGTTCAGGAGCTGGAGCAGCCGGGTGAGGGTCGCGGCATCGTCGACGTTGGAGGGCCGGTGCAGGGTGACGACGCCGTACCGCCCCGGTTCGAGACCGAGGGCGGCGGCGCAACGACGCTGGCGCGCCGCGGGTAGCAGGTCGAGGAGGGTGTCGATCATCACGTTGCCGACCTCGCGAATGCGCTTGCCGCGGGTGTCCTCGGCGCGCAGGTTCTCGATGCCGGCCGGCTCGCTGACGAGCAGCAGGCCGGCGACGGTGTCGGTGAGAACGCGATTGACCTCCTCCGGCATGGTGCGGTCGAAGCTGCGCAGACCGGCCTCGACGTGGGCGACGGGGATGTTGCGTCGGGCGGCCGCGAAGGCGCAGGCGACGGTGCCGTTGACGTCGCCGAAGACGACGACCGCGGCGGGCGGATTCTCGAGGAGGGTGCGTTCGTAGCTGTCGAGGATGCGCCCGGTCAGCCCGCTGTTCGCGCCGGCGCCGACGCCGAGATCCACCGCCGGCTGCGGTAGGCCGAGCTCGTCGAAGAATACCTGGTTGAGGGCGGCATCGTAGTGCTGCCCGGTGTGGACGACGCGCGGTTCGAACTCCGTTCGTTTCTCGAGAGCGCGCAGCACCGGCCGGAGCTTCACTAGATTCGGCCGCGCGCCGACGACGAGATCGATTTGCATGGAGGTTCCTACTTCAGCCACGCCGCCGGCATCAAACAGACTGCGGTTCAATCGCCTCCCACTTCGTCACCCCGGCGAAAGCCGGGGTCCAGGCCGCATGCCACCGCCGCCCCACCTGGATCCCGGCTTTCGCCGGGATGACATGCTCTTCGGCTTGGCGCTTCCCACCGACTCGAATTGGCGGCCAAAGCCGCTGTTCGGTGCGCGGGGCGTCGTCGTCCGCACTCGCTAGCGCAGCAGTCCGGCCTGGCGGCCGCGGGCGAGGGATTCGATGGCGTCGATGAAGCGGATGGCGTCGCGGATCTCGGCGGCGAGCTGACGGCGGCGGTCGCGGACCACGTCTTCGCCTTCGCCGAGCAGGCCGCGGTTGGCGGCGAGCTTCAGGGCGGTGGCGAAGAGCGCTTTCGAGATCGACTCGGCGCTGCGGATGCGTTTCTGCAGCCGGTACTGCTTGCCGAGGGCGAGACAGGCCTGCATGAAGGCTCGTTCGTCGGACGGCGCGACGTCGCCGTACTCGAGGATGTCGGTGACGACGCGATAGGCTTCGAGGAACGGACGCAGGACGCGGTGGGCGCTGTACGGACGAATGCGACGCGCGGTGTCCAGCACCGCGTTCGGACCGCCGGCGATGCGCGTCTCCCACTCGCTGTCGTGGAGGGCGACTTCGGCGCGCAGGTCGCGTTCGTACTTTTCCTTGTCGGCGAAGAAGAACTCGAACTTCAACAGGTCGCGCAGGCGCAACGTGGCCGCCCAGAACTCGCGCACGGGATCGTCGACGCCGGGTTCGGCCGCACGCACCAGGGCCAGCTCGGCGATCGACGCATTGACGAAGAAGTGACTGATGGTGTTGCGGTAGTAGGCGGCGGCGAGGTGCTGGTCGGGTCCGATCGCGTAGACCGACTGGGGCCCCTCGGTGAACACCGTGACCACGCCGGAGTCGACCAGGGTGTCGAGCGTTCCCTCGATCAGGTCGCTGCAAACGGAGTTGAGTGGGACGGTCGACGGCAGGCTCCGCGTCGACGCGTAGTGCACGAGATCTTCGAGCGAGGCGCACACTTCCTCGAGCGTCAGCGCGCGGTCGCCGTAGCCGAGCAGCGCCATCGTCACCAGGGAGGTCGGCGTGATCGGCGTGACGCGGTTGATGCGCACCGCCGTTTCGAAGGCGATCTTCTGCACGCCGACGTTCCTTTCGTCGGCATCCGACACCGTGCCGGGCGAGGGCGGACCGAGGGCTTCGCGCAGGGACAGGGGCGCGCCGAAGCGGACGTGGATGTCGCCGTGGCGGCGGCGCAGGCGGCGGATGAAGCCGACCAACCAGCCGAGGCTCTCCGTTTCCTTCTCCGCGCCGCGCTGCTCGGCGACGTAATCGCCGATGTCGCCGATCTGTTCGTAGGCGATCGACACGGGAATCAGGTGGATGTCCTCGCTCTTGCCGCGTCGGTAGGCGTCGACGACGTTGGCGAACAGCCCGAAACGCGGCGGCAGCAGCTTGCCGGAGCGCGAGCGCCCGCCCTCCAGGTACCACTCGAGGGAGAAGCGCTTCTCGACCAGGTAGTCGATGTACTGCTGCAGGACGAACTTGTAGACCGGGTTGTCCTTGAAGGTGCGGCGGATGAAGAAGATGCCGCTGCGCCGTAGCAATGGGCCGATCGGAAAGAAGTTCATGTTGATACCGCCGGCGGTGTGGTTCGGCGGATGGCCCGTCTCATAGAGGATGTACTGCAGGACCGGGTGGTCGAAGTTCGATTTGTGCGTCGGCAGGAAGACCAGCGGCGAGCGCTGGCCGAGGGCGAAGATCTCCTCGAGTTGCTGGCGGTCGTAGCGAATCTGTTCGTTGTAGGCGCGGGTGTAGAGCGAGCGGATGAGCTGCGCGGCGAGGTCGATGGTGTACGGGCTGTGGACCGCGGCCATCTCGTCGAGATAGCGCGCCGCCTCGCGCTGTACCGTGTCCACCGGGCGACCGGTCGCCGCGGCGAGATCGGCGACGCCGCCGCGAAACACCGGGCGGCTGAGGATGTCTTCGCGCACGAAGCGCGGAACCTTGTAGCGCGCTCCGCGCAGGCGCCGCTCGGCGCGTTCGAGAGCCAGCGCCGCCTGGCGCGCGACGAACTCGGCGAGGCCGGTGGTGTGGCCGGCGTCCGATCCGCTGGCGTCGCGCCATCGGCGACGCAGGTCCGAGAGCGTTGCGGGTTCGGCTTCGACGACGCGGAATCGCTCCGGCGAGTTGCGCACGATCCACGATTGCCGCAGCGAACCGGGATCGCGTGGATCGCCGAAGGTCCACAGGTCGGAGACGCGCGCGGCGCGCACGCCGTCGACGGTGCGCGGAAACCAGGCGACGCGGAGCGGAGCGAGCAGCGGGTCGCCCTCGGTCGCGAGCGCGGCTTCGAGCCGGTCGTCGATCGGTGGGCGGGCCCGACCGCGCGAGGGCGGGATCGGTAGAACCGCGCAACGTGAATCGCCGTCGCCGTTGCGCCGCTGCGCGATCCAGTCCTCGAGCAGGCGGCGCTCGAGGCGCGTCGTGGCGTCGACCAGATAGAGCGTGTTGTTGCCGGTGCCCTGCATACCCCCTCCCCGAGGCAGCTCAGCCCGTCGCCGATCGCGACGGGCGACATTCGACCCCAGGCCGACGGCCGGCGCAAGGAGTTGCGTCATGCAGGTTGCCTTTCGCCGGTCCTTTGCGGAGGATCCGCGGCCATGGTGTGGGTGTGGAGGGCGTTGTTCGCCATGTCGGTCGCGACGACGGTCTACCTCATGCTGGTGCCGTTGGCGGCGCCGCCGCGCGTCCTGCGCAGTGCCGACAAGATGGCCCACTTCGCCGTCTTCGCGGTCAACGGACTCCTCGCGCTGCCCTCGTTTTCACGACGCCGCGGCCCCGTGCTTCTCGGATTGGTCGGATTGGGCGTGCTTCTCGAGGGATTGCAGGCCGCGGTTCCGCATCGCCAGCCGTCCCTGGGCGACGGAATCGCCAATGCGATGGGCGTTGTCGCGGCGGCCGCTATCGGGTGGATGACCCGCACGGGGTTGACTCGTGGGAGGGGACACCGATAGGGGTTTGAGGTTGCCCGCGCGGCGAATCGCCGCCCGCCGTATCGCGGCGGGCAGGGGATCGTCCGGCGCGAGGACCCAGGAGACGTTATGAAGATTGCGCTCGAAGACGCGAACAAGAGACTGCGCCCGATCATTCGCAGCATCGACAAGAGGGCCGACTTCGTCAGCTCGCTGACCGAGGGCGACAAGCCGGGCATCAGCTTGACCCTGTCGAAGCGGGAGAAGTCGAAGACGATTGCCATTCCGCTCGAGGCGGTGGTGTCGGCGGCGGACGATCCCATCCAGCGGCATCGACTGCGGGGTCGCATCAAGCGCGCGTACGACCGCATGCTGTTCGTCGCACCGCCGATGGCCAGCACCAAGATGGAGCGGGGCTCCACGTCGGCCGACGGCTACTTCCGTCCCTCAGGCGGCGGCAACCGGCGTTAGTGCATGAGGAAGTGACGGCTTTGCCGACACTTCCGAGCCCATCGGAGCGCGAAGCGCGGCTTTGCCCGCCGATTCAATCGCCATCCCACTTAGTCACCCCGGCGAAAGCCGGGGTCCAGGCCGGATGCCACCGCCGCCCCACCTGGATCCCGGCCTTCGCCGGGATGACGTGCTCTTCGGCGTCGCGCTTCCCACCGACTCGAATTGGCGGGCAAAGCCGCGAAGCGCGCACGGGGGCGGATTTCCAACAATGACGTATCGGGTGGTGCAGTGGGCGACTGGGGGGGTGGGGCGGGCCGCTATCCAGGGGATCCTCTCTCATCCGCAGCTCGAGTTGGTCGGCTGCTGGGTTCATAGCGCCGACAAAGAGGGCCTCGACGCCGGTGAGATCGCCGGTGTCGGCCGGATCGGCGTCGCCGCGACCCGCGACGCGGGCGAGCTCCTGGCGCTCGAGCCGGACTGTGTTCTGTACAGTCCGCTGATGGCGCGGCACGAAGAGGTCGAAGCGATTCTCGCAGCGGGAATCGACATCGTCACCCCGCTCGGCTGGGTCTACCCGTTCGGCGGCACCGACATCGCCGCGATCGAAGCGGCCTGCGCGCGCGGCGGATCGACCCTGCACGGCTCCGGCATCCATCCCGGCGGCATCACCGAGCGATTGCCGTTGGTGGCGAGTTCGTTCTCGCGCGCGATCACGCACGTGCGCGCCGAGGAGTTCTCGGACATCCGCACCTACGACGCGCCGATGGTCGTCGGCGAGATCATGATGTTCGGCAAGACGCCGGACGAGGCGCGGGCCAGCGCCATGCCGCACATCCTCGGCGCCGGTTTCTTCCAGTCGATCGGCATGGTGGCTGTCGGGCTCGGGCTCCAACTCGACCCCACCAAGCGCACGCTGCACGAGATGGCGGTGGCGACCGCGCCCATCGACTCACCGATCGGACCGATCGCGCCCGGCCGGGTCGCCGCGCAGCGCTTCGTCTGGCAGGGGCTGGTCGGCGGCGAGCCGGTGATCACCGCCGCAGTCAACTGGCTGATGGGAGAGCAGCATCTCGACCCCGCGTGGTCGTTCGGCCCCGAAGGCGAGCGCTTCGAGGTCGAGGTCACGGGCGATCCGCCGGTTCGCCTGGCGATCCACGGCGTACATCCGGAATCCGTGGCGGCGGGGCTGCTGCGCAACCCCGGGATCGTCGCGACCGCGATGAACTGCGTCAACGCAATCCCGTACGTCTGCCAGGCGGCGCCTGGAATCCGCACCTACCTCGACCTGCCACTGATGTCCGGCCGCGCCGCGCCGGATCTTCTCCGGCTGTAAGCCCGTCGTGCCGCATCGTGGGTGCGTGCCCTGATAGAGCTAGACCTTCACCACGAAGAACACGAAGGGCACGAAGTCGGGGACGTGGTCGGCAACCTCTTCGTGAACTTCGTGCACTTCGTGGTTTGAAGTTGTTGGGTCTCCTGGCCGCGTCGCGACTGCAGATCCTCTAGGTCAACGCGCTGCCGGATCAGCGCGCGCGATCTCTGCAAACGGAATGACCGTCGCGGTCGGGGTTTCGATATCGCCTTCGGGGAGCATGAAGCGCCAGAAGACGATGCCGAAGGCGCGTCCTTCCGTGTCGAGCCAATTCGGCACGCCCGGATCGCGATGGGCGATCACCATGCGAAAGCGGCCGTCGGCATCGCTCTGCGTCTGCCGGCGGTTGAGCGACACTTGTCGGTGCGCGAAATCGAACGTCTGCATGTGGCGGTTCCACAGCGACACGTTGGCGCAGCGGCATTGGGGCCAACGCCCGGTCATGACCAGCGCGTCGTCGGGGCCGAGGACGAACGGCGCCATGCTGTACGCGGCGTCGGCGGCGGCCAGGGCGAAGTCGCCGGGCTTGACCGGCGGGGGGAATTGATTTGGCGTGACCGAGACGAACGCTGGCTGCTCGCGATTCCCCGGCGGGCCCATGCCCAGCGTGCGGGTGCGCACGAAGTTCACCACCCGATCGATGCCGGCGGCGACACTCTCGTCGTCTGGCGCCGGCGGCGGCGCGACGGCCCCGCCGAGCACCTCGACGTCGAGGCGAATGAGTTTGTCGGGGTTGGCCGCCGCGGCGCGCTGTTCTTCGAAGTAGTGCCGGGTGGTGATGCGCGCCGCGTCCGGCGGCAGCGCGATCCAGTTGCGCGGCTGTGGTGGACCGCCGAAGAAGACCTCGAATCGGCCGTCGGGGGAGATGTCGAAGGCCGTGTCGTTGATGACGCCCGACGTGCGGCTGCCGAAGCGGCCTTCCTGCGCGCCCGACTCGATGGTCAGCGAAACGTAAACCGCTCCCGCCGTTTCGCCGCGCACGCGGTATGCCCGGGTCGGATCGATCGCGGTGTCGTAGTAGATGGCGTCGGCGTTGTCTCCCGTGAACTTTCGGGTCGGCGACACGATGCGGCGAAAGCGGGGATGTTCCGCGTCGTCCTCGTAGTACGTGTACAGGCCGCCCTGCAGCAGGTGCATGATGGAGTGGATGCCCTCGGGGACCGAACCGAGATCGATGCCCCATTCCGGCCCGAGCACGCGCGCGTCGATCTCCTCGATCAGCTGCAGCAGCGAGCGCAGGGCTAGGCGACTCTTCGGGGTGTCGGGCATCTCGATGCCTCCTCGTTGGCTTGCGATCTTCAACGTTGGCTTGCGATCTTCAACCGGGCAACGGGCCGTGATCGTCGGCGATGGTGACAGTTTCGCTGTGGAGGACGTCGGCGGCGGAACGACCGATCAACACGTCGTAGGTGCCGGCGTCGACGTACCAGCCGGGCTCCGTCCTCCCCTCCGCCGACACACTGCCCGGCAGCATCGCCCCCACCGGCCCGATCTTCTCGACCAGGGCGGCGCGGTCGCGAAAGCACGGATCCCAGTAAGCGAAGGCGCGCTCGCCGAGTTCGAGACGCACGGTCCGCGTTTCTCCGGGATCGAGCCACACCTTGGCGTACGCCTTGAGTTCCTTGCGCGGCCGGAGAAGTCGGGGGCGCCGTGGCGCGACGTAGCACTGCACGACCTCGGCGCCGCGCCGCGATCCGCGGTTGGTCACCTCGAGTTCGACGTGGCAACGGAACGGCGCCCGCGCATCGTTCTCGATGCGCGGTCTACTGACATCGCCCTCGAGGCGTGGACGGCTGACGTCGAACGACGTGTACGACAAGCCGTGGCCGAACGGGAAGCGCACCGGCAGCTCGCGCGTGTCGTACCAGCGGTAGCCCACCAGGAGTCGCTCGCCGTAGATCACCTCGCCGTTCTCGCCGGGGAAGTTGCCGAACGAAGGGTTGTGTTCGAGTCGCAGCGGCATCGTCGTCGGCAGTCGACCGGCGGGCTCGGCATCGCCGAACAGCACGTCGACGATCGCCGCCGACATCTCCTGTCCGCCGAGCCACACCCACAACACGCCCCGCGCCCGATCGACCCAGTCCATCGAGACCGGGGCGCCGGCGTTGACGACGACGATCGTGTTGGGGTTGGCGGCGACGACGCGTTCGATCAACGCGTTCTGATCCCCCGGCAGATCCATGGTGTCCCGGTCGCGGCCCTCGGATTCCCATTCGTGGCTGGTGCCGACCAGGACCACCGCGACGTCGGCGGCAGCGGCCGCGTCCGCCGCGGCCGCCATCATGTCGGCGGGTCGCGGCGGGTGAAACCCCACGACCGCGCCGTGCAACAGAATCGACTCGCGGCTCGAGTACTCGATGACGATTCGGGCGCGTTGGCCCTCCTCGAGTCGGACGACGGCGGTCATCTCCTCACTCGCCATGCCGAAGAACTGTGTGCCCGGCGGTGGTGGCGATGCGAAACCGTCGAGGACGATCCGGTCGTCGATGACGACGCGCGCGCGGCCGGCCTGCACCAACGTGAACGTGTGATCGCCGCCGCGCTCGACCGCGAGTTCGGCGACCGCGCGGAACGAGAAATTTCCCTCGGGAACATCGGCCGCGGGTGGACCGAAGAACATCAGACTCGCCTCGTCGAACTGCGCGTGGTGCACGACGTCGCCGGACAGGTCGTCGCTGGCGAAGTATTCCAATGCCCAGCCGGGAGAGCCGCTCGGCGCACAGACGCGCGGCCGTCCCAGTGGTGGCGCGATGCGATCGATCGAACAGCCGGGTTCGTGGGCGATCGCCACGTCTTCCCCGAGGCGTTGGCGCAGTTTCTCGATCGGCGCGACGCGGTAGTGGGGACGCAGCTGCGCCGAACCGCCGCCCATCAGGTTGGCGCGCGACCAACCCGGTCCGATCGCGGCGATCGAGGACAGCGAGCCGGCGGCGAGCGGTAGAATCCCGTCGTTGGCGAGCAGCACAGCCGCCTCGCACGCCGCCTCGCGCGCCAGCAACCTGTGCCGCGGGAGGTCGATCGACTGCTCTTCCACGGCCGCGGGGTCTTCCCACGCGCGCACTCGATCGATCACGCCGAGAATGCGGCGCACCGAGTCGTTCAGGATGTCCGGATGGACCGCGCCGCTGTCGACCGCGTCGGCGAGGCGCGGACCAAAGAACCGCGAAGGACCTGGCATTTGTAGATCCAGTCCCGCGCGGGCCGAGCCGACGGTGTCGCCTGAAGAGAACCAATCGGTCATCACCAGTCCGGTGAATCCCCACTCTTCCTTCAGCACGCTCCGCAGCAACCAGTCGTGCTCCGAGCAGTACGCGCCGTTGAGCCGATTGTAGCCCGTCATGATCGCCAGGACGCCGCCCTCTCGCACGGCGATCTCGAACGGCAGCAGATACAGCTCGCGCAAAGTGCGCTCGTCGACGATCGAGTTCATGGTGTACCGCTCGAACTCCGCGTCGTTGGCGACGAAGTGCTTGGCGGTGGCCGCGACTCCGCGGCTCTGCACGCCGCGGATGAACGCCGCCGCGGTGCGCCCGGAGTGCAGTGGGTCTTCCGAATAGCATTCGAAGTTGCGGCCGCCGAGCGGCGATCGGTGCAGGTTGATGGTCGGTGCCAACAGGACGCGACAGGATTTCGTGCGCGCCTCCTCTCCGACCATCGCGCCCAGTCGCTCGACGAGGTCGGGGTTCCACGTCGCGCCCAGCGCCGATCCGCACGGAATGCATGCGGCGGTCGCCGCGCCGGCGCCGAAGAGGGCCGCGCCGCGCGCGCCGTTCGGCCCGTCCGTCATGTTGAGAGCTGGAACGCCGCAGCGCTCGACCGGCGTGCTCGACCACATCCCAGCCCCGGCCGTGAGCGCCGCTTTCTCGGCCGTCGAGAGCCGAGCGAGCAGGTCGTCGATGTTCATTGCGGAGTCGGTTCCGAACCGCCAAGCGCGGCGGCCAGGCGCGGCGCGATCGCGGCGAGCAGCGCCTCGCTCGCCGATCGCGGCCGCACGAAGACGGTGAGATCCGCGATGCGACCGTCGGTAGCGAAGCGGATCAGGTCGATGCCCTCGGCTTGTCGCGTGCCGACGCGGGTGCGGAAGACCAGTGCCGCCGTCCCCTCCGCCGCGGTGAGTTCGTCGGTGTAGTGAAAGTCCTCGAACGTCTCGAGCAGGATCGAGAAGAGCAGGCGAATCGCGTCGCGGCCGACGAACGGCTTGAACGTGATCGGGCTGTGCAGCACGGCGTCATCCGCGAAGGTTCGCATGATGGCGTCGAGATCCGCGGACTCGACCGCGCGGCGGAAGACCTTGTGGTGCTCCATTTCTCCCCTCCTGTGCGACGGAGGCGCACCATAGGAACCGGCCGCATCGAAGGCAACCGCGTATCGGGGGCACCGCGCCGGCCTCGCCGCGGAGCCGATACCGCATCACGCGGCGAGATCGTCCGTTGATCGAAGGTTTTCGACCTGACGGCCTGTGGTTGCTTGTCGCGGCGCGGAACGACCTGTACGGTTTGCAGTTGGGAGGATTGAACCATGCTTCGATTCACAGGGGCCGTGTTTGCTCTTTGTCTGCTCGCCGCCAGCCAGGTCGCCGCGCAGGAGTGCGAGAAGACCTTCGATAGTACGTACGACCTGATCCAGGAGGCGATCTTCGAGAACAAGGGGTGCACCGCCGACGCTTGTCACGGCAGTGCCGGCGAAGGCGATCTGCATCTGACCGCGGACGTCTCCTACGAGAGCCTGGTGAGCCAGCCGGTTACGACCGTTATCGGCTCCCCCATCCCCGGATTGCGCCGTGTCGTTCCCGGACAGAAGGACCAGAGCTTGTTGTTCTTGAATCTCGCCGCGGCGACGCTTCCCGATCAGTGGCAAGCGCCGTTGCGCCCGATGCCTTTGGGCCTGGCGCCACTGTCCATCGACGAACTCGAAGCGGTGCGTCTGTGGATTGCGCAGGGCGCGCCGCGCACCGGCACCGTGCCGGGAACCGGGGACCTCCTGGACGCCTGTCTGCCGCCCGCCAAGCCGATCGAAATCGAGCCCCTCGCACCGCCCGAGCCGGGCCGCGGGGTCCAGGTGCGCATGCCGCGCTGGGAGCTGCCGGGCAACACCGAGGACGAAGTCTGTTTCGCCAGCTACTACGACGTGACCGACCAGGTGCCTGAGCAGTACCGTGGACCCAACGGTGACACCTTCCGTTTCAACTTCCGCCAGATTCGGCAAGACCCATTGAGCCATCATCTCATCGTCGACCACTACATCGGCGACCTTTCGCCCGACAGCTCTGTTTGGGGCGCGTACACCTGCCAGGGCGGCGACAAGCACGGCGAGAGCTGCGAGCCGACGGAACTCGGATTTTGCGGTCCCGAAGCGCTGTGCTCGACCACTGCCAAGACGGCGGTGGTGTGCAACGGCTTCGGCCCCGCCGACTTGAGCCTCACGTCGCGCGGGTTCGCCGGGACGCAGCAGGCGTCGTCGCAGGAAGTGTACCCGCCGGGTGTATTCGGCGAGCTGCCGCTGAAGGGGTTGTTGATCTGGAACTCGCACGCCTTCAACCTGACCGACGAGGCGGGCAAGATCGAAGCGTGGCTGAACTTCGAGTTCGCCGAGCCCGAGGATCAGGAAACGGTGGTGCGCGGGATCTTCGATATCCAGGGGATCTTCAGTATGAACGTGCCACCGTTCCAGGCGCGGGAGTTGTGTTACCACCACGAGTTCCCCGAGAACACGCGACTGTTCGAGCTGAACTCGCACAACCATCAACGCGGCGTTCGCTTCCGCGTCTTCAATGGTCTCTACGCGTGTGAAGGGGGCGCGAACCATAGCCGCCCTTGCTCTCCCGGGGGTACGGACGAGGGCGTGCCCGACCTCTGCGGCGCCGGCGGCACCTGCGTCGGCCGCGCCGCGCCGGAGTTCGGCGATTGCGACGGCAGTGGCGCGGTGGGCATCAACGACCTCACCATGGCGGTCAACATCGCCTTGCAGAAGCGTCCCCTCACGGTGTGCCCGTCGGCCGATCGCGATGCCAGCAGTGGCGTGACGGTGGCCGAACTGATTCGGCTGGTGCGCGACGCCCTGGCCGGGCCGTCGATGCGCGAACCGGAAGAAGATCTGCTCTACACCAACTTCGTGTACAACGATCCGACCGTCGTCAACTTCGATCCGGGAATGGCGTTCGGCGGGACGGGTTCGAGTCCGGCCGCGCGCACGGTCACGTACTGCTCCCTCTACGACAACGGCATGAGCGATCCGTCCAAGGTCAAGCGTCGATCCACTTCGCCGACGACGACGGGCGGTTTGGGCGGTCCGTGCATCGTACCGACTGGATGTACCGAAGGCAGGGTCGGGCAGGCGTGCAGCGGCAGCAATGATCAGCAGCGCAACGCGAGCTGCGATTCCGCGCCTGGCGCGGGCGACGGCTTCTGCGACGCCTGCACACTGCGCGGCGGTTTCACCACGGAGGATGAGATGTTCATCCTCATGGGCGGCTTCTACATCGCACACTGAGGAAAGGGCGGCGGACTTCGCGGTCCGCCGCCCCCTTTGCCTCCGCGACAGCTTTGCCCGCCTCCCACTTAGTCACCCCGGCGAAAGCCGGGGTCCAGGCCGGATGCCACCGCCGCCCCGCCTGGATCCCGGCCTTCGCCGGGATGACGTGCCTTTCGGCTTCGCCCTTCCCACCGACTCGAATTGGGACCTCTGCGACCGGCGGGCGACCACGCTGAATGCGTGCGCACTGCCCTCCGCAGCTAGCCGTTATCGGCCTTCGTAGCGCGGAGCATGGCCGCGGATCGACGCCGAGCGACCAGAGAATGCCTCTACGGGATGGGTCCTTCCCTCCACGCCTTGCCACTGGCATAACCCGTGCGGTTGGACAGGATCTTGCTGCATGTGCTGTCGAGTTGATCCTGTCGGATGGCAAGGATGAGTGGAGGGAGGCGCGTCACGCGGGGAGGAGCGACTCGGAACCATCGACCCTCGGAGGCATGAATGGGAGACCGCGGACGCCGCATCGGCGGGTTCACGTTGATAGAACTACTAGTCGTCGTCGCGATCATCGGTATCCTCGCGGCTGTCGCGATTCCGCAGTTTGCCGCCTATCGGCAGCGAGGGTTCGACGCTCAGGCTCTTTCCGATTTGCGCAACGCGGCGTCGGCTGAAGAGGCCTACTTCGCGGGTTCGTTCGAGTACATCAGCTGCGCCGATGCCGCCTGCGTAACCGCGCTCCCGGCCTTCACCAAGTCCGACACCGTCTCCATCACGATGACCGCCAACAACGGCGGTGGAACGCCGACGTTCGTCGGCGTCTCGTTCTCGGACGGCGGCGCGACGACCTACAACTACGACAGCACTCTCGGCGGGGTGCAGTTTTAGAGATTTCGGGCGGCGCAAGTTCTTGATTGCATGGGAGATTTTCACCGCCGGGACACGTCTCCGAGAATACCGTTGAAATAGTGCGACTCGCCGTGCGATGAGTTTGCGAAACTCATCAACACCGCGCGGGGGCTTTGCGTTGCTCTGATCCTGGCGTTCCGCGCGGAACTCGGGAGGAGATCATGGCGAAGCTCTGCGGTGTCGCGGTGGGCGCGCTTTTGCTGTTTCTTTGGGCTGGGCCGGTGACGGCTCAAGAGCGCGGCACGTCGACGGTTCGCCTGGCGATGGCGACAGCGATGTGCACGACAGGCCCGTGTGCCCCGGCTTTCAACTTTCGCGGCGGCTTCACCGCGTTCAAGAAGCCCCGGCAGCCGAAGCTTCTGACGCGGCGCGAGATTGGCGTGATGCGGTTGGACGGTGTGTCCTCCTCGGGTCCGCCGTTGCCGACATCTCTCGATGGCGTCGTGACGGCGCGCGTGGTGTTCTCGTCGACGGATCCGGATTCGGATTGCGGCGACACTGGGAGCGACAGCGTCCAGACGATTGCTACCTCCTCGCTGAAGTGTCGGCAGAAGGGTCCGTCGAGCACGAGTTGCCGGGGCACCTTGGTGCTCGGTGGCGCTGTCTTCAACGACCCCGACTGCACCGACGTCAGGGTGTTTCTCACCGATGTCGTCACCGAGGTGTACGAGGACGGCGGGGTGGGGGACGATTCGAAGAAGATCGCGCAGAACGGCGCGCTGATGACCGGCAAGACTCCGGACTGCAACTCCGGCGGCCCCGGTTGTCCTTGATCCTCGACCTGTCGAAATGGGGAGACAGAGTATGAAGCACATTGTGACAGCCATTGCCGCCGCCGTGATCGCGTCGTGGGTAGGGATCTCGAGTGCGTCGGCGCAGGAGTACGCGACGGCGAAGACGCGGGTTCGGATGGTGCGTGCGTACTGCACGACCGGACCCTGTGCCCCGTCGATCAACTTCGAATCCGGATCGGGGCTGTTGAATCGGATGATTCAGCCGAAGCCGTTCAGCAAGAGGAAGATCGGTCGGATGCGGCTGCTCGGTGTGCAGTCGACACCGTTGCCGAGCTCGCTCACCGGCGTACTATCCGCCCGCTTCGTCTGGGACACCGTGGATCCCGACGGCGATTGTCCGGATCTGGGCGACGATGTCGTGCAGACACTCGCGACGGCGAGCATGTTCTGCCTCCACCAGACCGACAGGGCCTCCTGTGGCGGAGACCTGTTGGTGCCGATGGGACTCATCGATCCGCGTTGCACCGACGTGCGGTTGAACGTTCTCGACCTGAAGTTCGAGGTCTACGAGTTCAACATGGCGAACGTCGAAACGTCGCGCATCGCGCGCGACGGGGTCGCGATCCTCGACCAGGGCATCGACTGCTCGTCGGGAGGCGCCGGCTGCCCGTGACGGATCGCACACCGGGTGAATAGAACTCACCACAGAGGCACGGAGTACACGGAGAACGAAGGTTTGGAGAGACTTGTCCGCACGACCGCGAACCCCAATCCCCAGTGAGGTTCGTTGTCGATGATAGGGATCCGCGTTTCTCCGGTATTCTCTCTGTGATCTCAGTGCCTCTGTGGTGAGGCTTTTTTCTCTCGGTCACTCAGCGGCGTGAGTTGAGGCGCTCGATCAGAATAGGGCGCAGGCGCTCGGCGGCGACGATGTCGTCGAGCGATCCGACCCGCTGTGCGCGTTCCACGGAGTGGATCTGGTCGAACTCCGCCGCGACGGCGCTGTGGTGTTCGGCTTCGACGCCGGCGCGCACCGTGGCGAGCCGCGACCGGATCGCCGCCCGCTCGAAACGAGATTCCGCGCCGGCGAGCTCCTCGTGCAGGCCGGCGATGCGTGGGTCCGCATCGGTCAGCTGCTGCACGCGTTCGCCGAAGATGACCGTCGCGGCGGGTCCGCCGCCGATCACGGATGCGTACGACCCGCTGAGCGCGAGGCTGTAGAGGTCGTCGTTCAGGCGCTTGGAGAACACCACATACGCGCCGCCGTGGTAGCGCGAGGTGACGACGAAGAGCAGCGCCCCCTGGAAGTTGACCACGGCGCGCGCGATCTCCGCGCCGTACTCGAGTTGGAGCTCTCGCATCGATTCTGGTGAGCCGTCGAATCCCGCCAGATTGGCGAGGACGACCACCGGTCGCGAACCGCTGGCGGCGTTGATGCTGCGCGCGATCTTCTTCGAAGAGCGCGGGAAGAGGGTGGCTCCGGCCCACTCCGCGGGCCCGTCCGGCGGCGCGTGACCGTCGCGCGGTAGGGGGCGGTTCTCGATGCCGATGAGGCAGATCGGGTCACCGCCGAGGTGGGCATCCCATACGACCGCCGTTTCGCCGCCGCGCATCGCGCCCCAGCGCTCCAGATGATCGCCGTCGCGGTCGATAAGCGCGCGCATGATGGGGCGAATCGAGAACGGTCTCTTGCGACCCGGGTTCGCCTCCGCGGTGAGGAAGTCGCGGACCGTCGCCGCTGGTGGCGCGTCGGGCCAATCCTCGGGGCGACACGGGTCGGCGGTGATGTCGCGGTCGATGGGATCCGTGGTGGGATGGCGGCGCGCCGACGTCAACTCGTAGTGACGCATCAGGATTTCGTGGGCCGCGAGCAGGTCGGGTGCGAAGTATTGGGCCTGGCCGTTCGGGCCCATGATGTCCTCGAAGCCGCCTATCGCGCGCTCGTCCTCGCCCGACACGGCGCCGGAGGCGTCGAGGGCACGCTTGCCGGTGAGCACCATCGATCCCGCCTGCGTCATCACCAGGATGCCGCGAGTGTGCATCAGCATCGTCGACAGCGCGTCGAAATAGCTCTGCGCGCCGACGTTGGTGCCGGTGACGATGATGTTGATCTCACCACCGCCCTGCGTGAAGTGCACGATCCGGCGGACCACCTCGGCGACGGCATCCAGATTCTCGGTGCCGCTGTCCATCGCGATGCGCGCGCCGCTGGAGGCCGCGAACCACTCGACGGGGAGTCCCTCGCGGTCGGCGAGATCCAGCGCGGCGCCGATCCGGTCGCACTCCTCCCGTGCCAGCGATCCCATGCCGCGCACCGGATCGCTCAAGATCGTCACACGTCGCAGCCCGTCCGGGCACTTCGCGGTATACGCGGTCGAAATGCCGAAGACGATCGCCGCTTTGTTCTCACCCGCCGGCCGCCCCTCGACCGACCGCGCCGCGCCATCCTCGCCGAGCTCGTGTTCGACGAAGCGATCCCTCTCTCTAGCTCCCGTGGCGAACGACCGGATCGCCTCATAGGGATCGACCAAGCCGCGCCGCCGCGCCGCGGCGACGCGGCGCGCGTGCTTGTCGGCGGGCTCGAGCGGAGCGTCGTGCGGCTGTCGCCACGAGATTTGGGGCGGGCCGCTCGACGCGGGTTCGATCACCAACTCGCGCAGCTCGGCATCGGGCGAGTCGGGCGTCGACCGCAACTCCAGTCGTACGAGGATGCGCTCGAGTCCGAGGTGGCGCGTCGCCGGCATCAATTCGTCGACGAGTCGGCGCAGCGTGGCGTCGGTGAGGTGAAACGCCGGCCGTACGCGCAGGTCCAACCGGTTCCAGTGAAGTCGCTGCCATTGCGGCGTTTCGCTGCGCAGGCGCCGCAATGTGCGGGCGGCGTCGGCGAACACGCGCACGAACGACGCCTCGTGCAGTGTGCCGGTGAATCCTGGCACCGCGGCGTGCACCTCGCCGTAGATGAACAGGCGCTGGTCCTCCGGCTGCGACCGACTGCGCGCCAGGAAAGCGTAAAGCGGACTCGGCGCCGGTAGGCGCTCGATGTCGAAGTGCACGAGCCGGCCGAGTCCGATGCGCCGCGCCGTCTCCGGGTGCAAGCCGTCGGTGTCGGACCACACGCCCTCGGCCTCGCGCGTCGCGCACAGTTCGGCGTCGCGCCCGTGCAGTCCCGAAAAGCTCACGCGTTGGGCGGCGATGGGCCGCCGCCGCAAAAGCTCTTCGCCGATGCGTCGCAGGCGCGGTACCGTCCACGGCTCGTCGGCGCTGACGAATACCTCCGCGGCGGCTCCGTCGGGAGCGCGCGCCGCCGCGTCGCACAAGCCGTCCCACGCGGCGTCGATCTCGTCGCGTTCGGTGAGGGTCGCGAGAACGGTGCGTCCACTCGCCAGGTCGAGACGTACCACGGGCGGCCAGGAATGCGCGACGGTCGCGTGGCGAAGCAGCGCGACCGGTGCATAGAGCCGCAGGGCGAACGCGGCCGTGGCGAGGGATCGGTGGCGCGAGTCGCCCGCCCCGTTGCCGGCGCGCAGCGCGTCGAAAATCGGCGGAGCGCTGTAGGCCAGGGCGCGGATGATGTCGCGAGCGGCTACGCCGTCGGGCTCGGCCTCGACCTGGGCGAGCACCTTCTCCACCGTCTGCGCGGCCACCTGGGTGCGCCGCTCGATCTCTGGCGCCTCGAAGATGGCGGCGCGCACTTCCGCCGCCGCGTCCGCGAGGGCGTCCGGCACGTCGCCGCGCAACACCAAGCACGCACCGAGCGCCGCCGCCAGCGGCGGGTCGCCGTCGATCCTCAGACCTGCCTGCAGTACCCGTCCGAGATGTCGCAACACCGCTTCGATGACGCGGTGCCGCTCGGCGCGCTGCCGGCGCGCGGCGAACAGACGCAACAGGGCTCGCTGCAGTCCTTCGCTGGAGGTGAGGTCGTCGACCTTGTAGTGCCGCAAGCCGCGCTCGAGCAGGAGTCGGAACTCCGGGTCCAAGCCCGCGCCTGCCGCTTCGACCCGGCGTAGGTAGCGGCGCAGCTGGGCGTCGTTCGACCGCGTCGCGCCGCCGTCGCCGGTCGGCGCGGGTTGGCGCGAGAACAAGACTTCGGTATCGGCGAAGATCGCGAGCGCACTCTGGATCTCGGCGAGCTCGCGCAGAACGGTCTGGTCGGCATCCTCCGGCAGCGGCGCGTCGAAGAAGTCCCGGATCGCGGTGATCTCGCCCGGCTCCGTGTCGTATCCCAACAACAGGCGCCGCACCGTGGCCGCGATGTGCTGGCGCGCGCTTTCGCGCACGTAGCGATCGGCCGCGCCCGCGGCCGCCCCGGGATCCGGCGGTAGCGTCTCGTCGCTTTGGGGCGGCAGGACCACGCGCGGTCCCGCGTCGGATCCGGCGCCGGTGTCCGGCAGCACGACCAGCAGGATGTCGCCGGCGGCGACGCGTTGGTTGGGCCGCGCGCGGACCTCTTGCACGGTTCCCGCGATCGGCGCGTCGAGGCCGATCTCGATCTTCATCGTCTCGAGGATGCCGATCTTCTGTCCGGCCCGGACGCGATCGCCGGCCGCGACGTCGATCGATACGACAACCGACGGAGCGGTGGCGCGGATCTCGCCGCCGCGGTCGCGCCCGACGATGTGGCGCTGGCCGTCGACCTCGATCTGCAGGCTCGACGGATCCTCCGCGTACTCGACGACGAAGCGGTCCTCGCCGATGGCGAGCTGGCAGGCGAGCCCTTCCTGGTCGAGCAGCTCGGCGACGCACGAGCGACCATCGAGCTCGACCCGGTAGCGCCAATCGCCGAGGGCAAGGACGCGCACGGTGTACGCCGCGTGGCGATACGCGAGCTCCACTTTTTGACCGGCCGGGGAGGGGATCGACTGCGGCTCGCCGCGCGACGCCTCGACGAAGAAGTTCAGCCGCTGCAACGCGCGTTCGCGCAAGTACGTGAGGATGGCGGCGACGATCAGGGCCTGCGGCGCCAGATGCGACTCGACCAGGACCGGCACCATGCGGTCGAGCCAACCGGTGTCGACGGTGCCGGCGCGGACGTCGTCATGCTCCAACAAGTTCAGAAGAAACCCCTTGTTGGTCGAACCGTGGGCGATCATCAGCCGGAAATCGCCGAGAGCCGCGCGAAGGCGCGCCAGCGCGGCGGGGCGGTCGGGGCCGTGGGCGATGACCTTGGCGACGAGCGAGTCGAACTCGGCGGGTACCCTCGTGCCGACCGTCGCGCTGCAGTCGGTGCGCACCCCCGGACCGGTCGGCAGGTCGATGAGAGCGATGCGGCCCGGCGCCGGTGCGAACCCCGCTTGGGGATCCTCCGCGCACACCCGCACCTCGATCGCGTGGCCGCGCGATTCGCCTGGCGCGGCGAGGCGCTCGCCGCGGGCGATGCGGATCTGCGCGGCGACCAGATCGCAACCGGTCACGGCCTCGGTCACGCCGTGCTCGACCTGCAAGCGCGGGTTCACCTCGAGGAAGTAGAACCGATCGCTGTCCCGTTCGAGCAGAAACTCGACCGTGCCGACACCCGTGTACCCGGCGCGTCGAGCGAGCGCGATCGCCGCCGATTCGATTCCGCTGGAGATTGCCGCGGCGATTTGTGGGGGCGACTCTTCGAGAATCTTTTGATGGCGCCGTTGCACGGAGCATTCGCGCAGGCCGTAGCTGAAGACACCGCCGTGCCGGTCGGCGGCGATCTGCACCTCGATGTGACGGGGGCGTTCGAGGAACGCCTCCAGGTACACATCCTCGTTGCCGAAAGCGAGGTTCGCTTCGGCGCGGGCGCTGGCCAGCGCGGCGGCGAAGTCGCGCTCCTTCGTCACCAGTCGGATGCCGCGGCCGCCGCCGCCGGCCGTGGCCTTGATCATCAACGGAAACCCCAGCCGTCGGGCAACTTCCACGGCATCGACGGAGACGGGGCCGTTCGACCACGGGGTGACCGGAATCGATGCCTCCTCCGCGAGGCGTTTGGCGGCGATCTTGTCACCGATGGCGCGGATCACGCCGCTCGGCGGTCCGAGAAATGTGATCTCGCGCTCTTCTAGCGCCTCGACGAAGTCCGCATCCTCGGCGACGAACCCCCAACCGGGCCACACCGCGTCGGCGCGCGCCGCACGCAGCGCGGCAAGAACGCGGGCTCGGTCGAGGTACGCCGGGCGGATGCGACCGTCGCGCCCGCTGCGCAGCGCCGGGCCGAGGGAGATCGCGACATCGGCCTGGCGAACGAACGGCGCGCCGCGATCCGGCTCCGTGTAGAGGGCGATCGAGGTGAGGTCCGAGTCTTCGAGCAGGCGCAGTTCCCGGATGGCGCGGATGCAGCGACCCGCCGCTTCCCCCCGGTTGACGATCGCGATGCGCTTCATCATCGAGACGGCGAACAGCGTCGTCGATCAGCGCGCGATCGTCATGCCGCCGTCAATGACCAGCACCTGCCCCGTGATCAGATCCGATGTGACCAGGTCGACGATGACTTTGGCGACGTCCTCGGGTTGGCACACCCGCTTGAGCGGCGCGTGCTCGGCGCTGAGCTGCTTGATGACGTCGTAATTGCCGAGCTCGTGGAACCACCGCGTATCGATGAACCCCGGCGCGACCGCGTTGACGCGGATCTCAGGCGCCAGCGCCCGGGCCAGCGCGACCGTCATGCTATTGAGCGCCGCTTTCGAAGCGCAGTAGGGGATCGAGCTGCCGACCGAGATCACGCCGGCCACGCTGGAGACGTTGACGACGGCGCCGCGCGCCTCGCGCAGCGCGGGCGCGGCGGCTCGGACGGCGTAGAACGGTCCCTTGAGGTTTACCGATAGGATCTTCTCCCAGTCCGACTCTTCGACTTTCTCGAGCTCGGCGTGCGGGATGAAGGAAGTGGTCCCCGCGTTGTTGACCAGCACGTCGAGCCGGCCAAACGCGTCCAGAGTCGCCTGGACCATGGCGCGCACGGCGGAATCGTCGGCGACATCGGCGCGAACACACAGGGCGCGCCGGCCGACTTGGCGCACCGCTTCGGCGGTTTCCTCGGCTTCGGCCTCCGACCGCGAGTAGTTGACAGTCACGTCGCAGCCGGCGCGCGCCAGCGCCAGCGCCGTCTCGCGACCCGTACCCACCGCCGAACCGGTGACCAGCGCCACCTTGCCTCCGAGTTCCATCGCACGCCTCCTGTTTCGAAAATTGCCCCCGTGCGCGCTTCGCGCTCCGGTGGGCTCGGACCCGCGGGCAAAAGCCCGCAGATCCTCCTTCCTCAATTTTTACTGTCTTCATGTGCCCGTTCGCGGGCCCCGTGACTTTGGTCGGTGCCGGCCGTCCGCCGACACCCGGGCGAGGGTACCGGTCTCGGCGAGCACTGGAAAGCGGTGGTGGCTGACCTCGTGCATCGACCGATTGACCGCCCGCGCGGCGGGTGCGATGCGGATGCGATGCTTTCGCGCATTCTCGACTTTCCTCTGCGCCGGCCGCGGTTGACGGTGGCCCTGGTCCTCCTGTGGACCGTGACCCTCGGATTCTTCGCCGTCGGCGTTCGCGTCGACAGCTCGGTCGAGAATCTCTTGCCCTCCGGCAACGAGGATCGCGCGTACTACGATGGTGTGCGGCGTGATTTCGGCAGTGAGGAAGCCAATATCGTCGCGCTGTTCGCCGACGACGTCTTTGCTCGTCCGGCATTGGAGACCATCGACCGCATCTCCAAGTCGCTCGCCGAGATCGACGGTGTGCGCGAGATCGTCTCGCTGACGACGATGAAGGGCGTCGAGATGAGCGACTTCGGGCTGCGCGTCGGACGCCTGCTGCGCGAGTTGCCCAAGAGTGATGAAGAGGCGGAGGAGTTTCGCAAGAAGGTCTTCGACAGCCCGCTCTACGTCGGCAACGTCGTCGCGCGCGATGCGAAGGCGACCAGCATCGTCATCTTGTTCGACCTCTTGAGGGACGAGGAGTTCCTCGAGCGCGACATCGAAGGGCAGATCCGCGCGCGCGTCGCGGCCGCCGCGGGCGGTGCGGATTACGCGATCACGGGGATCCAATCCCTCAAGGTGCGCGGCGCGGCCCTGATGAACCAAGACCTGCTGCGATTCCTGCCGGTGTCGTTCGTACTCGTGGTGATCGTCCTCGCCCTCTCGTTTCGCACCGTGCGCGGCGTCTGTCTGCCCCTTGGCGCGGTCATGATCGGCGTCGTCTGGACGGTCGGGCTCATGGGCTTGGTCGGACGCGACATCAACATGGGAACGCTGGTGTTGCCGCCTCTGTTGATGGCGATCGGCATCGCCTACGCAATCCACATCGTCAGTCGGTACTACCAGGAAGTGGATAGCGATCGAACGAAAGAGGAGATGGCCGAGGCCGCCCTGGCGCATTCGCGTCTGCCGGTGTCGATCGCCTCGCTCACGACCCTCATCGGTTTCGCCACCCTGATTTTCAATCCGATCGTCGCCATCAGCGACTTCGGAATCTTCGCGGTGTTCGGCATCGCCGCGATCTACCTGATGGCGATCTACTTCGTACCCGCGGTGCTGGTCTTGCTGCCGCGTCCCGCGCGCGGATCGTTCGGGCTCCAGTCGGAGGGCCTCGTCAGCGTCGTGACGGAGCGCCTCGGCAACTTCGCCATCGAACATCGCTGGGCGGTGATCGCCGTCTTCGGTCTGCTCTCGCTGGGTGCTGTCTACTTCACATCGAAGATTCGGGTGGAGACGGACTATTTGAGCTTCTTCGCGGCGGATAGCCCGATCCTGGCCGAGAATACTCGCATCGCGGCCGCGCTCGGCGGCACCCAGCCGATCTATGTGACCGTCGACGGCGACAAGCCGGGCTCCATCGGGACGGTGCCGGTGCTCACTGCGATCCGCGACCTGCAGGCGTTCATCGTCGAGCAGCCGGGCATCGACACATCCTTTTCAATTGCCGACTACCTCTCGTTGGTGCACGGCGCGCTCAACCCTGATTCCGATCACCCCCTGCCGGCGACCGACGCCGATCTGCAGCAGATCCTCGTGTTCCTAAATCCGGAAGACGTCGCGCCGGTGCTGACGCGCGACATGGGTCGGGCGAACATCCTGGTGCGCTCGCAGATCTCGGGTTCGGCGGGCGTGAACGACTTCGTCCGGCGTGTGGAGGAGTACGCGCGGACGCGGTTCCGCCGCGGCATCGAGGTGCACGCCACCGGGTCGGTGGTGCTGTTGAACCGCTCGGCGGACACGCTGGCGCGCGGGCAGGTGATCGGCTTGGCGCAGGTGCTGGTGGTTCTGCTCATTCTGATGTCCATGCTGTTTTTATCGGTGCGCGTGGGGATGCTGTCGCTGCTCCCGAACATATTCCCGATTGTCATGCTGTTCGGGCTGATGGGGGTGGCGGGCATCACACTGAACATCTCGACCAGCATGATCGCCGTGATCGCCATCGGTATTGCCGTCGACGACACCATTCACTACCTGACGGCGTTCAACGGCGAGCTCCGGCGCACCGGCGATCAGAGGCAAGCGGTGACGTTCGTCGGACGCTCGGTCGGGCGGCCGATCGTCTTCACCTCCGTGGCGCTCTGCCTCGGGTTCATGGTCGTCTGCCTCTCCAACTTCATACCGATCCAGCACTTCGGGTTGTTGGCGGGCGTGACGATGGTCGTGGCGTTGGGTGCCGACCTCGTTCTGTTGCCGGCGCTGGTGATGTCGACGACGATCATCACCATCTGGGACCTGTTGTATTTGAAGTTGGGACCGCGACCGCACGAAGAGATCCCGCTGTTCTACGGGCTGCGACCGATCCAGGCGCGGATCGTCGTTCTGATGGCGAAGCTGGCGTCGGCGGATCCAGGGACGCACATCACGCGGCGCGGCGAATTGAAGGAAGAGCTGTACGTGTTGCTGAACGGCATCGTCGACGTGCGGCGATCGGAAGGGGAGAGCGTGATCCGCAGCCTCGGCCGCGGTGACGTCATCGGCGAAATGGGTTTGGTGCGACACCGCCCGCGCTCCGCCGATGTCGTCGTGCGCGAGACCACGGAGTTCCTGGTGCTCGACGGTGCGTTCCTCGACCGCATCCAGCGCCGGTACCCGCGCATCGCGGCCAAGGTGTTCCTCAACCTGACGCGGATTCTCAGCGACCGGCTCGAGAGCACCACGGAGGCTCTACAGCACAGCGCGTCGCGCTGATGCTTTAGCCGGCGCGCTCGAGATCGCCGGGCTCGGACGCTCGCCCTCGATCGATCCGGTAGTCGGCGGACGCCGCGTCGCGGACTTCGCGGCGACTGTCGCGGTAGACGCGGCGGAGCAGTTCGAGCCCCGAGCGTGCATCGCCGCTTGCGATCGAGTGGATGGTCCGTTGGACGCGATGATTGAGGGGAGTGGCCACACCCAGCCGGCCGCCGTGGTGCACCACTTCGCCGTTCAGGTAGTCCACCGCCGGTTCGCGACCGCGCTCGATCGCGGCGAGCATCGACGACCGCAGGCGGCGAAATTTGACTCCGACGCCGAGCAAGATGGCGTGCTTCAGGGCGATACCAGGCGAACTCGAGGCGAGCGCCTCGCGGGGAGTGAGGGCGACCTGATCGAGGTCGAACAGCCCCGCAATCTTCTCGAGGCTCAACCCGCTGCGCTGGGCCGTCAGCACGGCCTCGGTCATGATCTCCAGCCCCATGCGCCGCACGAACCGATAACGGATCAAGCGTCCGAGGCGGTCGCCGCCGATGGTCCCGAGGGCGGAAATGGCGCAGTTGATGGCGAGCTTGCTCCACCGCGCGCCCATCAGGTTCTCGGTGACGTCGACGCGGCCGAGCCCGCCGAGAAGGGTGGCCACGGAATCCAAGGCGGCGTCGCGGCGGCCGTCGACGCGGCCGATGACGAAACCGCCGTCCGAGGTGCGATCGTAGACTCCCGGCTCGGGCATCGACGCGCCCCAGCCGACGACCGCGCCGATGACGCGATCCGCCCCCGCCACCTGCGCTACGCGGGTTTCGCAGATTCCGTTCTGCAGGCACACCAGATCCGCTCCGGGGCGCAGCGACGGCAAGGCGGCGCGAGCCGCGTCGACGACGGTGGTCGGTTGTGTCGCCAGGAGTGCGAGGTCGAACGGCCCCTCGTCGGTGAGTTCCGCGACAGCCGTGCCCGGGACGGTTTCCGTCGCGTCGCGACCGCGCAGTACGTAACCGCGCCGGCGAATCGCGTCGGCGACCTCCAGGTTGTGGGTGACACCAAGTACCTCATGGCCGTCGCGGGTGAGCCGCGCCGCGATCCACCCACCGAGCCCGCCACAACCCATGATCAACACTCGCATGAGTCGCACGATCCACGATTCGGCGGCGCGGATCCAGTAGGGCGTATGCTCTACGGGACGGGAACCGGGCGGCCCCCGACGACCTGGAACAACGATGGCGACGAGGCACCCTCGGCGAACGCGTCGATCAGCGGCTTGGTCTGGGTTCGATCCGATTCGCCGAGGGCGATGGCGCGCTGCAGAGCGGCGGCGACCCGGGCGACCGTGTCCTCGAGATCGCCGGACGGCGGCGGCCCGGCCGCGATGACCGCGCCGTCGACGGCAGGGCCGCCGGCCGCGAGGGCGGTCGTGTCGTTCCAACCGTCGTCGCCCAACAGCACCAATCGCGGCGCCACCGAGCGCGCCGCCGCGCCGATGCGCGTCGCGCGGCTGGCTTCGTCGGGAATGAAGACTGCGTCGATGCCGCCGGCATCGATCCAGGTCTGAACCGCCGCGATGACCGCGTCGGTGTTGGGTTCGGCGCTGTCATAGAGGAGCGTGCCGGCCACCGTCGCGCCGAGGGCGGAGACCGCTTGCGCAAAAGGCGTGCCGCGGTCGATGGAGGGGCTGATGATGCCAAAGCGCTTTGCGTGAAGAACGCGGACCGCGTGCGCGGCGAGCGCCTCGATGGGGTCCGGCCCGGCGTTGGTCTGCAGCCGATCGCGCAGCGGCAGGATCGGCAGGTCCGAGGTCGGTGCGCTGCTGACGGCTTCGATCTCCGCCGCCAACATCGGTCCCAGCAGTGCGACGACTTCGCGATCGGCCGCCATTGCCTTTGCCAACTCGGCGGCGATCGCCGTTGCGGTGCCGGTATCGCGGATCAATCGGGTGGGGGCTTTCTCCCACCCCCCCAACGCCGCCAGTGCGCGCGCGCCTTCAGCACGGCCGGAACCCGTCAGCGGTAACAACGCAGCGACGCGCGGGCCGATGTACACGCCAGGTTCGCCGGCGGTCGCTTCGCCGCCTGGTAGCGCTGCGATCACAGCCGGTGGCGCATCAGCGCTTCCCAACTCGTCGAGGTTTTTCTCGATCGGCGCGCGCGGCGCTTGGTCGGACGGCACCCCTTCGCGGGCCACCGGCGCTGGAGCGCTTGCTCCGACGTCGACGGCTCCGCCCGCGGCCGCCATCTCCGGCGGTGATTGGTCGCTGAGGATCGCGTCGCGTTCGCTGCCGCCGTTGTTCGGTTGGCGAGCGGCGCCGTCTTGCACGGCCGCCAATGCGACGGGTGAGTCGATGCGCCGGAGCGCCAGCTCGTAGATCTGCGGGTTGGTGACCATCCCGGCCAATTCCCTCGCCTCGTCGGCATCGAGAAAGCGGATTGCCTCTTCGATGCGGGGGCGCAGGACCTCGCGCTCATCGGCGCTCGACTTCTCGTACGCGGACTCCCAGAGCAGGATCGCGTCGAGACGGTTGCCGGTGGCGTACGCCAGGTCGCCGCGCAGGGCATTCACCTGCTTGCGTCCGAATCCCGGAAACTCGTCGTTGAGACGCGCCAGCGAAGCCTCGGCGCCCGTGTAGTCCTCGAGGTGGTACTGCGCGCGCGCCAATTGGTAGAGTGCGCGGGCGCGATAGGTGAGCCGTCCGCTAGCGAGATACGCGCCGAAATGACTGGACGCATTTTCGTACTCACCGCGCGCGAGAGCGTCCTCACCTTCCGTGTAGGAGCGCGGCGCGGCCATCGGGACAGATGGATAGGGACTCGAGCACGAGGTGACGGCGACGACCGACAGGATTGCGATCGCTGGGCCAATGGCCTTCCACCGCCAGCGTCGGGCGGGGTCGATCGAGAGGGTTCCGTTGGTTCGGCGTTGCGTCGGTTGGGGAGGCATGACGGGCTTATCTGCGCTGCGGCCGCGTATTGTCAAGCATCGCTCAGCGACGCTCGAGGAGTTGGGTCGCGGCCGAGTGAGATGTGCCCCGGGGGGCGACCCCAATAGCCCTGTGTCCGTCGACGGGGGACTGATATGCGAGGTGACACACACAGGAGCGGCGTAACACTCGTGGTGCGCATTTCCCCGGCGGGTCGAGCGACGGCTCGGCTGCCGTGGCGGTCGCACGGTATCGAACGGTAGGGTGTCACGGAGACGGCGTTTGACCAGGAGGCAAGTGTTTCGACCGTATCCAGACGGGTGTGGCATGCGCTTTGCTTTGACCCAGATCGGAGAATAGTGTTGGCGTTTCACGGAAGCACGTTTGGAGGGTTTCGGATGGACTTGGCTGGAGAGCGCACCGGCATTGCGCAGCGACCGCAGTCTGACAGGGTCATGGTGTTTTCGGTCGACGACGGCCTCTTCGGCGTTCACTTGGATTGGGTGGAAGCGGTCTACGAGGCGCGGTCGGTCGAGATGCACCGCGTCCGCGTCGACAAGGGACCCTGGCACTCGTTCCTCCTACATCGCGGCGAGCCCGCCCTGCGCGTGGATCTGCGCGACGCTTTCGAGATCGCCGACCTGGTCGGCCATCCTGAGCGTGCGGCTTGCGCCGTCATCCACTCCGGCGGCTACCGCCTGGCGGTGGCGATTGATCACGTCTCCGGGGTTCAGGATCTGGCGCTCGACGCGCACCGGCCGATTCCGTCGAGCTTGTTGCGCGACGGCGGCATCCCGGTCGGTCATCTCGTTCAGATGGACGATCGAGTGCTGGTGGTACTCGACCCTCATCGACTCCTCAGCGGCGCTCAGCGCGACGCGCTCGAGCCGATCTGGTCGCGCGCCAGGGCGTACGGCGAGCGTCATGAGAAGATGCGCCGCGCATGGGTCGAGATCTGCGCGGCCGCTAGCGAGGAGAACATTCGTGTGTACGCGCGTTTGAGCGCGCGCAACGGTCGCGCCAAAGCCGCCGCCGCGGCGCGAGTGGTGCTGAAGGCGATGGTCGATCCCAACTACGGGGTGCAGACAAACGGCGCGGTTCCCAAATTGGTGGATCGGCTGGTGGCGGAGATCCTGCGCCGGTCGCGCGGCGCGGCCAGCGGCATCGCAACGATCTCAGGTGCGCCGGACGGTGAAGCCGGCAAGGTGTTCATCGCCGGCGGCCGCGTGATCGACGCCCAATGCGGGTCGAAGTGGGGTCGCATGGCGCTCGACAGTTTGCTGGCGCAGGCGGACGGGGTCGTTTCCTTCAGCGAGCGCGACCTGGGTCATCACCCCGAGAGGATTTCGGAGAGCACCGCCGCGTCGCTGATTCTTTCTCTGGAGAGCGCTGCGTCGGAGCAGCGGAGGCGGCGAGCGCGCTGAGGCGCGCCCGCGGCGAACGAGGCGAGGGATCATGACTGACCGACCGAAGGTATTGGCTGTCGACGACAGCGCCACCATCCGCAAGGCAATGGAGCTGGTGCTCGACCCGGCGGACTACGAGCTCGAATTGGCCGCCAGTGGCACCGAGGCGCTGGAAAAGGCCCGTGAGTTCTTGCCGGCCGTCATTCTGCTGGACTTCATCCTGCCCGACATGCGCGGCGCCGACGTCTGTCAAAAGCTCCTCGAAGATCCGGCGACGGCGAGCATCCCGGTTGTGTTGATCTCCGCCAAGGGAGCCGAGATCCGCCAGGCATACGACAACATCCCGAGTGTCGTCAGCTACATTACGAAGCCTTTTACGCCCGCCGGTGTGACCAGCGTCATCGACGAAGCCATCGCGGCCACGGCGGCGGCCGCGGCTGCCGCAACGGCGGCGGCTGTGACGCCAGTTGCGCCGGTCGCCGTCCCGCCGCCGGTCGATTACGCGGCCGACGACCTCGATGACGAGATGGTCGCGTCCGCCAACGGCACCTCCGCCGACGCGCCGGACGAGGATGATGGAGCGGACTGGGACGCGCCCGAAGACGCGATTCCGGCGCCGCGGGCAATGCCGGCTGGCGCCGGGCGGGCGGGTCTCGAAGCAATGTTCGAAACCCTCCGCAGTTCGTTGGAGGGTGTATTTGTTGAAGAGGGCGATACCCGTGCCGGTGCGGCCGCCGACGAGTCGATGTCGTACCACGAGTTGGCGGCTCGCCTCGAACGGCAGGTCCGCGAGACGCTCAGCCAGACGGAGTCGGGCGCGCGCCACAACCTTTGCAGCGATGGATCCATCCGATCGCTCGACGATTCGCTACTTGACGCGTACCGCCGCTTTTGCAGGCTCCTGTTCCGCGCCGCTCGCGAAGGGGCGATGGAGAATGAACTGATCGGCCACAGCCAGCCGCGGGTGCTTTTCGTCTGTTCGCGCGAGGGCGATCTCGTCGAGCGCCTGCGCAGCATCGCACAGGAGCGCGCCGACGCGTGGGCGACGGCGATCGTGGCATCGAACTACCGGCAGCTGCCCCTGTTGGCGCGGGTCTTCGGTCCGACGCACGTGGTCGTCGAGGCGATGGCTGGCGCGGCGGTCTGGGACCAACTCGACCTGGTGCGCAAACTGCCGGAAGGGCGCCGGCTGCGTTTCATCGGCGTGGCGGCGGAAGGGATGGGCGCCGGCCAGAGTGATCGCGAGCTGCTCGCGGAACGCGGCATCACGACGATCGTCGGTGCCGGTGCGAGCTTGCCGCAGTCGTTGGCCGACGAGGTCGTTCCGGCACCGTCGAGGATGTCGTTGCGCGAACGAGACATGGAGGCGCCGCCGGCTTCGATGGTGAATTGAAGGCGACCGGGGCCGGAGTCGAGAGGGGGCGGCGCTTCGACAGCCGGAAGAGGTGCTGGCGGTGATGACGAGGTCCGCGACAGCGCCTGGCGTTCGGTTGAATAACAGGCGCGCGGTGCGACACGGGTCGCGCGTGGTCTCGGTCGAGCAGAGATCCACCGCGGACGGGCGATCGAAATGAATGCGAGTATCGGAGACTCGGCGGCGCCGCGGCGATACCTCGTTTGCGCGGTGGCGGACCTGCGCCTGGCGATCGCGATCGAGCAGGTCTCGCGGGTGATTCAGGCGGTCGAGGTGTCGCCGCTGCCAGGGGAGCACGCGGCGGTGTCCGGCTTCGTCAACCTGCGTGGCGATCTCGTGCCGGTCGTCGATCTGCGCCGACGATTGGGGTTGCCACAGCGTGAGCTGGGGTTGTCCGACCAGTTTGTGCTCGTCCAGCGAGGCGTCTGGCGCTGGTTCCTCATCGCCGATGGGGTCGTGGGTGTCGTCGAACTATCCGAGGGGAGGTTCGTCGCGCGGGACCGCGCGGCGGCGCCCGCCGACTGCCGGGCCGGCGAACTACATTTCGCCGAGGGCGTGATCTCGGTACTCGACATGAGTCGTCTGGTGTCGGTTGAAGAGGCGGAGCAGGTGCGCGGCACGCTCGCGGGGATCGCGGTCCCATGAACCCGGTCGTGTCGGAGGTACAGCTGGAGGCGGTGGGGGCGGTCGTGCGCGATCGCCTCGGTCTGCACTTTCCGCGCGAGCGGCTGCGCGAACTCGAGGCCGCCCTGCGCGCCGTCGCCGGGTCGCTGGGATGCGACGGCGCCGACGCGGCGGCTCGCCGGATCATCGCGGAACCGCTCGACGCCGACGACCTTCGCACTCTGGCGCAGGCGCTGACGGTGGGAGAGACGAACTTCTGCCGCGACACGCAGGTCTTCGCGTCGCTCGAGCGCGATATCCTGCCGGAGTTGATCGAGCGGCGGCGCGCCACGGATCGGCGCATCCGCATCTGGAGCGCGGGTTGCTGCACAGGGGAAGAGCCGTACACGGTCGCCATGATCCTCCGCCGGCTGCTTCCCGACATCGACGACTGGAACGTCACCCTCCTCGCGACCGACATCAATCCGGACTTCCTGCGGCGGGCGCAGGAGGGGGTGTACGGCGCGTGGTCCTTCCGCCGCACGCCGGGCTGGATGCGTCGGCGGCACTTCACGCCGCGCGCCGACGGCCGGCTCGCGGTGGACTCGCGCATCCGGGGTATGGTGACGTTCGAGGAACTCAACCTCGCCGAGGCGGTGTACCCGTCCGTGTACAACCAGACCAACGCTATGGACGTGGTGCTGTGCCGCAACGTACTGATCTATTTCGATGCGGCGACGGTCGAGCGTGTCGTGCGGGGCTTGCGCGCATGCTTGCTGCCGGACGGATGGCTGACTCTGGGGCGCAGCGAACGCGCCCCGGGCGAGATCTCGGACCTGCGCCTGTCGCGTGTGCGCGGCGAGTTCTGGTACCGCCGCCACGACCATCCGGAAGTTGTGGAACCGCGCCGCCCGCCGTTCGCCGTCGTCGCGCCGTCGCGCGCGATCCCTTTTCCGGGAGCGCTGCAACAGCTCTTCGATCGCGGCGACTACGCGGCCGTGGCGCGCGATCTCGCCGTGTATCTGCGCGACGGGAACCCGAGTCGCTCTGATCGGCAGCGCGCGCTGCGCACCCTGGCGCAAGCGTGCGCCAACCTCGGCCGCCTCGCCGAGGCGCAAACGTGGTGCGAGGAAGCGCTCGCGCAAAACAGCCTCGACGCGCGTCTCTACTATCTGCACGCGTCGATCCTGCTGGAGCGCGGCTGTGCGATGGATGCGGAGACCAGTTTGCAGCGAGCTCTGGCAGCCGACGACCGGTTCGTTCTCGCCCACTTCGCCCTCGCCAATCTGCTGCGACGCGGCGGCCAACCGGGCCGCGCGCGGGACCACTTCGAGCGGACCCTTGCGGTGTTGCGCCACTGCCAGGCCGACGAGATCCTCCCCGACTCGGAGGGGATGACGGCGGGACGCCTCGCGGAGCTGGCGCGGCGTGGGTTATCGCTGTGTTGAAGGTCGCGCGATGACGATGGAGGCGCCGGAGACTCCGAAGCTCGACGGCGATCAAACGCCGGCGGATGCCGAGCGGGAGCGCGTGCGGCGCGTGTTGCGTGCGCGCGCGCAGGCACTCGCCCGCAAGATCGAAGCGGTCGTCGTCGAGGAGACCAGGGACCTCGTCACGCTCGACCTGGCCGGTCGCGGCTACGCGATCGAAACGGAAGTCATCCGCGAAGTGTTCGCCGTGCGCGAGGTGACGCCGCTGCCGACCGCGCCCGAATGCGTCCTCGGGATCACCAATGTGCGCGGTAAGATCGTCGCGGTGCTCGACCTGCGCACCGTCCTCGGCCTCGACCCGGTGCGCCGCGCGAGTGGACGCATCATCATCGTCGAGATCGGCGGCGTCGAAGTCGGCCTCGATGTCGGCGAATGTGGGATCGCCCGCGTTCCCCGCAGTCGCGTTCGCGCCACGGCCGGCGAACCCGGCGAGTACATCAAGGCGATGGCCGGCGAGACGCGTGGGGTCCTGGATCTCGAGAGGATCATCGCGGACACGCGGCAGACCGCCGCTTCGTTGACGGGCGGATCTGTCTGATGACGAACGACGGCGCGCGAAATACGCCGACGGCCGACGGCGGCTCGGACGTGCTCGACGAGTTGCTGCCTCTTTTCCAGTCGGAATGCGAGGAGCGGCTGAACGCGATCTCGTCCGCTCTCGCCGAAGTAGAGGAACCCGCGGGAGCCGGCGATCGCGCGGCCCTGATCGACCGGTTGCTGCGGGAGATGCACAGCCTGAAAGGTGGTGCGCGCGCCGTGAATCTGGCCGCCGTCGAGTCCGTGTCGCACGCGCTCGAGCAGGTGCTCGTCCGCGTCCAGCGCGACGAGCTCGATTGGAGCGGCGAGGTGCTCGATGCCTGCCACCGATCGGTGGCGGCGCTCGGCGACTTGGTCGGTCAATCGAATGCCGCCGGCGCGGCGACCGCCGACGAGATCGTCTCGCTGCTCGACGGTCTACAGCGCACACCGGTCGCGCCGCCGCCACTGATCGACGACGTACCGATGTCGCCGGAAGAACAAGAGATGCTGCGCAAGCTCTTGCCCGTCTTCCGCGTCGAGGTGGAGGAGCGACTCGAGTCGATCGGAACCGCGCTCGTCGAACTGCGCGCTGAAACCACGACGGCGGAGCGCGAGGCCGAGCTGTTCGAGAGCGTCATGCGCGACGCGCACAGCATGAAGGGCGGCGCGCGCACGATGAAGCTCGCCCATGCCAGTGCCGTGTGCCAGAAGTTCGAGGCCGCCGCGGCCCGGCTCATGCGGCGCGAGCTGCGGCCGTACCCCGAGCTCTACGACCTCTTCGAGCGAGCCGCGGATCTCGTGCAGGGGTTGCTGGAGTCCCCCGAGAATCTCAACGAGGGGCTCGTCCATCGCATGATCGAAGACCTCGCCGCCGTCGGCGAGCGGCGCGTCGCGGCCGCGCCGCCGCCAGCGCAGGTGCAGCCGGCGGGGCAGTTGCAGCCGCAGGGGCCGTTGCAGCCGCAGGCGCTTGCCGCCGGTCCGACACTGAAGCCGGCCCTGGCCGCGCGGGCGTCCCAGACGGTCCGTGTCGCCACCGAGAAGCTCGACAGCGTTCTGCGCCAGTCTCAGGAGATGTTGGTCGCCAAGCTGGCGATGCGGGAGCGGGCCGCCGACGTCCGCGAGCTTGCAGCGCTGCTGCGCGAGTGGCAGGCGGAGTGGTCGCGCGTCGATACCGATGTCTACCGCCTTCAGTCGTGGGTGGAGAAGCACGACCAGCAAACCGATCCCGCCGGCATCTACCCTCTGGCCGCTAGTGCGACACGCTTCCTGGAATGGAGCCAGAAGAGCATTCGCTCCCTGGAAAAGCAGGTGCGGCTCCTCAGCAAACGGCTGTTCGAGGACCAGCAGTCGTTCGGCGTGATGGTCGACACCCTCGTCGACGAGACGAAGCGGGCGCTGATGCTGCCGCTGTCGACGCTGTTCAAGGGGCTGCCGCGTATGGTTCGCGAAGTCGCGCGGCTGCAGAAGAAGGCGCTCGACTTCGAGGTGCGCGGCGACGACGTCGAAGTCGACAAACGGATCCTCGACGAGATGCGCGATCCGCTGATGCACCTGCTGCGCAACTGCGTCGACCACGGAATCGAGCCTGCTGAAGAGCGCGTCGCTCGCGGCAAGGCGAAACGCGGCCGCATCACCATCGACGTGACGCAGGCGGCGGCCGCCCGGGTGGAGCTGGTGGTCTGTGACGACGGCCGCGGCATCGACACCGAGCAGGTGCGCGTCGCGGCGGTGCGCAACGGCGTGCTCACGGACGCGCAGTCGCGGATGCTGGCGCGGGAGGAAGTCCTGCAGTTGGTGTTTCTGTCGGGAGTGTCGACCAGTCAGAGTGTCTCCAACATTTCCGGGCGCGGTCTCGGGATGGCCATCTGCCGCGAGGGCGTCGAGCGCCTGGGCGGCTCGATCGTCATCGACAGCGAGGTCGGCAAGGGGACGTCGTTTCGAATCGCGCTGCCGTTGGCACTGGCCACGTACCGGGTCCTGTTGCTGCAGACCGGCGATCACATTCTCGCGGTACCTACCGCGAACACCGACCGTGTGATCCGTCTCGTGCCCGGTTCGGTCACCAGCATCGACGGAAAGGACGCGATCACCGACCGCGGCACGCCCATCCTGTTGCAGCGGCTCGACCGATTCCTCGGCCTGGACGGGCAGCGCGCCGGACACGGCGGGCGCCAGGTCGCCGCCATTCTTCGCTCTGGGGCGCGGCGGGTCGCCTTCGCCGTCGATCGAGTGCTCGACGAGCAGGAGGTGTTGTTCAAGGATCTCGGCTCGTACCTCGTGCACGTCCCGAACATCGCCGGTTCGACCATCCTCGGCACCGGCGTGGTTGTTCCGATCCTCAACGCGCCCGAGATGATCGACGCGGCGTACGCTGAGAACATAGTCGTGGCGCGGACGCCCGCGGTGGAGCCGGTCGAGCCGTTCCGCGCGACTCCGCGCTCCGTCCTCGTCGTCGAGGACTCCATCACCTCCCGAATGCTGCTGAAGGATATTCTCGAGTCGGCGGGGTACACCGTATCGACCGCGATCAACGGGGTCGAAGCCGTGGCGGCGCTCGAGCGCGATCGCTTCGACATGGTGGTGTCGGACGTCGAGATGCCGCGCATGAATGGATTCGAGCTGACCGAGCTCATCCGCGCCGACCAGCGATGGTCCGACCTGCCGGTGATCTTGATCACCGGGCTGGAGCGCGAAGAGCAACGCGCGCGCGGCTTGGCCGCCGGGGCCAACGAGTACATCGTCAAGGGGAGTTTCGAGCAGAGCAACCTGCTGGGAGCCATCCGCCGCTTGTGTGGGACATCATGATCTCGGTGTTGCTGGTCGCCTGCTCGCCGGGAGAGCGCGAACGCCTGCGCGCTGTTCTGGAATCGGACTCCGCGATGCGCGTCGTCGCCACGGCGGACAGCGGTCCCGCCGCGCTGCGCCTGGCGTTGGAGCATCGGCCGGACGTCGTCGCCATGGACGGGCGGATGCCCGGCATGGATGGCCTCGCCGCGACGCGGATGATGATGGAGAGCGATCCGCGACCGATCGTCCTCTTCGACGATGCCGCAAGCGAGGTGCGCGCGTTCGAGGCCGGGGCGGTCGCCGCGGTGCGTGCGCTGTCGGATCCCGGCGCGCCCGACTACGACGCGCTCTGCCGGGACTTCCGGCGCGCCGTGCAGCGCAGTGCCGGGGTGCGGGTGGTGCGCCGCTGGCCGCGCAGCGGCGATGCCTCCAACGGCGGCGGCCATTCGCGCCCGGTCGTTCCGGCCCAGCCGACGGTGCGCGTCGTCGCCATCGGCGTCTCGGCGGGTGGCCCACCGGTCCTCGAGGCAATTCTCTGTCGAATGCCGGCGACCTTTCCGGTGCCGATTCTCATCGTCCAACACATCGCCGAGGGATTCGTAGGCGGGCTGGTCGCATGTCTGCAGCGCGCGACACCGCTGCGGGTGCGGCTTGCCGAGGCCGGTCTTACGGCGCGAGCCGGCGATGTGTACGTCGCGCCCGACGGCGTTCACCTCGGCATCGACGCGGGCGGCCGTCTCCTGCTCGACACCGCCCCCGCGGAGCGAAGCCAGCGCCCAGCCGTGTCCTTCCTGTTTCGCTCGGTCGCTCGAGCGTTCGGCGGGCGCTCCGCGGCGGTGTTGCTGACCGGGATGGGTTGTGACGGCGCGGCCGAGTTGAAGGTGCTGCGCGACTTGCGGGCGGTCACGATCGCGCAGGACGAGCGGACCTCGACCGTGTTTGGAATGCCGGGAGAGGCCATCAAGCTTGGTGCGGCGCAATACGTCATGTCGGCCGACGAGATCGGCGACGCGCTATGCCGCGTTTGCGGTGTGGCGAGCTCGAGCGGGGGCGACCGCCCGGAAGGCAGGTCATGAAACTGTACGAGTGCCCATCGAGGGTGAGCACCGCTGCAACGGAGGTTGAAGGATGGCTGTGAAGACGACGCGAGGGGCCGCGGACCGCGGTGGGGTGTTGAGTTCGGTCGGCGAGGTGGTCACCGATCGGGTGACGATGGTGTTGCTCCTGTTCGTCCTCGGCGCCGTCGCCGCCATCGTGATGCTTTTGTTGAACCAGCGCGACGGCGTCATCGAGGATCTCGCGCGGGAGAACGCGGCCGTGATCGCCAAGACCGCCGAGGCTCTGCTGGAGACTCCCGCGTCGGAGACCGCGATCGAATCGCTCGAGCGCTACGGGTCGGCGCGCGTGCGGGAGTTCACCGGCGCCGGGTCGACCGACTTCCAGAAGTCGGCCAGCGAAAGTCTGCGCGACGATCCCGGCGAGGGCTATTGGGAGGTGCAGCGGGGGCGCGGCGGCTCGCGCCTGGTGTACGCCGCGGACGGGAACCGCGACGGTAAGGCCGTCGAGGTGGAAGTGTCGATGCAGGCGATCGACGACGCCGTTTACCCCCGGCTGCAAGTTTGGCTGCTCACACTTGCGTCAATCGTGACGTTGGGGCTCGCCGGGCTGCTGTTGCGGTCGCGCTCTTCCTCCTCCGGGATGCAGCGATACGTCGAAGCGCAGGAAGCGGCCAAGCGCGAGTTGGAGCGCGAGGTGGCGGAGCGATCGAAGATCGAAGAGGACCTTCGCGCCCAGGCGCAGGAAGTGATCCAGGGCGTCGGCGTCGTGTCGGAAGCGGTGAGTCGGATTTTGACCTCGATGACGCAGGTGGTGTCGAGTGCGACCGAGACGGCGGCTTCCGTGACGGAGGCCGCGACCACGGTCGAAGAGGTGAAGCAGACGTCGCAATTGTCGAACCAGCGTGCGGTGGACGTGGCGATGATCGCCGAGCGGGCGGTCCAGGTGTCGCAAACGGGCGAGCAATCGGTGCAGGAAGCCATCGAAGGAATGACGCTGGTGCGCGACCAGATGCAGTCCATCGCCGAGAGCGTGTTGAAGCTCGGCGATCAGAGTCGGGCGATCGGCGAGATCATCACGGCCGTCAGCGAACTGGCGGAGCAGTCCAACCTGCTCGCGATCAACGCCGCCATCGAAGCGGCGAAGGCCGGCGACCACGGCAAGGGGTTCGCCGTCGTCGCGCAGGAGGTGAAGGCGCTGGCCGAGCAGTCGAAGCAAGCGACGGGGCAAGTGCGGACCATGCTCGAGCAGATCCAGCGGGCCGCGAATGTCGCCGTGATGGTGACCGAACAGGGCACCAAGTCGGCCGAGTCCGGCGTCAAGCAATCGATTGAAGCCGGCGAATCCATCCGCGCGCTCGCCAACAGCATCTCCGACGCCGCTCAGGCGGTAGGCCAGATCTCGGCATCGAGTCAGCAGCAATTGATCGGCATGGATCAGGTGGCCACGGCGATGCAGGACATCAAGGAAGGCAGTCAGGAGAACGTCGCCAGCATGCGCGAGATCGAGAGTTCGGTGCAGAACCTGAGCGAGGTCGGCGCCAGTCTGGAGTCCCTGGTCAGTCGCTACGTCGTCTCGAACGTCTCGGGGGCTGGAAAGTGAAGCCCAGGGCCCACACTGCGATGTCGTGCGGGATCGCACGCGTGCTACCGTGCGGAGTAGCACGCGGCCAGTCGTCCGTCCGGGCCCGGAGGTACGTAGTTTCCCGCGGGTGTCCGGAGGCAGAGGCGTTGTCGGAATCCATGTATTTCGAATTTCCGCTTTCGCTGCGGCCTATGAGTGCTAAGTAGATTCTCTGCGAGTGTACAGATGTGGCGAACGGTAAAGTCGAGACGTCCGATGCGGTCTTACAAATCGAGATCGATGCTGTGTTTCCGCGATCCCCGGTGGGTGAAGTGATGGAAACCGACGATCTCCAGTTGTTGGACGGACCGGCTCCAGCCGCGGTCGTAGCGGATTTGCGCGCGCGGCTCGCCGAGCGGGCCGAGGCGGCCGAGCAGTACCGCATCGAAGCGGCCGACCTGCGTTCTATGTTCGACGCGATGCAGCACCGCATCGACCTCTTGCAGCAAAAGTTGCGCGCGCCGCAGGCCGGGGCCGAGGCGGCACCGCGGATCGCCGAGCTCGAGACCACGGTGGCCACGCTCGAGACGCGCATCGCCGAGTGGGCGGAGAACGAGAGCGAGTTGCGCCGAGCGCTGGCGGAAGCCGAGTCCACATTGGCCGCGACGCGGCGCGCGCGAGATCAGTGGATCGAACGCCTGGAAGCAAGTGGACGGGAGAAAGCCGAACTCGAGCGGCGGCTGGCCGACACCGCGATCGAGCGCGCCGACCGGAGCGTCGAAGCGGCTGAGATCGACCGCCTGCGCGCGGAACTCGCACAGCGCGACTCCGAACTCGCCGCGATGCGCGACGCCGCGCGCGCCGCCGACGAAGCACCAGCCGACGATTCGGTCGCGCCACTGGCCGAGCAGGAAGAGCGGATCGCGTCGCTCCTGAAGACCTGGACGACGGCGGAGGAGCAGTGGGGATCGCTGGCGCAATCGCAGGGCGAGATCGAACGACAGGTGGCGGCGCTGGTCGACGACGTCGAGGCGACTCGTCTGCTGTCCGACGATCTGTGCGCCGGGCTGCGCGACGATCACCGGCGCATCGACGATCTGGCGGTTCGCCTGGATGCCCACCCGTTGGTGTCGGGTGCGTCGAGCGAGGATGGGGCGCGAATCGAGGAACTGGAGCGCGAGGTAGAGCGACTGGCGGACGTCCAGACGGCCGTGGCAAACGCGTCGGTGGTCGAGGCGGAGCTGCGCGAGTTGCTCGCCGAGCTGGAAGCGCAGCGCAGCGCTCTGGCGGAGGAAGTCGAAGCCGAGCGGTCGCGTCGTGTCGAGTTGGAGGCTGCCGCGGAGGAGTGGCGCGCCGCCGCTCCGGCTGTTGACGGTCCCGATCCCGCGGTTCTCGAGTCGAAGCTGGCGGCATTGCAGAAGACTTTCGACGAGGCGGTTACCCTGCACGCCGAAGAGACACGGGACTTACGGGCTGAGGTCGCGCTGCAGAAGTCCTTGGCGCGGGAGCGCGAGATCGAGATGGACAAGCTCTCGACCGAGTGCGCGATCCTGCAGGAGTCGGTCGAGGAAGCGATCTCGGACCTCGAGGGGGTGCGCGACGAGCGTAAGAGTTTGAGCGAACAGCTCAGGCACTTCGACGCGCCCGATGCGGAGACTCCGCCAACCAACGGCGCGGTCGCGGTCGCGGTCGCGGACGACACGGCGGACTTCGTCGACGGCGAAGATGGATTGGAGGGAGACACCGCGGCGAGCGACGAGATCGAGCCCGAGGTGGAGACCGCGGCGACGCTGGTGATCAACATCGACGGCGATCCCGTGTTCCAGAGCGCGATCGAGGCCGCGGTGGCGGCGTTGCCCGGGGCGGAGTTCTTTACCTCTTTGGATCGCGAGGTGGCGCCCGGCACGTCGCTCGAGATCGCTGTCAATCTCGCCTCGGAGCAATTCCATCTCGACCTCCTGGCCGATGTCGACCGATGGGGGCTCGACGAGCCGGAGGTGATCGCCTACTGCGGTAGAAACGGTCGCGGCGTGTTTTTTCGCAGGGTGATGTTCCTGCCGCCGCCGTGCGATCTGGATGAATGCTCGTCGCGACTCCTGTCCGGCGCCGATGCGATGCAGCGGCTGCTGGTGGTCGGGGAGGACGTGGACTTCATGAGCGGGCTGCGCGATTCCCTCGGGCGAGTCCGCGCTTCGACCGCGATCGCATTCGACGGGCGGCAGGCCATGGACCTGATCCCCATGGTCAAGCCGCAGACGGTTCTGGTCGACCTCAATCTACCGCGAGGCGATGGGCTACGCGTGGCATCGCAGATCGCCGCCAACAAGGATCTGCGCCATGTGAAGATCGCGATGTTCTGGTCGAAAGCTGTCGATCCTCTGGTTTTTCGCCAGCAGGCGATCTTCTCGATGCGCGATTTCCACATGTCGCCGGAACAGCTGACCCATGCGATGTCGCAGGTGTTGAACGACAGCCACGCACGGCCGCGACAGGCCGGCTCGATTCCATCGATCGTGCGGCGAGGCACTCGGCAGGCGTTGCCAAATCCACCTGGCAATTGACAGGCCGGCCCGTTATGCTCCGCGACGGTCGACGCCCGTTGGGGGTTCGACCGTGCGCCGTCGAGAGCCACACTGCCGCCATCAACGGTGGCGTGGCGCGGTGAATTGTTCGCCGCGGACGGCGCCGAGGGCGTGACGTGAGCGGCAAGGAAGACGAGCGATCCGACAGGCCTGGGGGCGCCAATCGCTCGCCGCTCGATGATCGGGCGGACCCGACCCGCGGCCCGTCCGCCGGAAGCGAAGCGGCCGTTCCGGCGCTTGCCGGACCGCTCGCCGAGCGATTGCAGCGCGAACGCCGACGCGCGGTCCACGCGGAGGGGCGGCTGGCGGAGATCGAGCTGCTCCTGCGTCGCGAGGTCGAACTGAGCAACGGCGAGGGAATCTCGGCGGCGGCATTGCGGACGCTGCTCGAGTCGGTGCAGGTCCGCGTCGCGTCCCTCGAAGACGAGGTGCGAGCCAGCGAGCGACAACTGCTGGATATCGCGTCGACGCGGCGCAACGCGCTGGGCGACGCATCGGCGGACGGCGACGATCTGGCGTTCGGACTGGAGCAGTCGCGCCAGGAGTTGCGCGACGCCGTCGAGTCCCGCCGCCTCGGCTTGCCCGAGTTGGCGCGCCAGCGGGTTGAGTTCGAAGTGGAACTCGATCGCCTGCAGTCGCTGCTGACCTATCGCGACAGCGTCTGCGACGGATTGGCCGAGGAGCTGGAGCAGGGCACGCGCTTCGCGGCGGAAGTGACCGCGCGCCTGGCGGATCTGTCCCGCGGTCGCGTCGCTCCGACGCGCCGACCCGCCCCGCAGGACGCCCGCGTCGCCACGTTGAAGCGAACCCTCGAGACCGAGCAGGCCCAGCTGCGCCAGGCGACCCGCGCTCTCGAAGCGGCGCGAGCGGAGCTGAAGATCGCCCAGCGCGGCGTGGCGGACATCGACGATCGGCGCTCGCGCGACATCGAGGCGTTGCGCCAGGAGCATATCCTCGTCGAGGCCGAGCGCGACCGTCTGCGGACCGAGGTCGAAACGGCGACCACCCAAGCGGTGAGCGAACGCCGCCGGCTCGAGGCGGCGCTCGATCGTGAACGGGCTGGTCGTACGCAGGCGTTGGAGGCCGTGCGGGACCTCGAGGCCCGCCTCGCCGACCTGGAACGGCAGCAGGCCTTGTCGCGCCCCGATCGGGAAGAAGAGTTGCGGTCGCGTCTCGTCGAGCGCGAAGAGGAACTCGAGCGCGTCGAGGCGGAGCGGGTGGCGTTGGCGGAGCGGGTGTCGCTGTTGCAAGCGGCATTGTCGTCGAAGGAGGCCGAGCTCCGCCGTGCAGGGCCCCAGGAGCGGCGCCCGCGCGGCAAGGTCGTGCCGCTCGAGGCCGATCGCGGCGCCGACCGATCGATGGTTCCCGCCGTCGACAAGTCCGGCGAATCCACGGACCTGATCCAACAGCGCGAGAGAGACCTCGCGCGTTTGTCGGCGCGTTGGGGGGAGTTGCAAGACGCCTACCGCGAAGCCGTGGCCGAGTTCGACGAGGTGCGCGCAAAGCGCGACCGGCTGCTGCAGAACCTCAGCAAAGACGCCGGCCCGGCGCTTCCTCTCGCCGACCCCGGGCCGCCGATTGCCTCGCCACCGCCGACGCCCGGCGCGCCCCGCTTGACGCCCGCCGCGCCCATGGTCGGGGACGAAGATTCCTGGGTCGTCCAGGAGAGCGCTTCGCGACGCCGAGTCCTCGTGCACATCGAGGACGACGAACAACGTCGGGACGCGTTGCGCCAGCTCGGCGTCTCGCACGGCCTCGAGTACAGCGCCGGAGTCGATGTCGAGTTTCCGCGGGGAGCGGAACTCGTCGTCGTTGCCAACTTGCTGTCCGAGCGCGTGGACGCGCTGGCGACGGTCGCCGAGTTGGCTCGCGCGGTACCGGCGATGCGTGCCGTCCTCTATGGGGCGCGCGGCGTCGCAGGAAAGGTCTTCGCGACCACCGACGTATTTTCCGCCCCATTCGACCCGAAAGCGTGTGCGTCCTACCTGATGACGGCTCACCCGCGGTTGCGGCGGGTACTGACGGTCGGCGAATCGCTCGACGCAATGAGCCGGCTGCGGGAATTGCTCGGGCAGTCGCGCTGCTCGACTGCGGTCGCGTTCGACGCGCGCCAGGCCAACGACCTGATGTCGCTCGTGCGGCCGGAATACGTTTTGATCGACCTGGCCCTGCCGGACGGCGCCGGATTCGACCTGTTGGCGGACCTCGGTCGGCGCGATCCGCCGCTCTTCCTGGGGGCGACGTGGTCGCATGCGCCGGTCGCCGGCGAACAACGCGCGGGATTCGCCGCTCGCACCGGGGGAGCCCCGTTGGATTGGACCACGGTCGGCGAAGCCGTGGCGACGGCGGTCCGCGCCAGGCGGCCCGCCCCCTCGGCGGACCTTTGACACCCGTGCGGATGCGAAGTAACGGTTCCAGCGTTCGTCCGACCCGGCGTGCGCGAAGAGGCGTCGGCCGCAGCGTGATCTCATTTAGAGGAGGCGACATGTCTAGGGGCAGCAGATTCGTCGGAGCCGTGGCTGTCGCCTGTTGGTTGGCCGGTGTCGCCGGGGTGGCCGGGTGCGGAAATGACGGCGAGTTGACGGTCCGTCCGGCTCCAGAGGCGACCGCCGTGGCCAGTCCGACGGCGTCCGATCAGCCTCAGGAATGAGGATCTCCGGGTTGCAGCAATAGTCTGCCGTGCTATTTTCTGGGGCGCTCGACTCAATCCACTGCCCCATCCCGAAAGGCGCCCGTCGGGCGTTCGGATTGGGGGGGCAGGGCAGGGCTTGAATCTGGAGGCATCGTCGAACGCGTCCGTAGACTCGTGAATGTTCCAGGCCAGGGGTGGGGTGGTGACGCAACCTGAAGACAAGAGCATCCTTCGCGAAATCGTCCGGATCGTGGAATCTCGTCGGCGCGTGCCGGATCGCGTGCAGATTCAGGCGCGCGAGTATCTGATCACCTACCTCGAGGATCACCGCAACCGCCTCGATGAGGCGTTGCGACGATACGATCCCGACCGGTTGAACATGCTGTTCGGCCAGCTGGCCAGCAAGATCAAGTACCAGTTCAATCGAATGGTTCCGGCCCGTGCCGTGGAAACGCGCAAGCCCACCCCCCCGCCAAAGACCCCGGCGGCGGCGAAGCCCGCCGCGGCCAAGCCGGCCGCGACCAAGAGCGCGGCACCGCGGGCGGCGGCGGCAAAGCCGGCCGCGACCAAGGGACCGCGGGCGTCGGCCAAGAAGACGCCAGCCCGAAAGCCGGTGGCGAAAAAGGCCGCGGCGCCGCGTGCCAGCAAGAGGACACCGGCGGCCAAAAAGACCGCCAAGAAGTCGCCTGCCAGGAAAGCCAAGCCGGCGGCAAAGAAACACAAGTAACGCGGCGCTTCAGCGCTTGCGTCGCGAGGGTTTTGTCGCCGCCGCGACGCGGCGTTCGACCTCGGCTTTGAACTCGCCGACGGCCTGCTTCAGGGCGGTGTTCTCGGCGAGTCGGCGAATCGGGCCGGGCAGCCAGAAGCCGAGATCGATCTCCTGGCGGCAGGTCGCCCGGGTGCGGTTGTCGGCGAGTTTCTCCAACCGATAGCTGCCGACGATCGATCCCACGTCGCCGGCGACGGACTCCCATGTCAGTTCGCGAGGCTTCTTGTAACTGTACTCGAGGACGTAGCGGATCTTCTTTACCCGCGCGTCGAGCTCGAACGATACGTGCTTGGCCACGCCGCGACTTTCCTTCTCGACGCGTGCGGCGCACAACGCACTGTTCCATTCCGGGTACGACTCGAAATCGGTGATGACGTCGAAGCAGTCTTGCTGCGATGCCTCGATGATCACGGTGTGTTCCTGCTCGGCGGCGGACATGGCCGGGAACATATCCCGGTCCCGTTTACCGCGTCCAGCTGGCCGCCGTCACTTCCCAAGTCGGAGCAGGACGACGACGACTCCGGTGTCCTTGTGGACGACCGCGACGTCCAGATTCCCGTCGGCGTCGAAATCTCCAAACTCGATGGATGTCGGCGACCGCCCGACAGCGATGGTGCGCCAGGGCTTGAAGTCGCCATTGTCGCCCTTGAGCACCATCACCTTGTCGCCCGTGCTGTCGGTGACGACCAGTTCGACCTTGCCGTCGCCGTCGAGATCGGCCGCCGCCGAAGGCTGCGGCGAATCGGCCAACACCCGGTTGAATGATTCGCCGTATCCCTTTCCTTCGCGCGGCAGGATCGTGATGGTCTCGTACTGCCGGTTGCCCGTCACCAGATCCTCGTCGCCGTCGCCGTCGATATCGCCGGAAAACAGGAATGTTGGTCGGAGGCCCACGGGAAAGGTCGGTCCGACGCTGAATCGCCCGTTGCTGTCTCCGAACAAGATCGTGATGTTTTCGGAGAGGCGATTCGCGACCGCGAGATCGCGTCCGACCGGACCGCCGAAATCGCCGGTCAGGATCGCGTTGGGGCCTGTGCCGGAGGCGATCAGAACGGGCACCGAGAATCCGCCCGCGCCGTTGCCGTAGAGAACGGCCACCTGATCGGCACCGAAGTCCGCGACCGCGAGGTCCGCGTTCCCGTCGCCGTCCCAATCGCCCGTTGCGAGAGCGCGTGGTGTCATGCCCACGGGAGTGGACGGCATCGCCGTGAAGTGGCCGGTGCCCATCCCGAGTAGGATCTCGAGGCGCCCGGTCTCGTCGCCCACCATGGCGAGGTCGAGATGGCCGTCGCCGTCGAAGTCCGCCGCCGCGGCATCGCTCAGTCCGCCGATGGAAGACACCGCGGCGGCCACGCCGATCAATCCCCGCGCATCACGCGGGATATACGTCAGGCTGTTGCCGATCTCGTTGGCGACGAGAATTCCCTGCCGGTGGTCGCCGTCGCGAGCGACGACGAGGACGCGGCCCGGTCCGGCGCCGGTGACGAAGGCCGGACCCGGGCGGAGGCGGCCGGCCGGACTGCCGAGGAGTGTCGTTACGACACTGCGGCTGCGGTTGCTGAACACCAGATCTCCGATGCCGTCACTGTCGAAGTCACCGGCCGCGACGTCGGCCAGATGGGAGGCCTCGATGACCGGCGTTTCGGTCAGAACGGATCCGTCCGCGCCGCGGTCGTGCACCGACAGTCCCCGATCGCCGAGTACGACGATTTCGGCCGCGGGGTCGCCATCGATGCTGGCCGCGATGACGCGCCGCGGCGCCCGCTGCGTTCGCAGCGCGGCTATCTGTTGCATCGGGCCCTCTTCGGTTCCGCGCAGGATGACGATCTCGCCGAGAGCTCCATCCGCCAACGCCAGGTCCATGTGCTCGTCGCCGTCGAGATCGATCACGGCGGCATCGACGCCGCCGCCGATCGAACTCAGCTGTCGGCGCCGGAAGGCACCGGCGCTGCTCGCCTCGAGGAGATCGACGCCCGCGGAATGGACGACGAGAAACCCGCGCGGGAGCAGGGCGAGGATCGCCCGCGGCCGACCCGGCACAGGAACGTTCGGGCCAGTCCCGATGGTGCCGCGCACCGTCGCGGGAACGATGCGCACCGACTGCTCGCCGCGGATGTTGTACGCGACGAAGCGACCGCCCGTCAGTTGGGCGGCCGCCAACGCGCCCACCGGCGCGTTGGTCGGTTGCTCACCGACCACACGGAAGGTATTGCCATCGGCGCTGAGCAACCGGATTCCGACACTGTCGCCGACCACTACCGCGGAATCGGTGTCGGTGAAGGCCTTCAAATGGATCGGCGAACCCCGCAGCGCCGTATCGTGGCGGGAGTTGAACTCGATGCCCGCGGATGGAATCGGCGCGGCGCATACGACGAGCATGCAAAGGAACAGAGACCAGTGGCACATCGAACGGATCACGCGCGCCGGCAGTGTGGCGAAAAAACAGTGTGAGCGCGAGACCCGCTCACAGACCCGCGCCGCGACCACCGGCTCGGTGAATGGCGTCGCGTTTCCGTACGAGCGACTGCCAGGGGGGAGGGAGGGACGCCCCGAAGGGCGTCCCTTGCCGTGGGCTTGGGTGGCCGTGACGGCGGGAGAAGTCAGTCGTGTTTCTTGGTTCGCATGCGCCCGTTGCGGCGCACGTTGGGGCGGCTGCGGCGAATCGCGTTGCGCGGAGCGACGTTCTTTTTGCGCATTCGCTCGAGTGCTTCGCGGACCGCGTCCGCCTCGAGTCCCAGCGTGTCGCAAACGACGTTGAATGAAAACGGCGACCGCTGCTTCTTCGCTGTGATCCAGTATTCCGCCTCGCTGCGAATGCGTCCGATCGGACTGAGGTAGCTTCGAATCCCATCTTCGAGGACTGCGAGCATCAATGCCTTGGTGCCGGTGTATTCCGAGCCGCGAGACTCGCCGCCCGACAACGTCCCCGATCGGGGGTCGAGATCCAGATCGCGGAGGCCGAGTTCTCGTCCGAACGCCATCGTACTCATATTTTCCGTCATCATATCGGGGCTCCTGTTTTGCTGTTCTCAAAATACAGCAAGAGGCGTGCCGAGTTGGCATCGGGCAAAGCGGGAGCCCAGTCTGATCCGCCTCCGATCGTGTTTCTCGCGGTGTTGCAAGCACGAAATTGGCGGTGCTGCCACCGGGTGTGAGCAGGGTGACGCCCGTCGTCAGAAGGCGCCACCTGAGCTGCGAACCTCTGTGCCAGCGGGCAAATCGCCTCGTTGGATGGGCATTCTTCTGCCGATCGGCCGCGAGGTTGCCGGGATAACTCGCATGGCAACATGATGCCGCGACGCGCATGTCGGCGCGCGTGCGGTGCCGCGGGGCAGGGAACTCGGCTTCTTCAGTCGCGCCAACGGCGCGGGCGATCCTTGAGAGCGCTCAGGCCGAGCCGGTCGCACAGGGCGTGGAAGTCGGCGCGCGGGACCCCCCGCCACTGGAGATCGGTAAGACGCTCCGTCACGTTTGCGTCGGTTCGTAGGGTTGCAAGGAGTTTGTACAATTCAGCGGCCGACCGATTCTCCGCGAGCGCGGCGGCGAGCCGCGCGGACCCACGTACGGAGACGAGCCATTTCCCCGGGTCGTCCGGGATGTCCTCGATGCGGCCGTAGACAGCCAAGACCGCGGCAGCGCTCTTGGATCCCCAGCCCGGCAATCCCGGAATGCCGTCGGCGCTGTCGCCGGTGAGGGCGAGGTAGTCCGGGATCGACCGCGGCGGGACGCCGAACTTCTCGACGACCGCGGCTTCGTCGTAGCGCCGCTTGCGGATTCGGTCGAAGGTAACGACGCGGTCGCCGCGCACACATTGCGCCAGGTCTTTGTCGGGCGACAGGATCACCACCTGACCGACGTCGTCGGCGAAGCGCGCGGCGGCCGTCGCCAGCGCGTCGTCGGCTTCGAATTCGCGCATCGGCCAGACCACCATTCCGAGGGCGCGCATCGCTTCCTCGGCGAGCGGGAACTGGGCCCACAGATCGGGGTCGATGCCGGCGCCTGTTTTGTATCCCGGGAACAGGTCATTGCGGAACGACTCGATGATCTGGTCGGTGGCGGCGCCGACGTGGGTGACGTCGGGCTCGTGCAGCAGCGCCAGCATGGAACCGATCAGGCCGCGAGTGGCGCCGATCTCGCGACCGTCGGGCGCCTTTTCCCCCGGCATGGCGTAGAACGCGCGAAACAGCTCGAAGGTCGCGTCGACCAGATGCAGTCGCCCCACCGGTGTAGCGGACATCGATACTAGCAGCCCGTTGAGAAAGTAGGCCGGGCTGCAAATGGATCTCTCGACCCAGCTCTGCGTTGCCGAATCCTCAACAAAAGTCCCGACTTTGCCTCCGGTTCGGCGCCTTGATCTGGGTCGAGATCT
>Ga0307505_10000327_pt1 | contig 55051 bp, 50 predicted proteins | sample 23_S_MG_FD_202183 | JGI IMG/M metagenome (GOLD analysis project Ga0307505, IMG submission 202183) | Soil microbial communities from Populus trichocarpa stands in riparian zone in the Pacific Northwest, United States - 23_S | ecosystem: Environmental > Terrestrial > Soil > Riparian zone > Trees...
AACAACCCCTCTTGCATCCCGTCGCTTCCACGCATCGAACATTCCTTGCTCGCGTTCGTGCAAGGCTATCGACTCGACAACCCTCGCGCATCAGCAATGACGCGAGGAGAATTTCAACAGCCTGCTAGCTCGTCCGCGCCGCGCGGCGTTCGAACACGAGGTCGATCTGCGAACGCGGGGCGTCTTCGCGCTCGCTCACCAGCGCGCCCACGCCGGCCTCCTCGATGTCGATCAAAGAAAGGTCGCCGACCAGGCGCGGTTCGAACCCGGCATCGCGCAGCAGCGCGAGCAGGTCGGCCGGGTTGTGCCCGCAGGCGCGCAGGAAGCGTGGCGAGTACTCGACCAGCAGCCGGTCGGTGCGCGCCAGCGTCTCGGGAGCGCCCATCAGGGCGTCCATCTCGTAGCCTTCGATGTCCATCTTCAGCAGCGCAATCGGCCCGTCGTAAGGCGCGAGCAGCACGTCCAGTGGCTTGATCTCGATCGTCGTCGCCGCCAGCGCAGTACGGACCGGCCGCACCGTGCGTGCACCGGGGTTGCCGCGTTCGACGTCGGACAGCGTCGCCGTCATGGCCTGCGCGCCGACGCCGACACGAAGAGCCACCACCGACTCGATGCGGTTGCGCGAGAGGTTGCCTTGAAGGAGCTCGAAGCTGGCGGGGTCGGGCTCGATCGCGACTACCGTTGTGCCTGCCGCGTCGCCCGGCGCGGCTTGCGCACAGCGCGCCAACATCAACGAGTACCAGCCGAAATTCGCGCCGACATCGACGAACAGGCCCGGCGTTCGGCCATGGAAGCTACGCAGCACCCAGTTCGAGTTCTGCGGTTCGTACGCTCCGTACTTCGCCAAGTGCTTCGCAAACAGGCTGTCGCGTGGCATTGCATAGTCGAGTTGCAAAGGCGCGACCACGAACCGGGCTAAGGCGTCGCCGGGCAGTCGCGCGCGCACCCAATGCGCTACACCCCGGACCGTGGATACCGCAGTGCGCCGCCGCGCTGGGAAGAGGGGTAGGCCGGGCATGGTCATGGGTCATTGTGCCGCTGCGGCGACCTGTCCACTGAACCACCTGAATTGCACCTGCAGCTGGGCACAACTCCATTGAATCAATCGACTAATGGCGGCTGGCGTGGGCGCGACGCGGGAGCGGAAAGTGCGGCGCAAGCCGCTCCAGCCGGGCCTGCGCCTCGGCTTGGCTGTGCAGACGAGCGACAAGCTCGAACAACGCCGAACGCAGGTGCAACAGCTCCTGCCGGTTGTTCGCGGCGCTGACGCGCAGCGCCAGGCAATGGCCCTCGGCGGTCTGCAGGTCGGCCAGCTCGCGCAGCAGCGCGTCGCGCGCCGCCGGCAGGCGCGCCTCGGCGCTGAGGGTGCCGGGGCTGGTCGGCAGCCAGGGGTCGCCGGCCAGCCAGTCGGTGACTCGCCGCCACAAGGTGCCGGAACTGCCGGCGGCCGGCCGACCCGGCAACGCGGCGTCCGACTGGATGGTGCTGCTGTCATGGTCGTGCGGCGCGGCCGCGGCAGGCCGCGTGCGGCGCCAGGCGGGCGTGGGCGGAAAGAGCAGGCTCATGGTTCGTGAGATTGTTGGCTCCCACGCCGCGCGCTAAACGCCAAAAAGGCGGTGTCTCACCCGCCTTTTCCCGCCAACTGCCGCGCCAAGTCAGGGCGCGACCTGCCCGTACAACTGCTTGCGCCGCGCCGTGTAGGCCCACCACGGCGCCGGGGCGGCGCCGCGCATGAAGTCGGTGGCGGCCATGAAGGTGTCCAGCACACACGGGTCCTGCCGCTTGCCGGTGTGTTTGCACAGCGCCCGGTAGAGCGCGTAGGCGTCGCGGCCGGCCAGCTCCCGTGGGTGGCGGATGCCGATCGCGCGCAGGTCGGCCGCCATCGCGGGGCCGATGTTGGGCAGCTGCTCGAGCGCCTTGCAGTCGCTTGCGCTGGCCGCCTTGGGCGATTTGATGGCGGGGGCCATCGCGTCACATCATCATGTTGTTGCGGATCAGGCCGACCGCCACGCCTTCGAGCGCGAAATCGACGTCGCCGAAGGGCACGACGATGGTCTTGAAGTCCGGGTTCTCGGGGATCAGCTCGATCGTCGTGCGTGTACGGCGCAGGCGCTTGACGGTGACGTCGTCGCCCAGGCGCGCGACGACGATCTGGCCGTTCTTGGCGTCCTTGGCCTTCTGCACCGCGAGCAGGTCGCCGTCCATGATGCCGGCGTCGCGCATGCTCATGCCGCGCACCTTGAGCAGGTAGTCGGGCCGGCGCGGGAACATGCTGGCTTCCATCAGATAGGTCTGGTCGATGTGCTCCTGCGCCAGGATCGGGCTGCCCGCCGCGACCCGGCCGACCAGCGGCAGCGCGAGCTGCGCCAGGCTGGGCAGCGGCAGCGAATACTGCTTGCCGCGCGCCTGATTCAACGCGCGCAGCGTGTCAGACTTGAGCCGGATGCCGCGCGACGTGCCACCGATGAGTTCGATCACGCCCTTGCGCGCCAGGGCCTGCAGGTGCTCCTCGGCGGCGTTGGCGGAGCGAAAGCCCAGTTCGGCCGCGATCTCGGCGCGCGTGGGCGGGGCGCCGGTGCGTTCGATCGCGCTCTGCACCAGATCCAGGATCTGTTGCTGGCGGTCGGTGAGCTTGGGGGTCGGGTCCATGGCATTCCTGTCGAAACATCCAGTGGCTGTATTTTTATCCAGATGAGCGCGCAGCGCAAGACGGTGATTCTTGGCAGCGGCGGCACCATCGCCGGCACCGCGGCCGACGCGCGCGACAACGTCGGCTATGCGGCGGCGCGCATCGGTGTCGGGCAGTTGATCGAGGCGGTTCCTGCGCTGGCCGGTGAGCAACTCGAATGTGAGCAGGTCGCCCAGCTCGACAGCAAGGACATGGACTTCGCGACCTGGCAGCGGCTGGCACAGCGCTGCGCGCACCACCTCGGGCGGGGCGACGTGGGGGGTGTGGTCGTCACGCACGGCACCGACACGCTGGAGGAGACCGCCTACTTCCTGCACCGTGTGCTGGCGCCTGCCGACAAGCCGCTGGTGCTGACGGCGGCGATGCGGCCGGCGACATCGCTCGCCGCCGACGGGCCGCAGAACCTGCTCGACGCGGTGGCGGTGGCGCAAGAGCGAGGGGTCCATGGGGTGGTCGCCGTGCTTGCAGGCACGGTCATCGGCGCAGCAGACCTGCGCAAGCTGCACACCTACCGCCTGACCGCCTTCGACGCCGGCGATGCCGGGCCGATCGCGCGCATCGAGGACGGTCGGCTGCGCGTATTCCGACCCTGGCCGGGCGGCACGCCGCTGGGGCTCGCGCCGGTGCTGCGCGACGTGGCGCAGTGGCCGCGCGTCGAGATCGTCGTGAACTACGCCGGTGCCGGGGCCGGCGTGGTGGAAGCTTTGTGCGCGCAGGGTGTGCAGGGGCTGGTGGCCGCTGGCAGCGGCAACGGCAGCCTGCATCGAGAGCTGGAAGGCGCGCTGCATCGCGCGCAGGCGCACGGTGTGCGTGTGCTGCGCGCGAGCCGCTGCGCGCTGGGGCCGGTAGTGGGGGGCGACGAAGTCGGCTTGCCGTGCGCCGGTGCGCTGAGCGCCGTGCAGGCTCGCGTCGAACTGCTGCTCGGGCTGCTCGGCGAAGCCACAGCGCGCTGACCTGATGGTCGCGTGACTTGCGTCACGCGCCACCGCCCCCCGCGTCTCCGGGGCAGAGCGGTTACCAAGCGACCGCGCTTCTTAGCATCGGGTGACAGCTTCAAGCCGGGCCGCGAACGCGGGCCGAACACCCCATCAGCAGCGCGCAGCGCAAGAAGGAATCACGATGAGCGTCATCAACGGCACCAGCGGCAACGAGAATTTGAACGGCGGCAGCGGCGACGACGTGATCCACGGCGGGGCCGGCAACGACAAGATCAGTGGCGGGTCCGGCGACGACACGTTGAACGGCGGGTCCGGCAGCGACACGCTCAACGGCGGCTCCGGCGACGACACCCTGATCTACAACCTGAGCGAGAACAGCGCCGCCGGCACCAAGGACGTCTATACCGGCGGCTCGGGCAAGGACACGGTCCTGATCGAGTTCACGCTCGCTCAATGGCTCGACGCCGGCAACCAGGCGCAGATCGCGAACTATCTGCAACACCTGGCCAAGTACACCAACGCCAAGACGGGCGAGGTGTCCAACGGCTCGGCGAGCGACTTCACCTTCACCTTCGGCGGCTCGACGCTGACGGTGCAGATGATCGAGAAGCTGGCGGTGACGGTCGATGGCGTCGTGCTCAATCCGGCGAACGAAGCCGTAACGGCGCGGGCCGACGTTGCGAGCGTTCACGAGGACGCGCCCAGCGTCGTCATCGACGTGCTGGCGAACGACAGCGTCCCCGACCTGGTGGCGAACCTGGTGGTCATGACCCAGCCGGCGCACGGCACGGTGCAGGTCGAGACCAACGACTCGGCCAACCCCGCGCACTGGACGCTGAAGTACACGGCGACCCCCGGTCACTGGAACTACCTCGCCGCCGGCGAGACGGCCCAGGAAACCTTCACCTACAAGGTGGTGGATGCCAACGGCGACGCGCAGAGAGCGACGGTGACGGTCACCGTCACCGGCAGCAACGACGGCCCGACGGCGGTGGCGGACGTGGCGGACACCGACGAGGACAGCTCGGTCACCTTCGCGGTGCTGGGCAACGACAGCGACCCGGATGCCAGCGACGTGCTGAGCGTGACCGGTGCGGCGATCAGCAACGGCGCGCTGGGCAGCGTCACGGTCGAGGCCGATGGCCAGCTGACCTACGACCCGGGCAGCGCCTACAACCACTTGGCGGTGGGAGAAAGCGCCACGGTCGAGATCACTTACCAGATCAGCGACGGCCACGGCGGCACGAGCAGCGCGGTGGCCACGGTGACGGTAACCGGCAGCAACGACGGGCCGACGGCGGTGGCGGACACGGCAGCGACCGACGAAGACAGCTCGGTCACCTTCGGGGTGCTGAGCAACGACAGCGACCCGGACACGAGCGACGTGCTGAGCGTGACGGGTGCGGCGATCAGCAACGGTGCGCTGGGCAGCGTGACGGTCGAGGCCGATGGCCAGCTGACCTACGACCCGGGCAGCGCGTACAACCACCTGGCGGTCGGCCAGAGCGCCACGGTCGAGATCACTTACCAGATCAGCGACGGCCACGGCGGCACAGCCAGCGCGGTGGCTACGGTGACGGTGACTGGCAGCAACGACGGGCCGACCGCAGTGGCGGACACGGCAGCGACCGACGAAGACAGTTCGGTCACCTTCGCGGTGCTGAGCAACGACAGCGACCCGGATGCCAGCGATGTGCTGAGTGTGACGGGTGCGGCGATCAGCAACGGTGCGCTGGGCAGCGTGACGGTCGAGGCCGATGGCCAACTGACCTACGACCCGGGCAGCGCGTACAACCACCTGGCGGTCGGCCAGAGCGCCACGGTCGAGATCACCTACCAGATCAGCGACGGCCACGGCGGCACAGCCAGCGCGGTGGCCACGGTGACGGTGACCGGCAGCAACGACGGCCCGACCGCAGTGGCGGACACGGCCGCCGGCACGGAAAACCAGACGCTGACGATCGACGTGCTCGCCAACGACAGCGATGTCGATGACGGGCACGTGTTCACGCTGAACGCCGGCAGCGCGCCGGCCGGCATGGGCACGGTCAGCGTGGTGGGCAACCAACTGGTGTTCGACCCGGGCAGCGACTTCGACCACCTGGCCAAGGACGCCACCGAGGTCGTGACCTTGAGCTACGAGATGCAAGACGAGCACGGTGCGACGTCCACCAGCACCGTGACGGTGACCATCACCGGCACCAACGACGTGCCGACGGTGGCGGCGGCGCTGAGCGCGGCGGCCGACGAGGACGATGTCGGCTTCACGCTGGACCTGCTGGCCGGCGCGGCCGACGTCGACCAGGGTGCTGTGCTGAGCGTGACCAATGTCAGCGGCCTGGTGGCCGGCGTGACGGTTGCCGGCTCGACGCTGAGCGTGGACCCGGCAGACGCTTCGTTCCAGAGCCTCAAACTGGGCCAGGTGCAGCAGATCGTGGTCAGCTACGACGTGAGCGACGAGCACGGAGCGAGCGTGGCGCAGACGGCCACCATCACCATCACCGGCACCAACGACGTGCCGACGGTGGCGGCGGCGCTGAGCGCGGCGGCCGACGAAGACGATGTCGGCTTCACGGTGGACCTGCTGGCCGGTGCGGCCGACGTGGACCAAGACGCGGTGCTGAGCGTGACGAACGTCAGCGGCCTGGTGGCCGGGGTGACGGTGAGCGGCTCGACGCTGAGCGTGGACCCGAGCGATGCGTCGTTCCAGAGCCTCAAACTCGGCCAGACGCAGCAGATCGTGGTCAGCTACGACGTGACCGACGAACACGGCGCCAGCGTGGCGCAGACGGCGACGATCACCATCACCGGCACCAACGACGTGCCGGTGGCGCAAGCGGCGGTGGCCGCGGTGGCCGAAGACGCGTCGATCAGCGGCAGCGTCAGCGCCACGGATGCCGATGCCGGAGAAACTGCCGGTCTGACCTATGCCCTGGTGGGCGCGGCGCCGACCGGTCTGACGTTCAACGCCGACGGCAGCTACAGCTTCGACGCCTCGAGCTACGACGCGCTCGCCGAGGGTGAAGAACGGGTGCTGACGATCCCGTTCACGGCCAGCGACGCGCTGAGCACCTCGGCCAGCACGAACCTGGTGATCACGATCACGGGCAGCAACGACACCCCGACCGTGGCGGCGGCGCTGAGCGCGGCGGCCGACGAGGACGATGGAGTCTTCACGCTGGACCTGCTGGCCGGTGCGGCCGACGTCGACCAGGGCGCGCTGCTGAGCGTGAGCAACGTCAGCGGCCTGGTCGCGGGCGTGACGCTGAGCGGCTCGACGTTGAGCGTGGACCCGAGCGACGCGTCGTTCCAGAGTCTCAAGCTGGGCCAGCAGCTGCAGATCGTGGTCGGCTACGACGTGACCGATGAACACGGTGCGAGCGTGGCACAGACGGCCACGATCACGATCACCGGCAGCAACGACGGCGCCACGATCAGCGGCACGGCCACGGGCGACGTGGTCGAGGACGGCGTGCAGACGGCCAGCGGCACGCTGGCGGTGGCGGATGTGGACAGCGGAGAAAACGAGCTGGCGCCGGTGGCGGCAGGCACGGCCGGTGACAACGGCTACGGCAGCTTCGAGGTGCTGGCCAGCGGCCAGTGGACCTACACGCTGGACAACAGCCTGGCGGCGGTGCAGGCGCTGCCGGCGGGCGTCACGCTGAGCGACAGCATCACCGTGTGGAGCGAGGACGGCACGGCCAGCCAGGTCATCACGATCACGATCACGGGCACCAATGACGTGCCGACGGTGGCGGCGGCGCTGAGCGCGGCGGCCGACGAGGACGATGGAGTCTTCACGCTGGACTTGCTGGCCGGTGCGGCCGACGTCGACCAGGGCGCGCTGCTGAGCGTGACCAACGTCAGCGGCCTGATGGCGGGTGTGACGCTGAGCGGCTCGACGCTGAGCGTGGACCCGGGCGACGCGGCGTTCCAAAGCCTCAAGCAAGGCCAGCAACTGCAGATCGTGGTCGGCTATGACGTGACCGACGAACACGGCGCCAGCGTGGCGCAGACGGCGACGATCACGATCACCGGTACCAACGACGCGCCCGCCATCACATCCGACGGCGCAGGTGCGAGTGCCGCCGTGAGCATTCCCGAGAACACGGTTGCCGTGACGACGATCACGGCAACCGACGCGGACGCCGGTGCGGTGCTTGCCTACAGCATCGTGGGGGGCGCGGACGCCAGCCGCTTCACCATCGACAGCACGTCCGGCGTGTTGAGCTTCGTCACGGCACCGGACTTCGAGAACCCGCTCGACATCGGGGAAGACAATGTCTACGACCTGGTCGTCGCGGTGTCGGATGGCATCGACGCGGCCACCCAGGCGCTGGCGGTGACTGTCACGAATGTCAACGAGGGTGTGGCCGCGACCGATCTGAAGCTGGTCGTGACCTCGGTGCCGAGCGGCAACAACCTGCCAAGCGGTGCGTTTGCCCGCTTCGACGTCGTCGACCCCGATGGCGGGGCCGCGCACAGCTTTTCGCTCGGCGGCGCGGGCAGCGCGTCCTTTGCGCTGAATGCCACGACGGGCGTCCTCAGTACAACCGCCAGCCTTGTCGACAATCAGACCTATGCGCTGGATGTCACGGTGGCGCAAGCTGGCCAAGGCACGTACACCGAATCCTTCCGCATCGTCACCGGGACGAACGGCAACGACACCCTAGCGGCTGCCAGTACCGACGACGCCTACTTTGCCCGCAACAACACCGACATCATCAACGCCGGCGACGGCGACGACACTGTGCACGGGCAGCAAGGCAACGATACGATCAGCGGGGGCAACGGCAGCGACACCTTGTGGGGCGGCGGCGGCAACGACACCTTCGTGTTCAACGCCGGAGAGACCGGCACCGACACGATCATGGACTTCAACGCCAACGCCACGGACCTGATCCGCCTCATCGGCTTTGCCAACATCGGCAGTTCGGGTACGCTGGCCGCGGCCGACTTCTTCGCCGGCGCGGGCGCCGGCGCGGCCACCGTTGGCGCCGGCGTGAACGTCATCTACGACAGCAGCACCGGCACGCTGTACTACGACGCCGACGGTGGCGGCCTTGCCAACCGCACGGCGCTGGCCCAGATCACGCTGGACGGCGGTACGTTCGACCGCACCGACATCGTCGTCGGCGCCTGATCGCGTGCGTTCCTACCGCCCGTCCCGCAAGGGCGGGCGGTAGCATCGTTTCACACTTTCAAGACCGCATGAGATCCCTGCTGCACCTGTTGCGCCGCCCGTTGATGCACGTGGCGGCTTTGTCGTTCTGGCTCAACCTGCTGCTGCTGGTGCCGTCGCTGTTCATACTGCAGGTCTTCGACCGGGTGCTGGTCAGCCAGAGTGCCGAGACACTGGTCGTGCTGCTCGTCGGCGCCGGCGTCGCGCTCGCGCTGCTCGCGGTGTTCGACTATCTGCGTGGCCGCATTCAGGGCGTCGCCGGCGGCTTGATGGCCGACGCGCTCGCGCCGGCGGTGGCGCGCATCATGGTCGCTCAGGGTGCGCGGCGCGCCGGCGGTACCGCAGGCGAAGGCCTGCGCGACGTCGGCACCCTGCGCGCGCTGTTCTCGGCGCAGGGGCTGCTGGCGCTGTTCGACGCGCCGTGGGTCCTGGTCTACGTGGCGGTGATCTGGCTCGCGCACCCGGTGCTCGGCGCCACGGCGCTGGGCGCGGCCGTGCTGATGCTGGCACTCGCGCTGCTGAACGACTGTCTCACGCGCCGGCAGATCGAATCGCTGCAGAAGGCCGCCGCCGGCGCCACCCGCTACCTCGAGGCTTCGCTGCAGAACGCCGAGGTGGCGCAGACGCTGGGCATGACCGACGCGCTGATCGCGCGCTGGCGCGCCAAGAACTCGGAAGTGGCCGAGTTGCAGCAACCGGCCGCGCGCCGATCGGTCGCCATGGCGGCGGTGACACGCACGGTGCGCCAGGCGCTGCAGGTCGTGATGATGGCCACCGCGGCCTGGCTGGTGATCAACGCCGAGGCGACGGCCGGCGTGATGATCGCGGCGACCATCCTGCTCGGCCGCGCGCTGGCGCCGGTGGAGCAGGTCGTCGGCAGCTGGCGCGTGTTGGCCGAAGGGCGCGCCGCCTTCGGCCGGCTCGCCGCGCTGCTGGACGCGGCGGCACAAGAACCGCAGCGCATGGCGCTGCCGTCGCCGATCGGCCAGCTGCAGGCCCAGGGGCTGATGTTCCGCGCGCCGGGCAGCGACCGGGTGCTGCTCGCGGGGGTGTCGCTGCAGCTCGCCGCCGGCGAGTCGCTGGCCGTCATCGGCCCCAGCGGCGCCGGCAAGTCCACCCTGGTGCGGCTGCTCACCGGCGTCTGGCAGCCGACGGCCGGCAGCGTGCGGCTCGACGGCGCCGAGCTGTCGCAATGGCCGCGCGAGTCGCTCGGCCCCTCGATCGGCTACGTGCCGCAGGACGTGGAGCTGTTTCCCGCCACGGTGGCCGAGAACATCGCGCGTCTGGGCGCGGTGGATGCGGAGCAAGTGGTGCAGGCGGCCCAGCGCGCCGGCGTGCACGAGCTGATCCTCACGCTGCCCCAGGGCTACGAAACGCCGGTCGATCCGGCCGGCGCGCTGTTGTCGCCGGGGCAGCGCCAGCGCATCGCGCTTGCGCGGGCGTTGTATGGCGATCCGCGCCTGATCATCCTCGACGAACCGAACGCCAATCTCGACGGCGCCGGCGAGCAGGCGCTGGCCGAGACGCTGAAGAAGCTGCACGGCCAGGCGACCGTCGTTGTGGTGACGCACCGCACGACATTGACCCAGCATGTCGACAAGCTGCTGGTACTCGACGCCGGGCGTGTGCTGCACTTCGGCGCCACGGCCGATGTGATGAAGGCGCTGCAGGGCAGGGCGTCCGGGCCCGCCGGCGCGGGTCAGGTCGTGCCGATGCCGCGGGCTGCGGCGATGGAGCTGGCGTCGTGAGTGCCGCCGTGCCGATCGATCTGGCGGACGCCGCCCTTGCGCCGCAGCTGAACGACGCGCGCCGGCTCGGGCGTCGTGCCTGGGCCGTGCTGCTGATCGGCCTGGCGCCGCTGCTGGCCTGGCTGGCCTGGGCGCCGCTGGCGTCGGCGGTGGTGGCGCCGGCGGTGGTGAAGGTCGATCTCGACCGCCGGCCGGTGCAGCATGCCGAAGGCGGCACCGTGCGCGAGGTGCGCGTGCGCGACGGCCAGCGGGTTGCCGCCGGCGAGCCGCTGCTGGTGCTGGGCGACGTGGCGGTCGACGCCGACGTCAACCGCCTCAGCTACCGCGTGCTCACCGAGCGCGCCAGCCTGGTCCGGCTGGAGGCCGAGCAGCTGGGGGCGCGGGTGTTGTCCTTCCCCGGCGACCTGAGGGACGCTGCGCGCAGCGATGCGCGGCTGGCCGGCCAGCTCGACAAGGAACAGGCCCTCTTTGCCGCGCGCCGCGACGGCGTGCTGGGACAGACGGCGCTGCTGCGCACGCAGCGCGAAAAGGTGGCGCAGGAGACGCTGGCGCTGCGCGCCCAGATCGATCAGGCGCTGGAGTCGCTGCGCCATCAGAAGGCCGAGCTGGAGACGCACCGCAACCTGCTGCAGGACGGCTACATCTCCGCCACGCGCATCTCGCAGCTCGAGGCCGCCGTCGCCGACTACGGCGTCAAGCTGGAGGAGCGGCGGTCCGAGCTGGCGCGTGCCGGGCAGCGCCTGGTCGACACCGACCTGCGCATCAAGGCACTGGAAGGCGACTACCGCCAACAGGCGAGCGACCAGCTCAAGGTGACGGCCGCCCGGCTGTCGGAGATCCAGCAGGAGCTGCGCAAGTCGAGCGACGCGTCGGCGCGCCAGGTCATCGTCGCGCCGGCGGCCGGCGAGGTGGTCAACCTGAAGTTCACGAGCCCCGGCAGCGTCGTCTCGCCGCGCGAGCCGATCGCCGACATCGTGCCCGCCGACCCGCGGCTGGTGGTCGAGGCGCGCATCCGCACCGAGGACGTGAGCCGCGTGCAGCACGGCCAGCCGGCGCAGATCCGCTTCACGGCGTTCAACTTCCGCACCACCCGGCTGGTCGAAGGCAAGGTCTTCCACGTCTCGGCCGACCGGCTGGTCGACCGTGCCAGCAACCTGCCGTACTACGTCGCGCTGATCGAAGCCGACGCGCCGTCGCTGGCGCAGGCCGGCGAGATCAGGCTGCAGGCCGGCATGCCGGCCGAGGTCTATCTGCGTGGCGAGCAGCGCACGCCGCTGCAGTACCTGGTGGAGCCGCTGACGCAGTCGCTCGGCCGCGCCGCGCGCGAGCGCTGACGCGGCCCGGGTGGCGCGTCAGACGACCGTCAGCGTGACGTCGATGTTGCCGCGCGTCGCGTTCGAGTACGGGCAGACCTGGTGCGCGGCGTCGACGAGCGCCTGCGCCTGCGCGCGGTCCATGCCCGGCAGGCTGACCGCCAGCGCGGCCGAGATGCCATAGCGTTTGCCCTCGCTGCCGGCCAGCGGGCCGAAGCCGACGTCGGCGGTGATGCTCGCGTCCGCCGGCAGCGCGATCTTCTGCTTGCCGGCGACGGCCTTCACCGCGCCGAGGAAACACGCCGAGTAGCCGGCGGCGAACAACTGCTCGGGGTTGGTGCCGGGGCCGTCGTTGCCGCCCATCGCCTTCGGTGTATCGAGGTTCACCTCGAGCCGGCCGTCGGAGGACTTGGAGTGACCGCCGGCGCGCCCGCCGGTCGAGGTGGCCTGGGCGGTGTAGAGGGTCTTGTCGAGTGCCATGGTCTTTCCTTTCAGGGCCGCAGTGCGAGGTTGCCCGTCCAGTGTAGGCCGCGCTTCAAGCACCCGCGGCGTTCAGGGCTTCGAGTTCGGCGCTCACCTCGAGCCAGCGCTCCTCCAGCATCGCGACCTCGGCGGCGATGTGGTTCAGGCGCCGGCCGGCGTCGGCGATCTCGGCCGGCGCGAGGGCCGGGCTGGCCAGCGCGCCTTCGGCCTCGGCACGTTCGTCGCCAAGTTTCGCGAGCCGTTTGTCGATTTGTTGCAGCTCCCCGCGCAGCGGCCGCGTGCGCTCGGCGAGTTTGACGCGTGCCAGCTTGTCCGCCTTGCGGTCGTCGCGTTTGGGCGCGGCTGCGGCCGGTGCGGGGGCAAGCGGCGCCGCGGTCGGCCGCGGGGGCGCCGCGATGCCCCGCACCACGGCGCGCGAAACGTCGAGCAGCCAGCGCTGGTAGTCGTCCAGGTCGCCGTCGAAGGGCTCGACGCCGCCGGCCGAAACGAGCCAGAACTCGTCGCAGACCTCGCGCAGCAGCGCGCGGTCGTGGCTCACCAGCATCACCGTGCCCTCGAATTCATTGAGCGCCATCGACAGCGCCTCGCGCGTCGTCAGGTCGAGGTGGTTGGTCGGCTCGTCGAGCAGCAGCAGGTTGGGGCGCTGCCAGACGATGGTGGCCAGCACCAGCCGCGCCTTCTCGCCGCCCGACAACGAGCCCACGGCCTGGTGCACCATCTCGGCGCTGAAGCGGAACTGGCCGAGGAAGTTGCGCAGTGCCTGCTCGCGCGCGTCATGCCCCGAAGGGCTGACACGCGCCGCCAGCCGCGTCATGTGTTGCAGCGGGGTGTCGTCGGCCTGCAGCAGGTCCATCTCCTGCTGCGCGAAGTAGCCGATGGCCAGGCCCTTGCCCTCGGTCAGCGTGCCTGCCAACGGCGCCAGCTCGCGCGCGATGGTCTTCACTAGCGTCGACTTGCCTTGGCCGTTGGCACCCAGGATGCCGATGCGCTGGCCGGCGAGCACGGTGCGGTTGATGTTGCAAACGATGACGGCCTTGCCATAACCGCAAGCGAGGTCGCTCATCGCGAGCATCGGGTTCGGCAGGCTCGCCGGTTCGCGGAACTCGAACGCGAAGTCGGATGCGGTCAACACCGGCGCGATGCGTTCCATGCGCGCCAGCGCCTTGACGCGGCTCTGCGCCTGCTTGGCCTTGCTCGCCTTGGCCTTGAAGCGGTCGATGAAGCGTTGCAGATGGACGATCTTGTCCTGCTGGCGCGCGAACGCCGCGCCTTGCTGGCTCAGTCGTTCGGCGCGCATCTCCTCGAAGGCTGAATAGTTGCCGCCGTAGCGCGTGAGCCGGGCTTCGTCGAGGTGCAGCGTGACCTGCGTCACCGCGTCGAGGAACTCGCGGTCGTGGCTGATGACGACAGCCAAGCCGGCGTAGCGCTGCAGCCAGCCTTCGAGCCAGACCAGCGCGTCCAGGTCGAGGTGGTTCGTCGGTTCGTCGAGCAGCAGCAGGTCCGACGGGCACATCAGTGCGCGAGCGAGCTGCAGCCGCATGCGCCAGCCGCCGGAAAAACTCGCCACCGGCGCGTCGACCTGGGCGATGCGAAAGCCCAGGCCGAGCAGCAGCGCCTGCGCGCGGGCGCGGGCGTCGAAGGCGCCGGCTTCTTCGAGCGCCAGGTGGGCGTCGGCGATGGCGTGGCCGTCGCCGCGGGTCTCGGCGGCGATGAGAAGGCCTTGCGCGGCGGCCAGCGGCGCATCGCCGTCAAGCACGAAGTCGGTCGCCGGCTGGTCGGTCTCGGGCATCGATTGCACCACCTCGCCGATGCGCCAGCGCGTGGGCACTTCGGCGTCGCCGGCGTCGGCCGGCAGCCGGCCCGCCAGCAACGCGAACAGGCTCGACTTGCCGGCGCCGTTGCGGCCGACGAGGCCGATCTTCTCGCCCGGATTGAGCGTGACGGTCGCGCCTTGCAGCACGATCTTCGGGCCGCGGCGCAGCGTCAGGTTGCGCAGGGTGATCACGGCAGCAAGTCCTCGCGTGTCAGCAGCAGCACCTGGTCGTCGCCGGCGCTGGTACTCAGCCACAGCGGCTGCAGGGTCGGAAAGGCGGCGTCGAAGTGCGCGCGCTCGTGGCCGATCTCGAGCACCAGCGCGCCGCGGGGGGCGAGGTGGGCGGGCGCGTCGCGCAGCAGGCCGCGCACGAAGTCCATGCCGTCGGCGCCGCCGGCCAGGGCGAGCGCGGGTTCGGCGCGGTATTCGGCGGGCAGGGCGGCCATCGAATCCGCGTTCACATAGGGCGGGTTGCACAGGATCAGGTCGTGCAGGCCGGGCGCCGCCGCCAGGCCGTCACCGGGGCGCAGCGTGATGCGCTCGGCCAGGCCATGCCGATCGACGTTGAGGCGCGCGACCGCCAGCGCGTCTTCGCTCAGGTCGGCTGCGCTGACGGCCGCCGTCGGCCAGGCCAGCGCGGCCAGCACCGCCAGGCTGCCGTTGCCGGTGCACAGGTCCAGCACACGAGGGGTGCCGGCCGGCAGCCAGGGTTCGAGCGTGCCGTCGGCGAGGACTTCGGCGATCAACGAACGCGGCACGATCGTGCGCGCATCGACCGTGAACGGCACGCCCTGCAGCCAGGCCTCGCCGGTCAGGTAGGCGGCCGGCACGCGGCGGGTGATGCGTTGCTCGACCAGTGCCTCGACGGCGTGTTGCTCGTCGACGCTCAACACGCGCGCCGCGACACCGTCCAGATCATCCAGCGGCAGCTGCAACCGCCACAACGTCAGCCACACCGCTTCGTCGAAGGCGTTGCTCGTGCCATGCCCAAACGAAACGCCCGCCTCTTGCAGGCGGGCGCTCGTGGCGTGCACGAGGTCGATCAGTCTCACGTCAGCAACCGCTCCAACGTACCTCGATAGATCGTGGCCAGGCGGTCGATGTCGGCGGCTTCCACATGCTCGTCGATCTTGTGGATGCTGGCATTGCGGGGGCCGAACTCGATCACCTGCGGGCAGATCTTGGCGATGAAACGCCCGTCGGACGTGCCGCCGGTGGTGGACAGCGCCGGCCGCAGGCCACACTCGGCTTCGATCGCCGCACCGAGCGCATCGCTCAAGCTGCCCACCGGTGTCAGGAAAGGTTCACCGCCGAGGGTCCAGTCGAGGCCGTACTCCAGCCCGTGTGATTCGAGCAGCGCCGTGACCCGCCGTTTCAGCGCCTCGGGCGTCGATTCGGTCGAGAAGCGGAAGTTGAAGTCGAGCACCACCTCGCCCGGAATGACGTTGCCGACGCCGGTACCGCCGTGGATGTTCGAGATCTGGAAGCTGGTGGGCGGGAAGTGCGCGTTGCCGGCGTCCCAGGCTTCGCCGGCCAGCGCCGACAGCGCCGGCCCGAGCTGATGGATCGGGTTGCGCGCCAGTTGGGGGTAGGCCACATGGCCCTGCACGCCGTACACCGTGAGCCGGCCCGACAGGCTGCCGCGACGGCCGTTCTTGACCATGTCGCCGAGGGTTTCGACGCTGGTCGGCTCGCCGACGATGCAGCAGTCGAGCTTTTCTCCGCGCGCGGCCAGGGCTTCGACCACCTTCACCGTGCCGTCGACCGCCGGGCCTTCTTCGTCGCTGGTGATGAGCAACGCGATGCTGCCGGCGTGCTGCGGACGGGTCGCGACGAAGGTCTCGGCGGCGACCACCATGGCGGCGATCGAACTCTTCATGTCCGCCGCGCCGCGGCCGTGGAGCAGGCCGCCGCGATGTGTCGGCACGAAGGGGTCGCTGGTCCATTGCGCCAGCGGCCCGGGCGGCACGACATCGGTGTGGCCGGCGAAGACGAAGGCCGGCCCGGCGCGTGTGCCCGCGCGTTTGGCCCACAGGTTGCTCACGCGCAAACCATCCGGCCCGCTCGGCAGGTGTTCGCAGACAAAGCCGGCGGCGCCCAGGCGCTCGGCGATCAGCGTCTGGCAGCCGGCGTCGTCCGGGGTGACGGAGGCACGCGCGATGAGCGCTTCCGCCAGTTCGAGCGCCGCACCCATCGGGGCCTACAGGCGGCCGCGCACCGTGCTGCGACGCGGCTCTTCGGGCACGACGTCGAGCGAGAACTCGGTGAACATCGACGGATCGGGCTCTTCCTTCTTCGGCGGCTGGCGCGACACCGGCGCCATCTCGTTTTCGAGCCGCCACAGCAGGTTGGTCGGCGAGTCGGCGAAGGCCAGGCCCTCTTCACGCTTGATGCGGCCGTCGGTGATCAGGCGCGCCAGATCGTGTTCGAAGGTCTGCGAGCCTTCGGCGAGCGACTTTTCCATCGCGTCCTTGATGCCGTTGAAGTCGCTCTGCTCGATCATCTCGGAGATCAGCTTGGTGTTCAGCAGCACCTCGACCGCCGGGATGCGGCCGCCGGCGTTGGCCCGCACCAGGCGCTGCGAGACGATCGCGCGCAGACCCGACGACAGATCCGACAGCAGCGCCGGCCGTGCCTCCGGCGGGTAGAAGGACAACACCCGCCCCATCGCGTGGTAGCTGTTGTTGGCGTGCAGCGTCGCCAGCACGAGGTGGCCCGACAGCGAATACGAGATCGCCGACGTCATGGTCTCGCGGTCGCGGATCTCGCCGATCAGGATGCAATCCGGCGCCTGGCGCAGCGCGTTCTTCAGCGCCACCTGAAGGCTTTGCGTGTCGCGTCCGACCTCGCGCTGGTTGACGACCGACTTCTTGTTCGAGAACAGGAACTCGATCGGGTCCTCGATCGTGAGGATGTGCCCCGGCAGCTCCTGGTTGCGCTTCTCCAGCATCGAGGCCAGCGTCGTCGTCTTGCCGGTGCCGGTGGCGCCGACCATCAGGATCAGGCCGCGCTTCTCCAACACCAGGTCGGCCAGGATGTCGGGCAGGAGCAGCGACTCGAGGCTCGGGATGTCATGCGGGATGCAGCGGAAGACCGCGGCGATCGTGCCGCGTTGTCTGAACGCCGACAGGCGGAAGCTGCCGACACCCGGCAGCCCGATGCCGGCGTTCAGCTCGCCGGTGTCGTCGAGCTCTTCCAGTTGCGTCGGCGCCAGCAACTCGGCCAACAACTGGCGCGGCTGGCTGCTCGTCAGCGGTTGGTCCGACAGGTGCAGGATCTGGCCGTTGATCTTGATCAGGATCGGCATGTTGACCGACAGGTACACGTCCGAGGCGCTCTTCTCCGCCATCAGACGCAACACGCGTTCCATGTTCTGGGTCATGAGCCCTCCCTATCCACGTAGCAGTTCGTTGATGCTGGTCTTGGCGCGTGTGTCGGCGGTGACGCGTTTGACGATCACCGCGCAGTACAGGCTGTGGCTGCCGTCGATCGCGGGCAGCGAACCGCTCACCACCACCGAGCCGGCCGGCACGCGGCCGTAGCTCACCTCGCCGGTCATGCGGTTGTAGATCTTGGTGCTCTGGCCGATGTACACGCCCATCGAGATGACCGAGTTCTCTTCCACGATCACGCCCTCGACCACTTCCGAACGCGCACCGACGAAGCAGTTGTCCTCGATGATCGTCGGATTCGCCTGCAGCGGCTCCAGCACACCGCCGATGCCGACGCCGCCACTCAAGTGCACGTTCTTGCCGATCTGGGCGCAGGAGCCGACGGTGGCCCAGGTGTCGACCATCGTGTTCTCGCCGACATAAGCGCCGATGTTGACGTAGCTCGGCATCAACACCGCGCCCTTGGCGATGTAGCTGCCGCGCCGGGCTACTGCCGGCGGCACGACACGCACGCCGGCCTGCTTGAGCGCGGCCTCGTCCAGGTGCGCGAACTTGGTCGGCACCTTGTCGTAAAAGCCCAGGTCGCCGGCGCGCATGGGCTTGTTGTCGGTGAGGCGGAACGACAGCAGGACCGCCTTCTTGACCCACTGCTTGACCGTCCACTCGCCGACACCCTGCTGCTCGGCGACACGCAGGCGGCCGCCGTTGAGCGCCGCGATCACCTCCTCGACCGCCTCGCGCACCTGGGGTGCATTGACGGCGTTGATGTCGGCGCGCGCCTCCCAGGCGAGGTCGATGGTGGCTTGCAGGTCGGGGTTCATGGGCTTGAGCCTTCGAGGTAGGCGACGATGCGCTCGGCGGCTTCACGGCACTGCGCCGTATCGGCCACCAGGGCCAGGCGCACCCGGCCGGCGCCCGGGTTGTTGCCGTGGGCTGGTCGAGCGAGCAGGCTGCCGGGCAACACCGTCACATTGTATTGAGCGAGCAGCCCGCGCGCGAAGGCGATGTCGTCCCCGCCGTGTGCGAAGTTGGGCACGCCGGCCCAGAGATAGAAGCCGGCGTCGGGCAGCCGCACGTCCATCGTGCCCGCGAGCAGCGGCGCCACGTCGGCAAACTTGGCGCGGTACAGGGCGCGGTTGAGCACCACATGGGCCTCGTCGTTCCAGGCCGCGATGCTGGCGGCCTGCACGGCGCTACTCATCGCGCTGCCGTGGTAGGTGCGGTAGAGCAAGAAGTCCTTGAGCACGCCCGCGTCGCCGGCGACGAAACCCGAGCGCATGCCCGGCACGCTGCTGCGTTTGGACAGGCTGGTCAGCACGACCAGGCGGTCGAAACCGCGGTCGAGCGACCGCGCGGCCTGCAGCGCGCCCAGCGGCGGCTCGTCGCGGACGTAGATCTCGGAATAACACTCGTCGCTCGCGATGACGAAGCCGTGGCGCTCGCTCAACTCGAACAGCGTGCGCCATTCGTCCAGGGGCACGACGGCGCCGGTCGGGTTGCCGGGCGAGCAGACGTAGAGCAACTGCGTGCGCGCCCAGGTCGCTGTGTCGATCTGCGACCAGTCGGCGGCGAAGTTCTTCGCCGGGTCACTGTTGGCGAACGCGGTCTGCGCCCCGGCCAGCAGCGCGGCGCCTTCGTAGATTTGATAGAACGGGTTCGGGCACACCACGGTCGCGCCGGGCTTCGACGGGTCGATGACCGTCTGCGCCAGCGCGAACAGCGCTTCGCGGGTGCCGTTCACCGGCAATACCTGCGTGCGCGCATCGAGCGCCACGCCATAACGCCGCTGCACCCAGCCCGCGATGGCGTCGCGCAGCGCCGGCTCGCCGGCGGTGGCGGGGTAACGCGCCAAGCCGTCGAGGCCGGCGATCAAGGCGTCCTTGATCAGCTGCGGCGTCGGATGGCGCGGCTCGCCGATGCCCAGGCTGATCGGCGCACAGTCGCCTGACGGCGTGATGTCCTGCGTCAGCTCGCGCAGGCGCTCGAACGGGTAGGGGTGCAGGCGCTGCAGCAACGGGTTCATGCGACGGGATTATCCCCATCGAATGGCGCGTCCCGCCTCCAAGTCGTGCCTATGATCCAGCCGCCAGCGCGCCTGTTCGCGCCGCCACCCGAGGAACCCCGCATGTCTACGCTCGTGAGGCCGCTGCGCCAGATCGCCGATTTGCCCGCACCGGGTGGCAGCCTGCCGCTGGTGGGCCACCTGCACAAGATGCTGCCGCCGTCCACCCACCTGCAGCTCGAACGCTGGGCACGCGAACTCGGCACGCCTTACCGCGTGCGCATGGGGCCGGCGACGGTGGTGGTCTACGACGACCCTGAGGTCGCTCAGGCCGCGCTGCGCGACCGGCCGCAGCGGCTGCGCCGGCTGTCGACGATCCGGCCGGTGTTTCGCGAGATGGGCATCGACGGCCTGTTCTCGGCCGAGCGCGACGACTGGGAGCCGCAGCGCCGGCTCATCATGCAGGCGCTCAACGCGAGCCACTTCCGCGCCTTCTACCCAGCGCTGCGCACGATCACCGAGCGCCTGCTCAAGCGCTGGCAGGGCGCCGCCGCACGCGGCGAGGTGCTGCAGATGAACCAGGAGCTGATGCGCTACACGGTCGACGTGACCAGCACGCTCGCCTTCGGCGAAGACCCGAACACCCTCGAGCAGGACGGCAACGTCGTGCAGGACCAGCTGGCACTGATCTTCCCGATGCTGATGCAGCGCACGCTGGCGCCTTGGCCTTACTGGCGCTGGTTCAAGCTGCCCGCCGACCGCAAGCTCGACCGCGCGCTGAAGGCGGTGCACGCCTACGCACACGAACGCATCGCGCGTGCCCGCGATCGCCTGCACGACGACCCGTCCGCCACGCCGCGCAACGCGCTGGAGGCGATGCTGCAGCAGGCCGACCAGCCCGGCAGCGGCTTCGACGACAACCTGGTCGTCGCCAACGTGCTGACGCTGCTGCTGGCCGGCGAGGACACGACCGCCTATTCGCTGAGCTGGACGCTGCTCTTCCTGGCCGCCGACAAGGCGCTGCAGGACCGCATGCATGCGCAGGCGGTGGACCTGCTCGGGCCGCATGGCGTGTGCGCTGAACACGACGGCGTCAAACGGCTCGACGCGTTCGAAGCGCTGGCGATGGAGGCGCTGCGGCTCAAACCCGTGGTCTCCTTCCTGGCGCTCGACACACGCGAGCCGCAGGTGATCGGCGGCGTCGCGCTGCCCGATCGATCGCGGCTGTTCCTGCTGTTCCGGCCGGCGCAGAGCGACGCGCGCCAGTTCGCCTGCCCGCACACCTACGACGCCAGCCGCTGGGCCCACCATGAAGCGAAAGGCGCGCACAACCCGCGCGCCTTCCTGCAGTTCGGTGCCGGGCCGCGGGTCTGCCCCGGGCGGCACCTGGCGGCGGTCGAAATGCGGCTGGTACTGTCGATGCTGCTCAAGCACTTCCGCATCGAGCTGGCCTGCGACCCGGCCGAGATCCGGGAGCACATCCAGTTCACGACCCGGCCGAGCTGGATGCCGGTGCGGCTGATCCCGCGTTAGAGCGCGCCGCGGCAACCCGGCGCGCCGCAGCGGCAGGCCAGCCGGCCGGCGTGGTGCGTCTCGCCGTAGTCCACCGTGATCTCCTCGCCGGGCGCGATCGCGCGCAGCGCGTAGAACTCGACGCGGCCGTTGTCGATCGACAGGCGTGCGTTGGCTGCGCAGCTGTGGTTCACGTAGCGCATCGTGTCGGCCGACTTCGAGAAGTCGATCGCGCGTCGGGCCGACAGCTCGACGATCATGATGCGTTCGTGCCGCGTCGCGCGGATGCGCGCGTCGTCGACGCTGATCGACTCGCCGCGGATCTCGCCGATCTTGCGCAATGCGGGTATCGGCTCGGCGGCGAAGGCGCCCTGGCCGTCGATCACGCTCGTGCGCACCTCGACGGCGTACTTCTGGTAGGCCGGCCGCGCGGCGTTCACGCCCGCGTCGGCACTTCGGGCAATGCCACCACCGCGGCCGGTTTCCAGCCCGTCTTGCGGTGTTCGGCCACCACGTTGGTCGTGATGCCGCCGCGCACATACCACTTGGCGGTGATGCGCGCGTAACGCGGTTTCGTCGCCTTGACGATGTCGTCCAGGATCGTGTTGGTGACCTTCTCATGGAAGGCGCCTTCGTCGCGGTAGCTCCAGAAGTACATCTTCAGGCTCTTCAACTCGACGCACAGCTGGTCGCAGACCATCTCGATCGTGAAATGCGCGAAGTCGGGCTGGCCGGTCAGCGGGCACAGGCAGGTGAACTCGGGCACCTGGAACTGGATGACGTAGTCGCGCTGCGGTGCCGGGTTCGGGAAGACCTGCAACTGCTTGCTCGGCGCGCTGGGCGGATTCGGCGGCACCGGGCGCTGCGGGGGCTGGCTGCGGGGCATGTCTGAAGGGCCGGATTCGAGGGGTGCGGATGGTATCATCCAGGCCGCCGCGAAGGCTCATTCCCGGCTAAATTTTCCTTACGAATCAGATACTTGGCGGCGTCTGCCGCCCTTGCCATGCGCCTGCACTCGATCAAGCTGTCGGGCTTCAAGTCCTTCGCCGAACCCACCAACTTCTCGCTGCCCGGCCAACTGGTTGGCGTCGTCGGCCCCAACGGCTGCGGCAAGTCCAACATCATGGATGCGGTGCGCTGGGTGCTCGGGGAATCCAAGGCGAGCGAGCTGCGCGGCGAGTCGATGCAGGACGTGATCTTCAACGGCTCCGGCCAGCGCAAGCCGGCCAGCCGGGCGAGTGTCGAGCTGGTGTTCGACAACACCCTCGCGCGTGCCGGCGGGCAATGGAACCAGTACGCCGAGATCGCCGTGAAACGCGTGCTGACACGCGACGGCAACTCGAGCTACACCATCAACAACCAGCCGGTGCGCCGGCGCGACGTGCAGGACGTGTTCCTCGGTACCGGCCTGGGCCCGCGCGCCTACGCGATCATCGGTCAGGGCACGATCAGCCGCATCATCGAGAGCAAGCCCGAAGAACTGCGCATGTTCCTCGAGGAGGCGGCGGGCGTCAGCAAGTACAAGGAACGCCGGCGCGAAACCGAAAGCCGGCTCAAGGACACGCGCGAGAACCTGACACGTGTTGAGGACATCCTGCGCGAGCTGAACGCCAACCTCGACAAGCTGGAGCAGCAGGCCGAAGTGGCAGGCAAGTACCGCGGCCTGCAGAACCTGGGCACGCGCCGCCAGCACCAGCTGTGGTTCCTGAAGCAGCGCGACGCGTCGGCCGAGCGGCAGCGCGTGCAGCAGGCCATGACGGAGGCGGTGGCCGCGCTCGACGCGCGGGTGGCCGAGTTGCGCCGTCTCGAGGCCGAACTGGAGGCCGTGCGCCAGGCGCACTACGCCGGCGGCGACGAGCTGCACCGCGCGCAGGGGCTGCTGGCCGACGCCGCGCTCGACGTGAGCCGGCTCGAAGAACGCATCCGCTACGTGGTCGAAGGCCGCCTGCGCGTGCAGGAGCGCATCGCCGGCCTGAACGCGCAGAACGAACAATGGCAGGCCCGCAACGACGAGGCTGCGGCCGAAATCGCGGCCATCGCCGAGCAGATCGCCGACGCGCACTTGAAAAGCGCGACGCTCGACGAACAGGCCGCGACCGCGGCGGCGCAGCTGCCGGCGGCGGAAGAAACCCTGCGCGAGGCGCAGGCGCGCAGCATCACGCAGCGTGCCGCGGTCGCCCAGGTGCAGCAGCAGATCCAGCTGCTGGCCGCCGAGCGGCGCAACCTCGACGAGCAGACCCGCGCGCTCAAGGCCCGGCGCGAGCGCCTCGCCGCCGAGCGCGACGGCCTGAAGCCCCCCGAAGTGCAGCGCCTGGCCGACCTGCAGGGTGCAAGCCGCCGCGCCGACGAAACCAAGACCGTCGCCGAGTCGCAGCTGCAGCAGCTGAGCGACCTGGTGCCCACGCTCGATGCGCAGCGCCGCACGCAGCAGGAAAGCGCGAACCGCGAGAGCGCAAAACACGGCGAGTTGAGCGCGCGGCTCGACGCCTTGCGCGCCCTGCAGGACAAGGTGCAGACCGAGGGCAAGCTCAAACCCTGGCTCGCCAAACACGGGCTCGACAGTTTGCAGGGCCTGTGGACCAAACTGCAGATCGAAGCCGGCTGGGAGACGGCGCTGGAGTCGGCGCTGCGCGAGCGCCTCGCGGCGCTCGAAGTGAGCCGCATCGATACCGTGCGCGCCTTTGCCGGCGACACGCCGCCGGCACGGCTGGCTTTCTACACCCGGCCCGCTGCAGGCCACACCGACACCCACCGCACCCTGCCACGGCTGGCCGAGCTGCTGCGACTGGGCGATGCATCGTTGCAGGCGCTGCTCGGCGACTGGCTCGAAGGCGTCTACACCGCGGCGTCGATCGACGAGGCGCTGGCCGACCGTGCCAAGCTGACGCACGGCGAAGTGATCATGACGCGCGACGGCCATGCGGTGTCGCAGTACGCGGTCTCCTTCTATGCGCCGGACACCGAGCAGGCCGGCATGCTGGCGCGCGCACAGGAGATCAACAACCTGCAACGCCAGCAGCGTGCGCAGGCGCTGATCGCCGATGAGACCAAGAGCGCACTCGTGCGCGCCGAAGCCGGCTACAGCGACGCCGTGCAGCGGCTGAACACCAGCCGCCGCGACGCCGCCGAAGCGCAGTCTCGCGCGCACCAGTTGCAGGTCGAACACCTGCGCCTGCAACAGCAGGCTGAAGCGGCGCAGGCGCGGCGCGGCCAGGTCGACGGCGAGCTGACCGAGATCGACGCCCAGCTCGCCGACTGCACGACACGCGGCGCTGCGGGTGAGGCGCGGTTCGACGCGCTCGACGGCGAACTGGCGACGACGCAACAACGACACGCCGAACTCGACGAGGCGGTGCTCGCCGCCGAGCGCGCGCTGAGCGATGCCCGGGCCCGGTTGCGCAGCCACGAACACCAGGCGCAGGAGGCGCAGTTCCAGGCGCGCAGCCTGGACGCGCGGCGCGGCGAACTCGAACGGGCGATCGCGACGGCCGCCCAGCAGCAGGCCGACAACAGCCGCGCCGCGCAGGCGCAGGAAGAAGAGCTGGCGCAGTTGAACGACAGCGCGGCGCAGGCCGGCCTGCAGGGCGCGCTGGCCTTGAAGCTCGAACGCGAAACCACGCTCGGCGCGGTGCGCAGCCGCTACGACGACCTGACCGCCCGGCTGCGTGCGGCCGACGACGGCCGTCTGACCATCGAACACAGCCTGCAGCCGCTGCGCGACGCGATCACCAAGCTGCAGCTCGAAGAGCAGGCCGCCGCGCTCGGCGGCGCGCAGTACCTGGAACAGCTGGCCGGCGCCGGCGCCGACCTGGACGCGGTGGCGCGCACGGTGGACGAAGACGGCACCCGGCTGCACGGCCTGCAAAGCGAGATCGACCGCGTCTACCGCGAGCTGGCCGCGCTCGGTGCGGTGAACCTGGCGGCGCTTGAGGAACTGACGACCTCGCGCGAGCGCAAGACCTTCCTGGACGCGCAGAACGCCGACCTGCGCGAGGCGATGCACACACTGGAGGACGCGATCCGCAAGATCGACCTCGAAACGCGCGCGCTGCTCGGCAACACCTTCAACGCGGTCAACACGCACTTCGGCCGCATGTTCCCGACCCTGTTCGGCGGCGGTACCGCCAGGCTGGTGATGACGGGCGACGAGATCCTCGATGCCGGCGTGCAGGTGATGGCCCAGCCGCCTGGCAAGAAGAACTCGACCATCCATCTGTTGTCGGGCGGCGAGAAAGCGCTGACCGCGATCGCGCTCGTGTTCGCCATCTTCCAGTTGAACCCGGCGCCGTTCTGCCTGCTCGACGAAGTCGACGCGCCGCTCGACGACGCCAACACCGAGCGTTACTGCAAGCTCGTGGGCGAGATGAGCGTGAGCACGCAGTTCCTCTTCATCAGCCACAACAAGATCGCGATGGAAATGGCGCGCCAGTTGATCGGCGTCACGATGCAGGAGCAGGGCGTGTCGCGCATCGTCGCGGTGGACATGGACGACGCGGTGAAGTTCGCCGAGGCCGCATGAGCTTGACGGTTGCGCTGGCGGTCCTGGCCGGGCTGGTGCTGGCCGCGCTCATCGCGCACGGCGCGTGGAGCGCGCACCGCGCGAGCCCGAAGCGCGCCGCGCTGGAAGTGCCGCCGGCGCGTGTCGAGCCGTCGCTGGGCGAGGGGCAGGCGGTGCCGGCCGCTGACCCGGACGAGCCCGTGCGGACACCCGCACCCGCGCTGCGGCGCCCGGCCTTGCGCCTGGACGCCCTGATCGACGCCCTGGTCACGCTGACGCTCGACGCACCGGTGACCGGCGAACTCGCGCTCGCGCACCTGCCCGCGTCGCGTCGCGCGGGCAGCAAGCCATTCATGGTCGAAGGCCTGAACGCCGAGACCGGCGAGTGGGAGGCGCCCACCGCCGGCCAGCGCTACGGCGAGTTCCAGGCCGGCGTGCAGCTGGCCAACCGCAGCGGCGCGCTGAACCAGATCGAGTACTCCGAGTTCGTGCAGAAGCTGCAGACCTTCGCCGAAGGGGTCGGTGCGATGGCGGACTTTCCGGACATGCTCGATGTCGTCGCACGAGCGAAAGAACTCGACGCCTTCGCCAACCCGAACGACGCCCAGCTGACCGCGAACCTGCGCGCCAACGGGGCCGCCTGGTCGGTCGGCTACCTGCAGCAGAGCGCCGCGCGCCACGGTTTCGTCGCCGGGGCGCTGCCCGGCCGGCTGGCGCTGCCGGGCGCGGACGACAGCGCGCCGCCGGTGCTGAGCCTGGCCTTCGACGCCCAGGCCGCGCTCGCCGACGATTCGAGCCAGGCCGCGGTGCGCGAAGTCACGCTCGCGCTCGACGTGCCGCAGACGCCCGAAGCCGCCGAGCCCTTCGCCGCCTGGCAGCAGGCGATCCGCGGCCTGGCCGGCGAGATGGACGCCGCGGTGGTCGACCACGACGGCCGGCCGATCACGCTGCAGCACTTTGCCGGCATCACGGTCGAGCTGCATTCGCTGTACCGCCGTCTCGAAGCACGCGACCTCGCGGCCGGCACGCCGGCGGCACGGCGCCTGTTCAGCTGACGCTTGGCGTCAGCGGAGCGGGGGTTCGCTGCCGGCGGTGCGCGGCGGCTGCTCGTCGCGCGTGATGACCGAGAACTTGCCGTCGCTTTCGATGTAGGCCCGGCGCACGTCGGACAGCGCGGCGACGCCGTGCTCGCGCAGCTGCGCTTCGAGGTCGGCGCGGGTCAGCAACTCCTGGCGCAGGTTGCGCGCGATGACGCGACCGTCGACCACCAGCGGCAGCGGCGGCGGCTGGATGAAGCGATGCACCGCCGCCCAGCGGAAACTGGCCCAGTCGAGGGCATAGTTCCAGGCCACCAGCGTCGCCACCAGCACCATGCCTTCGGCCAGGGTCTCGTAGGGCCCGGACATCGCGTTCTGCGCCGCGTCCGCCACGATCACGATGAACAGCAGGTCGGCCAGACCCGGCGTGCCGGCGTCGCGGCGCAGGATGAAGCGGAAGACGAGGAACAGCAGCCAATACATGACCGTGCCGCGCAGCACCAGCTCGAGCGCGGAAACGCGGAATTCGAACAAGCTCGCGATGTCCATCGTGTTACTCCTGACGGGTTAGCGCTTGCGCGCCGGCGTGGCAAAGGCACTGCGTACATCGGCCGCCGGCACTTGAGCTGCCTCAACAGCCGCGCCCGCAGTTTGGCGGCCATCGCGGCGGCGACACCGGGCAAGCGCGCACGCGCTGATCGAGCGCGTTGAAGTCCGAGCGCCAGACGCCGTGGTTGTCGTTGGCATACACCACCTGGGTGCCGGTGGCGTCGAGGTGTCGGCGCGACCGGGATTCACGAAAGACGGGCCAGCGGCCCGCTCCGAGTGGAGCACGGCAGGCCGCGGCTTGGCGTAGGAAGACGCCGCACAAAGCGCCGGACGCGGTCTGAAGGCCTGGGCGCAGATCCCGGTGGCGATCAGGTCGGCCGCGCCGCGGACGCTGGGATCACGGCCGCCGGTACGGCTCGATCTCCACCGCGCCTTGCATCGTGTAGCCGCTCGACCCCATCGGCGTGTCGCTGCGCTGCGTGCTCAGCGTGCCGCTGGCCCAGACTGCGTCCATCGTGCGCATCGCTCGCGCGGCGGCCAGCCGCACATGCACGATCTGGTTGGCCGGCGGCGGGGGCGTGTGGATGCAGGCGCCGAAGTAGGGCACGAGCAGGAACTCGCGCACCGAGCCGGCCAGGCTTTCGAGCGGCACCACGTAACCCGGCAGGCGCACACGCGCGCCGCGCAGTTCGGCGCGGGTCGGCGCCTTGTCGAAGATCTCGCGCATCTTGCGCATCAGCTCCTGCTCGCGCGCGCTGCCTTCGGCCACCGCGCCGGTGTTGCCGAGCGCCTGCATCTCCTTCGACGGGTCCCAGTCCTTGGGCACCAGCTCCTCCCAGGTGATGGTGCGGTGGCCGGCGGGGGCGGCGCCGGCATGGCGAGCAGCGAGCGCGGCGGCGACCGCGGTGAGCAGGAAGCGGCGGTTGATGATCATGGTTCAGCTTCTCGGGGTCAGCCCGTCGGCGAGCGACAGACGGTAGGCGCGCCAGCCCGGCAGGAGCGACGCCAGGGTTCCGGCGGCGAGGATCGCACACAGCCAGATCCATTGCGCGACGTCCGGCGCCTGCAACCGCAAGGCCACACCGTGTTCGGCCTGAACCCAGGGGCCGAAGGCGGCGATCGCCGCCGTGCAGGCGAGCGCGCCGAGCAACGCACCCGCGGCGGTGATCAGCACGCCTTCGATCAGCAACAGCGCGAACACCCGTTTCGGCCCCGCGCCGACGGCGCGCAGCACCGCCAGCTCGCGCCGCCGCTGCTCCAGCCCGGTGACCACCACCGCCACCAGCCCGGCCAGGCTGACGAGCGCGACCAGCGCCGCCATGGCTTGCAGCGCCCGTTCACCCAGATCGACCGCCTGCCAGAGTTCGTCCATCGCCACGCCGGGCAGCACGGCGAGCAGCGGCTCGGGCGCGTACTCGGCGATGCGCCGCTGCACCGCGAACACTGCCGGGCGCGACTTCAGGCCGACCAGCGCGGCGGTGACGGTCTTCGGCTTGAGGTCGTGTTCGCGCACGCGCTCGGCCGGCACCGCCAAGCCGGGCAGCGGCACGCCCGCCATCCAGTCGATGTGCAGGGCCTGCATGCCGGCCAGCGAGATGTGCAGCGAGCGGTCCACCGGCGTGCCGGTTCGCGCCAGCACACCGACCACCGTGAACGGCTTGTCGGCGTGTTCGGTGCCGGCGATCTCGCCGCTGCCGTGGCTGAGCACGACACGCCGGCCGATCTCATAGCCCAGGCGCTGCGCGACCTCGGCGCCGAGCACGAGCTCGAACACCTCGTTGAACTGCCGGCCGTGCATCAGCGTCAACGGCTGGCGGTCGCCGTATTTGAAGTGTTCGAAGTAGCCGTCGTCGGTAGCCACGACCGGGAAGCCGCGGTGCGAATCGCCGAGCGAGATCGGCACCACCCAGGCCACCGCCGGATCGTCGGCCAGCGCGAGCACGCTGGTGTAGCGGATGTTCTGCGTCGCGCTGCCGATGCGAAACACCGAATACAGCAGCAGCTGCACGCTGCCGGTACGCGCGCCGACGATCAGGTCGGTGCCCGATACCGCCTGCGAGAAGTTGAGCCGCACGTCCTGCCGCACCCGTTCGACCGCCAGCAGCAAGAAGGTGGACAGCGCGACGCTCAACACCACCAGACCGAGGCCGAAGCGCCGGTGCCAGGCGCTGCGCGCGGCGATCATGAGCAGCCCCTTCATGCCGCAACCGCCTGGTTCAGAACATCCAGCTCGACGACACGCTCGAAGTGGCGTGCCAGCCGCGCATCGTGGCTGACGAACAGCAACGCGCTGCCGGCGGCCGCGCACTCGCGCAGCAGCAGGGCCATGAAGGCGTCGCGCCGTGCTTCGTCGAGCGCCGAGGTCGGCTCGTCGGCGATCACCAGCGACGGGCGGCCGAAGAGCGCACGTGCCGCGGCGACACGCTGCTGCTGACCAACCGACAGCTGCGCCGCCGGGCGCGGCCACGACGACGGCTCGAGTTCGAGCGCGGCCAGCAGCGCCTGAGCGGTCTCGCGCGGTCTCGGCCCCGCACGTTGCAGCCGCGTGGCCGAGAAGCGCCCGGCGAGCAGCACGTTGTCGAGCACGCTCAGGTAAGGCAGCAGGTTGAACTGCTGGAACACGACGCCGATCGCATCCGCGCGCCGGCGGTCGCGCTGGCCGGCCGACAGCGTGCGCCAGTCGACCCCGAGCAGCCGCGCTTCGCCGCTGCTCGCGACCAGAACGCCGGCGGCGATCGACAGCAGCGTGCTCTTGCCGCCGCCGCTGGGGCCGCGCAGCAGCAGGCGTTCGCCGGCGCCGAGCTGGAGCTGGTCGATGTGCAGCAGCCGGCGTGTGCTGCCGGGCCACGCAAAACGCAGCGCGCGCAGTTCCAGCACCGTCACGGCGCGAGCTTCAGCACCGCGCCGGCGCGCCGCAGCGTCGCCTTGCGCTGGCCCTGCGGTCCGACCGTTTGCACCTCGATGCGCTGGATGCGCTTGAAGGTGTCGAAGACGGGCAGCGCGATCGAGCGCAGCTGTGCGGGTTGGGCGCAAGTCCAGCGGTAGCTGGCTTGCAGGTCGGCGTGTTCGCCGGCGGCGGGCTTCGCGTCCGGTGCCAGCAGGCCGGCTTCGAGCTGCGGCGCGGTGGCTCTGCATTGCGCGGCGGCGTCGGGCATGAACAACTGCGCCGGGTCGCGCAGCCGTTGCAGCACCTCGGCGGCGGCGCGCCGTTCGGCGTCGTTGCGCGGGGCACGTTCGTAGCCGACGAGGCTGTCCAGCGGCGCATTCAGCTCGACCGTGAGTGTCGTGCCGTCGAGCGCGACGTTGAGTGCGATGACGCCGTGCTGGTGCGGCGCGGCCTGGGCCGCGACGGTGAGGAGGGCCGCGCAGGCCGCCAGAGTCGTTCGGTGCATCGGAATGAAGACCCGCCGCCGCGGCCTCAGGTTCCGCGCCCGGCGCCGATCACACGCGCGGGTGTGCGCATGAGGACAAATTCCTCGGCGGCGGTCGGGTGCACGGCCATCGTGTGGTCGAAGTGGGCCTTCGTCGCGCCGGCGGTGAGCGCGACCGCGAGGCTCTGCACGATCTCGGGCGCGTCGGCGCCGAGCATGTGGATGCCCACCACGCGGTCGCTGGCATCGTCGACGAGCAGCTTCATGTAGCTGCGTTCGGCGCCGCCGAAGAAGGCCTGCTTCATGGGCCGGAAGTCGGCCTCGTAGACCCGCGTGGCGCTGCCGGCGGCGGCGCGGGCGGCTTCGGTCGGGCCGATGGTCGCGATCGGCGGCAGCGTGAAGACGGCGCTGGCGACGCGGCTCAAGTCCACGGTGCGCGGGGCGCTGCCGAACAGGCTGTCGGCGAGCGCTCGGCCCTCCGCGATCGCCACCGGCGTCAGGTTCTTGCGGTTCGTCACGTCGCCGATCGCGTGCACGCCCGACGCGGTGGTGTGCAACTGGTCGTTCACCGGCACCGCGCCGGCGGCGTCGGGGGTGATGCCGACCGTCTCCAACCCCAACCCGCGCGTGTTCGGCCGCCGGCCGGTGGCGTTGAGCACGAAGAGCACGGGCTCCGCGTTGCCGTCGCGGCCCACCAGCCGCCAGCCGCCCCCGCTGCCGCTGCGCTCGACCCGCACGGGAACCTCGCCCGGCCGCAGATCGATGCCGGCCGCCGCAAGTGCCGCGGCGGCGCGCGTGCGCAGGTCGTGGTCGAAGCCGCGCAGCGGCAGCGTGTCGCGGTAGTGCAGGCTGACCCGGGGGCCGAGGCGCGCGAGGATCGATGCGAACTCGACGGCGATGTAACCGCCGCCCAGCACGGCCACCCGGTCGGGCAGCGCACGCAGGTCGAGCAGGTTGTCGGAAGTCGGCGCGTCCTCGAGGCCCGGGATGCTGTCGCGCACGGGGTGGGCGCCGGCGGCGATGAGCAGGTGTCGCGCCGTGACACGCCGGCCGTCCATGTCGACCGTGTTCGCGCCGGCGATGCGCGCCCGGCCTTCGATCAACGTCACGCCACCGTCGGCCAGGAGGCGGCGGTAGACACCCTCCAGCCGCTCGGTTTCGGCCGCCTTGGCATCGGCCCAGCGCGCCATCTCGAAGCGCGGCGCCTCAACCAGCCAGCCGTAACCGCGCGCCTCGCGCATCGTGTCGCCGTACTGGGCCGCATACACCATCAACTTCTTCGGCACGCAGCCGCGGATGACGCAGGTGCCGCCGACACGACTGGCCTCGACCACCGCGACCTTGGCGCCGTGCAGGGCCGCGCGACGCGACGCCGCGACACCGCCCGAGCCGGCACCGATGACGACGAGGTCGTAGTCCATGAGCGCACTGTCGCATGCCTTGCCTACACTCGCCAGCCATGACCCAAAAGTCGATCGCCGAGCGCGCCGCCGAGTTGCGCGCGCTGCTGCACCACCACGCCGACGCCTACTACGTGCAGGATGCGCCCGAGATCCCGGACGCCGACTACGACCGCCTGTTCCAGGAACTGCAGGCGATCGAGGCCGCACACCCGGAGCTGGTCGATCTGGACTCGCCGACGCAGCGGGTCATCGGCGCGGTGCGCGAGGGCCTGACGGCGGTGGAGCACGCCGTGCCGATGTTGTCGATCCGCACCGAGACCGACACCACGCCGGCCGGCGCGTTGAAGTTCGATGCCGCGGTGCGTCGTGCGCTCGACCTGCCCACCGGCGCGCCGCCGGTTCACTACGCGGCCGAGTTGAAGTTCGACGGTCTGGCGATCAACCTGCGCTACGAACGCGGCCGCTTGGTACAGGCCGCCACGCGTGGCGACGGCGAAACCGGCGAGGACGTGACCCACACCGTCGGCACCATCGCGGCGATCCCGAAACGCCTGCTCGGCACGCAGCTCGCGGTGCTCGACGTGCGCGGCGAGGTGTTCATGCGGCGCGATGACTTCGAGGCCCTGAATGCCCGCCAGCGCGACGCCGGCTTGAAGACCTTCGTCAACCCGCGCAACGCGGCGGCCGGCATCGTGCGCCAGCTGGATGCCAGCATCGCCAGGCAGCGGCCGCTGAGCTTCTACGCCTACGGCCTGGGCGAGGTGCAGGGTTGGGAGGTGCCGGCGTCGCATTCGGCGCTGCTTGACGCGCTGGCCGCGCTCGGCCTGCCGGTGAACGAGCAGCGCGCGGTGGTCGAAGGCGGGCAGGGGCTGGCGGATTTTCATGCCCGCATCGCGGCACAACGCGACGCGCTGCCGTTCGACATCGACGGCGTCGTCTACAAGGTCGACGAGCGGGCTTTGCAAACGCAGCTCGGCTACAAGTCACGCGAGCCGCGCTGGGCGGTGGCGCACAAGTACCCGGCGCAGGAACAGGTGACGCGGCTGAACGGCATCGACATCCAGGTTGGCCGCACCGGCAAGCTGACGCCGGTGGCCAAGCTGGAGCCGGTGTTCGTCGGCGGCACGACGGTCAGCAATGCGACGCTGCACAACCTGTTCGAGCTGCGCCGCAAGGGCGTGCGCCTCGGCGACCGCGTGATCGTGCGCCGCGCCGGCGACGTGATCCCGGAAGTGGTGGGCCGCATCGCCGAGCCGCGGCCGAGCTATGTGCCCAACTTCCGCATGCCGCGCGCCTGCCCGGTGTGCGGCAGCGACGTGCGGCGCGAGCCGGGCGGCGTCGACCATCGCTGCACGGGTGGGCTGTATTGCGCCGCGCAGCGCAAGCAGGCGCTGCTGCACTTTGCCGGCCGGCGCGCGATGGACATCGAAGGGCTGGGCGACAAGCTGGTCGATCAACTGGTCGATGGCGGGCTGGTGAAGTCGCTGCCCGGGCTGTATGCGCTCGACACGGCGCAACTCGCATCGCTCGACCGCATGGCACACAAGAGCGCGGCCAACTTGGTCGCCGGGCTGGAGCGCAGCAAACACACGACGCTGGCGCGCTTCCTCTACGCGCTCGGCATCCGCCAGGTGGGCGAAGCGACCGCGAAGGACTTGGCGGCGCACTTCGGGGCGCTCGATCGCATCATGGACGCGAGCGTCGAGCAGCTGCTGGAGGTGCGCGACGTGGGCCCCGTGGTGGCCGACAGCATCCACGCCTTCTTCGCCGAAGCGCACAACCGCGAGGTGGTGCAGGCCTTGAGGGCCGCCGGCATCCGATGGGACGAACACGCCGGCGCCGCCGCGGCGCCCGCGCTGCCGCTGGCGGGGCTGACGGTGGTGCTGACCGGCACCTTGCCGACGCTGACACGCGACGATGCCAAGGCGCTGCTGGAAGCCGCGGGCGCCAAGGTGGCCGGGTCCGTGTCCAAGAAGACCAGCTATGTCGTCGCCGGCGACGACGCCGGCAGCAAGCTGGACAAGGCGCGGGAGCTGGGCATACCGCTGCTCGACGAGGCCGGGCTGCGGGCGCTGCTGGGGCAGGGCGGGGCGGCTTGAGGCACGGGCCTGGTCGTCGCGGTGCCCGTCGAGTTGTCAGACGCATGCCCGCAGCGGCGTGCCGTTGACGCTCGCAACGGGCGCCGCTGGCCGGCCTGGCGCACTTAAGCCACCGACGCACGCAGCCGCGAGCGCGCCGCGCGGCCGACGGCGCCCGTCGCAGCGAGCGACAAGCCGTCGGCGAGCAGGCGCTGGAACACCTGCCGCACCTGGTCGCGGGTCACGCCCTGCAGCTGCTCCAGACGCTCGGCGGTCGATCGCACACGCCCGAGCGCGAAGAGGTCGAGCGCGGCGTCTTCGAGCCGGTGGCCGGCGCGCTCCTCGTCGCGGTGCAAGCGCACCGCGAGCTGGCGGCGCGCGCGCTCGAAGTCGGCGGCGCTCACGTCGGCCGCCTGCGCGCGCAGCAGCGCCACAGTGGCCGTCACCGCGTCGTCGAGCTGGCGCGCTGCGGTCGAGGCCTCGACGACGAACTGGCCGCTGGCGTCGAGCAGGTCGGCAGCCGCGGTCGCGTGGTAGACCAGCCCACGCTCCTCGCGCAGCGTGGTGAGCAGCGGCGAGCTCATGCCCTCGCCGAACACCGCGGCGGCGAGCTGGCCGGCCGGCTCGCCGGCGTCGCCACGCGGCGCCAGTGCGCCGCCGAGCACCCAATGCGCCTGTCCGCTGCCGCCGTGGCTGCGCGTCGCGATGTCGCCCCGATAGGCCGGCGCGGCGATCACCGGCGGCGCGCCGCGTGGCATGCCAGCGAAAGTGGCTTGCGCGGCGCGGGCGATGCTGTCTTCGTCCACCGGCCCGGCTGCGCAGATCACCGTGTTGGCGCCGGTGTAGTGCTGCCGCACCCAGTCGTGCAGCACGCTGGCTCTCCAGCGCGGCGGGCGCGTGCCGATCACCGGCTGCGCCACCGGGTGCAGACCGAAACAGGCGCGGTCGAAGAGCTGGTAGGCGCTGGCCATCGGGTCGTCGGCGACTTCTTCGGCCTCCAGCGCCAGCACCTGCAGCTCGCGCTGCAGTTCGTCGGCCGGGAAGGCCGGGGCGCAGACCAGGTCACCGAGCAGTTGCACGAAGCGCGGCGCGTCCTCGGGCAGGCCGCGCAGGCGGTAGGCGGTGTGGTCCTTGTCGGTGTGGGCATCGACCTCGGCGCCCAGGCGTTCGGCGTCGAGGTTGATGGCGCGCGCGTCGCGCGTGCGGCTGCCTTTGAACACCATGTGTTCGATGACATGGCTGATGCCGTTGAGTGCACGCGGCTCGTGCTGGCTGCCCACGCGCAGGTAGACGGCGACGGTGGCGGTGCGGGCGCTGGGGTCGGGCAGCGTCAGGACGCGAACGCCGTTGGCAAACTCGATCATGGGCGTTCGCTCGTGGTCATTGAGGGGGATTCTGTACCGGACGCGGCGCGGCATCGGCCCGTGCGCTGCCGTACAGACGACGCCGTAAGTTGTGGCTAAGGTGGCCCGCTATGACGACTGCATCTCATCTCCCCGGGCGAGCGCCAGCATGGGTCAGCGTCTGCGCTGTCGCGCTGCTGCTGACGCTGGGGGCGTGCAACCGCAACGGCGCACCCGCCGCCCCGGCGGCCGCTGCCGCAGCGCCGGCCCATGCGGTAGACGACCCCTACGACGTGTCGAAGATGGACTTCAAGTCACCCGCCGCGGTGCTGTCCAACGAGCGCCACAGCGGCCCCTTCGCCAGCGGAGACTCGCTGAGCATGGACGCCACGGTGAAGCCGCTCGTGGCCGCGCCGGTGAAGGAGATCCGCCTCGACACGACGCACAAGATCATCGAGATCGCGCCCGGCGTGCGCTTCAGCGCCTGGACGTTCGGCGACCAGGTGCCGGGCCCAGCCGTGCGCGCCAAGGTCGGCGACCGCATCAAGTTCACCATGAGCAATCGCTCCGACGAGCCGGTGCCCGGCCTGCGCATCACGGCCGCTCCGATGATGCATTCGATGGACTTCCACTCGGCGATGGTGTCGCCGCAGGACAAGTACCGCTCGATCGCGCCCGGGCAGACGATTTCGTTCGAGTTCACGCTCAACTATCCGGGCGTCTTCATGTACCACTGCGGCACGCCGATGGTGCTGGAGCACATCGCCTCTGGCATGTACGGAATGATGATCGTCGAGCCTCGCGCCGGTTATCCGACGAAGGTCGATCGCGAATATGCCGTCGTGCAAAGCGAGTTCTACACCAAGCCCGACCCGGCAAAGCGAAAGGTAGACGGGCAGCCGCTGCATGTGTTGGACGGCGACCGCCTGCGCAACAAGGCGCCGAATTACACCGTCTTCAACGGCCGCTACAACGCCATGGTCGATGTGCCGTTGCAAGCCTTGCCCGGCGAACGGGTGCGCCTGTTCGTGCTGAACGCGGGCCCGTCGAACACCTCGAGTTTTCACGTCGTCGGCACGATCTTCGACCGCGTGTGGTTCGACGGCAACCCGGACAACCAGTTCCGCGGCATGCAGACGGTGCTGCTCGGCTCGTCGAGCGGTGCCATCGTCGAGTTCATCATCCCCGAGGCGGGCAGCTACGTGATGGTCGACCACCACTTCGCCAACGCCTCGCAGGGCGCGGTGGGCTTGATCGCCACTGACGGCCCTGCGGCGGGCGATGTGGAACATCACAACATGCCCGCCACCGCGACGCCCAACGACGCGCAAGCGGTTGCGGGCAAGCTGGCCTTCGAGTCCAAATGCCTGGCCTGTCACTCCATCGGCGGCGGCGACAAGCTCGGCCCCGACCTGTATGGCACGACCAAGCGCCACGACGATGCCTGGCTCACACGCTGGCTGAAGGCGCCCGAGCAGATGGTGCTGACCGATGCCAAGGCGAAGGCGATGCTCGAGAAGTGGAAGATTCCGATGCCCAACCAGGGCCTGAGCGACGCCGAGATCAAGCAGTACCTGGCCTACTTCAAGTGGGCAGACGCGAACGTGAAGAAACCATGACCCTGCGCGCTGCGCTGGTGGCGGTTCTGGGCAGCCTGCTGTGCAGCGCGAGCCTGGCCTGCGGTGCGTGCGCCGAAGACAAGGTCGCGGCGACCTACGACCACGCGTTGGTTCGGCAGGCAGCAGCCCGTGGCGACGTGATGGTGTTCTGCGAGGTCCGGGGGCCCGTGGATGCGTCACGCCTGAAGGCGGCCGCGCTCGGGGTGCACGGTGTCAGACCGCACAGCGTGCGTGTGTCGGCGCAGCCGGCTGCCCTGTCGTTTGCCCTTGATCCGACGCTGCAGTCGGCCCAGGCCGCGGTCGAGCGCATGCGGCGAGCCGCGGGACCCGGCACGCGGCTCGCCATCGTGCAGGTGCTCCCATCGGCCGCGCGCGCCTTTCGCCCCGCATCCACGCCCTGATCGCAGACGATGGCGCGAGTGGCGCGGCGCTTGAGTGCGGGCCGGGATTTGTTGCGGCATCATGGCGTGATGACTGTGCGACAAATCCTCAAGATGGGCGACCCGCAGCTGCTGCGCATCGCGCCGCCGGTGACGGCGTTCGATACGCCCGAGCTGCACGCGCTGATCGCCGACCTATTCGACACCATGGAGGCCGCCAACGGCGCCGGGCTGGCGGCGCCGCAGATCGGCGTCGACCTGCAGCTGGTGATCTTCGGCTTCGAACGCAATGCGAGGTACCCGGACGCGCAGCCGGTGCCGCGCACCGTGCTGCTCAACCCGAGCGTCACGCCGCTGGACGCGACCATGCAGGAGGGCTGGGAAGGCTGCCTGTCGGTGCCCGGCCTGCGCGGCATCGTGCCGCGCTTCGGGCGCATCCGCTACACCGGGTTCGATGCGCAGGGGCGGCCGATCGAGCGTGAGGCCGAGGGCTTTCACGCCCGTGTCGTGCAGCACGAATGCGACCACCTGATCGGCCGCCTGTACCCGACCCGCATGACCGACCTGAGCAAGCTCGGTTTCACGAGCGTGTTGTTCCCGGATCTCGACGACCGCGGCGACGACTGACGTTTTTTCGTCAATCCAGCGTCACGAGCACCGGCGCGTGGTCGCTCGGCCGTTCGTTCTTGCGCGGCGCCTTGTCGATGGTGCAGGCCGTCACCCGCGGTTCGAGCGCGTCGGACACCAGGATATGGTCGATGCGCAGCCCCTGGTTCTTGCGGAACGCGAGCATGCGGTAGTCCCACCAGCTCCAGCTCTTGGGCGGCTGCTCGAAGAGGCGGAAGGCGTCGTGCAGGCCGACCTCGCAGATGGCGCGAAACGCCACGCGTTCTTCGTCGGTGCACAGGATCTGGCCGGCCCAGGCCACCGGGTCGTGCACGTCGCGGTCCTCCGGCGCGACGTTGAAGTCGCCCAGCAGCACCAGCTTCGGGTAACGCTGCAGCTCGCCGACCAGCCAGTCGCGCATCGCGCGCATCCAGGCCAGCTTGTATTCGAACTTGTCGGTGCCCGGCGCCTGGCCGTTCGGAAAATACGCGCCGACGACACGGATGTCGCCGACGCAGCCCGCGATCACCCGCGCCTGCTCGTCGGCAAAACCGACGATGTTGCGCAGCACGTCCGCCGGGTCGTCGCGCGCCAGCAGCGCGACGCCGTTGTAGGTCTTCTGGCCGTAGAAGACGACCCGAAAACCCGCCGCCTCGATGGCGTCGCGCGGAAACTTGTCGTCGGTGAGCTTGGTTTCCTGCAGCACCATCGCATCGACCGGGTTGGCGGCCAGCCAATCGAGCAGCTGCGGCAGCCGCACGGCGAGCGAGTTGACGTTCCAGGTGGCGAGTTTCAAGGCATTCCTAGGCCGTTCGGCGCGGGGGAGGCAGCAACCTGCATCGTACCGGGCTGACGAGCGCTGACTCGCCCCGGGCTTGCGGCGACACTGAGATCGACGCGATGATCGCTACCCAGGCCGGCCGGCGAGCCTGACCCGGCGCGCAGGAGGAGGAACCCCATGACCCGTCACCGCACCCAGATTGCCATCATCGGCGCCGGGCCGTCCGGCCTGCTGCTCGGACAACTGCTGCACAAGGCCGGCATAGCGGCCGTGATCCTGGAACGTCAGAGCGGCGATTACGTGCTCGGCCGCATCCGCGCCGGCATCCTCGAGCAGGTGACGATGGACCTGCTCGACGAGGCCGGCGTCGGCACGCGCATGCACGCCGAAGGCCTGGTGCACGACGGCTTCGAGATGCTGTTTGGCGGCGCCCGCCATCGTGTCGACTTGGCGCACCTGACCGGCGGCAAGAAGGTCATGGTCTACGGCCAGACCGAGCTGACGCGCGACCTGATGGACGCACGCCAGGCCGCTGTCCTGCCCACCGTCTACCAGGCGGCCAAGGTGCGCGTGCACGACTACGACCGCGTGCACCCGCGTGTCACCTACGAACACGGCGGCCAGTCGCACGAGCTGGATTGCGACTTCATCGCCGGCTGCGACGGCTTCCACGGCGTGTGCCGCGCCAGCGTGCCGCGGCAAGCGCTCACCGAGTACGAGAAGGTCTATCCCTTCGGCTGGCTCGGCCTGCTGGCGGACACACCGCCCGTGCATCACGAACTGATCTACGTCAACAGCCCACGCGGCTTTGCGCTGTGCTCGCAACGCAGCGGCACACGCAGCCGCTACTACCTGCAGGTGCCGCTGACCGACAAGGTGGAGGAGTGGACGGACGATGCCTTCTGGCAGGAGCTGCGCCTGCGTCTGGACGACAAGGGCCGCGAGGAGTTGATGAGCGGCCCCTCGCTCGAAAAGAGCATCGCGCCGCTGCGCAGCTTCGTCAGCGAGCCGCTGCGGTTCGGCCGCCTGTTCCTGGCCGGTGACGCCGGCCATATCGTGCCGCCCACGGGCGCCAAGGGCCTGAACCTCGCTGCCACCGACGTCAAGTTCCTGGCCCAGGCTTTCATCGAACACTATGCCGAGCAGAGCGACGCCGGCCTCGACGGCTACTCGCAACGCTGCCTGCGCCGCATCTGGCGCGCCGAGCGCTTCTCGTGGTGGTTCACCTCGCTGATGCACCGCTGGCCTGACGACGGGCCGATTGCCGCCAAGTTCCAGGACGCCGAACTCGACTACCTGATGCACTCCGAGTCCGGCCTGCGTACGATCGCCGAGAACTACGTCGGCCTGCCCCTGAACTTTGCGGAGTGACACACCATGGACGTCGACAAGCTGATCGCGATCGACATGCACACCCACCTGGAGGTGTCGTGCCGCAATCCGTTCGACAACTACGGCGAGGAGTACGACCGCGCGGCGGACAAGTATTTCCGTTCGTCCAAACGGCCGACGATGGACGAGACGATCGCCTACTACCGCGAGAAGAAGATCGGTTTCGTCAACTTCACCGTCGACGCCGAGACGCAGCTCGGGCGTCGCCGCATCCCCAATGAGGAGATCGCCGACGCGGCGCTGGCCAACCCGGACATCATGATCGCCTTCGGCAGCGTCGATCCGCACAAGGGCAGGTTCGGCGCGCGAGAAGTGCGCCGGCTGATCGAGCAGCACGGCGTCAAGGGCTTCAAGTTCCACCCCACCGTGCAGGGGTTCGAGCCGCAGGACCGGATGGCCTGGCCGCTCTACGAAGTCATCAACGACTACAAGCTGCCGGCCGTGTTCCACAGCGGACATTCGGGCATCGGCAGCGGCATGCGCTGCGGCGGCGGGCTGCGCTTGCAGAACAGCAACCCGATGCTGCTGGAGGACGTGGCCATCGCCTTCCCCGACATGCAGATCATCGTCGCGCATCCGAGCTGGCCGTGGCAGGACGAGGCCATTTCGCTGGCCATGCACAAGCCCAACATCTGGATCGACCTGTCGGGCTGGAGCCCGAAGTACTTCCCGCCGCAGCTGGTGCAGTACGCCAACACGCTGCTCAAGGACCGCATGCTGTTCGGCAGCGACTTCCCGCTCATCCAGCCGGACCGCTGGATGAGGGACTTCGACGAAGCGGGTTTCCGAGACGAGGTCAAGCCGCTGATCCTGAAGCACAACGCGATGCGGCTGCTCGGGCTGGCTTCGTCGGCGGAGACCACATCGTGAACCCCGGCCCGCGATTTCGCGCCAGCCGCGTCGGCGGCTGCCTGGAGGTGCAGGTCGAGCGCCGCGCCGACGGCACGCAGCTGCTGCGCTCGGCCGAGCCGCTCGGCGAGTACCCGCAGCGCTTGACCGACCGCCTCGAACACTGGGCCCGCGTCGCCCCGGACCGCACCCTGGTCGCCCGCCGCGACCCGGCCGTGGCGGGCGGCGGCGACTGGCTGCGCATCAGCTATGCGCAGATGCAGGAGCGCGCCCGCCGCATCGGCCAGGCCCTGCTCGCGCGCGGCCTGTCGGCCGAGCGGCCGTTGGCCATCCTGTCCGACAACGACCTCGAACACCTGTCGCTCGCGCTCGGCGCCCAGTGGGCCGGCATTGCCTATGTGCCGGTGTCGCCGGCGTACTCGCTCGTGTCGCAGGACTACGGCAAGCTGCGCCACATTCTCGGCACGGTGACCCCGGGGCTGGTGTTCGCTTCCGGCCCGGCCTACGGCGCGGCGATCGCCGCCAGCTGCGCGCCCGATGTCGAGGCCGTGCTCACCGCAGGCGGCGTGAGTGGTCGCGCGACGACACCGTTCGCCGCGCTGCTGGCCGCCGCGCCGGGCCGCGAGGTCGATGCCGCGCACGCCGCGGTCGGCGCGCAGACGATCGCCAAGTTCCTGTTCACCTCGGGTTCGACCAAGAACCCGAAGGGCGTGATCAACACCCACGGCATGTTGTGCGCCAACCAGCAGATGCTGGCGCAATCGCTGGCTTTCCTGACCGACGAGGCGCCCGTGCTGGTGGACTGGCTGCCGTGGAACCACACCTTCGGCGGCAACCACAACGTCGGCATCACGCTCTACAACGGCGGCACGCTGTACATCGACGAAGGCAAACCGACCGCCAAGGGCATCGCGACCACGCTGCGCAACCTGCGCGAGATCGCGCCGACGATCTATTTCAACGTGCCCAAGGGTTTCGAGGAGATCGCCGCCGCGATGCAGGGCGACGAGACGCTGAGGCGCTCGCTGTTCTCGCGTGTCAAAGCCTTCATGTTCGCCGGCGCCGGCCTGTCGCAGGCGGTGTGGGATCAACTCGACAGCCAGGCCGAGCAGACGGTGGGCGAGCGCATCCCGATCATCACCGGCCTGGGCATGACCGAGACGGCACCGTCGTGCACCTTCGCCGTGCGCGCCGCCGGCGTGCGATCGGGCCACATCGGATTGCCGGTGCCGGGGGTCGAGGCCAAGCTCGTCGCCGACGGCGATGGGCCCTATGCCAAACGCGAGATCCGCTTTCGCGGGCCCAACGTGATGCCCGGCTACTGGCGCGAGCCGGCGCTCACCGCCGAGGCCTTCGACGAAGAAGGTTTCTACCGCACCGGCGATGCCGTGCGCTGGGTCGACGAGGCCGACCCGGCGCGCGGGCTGCTCTTCGACGGCCGCATCGCCGAGGACTTCAAGCTCGACACCGGTACCTTCGTCAGCGTCGGGCCGCTGCGCGCCAAGGTGGTCGCCGAAGGCGCGCCCTGCGTGCAGGACGTGGTGGTGGCGGGCCTCAACCGGGCCGAGATCGCGATCCTCGTGCTGCCCCGCCTGGACGAATGCGCCAAGCTGGCGGGGCTGTCGGCCGACACCGACGCCACCACGCTGCTCGCCCATCCCGCCGTGCGCGATTTCTTCCAGCGCATGGTCGACCGCCTCTGGCGCGCCGGCACCGGCAGCGCCAACCGCGTCGCGCGCGCGGTGGTGCTGAGCGAGCCGCCGTCGATCGACAAGGGGGAGGTCACCGACAAGGGTTCGATCAACCAGCGCGCGGTGCTGGTGCAGCGGGCGGCGCTGGTCGAGTCCGTCTACGCCGGCACGGCGCCTGGCCTCTTGTTGCCGCAGCGCGGCTGAACTGACGCGTGTCGCCTACGGCCCGTCGGCCTATACTGGTCCAAATGAACAAAACGGTACATTCGGCCCGGCCGCGACGCCACGCCGCGGTGCCGGCGCACAAGGCCCAGCCGCGGGTGAACGACCCCGAACGCACGATGGCCGGCATCCTCGAGGCGGCGACTGCGGAGTTCGGCGAGAAGGGGCTGGCCGGTGCGCGCATCGACGAGATCGCCGCCGCCACGCGCACCAGCAAGCGCATGATCTATTACTACTTCGGCAGCAAGGAGGGCCTGTACCTCGCGGTGCTGGAGGATGCCTACCGCCACATGCGTGCGATCGAGGGCGAGTTGCAGCTCGACGACCTGGCGCCCGAAGCGGCGTTGCGCCGGCTCGTCGGCTTCACCTTCGACCACCACCACCAGCACGCGGGTTTCATCCGCCTCGTGATGTCCGAGAACATGCAGCGCGGCCAGTACCTGGCGCGCAGCAAGACGCTCCAGGCCATGAACGTGCCGGCGATCGGGGCGATCCAGAAGCTGTACGCACGCGGCGTCGCGAGCGGCGAGTTCCGCCCCGGGCTGGACGCGGTGGACATCCATGCGTCGATCTCGGCACTGACCTTCTTCAACGTCTCCAACCAGCACAGCTTCGGCTTGATCTTCAAGCGTGACATGCAGGCGCCGGCCGTGCTGGCGGCGCGGCGCGAGAGCATCGTCGAGATGGTCGTTCGTTTCGTGCGCCGGCTGCCCGTCGAATCGCCGGCCCGGGCGTCCGGCAAGAACCGCAAGGAGCACGCATGAAGGTTCTGATGTTGCACGGCGTCAACCACAACATGTTCGGCCAGCGCGACCCGAAGCAGTACGGCACGATCACGCTGGCCCAGATCGACGAACAACTGCGCACGCTCGGGCGAGAACTCGGCGCCGAGGTGGAGAGTTTCCAGACCAACCACGAAGGCGCGATGTGTGAGCGCATCCACCAGGCCTACACGGAGGGCAAGGACGCGGTGCTCATCAACGCCGGCGCCTGGACGCACTACAGCTACGCCATCCGCGACGCGATCGCCGTCCTGACCTGCCCGGTGGTCGAGCTGCACATGAGCAACATCCACGCCCGTGAGCCCTTCCGTCATGTGTCGGTGTTGGGCGACATCGTCACCGGTCAGATCTGCGGCCTCGGCGTCGACAGCTACCTGCTGGCCCTGCGGGCGGTGGTGTCGGCGGCCAAACCATGAACAGCGGGCGCAGCACGTCGACGATGCCGCAGGTGCGCGGCTGCACCGGGCTGATCGCGCACATCGGCTTCCCGACCCACGCCTTCAAGGCGCCGTTGATCTACAACCCTTACTTCGCCCACGCCGGGGTGGACGTGGTGGTGGTGCCGATGGGCTGCCGGGCGGCCGACTTCGCGGAGTTCCTGCGCGCGGTGTTCAAGCTCAGCAACATCGTCGGCGCGCTGATCACGATGCCGCACAAGGTAACGACCGTCGGCTTGCTCGATGAGGCGTCGCCGGCGGTGCGTATCGCCGGTGCCTGCAATGCGGTGCGACGCGATGCCGACGGCCGGCTGGTGGGCGACCTATTCGACGGCGAAGGTTTCGTGCGCAGCGTGCGCAACAAGGGCGTGCGCATCGAAGGCGCGCGTGTGCTGGTGGTGGGGGCAGGGGGTGTCGGCTCGGCGATCTGCGCCGCCTTCGCCGCCGCAGGCGCCGGCGCGATCAGCCTGTACGACGTGAACGCCGAGTCGGCCGCGGCGCTCGCGGAGCGCCTGCGGGCGCACTACCCGGCGCTGGAAGTCTCCACCGGGCACAACGACCCGGCCGGCCATCAGATCGTCGTCAATGCAACACCGATGGGCATGAACCCGGGCGACCCCTTGCCGCTGGACGTCGAACGCCTGGCGCCCGACACCTTCGTCGGCGAGGTCGTGATGCGCGACGAGATGACGGCCTTTCTGCGGGCGGCGCAGGCGCGCGGCTGCCGCTGGCAGGTCGGCACCGACATGTTGTTCGAACAGATCCCCGCCTACCTCGAATTTTTCGGCTTGCCGACGACGACGCCGCAGACGCTGCGCGAATTGGCCTGCCTGAACGATTGAGCACATCCACCATGACGTCCGACCGCGAAGCCCTTGCCGACGCCGCCAACCCGCTCGGGCTGGAGGGCATCGAATACATCGAGTACCGCAGCGCGCAGCCGCAGGCGCTGGGCCATGTGCTCGAGCTGATGGGCTTTGTGCCCGTCGCCCGGCACCGCTCGCGCGAGGTGCTGCTGTACCGCCAGGGCGGCATGAACATCGTCGTCAATGCACACGGTGCCGCCGACGGCGAGCCGCCTGTGCTGGCCGCGGTGGCGCTGCGCGTGCGCGACGCCGCGCTGTCGCACCGGCGGGTGCTCGACCTCGGGGGCTGGGACGTGCCGGTCACGGTGGCGCCGATGGAACTGCACATCCCCGCCATCCACGGCGTCGGCGCGAGCCGCATCTACTTCGTCGACCGCTGGCGCGAGTTCGCGATCTACGACGTCGACTTCGTGCCGATCCCGGGCGTCGAGCGACAACCTGCTGCGCTCGAAGGGCTGCATTGGTTCGGCATCGTGCAATACATCGGCATGGGGCGCAGCGCCGACTGGGTCGAGTTCTACCGCTCGTTGTTCGGCTTCACGGTGATGGGCGACGAACGCGAGACCGGCGTGCTGCCGCAGGGCACGGTACTGCAAAGCCCCGACCGCAGCCTGCACCTGCAATTGGTCGAGCCCGAACCGGATGCCGAAGACGGCGTCGAGCAGTTGCGCCGTGTCGCTTTCGGCGCGCCGGACGTGCCGAAGGCTGCCGCCGCATTGCGCGCGCGGGGCGTCGACTTCGTCGAGTCGAGCCGGCTGCATGTCGAATGGCGCGGCGCGGTCACGCAGAGCTGGCTCGGCGGCGTGATGTTCGAGCTGATCCACCACGACACGCCGTGAGGCCCTCATGCTGATGCGCGACTTCGGCATGGACACCATCACGCTGGCCGGCGCGCTGGACGCCAAGCTCGCCGCCATGCGCGACGCCGGTTTCACGCAGGTGATGTTGAAGGCCAACGATCTCGTCGGCCACCCGGGGGGTGTCGAGGCCGCGGTGCGGGTGGTGCGCGCAAGCGGCCTGCGGGTCACCGGCTTCCAGGTGCTGCGCGACTTCGAGGGCCTGTCCGGTCACCTGCACGACTACAAGATCGATATCGCGAAGGCGATGATCCAGATGGCGCATGCCGTCGGCGCACCCGTGTTGCTAGTGTGCTCGTCGACCAGCCAGCACGCGAGCAGCGAGCTCGACGACATCGTGCGCGACCTGCGCAAGCTGGCGCTGCTGGCAGTGCCGCTGGGCATCAAGGTGGCCTACGAGGGGCTGTCGTGGGGGCGCACGATCAACGAGTTCACGACCGCCTGGCAAGCGGTCGAGCGCGCGGACATGCCGAATCTGGGGCTGGGGGTCGACTCCTTCCACATCTTCGCCGCCAAGACGCCGCTGGCGGCGTTGGAGCAGGTCGATGCGTCACGTGTCTTCCTGGTCCAGCTGGCCGACTTCATGTGGCAGGACATCCGCTCGGTGGAAGAGCGCATCACGACCGCGCGCCACATGCGGGTGTTCCCGGGCGAGGGGGTGCACAGCGCCGAAGTGGCCGCGCTGGTGCAGCGGCTGGACGCGATGGGGTATCGCGGCGACTACAGCTTCGAGGTCTTCAACGACGACTACCAGCAGATGCCGCTGCCGCTGGTGGCGCAGCGGGCGCGCCGCTCGGCCGAGTGGCTGGGCGCCGACGTGTTGCGCCGCGCGACGCCGCTGCCCGGCGAACTGGCACGTCGTCCACGCGCCTGAGGCCGCGCCTAGCCGACGCCGCGTTGAGGCGCGCAGTAGATCGTGTACAGCGTGCGCAGCAGCGCCAGTACCGCCGGCGAGGCGATCTGATAGTGCACGTGTTTGCCTTCGCGCCGTGTCGTCACCAGACCCTGGTCGCGCAGCACGCCGAGTTGCTGCGACAGGTTGGGCTGGTCGATGCCGGCGCGCAGGCCCAACTCGCTGACGCTGTGTTCACCTTCGCCGAGGTGGCAGGCGAGCAGCAGCCGCGCGGGGTTGCCCAGCGCCTTCAGCAGCGCCGCCGCGTCGGCCGCGCGCGGCCGCATCTGCTGCGCCGACGGCAGCGCCGCGGCGACCGTGTCGGCCGTGAGGGGTGCGCGCCGGCGGCGTGCGAAAACTTTGCTCTGGTACATGGCTGTCGTTCATCCTACGTTCTGCTTGAACGACGATTGAATCGGGATGTACGAGGGCGGGGCATCGTCGCCTGCGGATACACTGATGATGAGCCGCGCTCCAGGATATCGACGTGTCCAACCACACCGAAGCCGACGCCGTTTTCGAGTCCGCCGCCGAGCTGTTCGGGCTGCTGTCGACACCGATCCGTCTCAAGATCATCAGCGCCGTGTGCAACGGCGAGAAGAACGTGTCGCAGTTGCTCGACGAGATCGACACCACCCAGCCCAACATGTCGCAGCACCTGGCGACGCTGTACCGCAGCGGCGTGTTGACCAAGCGCCGCGACGGCACCCAGATCTACTACAAGCTGCAGAGCGAACGGGTGGCCACCCTGTGCCGCGCGGTGTGCATGCAGGTCGCGATCGAGCTCGACGGGGCGAACAAGGAATTGCCGGTCAACGACCGCCTGCGGCCGACGACGGGGCGCTGAGGGCGCATGAACGCTGCACAGGTCTGGGCCTGGCTGGCCGAGGTCGAGGACCCGGAGATTCCGGTCCTGTCGATCGTCGACCTGGGCATCGTGCGCGACGTGGCCTGGGAGCAGGGCGCTTGTGTCGTGACGCTGACGCCGACCTATTCCGGCTGCCCGGCGACCGAGGTCATCGCGCAGAGTGTGATCGACCATCTGCGCGCGCGCGGCATCGCCGAGCTGCGCCTGCAAACCCGGCTCGCCCCCGCGTGGACCACCGACTGGATGAGCGAAGACGGCAAGCGCAAGCTGCACGCCTACGGCATCGCGCCGCCGATCGGGCTGGCGCGCGAACAGACCGTGAAGCTGGCGGCCATCGGCAAGGGCCGTCCGCCGTCGCCGGCCTGCCCGCAGTGCGGCAGCCCGCGCACGGTGCTCGCCAGCGCCTTCGGCTCGACGCCCTGCAAGTCGATGTACCGTTGCGAGGCCTGCCTGGAGCCGTTCGACCACTTCAAGTGCCATTGAGGACCCGCATGCCCAAACGAGCGCCGTCTCCCGGTGAGTTGGAGTCGATCGAGACCGCCAGTCGCGACGAGTTGCAGGCCTTGCAGCTGCAACGCCTGCGCTGGAGCCTGCAACATGCCTACGACCATGTGGCGCACTACCGGCGTGCGTTCGACCACAAGGGCGTTCATCCGTCAGATCTGAAGGCGCTTGCCGACCTGAGCCGCTTCCCGTTCACCGACAAGAAGACGCTGCGCGAGCACTATCCGTTCGGCATGTTCGCCGTGCCGCGCGAGCAGGTGGTGCGCGTGCATGCGTCCAGCGGCACGACCGGCAAGCCGACGGTGGTGGGCTACACGCAACGCGATATCGATACCTGGGCCGACCTTGTCGCCCGTTCGATCCGCGCTTCCGGCGGCCGCGCTGGTGACATCGTGCAGGTGGCCTACGGCTACGGCCTCTTCACCGGCGGACTGGGGGCGCACTATGGCGCCGAGAAGCTCGGCTGCACCGTGATCCCGATGAGCGGCGGCCAAACCGAAAAGCAGGTGCAGCTGATCTGCGATCTCGAGCCGGACATCATCATGGTGACGCCGAGCTACATGCTCAGCATCGTCGAGGAGTTCCAGCGTCAGGGGCTGGACCCGGCGGCCACCTCCTTGAAGGTCGGCATCTTCGGCGCCGAGCCGTGGACGGAGGCGATGCGCAGCGAGATCGAGGCGCGCGCCGGCCTGGACGCGGTCGACATCTACGGCCTGAGCGAGGTGATGGGCCCGGGTGTGGCCAACGAGTGCATCGAGAGCAAGGACGGCCCGGTGGTCTGGGAGGACCACTTCTATCCCGAGATCGTGCACCCGGACACCGGCGAGGTGCTGCCGGACGGCGAACTCGGCGAACTGGTTTTCACCTCGCTGACCAAAGAGGCGCTGCCGGTGGTCCGCTACCGCACGCGCGACCTGACCCGCCTGCTGCCGCCGACGTCGCGTTCGATGCGCCGCATGGGTAAGATCACCGGCCGCTCGGACGACATGCTGATCATCCGCGGCGTGAACGTGTTCCCGACCCAGATCGAGGAGCTGGTGCTGCAGAGCCCCAAGCTGGCGCCGATCTACCAGCTGGTGGTCACGCGCGAAGGGCATCTGGACGCGCTCGAAGTGCTGGTCGAAACGCGGCCCGACGCCGCTGGTTCGGCGCAGGCCGCAGGCGCAGAATTGCAGCAGCGCATCAAGGCGCTGGTCGGCGTCAGCGCCCAGGTCAGCGTACGCGCCAGCGGCGGTGTCGAACGCACCGCCACCGGCAAGGCCAAACGGGTCGTCGACCAGCGGCCGAAGAACTGAGGAACCCAAATGAACCAGAAGGCCTTTGCCAGCGCCGCCGACACCGAAGAAAAGCACATCAGCTTCCACCAGCTGTCGCCCCACGCCTGGGCCTACACCGCCGAGGGTGACCCGAATACCGGCATCATCATCGGCGACGACGCGGTGCTGGTCGCCGACACGCAAGCCACGCCGGCGATGGCGGCCGATGTCATCCGCCGCATCCGCGAGGTGACCGACAAGCCGATCAAGTACGTCGTGCTGACGCACTACCACGCGGTGCGGGTGCTGGGTGCGTCCGCGTACCAGCCGAAGCAGATCTTCGCCAGCCAGGACACGCTGGAGCTGATCAAGGAGCGCGGCGAAGCCGACAAGGCGAGCGAGATCGGGCGTTTCCCGCGCCTGTTCCGCAACGTCGAGTCGGTGCCCGCGGGGCTGACCTGGCCGACCATCACCTTCAGCGGCAAGTTGACGCTGTGGATGGGCCGGCTCGAAGTGCAGTTGCTGCAACTCGGGCGAGGGCATACCAAGGGCGACACCGTCGTCTGGCTGCCCGAGGAGCGCACGCTGCTGTCGGGTGACCTGGTCGAGTTCGACGCCACGCCCTATTGCGGCGACGCCTATTTCAAGGACTGGCCGACGACGCTGGACAACATCGCCAAGCTCAAGCCCAAGGCGCTGGTGCCGGGGCGCGGGCCGGCGCTGGTCGGCGAAGACCAGGTCGCCAAGGGGCTGGAGGTGACACGCGCCTTCGTCAGCGACCTCTATGCCAGCGTGCAGGCCGGCGCCGGGGCGGGCAAGGACTTGAAGGCCGTCTACCGCGAGACCTTCGAGCGGCTCAAGCCCCAATACGGCAGCTGGGTCATCTTCGACCACTGCATGCCCTTCGACGTGACACGCGCTTACGACGAAGCGACGCAGCATCCCGACCCGCGCATCTGGACCGCCGAGCGCGACCGCCAGATGTGGGCCACGCTGGAGGGCTGATGGCGCTCGGCGTCGCGAGTGATGGTGCGGCGATCCAGGCGCATGAGTTCGCTTATCGCCGCTCGGCAGACCAGGATGCACCGACACCGGTGCGCCATCCGGTGGTCGTGGTCGGCGCCGGGCCGGTGGGCTTGAGCCTCGCCATCGACCTCGCCCAGCGCGGCCAGCGGGTGCTGCTGCTCGACAATGACCACCGCTTGTCGAGCGGCTCGCGTGCGATCTGTTTTGCCAAGCGTACGCTCGAGATCTGGGACCGCCTGGGCGTCGGCGACGCGATGTGCGCCAAGGGCGTGCAGTGGCACGTCGGGCTCGTGTACTTCAAGGATCGGGAGGTCTATCGTTTCGACCTGCTGCCCGATACCGGCCACGAGCGGCCGGCCTTCATCAACCTGCAGCAGTTCTATGCCGAGGCTTATCTCGCGTTGCGCGCGGCCGAGTTGGCGGGCATCGAGTTGCGCTGGAAGAACAATGTCGTCGCCTGCGACCCCCGTGACGACAGCGTGCGGCTGCAGGTCGACACGCCCGACGGGCGTTACACGATCGACGCCGATTACGTGATCGCCTGCGACGGCTCGCGCTCGCCGCTGCGCGGCATGCTCGGGCTGGAAACCCAGGGCCGTGTGTTCCGTGACCGCTTCCTGATCGCCGACATCACGATGGACGCGCCGGACTTCCCCGCCGAGCGCCGTTTCTGGTTCGACCCGCCGTTCCACCCGGCCTTCAGCGTGCTGCTGCACAAACAGGCCGACGGCACCTGGCGCGTCGACTTCCAGCTCGGCTGGGACGCCGACCCCGAACTGGAGAAGCGCCACGACCGCATCGCACCGCGCGTGCGCGCGATGCTCGACAGCATCGGCGCGCAGGCGGTGGACTTCACGATCGGCTGGGCCAGCGTCTACACCTTCGCCTGTCAGCGCATGCAGCGTTTCGCGCACGGCGGCCGCGTGCTGTTCGCCGGCGACTCGGCGCATGGCGTGTCACCCTTCGGCGCGCGCGGCGCCAACTCCGGCGTGCAGGACGCCGACAACCTGGGCTGGAAACTCGCGCGCGTGCTGCGCGGCGATGCGCCTGCCGCGCTGCTCGACAGCTACGCGATCGAACGCGAAGCCGCGGCCGACGAGAACATCCTCAATTCGACCCGATCGACCGACTTCATCACGCCCAAGAGCGCGGTCTCGCGGCTGTTCCGCGACGCCGCGCTCGACCTGGCGCGCGAACATGCCTTCGCGCGCCGCATCGTCAACTCGGGCCGGCTGTCGCTGCCGTCGTGTTACCGCGAATCGCCGCTCAACACGCCGCACGCCGACGAAGACGGCTGGCCGGCCGAACTGTGCCCCGGCGCGCCGGCCGCCGACGCGCCGCTGTATCGCGACGGCGCAGCGACCTGGCTGCTGCGCGAGCTGGGGCCCGAGTTCACGCTGCTGGTCTTTGGGCCGGCTCCGTCCTGGGCGGCGGACCTGCCCGTGAAGGTGCTGGCCATCGACGACCGGCTGGCGGACACCGAAGGCTGGGCCACGCGTCGCTACGGTGCGCAGCCCGGCAGCGCCTATCTGATCCGGCCCGACCAGCATGTCTGCGCACGCTGGCGCGCGCCGAACGCCGAACGTGTGCGCGCCGCATGGGCGCGGGCTCAGGGAATGCCGACATGAACACGCTGACCAACGAGCCGAACCTCGACGCGCCGGACGATTTCTACGAAGCGCTGATCGAAACACATGCCGGGCTGAGCGAAGACGAAAGCCATGCGCTCAATGCACGCCTGATCCTGCTGCTGGCGAATCACATCGGCGATCTGGGCGTTCTGAAGGCCGCGTTGGCGGCGGCGCGCGAAGCGCGTGCGCTTTGACAGCAGGTCATTACCACGGTAATTTGAGCCTATGTCGATCGCCCAATCCAAACTCACCGCCCAAGGGCAGATCTCGATCCCGCTGAGGTGCGAAAGAAGCTCGGCGTCGGCCCCGGCTCCGTCCGGGAGTGGGACGAGCGTGACGACGAGATCGTGGCGCGCCGGTGAAGGAGGGGGTCCGCGCCTACATGCAAAAGAAGCATGCGCGCCGTTGACACGAATGTTCTTGTGCGGCTTCTGGTGCGAGACACCGCGGTGCAAGTCGAGGCTGCGGAGTCGTTCATCGCGCCCGGCGCCTGGGTCTGCGGACATCGTGAGGTCGGCACTGGAGAATTTTCGCGCCCGACCGGCGCTCGGATTCTTCGGCTGCCTGGTGCTCGAGACCGCACGCAAAGCCGGCCATCTGCCTCTGGGCATGTTCGACAAGGCGTTTGCCAAGCTGGAGGGGCGCACGCGGTGTAGGCCCACCGCGCACCGCCTCAGCGCACCACTTCCCACCATCGTGTCGACGCGAACGGGCGGTCTGCATCCACCACCTCGCCCACGCGGGGCGTCACCAGTTCGACACCGACGCGGGCAGCCTCCGCCAGCGTGCGCCGTATCGGTTCATCCCAGTCGTGGTACGCGAGATTGAAGGTCGACCAGTGCACCGGGAACATGCGCTTCGCGCGCACATCGCGGTGCACCTGCACGGCCTGCTCGGGCGTCATGTGGATGTCGGTCCATGCCGCGCCGGGGCCGTAGGCGCCGATCTTGATGAAGGCGAGGTCGAACGGGCCCAGGCGCGCGCCGATGTCCGCGAACAGCTTGCCGTAGCCCGTGTCGCCGCTGTAGAAAAAGCGGTGCTGCGGCCCGACGACCGACCAGCTCGACCACAGCGTCGTACTGCGGTTGTCCAGGCCGCGGCCGGAGTAGTGGCGTGTCGGCGTGCAGACGATGCGCACCGGCCCCACCGACCGCTCCTGCCACCATTCCATCTCCTCGATCTGGGCTGGCGCAACGCCCCACAGTTCCAGATGCGCGCCGATGCCCAGCGGCACGAAGAAGCGCGAGCCGCGCTGCGCCAGGTGGCGCACCGTGTCCATGTCCAGATGGTCGTAGTGGTCGTGCGAGATGAGCACGGCGTCGATGCGCGGCAGGTCGGCCAGCGCGATCGGCGGCGCGTGGAATCGCCCCGGCCCCACGGGCAGCGGCGACACGCGCGCGGCGAACACCGGGTCCAGCAGCATCCGCAGGCCGTCGACTTCCACATAGGTGCTGGCGTGGCCGATCCAGAACGCGCGCAGGCCGCTGGCGGGCGGGGCCGCCTGCAGCGCCGCCGCATCCACCCGCACCACCGGCACGGGTGCCGGCGGCTCGCGCACCTCGTCGCCGGTGAGCTGCCGCACGGTGTAGTCGATCAGCGACGTCGTGCTCGGCGCCTCCGGTTCCAGGTTGACGAAGCGGCCGTTGCGGTACTGGGGATTGGCCAACGCACGCGCCAGGCGCTCCCCAGCCATCGGCGCGCCGAACTGCGGCTGCAACAACACGGCCCAGCCGGCCGCGACGAGCAGCGCGACCACGGCGGCGAGCACGAGGCCCGTACGCAGGAGCCAGATTGAAAGCCTGCCTTTCATGAGGTCTCCGGGGGCTGGAACACGTCCATGAAGTGTGCATGGCGGCCGGCCGGGCTTCAATCCGCGGCGCCGCTATGGTGCCCGTCCACCTGCAAGGAGCGACCGCCAGGAGCTCGACAGCAAGCGCCTAGCAACTCGCCGGGTCGTGCTCGGCGACGCCGTCGACTTGGCGGTCGACACCCGAGGCCGGTGACGAGGGTGCGTTCTCACGCCTGCGTCGGCAACTATCGCCTAGCGCAAGTTGACGATGAAGGGACGAACAGCAGCTACCAGCCGACCGTGGTCATGCCAACCTCTACCACCTAGTCAACGATGCAGCACTACTTCTCGCTATGGATCAGCTTGCTAGCTCACACTGTGAGCCAGCTCAGCTCCTGTCAAAGTGGCTAAAATGGCTCTTTTGAGACAAGGGTACGGCAATGCATTGCATGTCAGCCCGTGATGCGAAGAACTCATTCGGTAAGTTGATCGACATCGCGAGAGCCGAGCCGGTTGCTATTGAAAAGCATGGTCGGGCAGTCGTTGTGGTTCTTTCGGTTGAGACCTATGAGCAATTGCGATCTGTTCGGGATATGTCGACCAAGGCGACGCACGTTGGCAGTCAGCAAGACAGCGGTCACCGCACCAGGAAGACGGTTGCGACGAAAACCTCTAGACACGTGGAAACGAGCTGATGAGCGTCGACAGCAGTGGGCTCCCGAAGGGATGGGCCACGGCCCGCGTGGACAGAGTCGGTGCTGTCAGGCTCGGCCGTCAAAGGTCCCCTGACAAGCACAGCGGCGAGCACACCACAAAGTATCTACGTGCGGCGAATATCAAGCCAACGGGGTTGGACCTCGCCGACGTTCTGGAGATGGATTTCACCCCCGCGGAACGCGTCGTGTTCTCGCTGCGTACCGGCGACATCCTTCTTACTGAGGCATCCGGAAGCTCAAGCCAAGTGGGGCGCGCCGCGCTGTGGCTAGATGAGCTTCCGGAATGCTGCTACCAAAACACCATCATCCGATTCCGCCCGCATGCGGCTTTGCCGGACTATGCCTTGGCCGTGTTTCGCCACTACGCCGGTCCGGAGTCTTCGGACGTATTGCGCGTGGCGTCGGCATCCAGCTGACGTTCCCCCGGAAGCCGGACAGTTTTGAACTAGAGGTTGGCCGCTTCTGACGTTCCCCCGGAAGCCGGACAGTTTTGAACTAGAGGTTGGCCGCTTCCTTGGGTTGTCCTGACCGCATTG
>Ga0307505_10000328_pt1 | contig 54942 bp, 59 predicted proteins | sample 23_S_MG_FD_202183 | JGI IMG/M metagenome (GOLD analysis project Ga0307505, IMG submission 202183) | Soil microbial communities from Populus trichocarpa stands in riparian zone in the Pacific Northwest, United States - 23_S | ecosystem: Environmental > Terrestrial > Soil > Riparian zone > Trees...
CGTAACCGCAGATCACGCGGTCCGCTTCCAGTCGCTGCACGCGACGCAGGCAGGCCGACGGCGACAGGCTGACCACGGTGGCCAGCTCGGTGTTGCTCATGCGGCCGTTGCCTTGAAGCAGGGCGAGCAGGTGCAGATCGGTGCGATCGAGCGTGTGTTGCATCGAGGCGCTCATGTATTGCGTTTAATGTCATGCAAACGCAATAACTATGCGCCGATCGCCGAGTACAAGACAAGTTCGCAATCCCGTTGCGCCGCATCGGCGCTACCATGTCGGTCTTGTCCCCGGGATCCGTTCAATGGCAGTCGCACCGCGCCGCGTCGAACACCAGCAGACCGACAAGGGCTATGTCCCGGTCTACACGACCGCCGTCGTCGATCAGCCCTGGGACAGCTACAGTGCCGAGGATCATGCGACCTGGGCGACCTTGTTCCGGCGCCAGCGCGAGATTCTCCAGGGCCGTGCCAGCCGCGAGTTCATCGTCAACCAGCAACGGTTCGGCATGACTCCCGATGCGATACCGCGCTTCGAGGAGCTCAACGAAGTGCTGGCCCAGGCCACCGGTTGGCAGCTCGTTGGCGTCGAGGGGCTGCTGCCGGAGCTGACGTTTTTCGAGCATCTCGCCAACCGCCGTTTTCCGGTCACCTGGTGGATCCGCCGACCCGACCAGATCGACTACATCGCCGAGCCGGACATGTTCCACGATCTGTTCGGGCATGTGCCGTTGCTGCTGAACCCGGTGTTTGCCGACTACATGGCCGCGTACGGGCGTGGCGGCGTCAAGGCCCATGCGATCAGTCCCGAGGCGCTGGTCAACCTCACGCGTCTGTACTGGTACACGGTCGAGTTCGGCCTGATCCGCGAGGAGGACGGACTGCGCATCTACGGGTCGGGCATCGTTTCGTCCAAGGGCGAATCGATCCATTGCCTGGAATCGCCGGCACCCAACCATGTCGGCTTCGATCTGCAGCGGATCATGCGCACGCGCTACCGCATCGACTCCTACCAGAAAACCTATTTCGTCATTGACAGCTTCGATCAGCTCATGGACGCGACGCGCCCGGACTTCGTGCCGATCTACGCACAACTGGCGGAAAGCGAATCGATTCCCGCCGGCGAGATCATCGCCGGCGACCGCGTGCTCCAGCGCGGCACGGGCGAAGGCTGGGCCAGCGACGGCGACGTCTGAGGACGCTATCGCGAACGGCAACGGAACAAGGTAGGTTGCCGCATCCCATGACCGGAGCTGCTGGATGAGCGAAACCACCGATAACCCGCTGCGCGACTACTTTGCCACCAATCCCGGCCGGCTCATCGACAAGTGGGAGCATTACTTCGATACCTACCACCGGCATCTGCAGCGATTCCGCGGCAAACCGGTCACCCTGGTCGAGATCGGCGTGTTCCACGGCGGCTCGCTGCAGATGTGGAAACACTATCTCGGCCCACAGGCACGCATTGTCGGCGTCGACATCAACCCGCGTGCGCTCTCGCTGGCCGAACCGGGCATCGAGGTCGTCATTGGCGACCAGGCCGACGCCCGCTTCCTGGCCGATCTGGGCACGCGGATGGGCCGGATCGACGTGCTCATCGATGATGGCGGTCACACGATGGCGCAGCAGATCCGCACGGTGCAGGGCTTGTACGAGGCTGTCGCCGACGACGGGGTCGTCCTCGTCGAGGATGCCCACACGAGCTACTGGAAGGAGTACGGCGGTGGATTCCGCAACCCGTACAGTTTCATCGAGTTCTCCAAGCAGCTCGTGGACCAGCTCAACGCCTGGCATTCGCGCGATCCCAACAGCTTCGCCCCCAACGCGTTCACCCAGAACACGCGCTCGATCCACTTCTACGACAGCGTCGTGATCTTCGAGAAAGGCGCGCATCCGCAACCGCGGCCGTGCCAGAGCGGTACGCCTTCGTTCGCAGGCGACACGTTCACGAGCTAGGAGTCTGCGCGGCAGAATCGTTCGAGGCGAAACGGATGCCATCGTCATTGAGTGGGTCTATCGGAGAGCGCGCATAGTGGGGCTATGTAAGCTCGACGAGAGGCACACTCAATGGCGAGGGCGCCGTTGCAGCCCGGACGGCTTCTGCCGCGCAGGCTCCGTTGTTCATCGCGTACAGGCGATCATGTCCGGATGAGTCTTTCCCTGCTGGCCAACATCGACGTCGCCGACCTGGATCGCGCCGAGGCGTTCTATACCCAGGCCCTCGGCCTGCGCGTCGGTCGTCGCTTCGGCAACGGCGGTGTCGAACTGCTCGGTGCGTCCTCGCCGATCTACCTGCTGCTCAAGGCATCGGCGAGTACGCCGGGCGAGGGCGTGCCGGGACGCCGCGACTACCGGCGCCACTGGACCCCGGTGCATCTGGATTTTGTCGTCGACGACCTGGTCGCCGCGATCGCGCGCGCGCAGGCCGCCGGCGCGCAGCTCGAAGGGCGCATGCGCAGCGCGAACTGGGGACGCATCGCGACGTTCGCCGATCCGTTCGGCCACGGCTTCTGCCTGATCGAGTTTCTCGGTCGCGGCTACGACGAGATCGCGACCGTCAATGCATGCGCGGACCGAGCGACGGACCGCTAGAATCGTCGCTTCCCGCCAGTATCCGGAGCAACCCATGCTCAGATTTCTTTTCGCCTGCAGCGTCTTGCTCGCGTTCTCCGCGACCCAGCCTACCCGGGCCGAAGTGCGCAACCCGGCAGCGGACGGGTTTGTCAGCCTGCACTCGCTGGAGATCGCCGCCAGCCCCGCACGGACCTGGGCCGCACTGGGTTCGATCGGCCGCTGGTGGAACAGTGCCCACACCTGGTCCGGCGATGCGCGCAATTTGCGCCTGAAGACCGAGGCAGGCGAATGCTTCTGCGAGCGCTGGAAGGACGGCAGTGTCGAGCATGGCCGCGTCCTCATGGCCCGTCGCGACACGCTGCTGCGTCTGCATGCGCTGCTCGGTCCAGTGCAGGCGATGGCAGTGAACGCCACGCTGACGTTCACCCTGAAACCGATGGAGGAAGGCACGCGCCTGGAGGTCGAATACCGGGTCAACGGTTCGAGCGCGAGCGGCCTGGACACACTCGCGCCGGCGATCGATCGCGTGATCGGCGAACAGGCCGGCCGCCTGAAGCGCTTCACCGAGACCGGATCGGTCGACTGAGTCGCGGTCGCATGCGGCTGTCTAGCTGGGTGATACCCGGCAAGACCGGAGCCGCGCTGCAAGCGCTGCAAGCACGATGCGGGTCAGCGCAATTTCTGCTCGGCGATGAACAGGCGGATCTGCTCCTCGAGCACGGGCAGGGTCACCGAGCCCTGGGCGAGCACCGCGTCGTGGAACGCACGGATATCGAAACGCGTGCCGAGCTCACGCTCGGCTTCCGCGCGCAGCTCGACGATGCGGATCTCTCCAAGCTTGTAGCTCAGGGCCTGACCCGGCCATGAGATGTAACGATCGACTTCGGTGGTGACCTCGTGCTCGCTGAGCGCGGTATGGTCGCGTAGATAGGCCAGTGCGCGCTCGCGGCTCCAGCCCTTGCTGTGCACGCCGGTGTCGATGACGAGGCGACACGCGCGCCACATTTCGTAAGTGAGGCGCCCGAAATCTTCGTACGGCGTCTCGTAGATGCCCATTTCCTTGCCGAGCTTTTCCACGTACAGGCCCCAGCCTTCGCCATAGGCGGAGATGTAGCCCTGGCGCCGGAACGCCGGCTGGCCCGACTGCTCCTCGGCCAGCGAAAGCTGGAACGAATGGCCCGGTGCGGATTCGTGAAGGGTCAATGCCGGCAGGTTGTACAGCGGACGCGACGGCAGGTCATAGGTGTTGAGCCAGTACGTGGTCGGGCCGCCGCGGCCGGCGGTCCAGTACGGCGCGATGTCGGCCGGAACCGGCTCGATCGCGAATCGCGCGCGCGGCAGCAGCCCGAAATAGCGCGACAACTTCGCATCGACGCGCTTGGAGATCCAGGCCGCGCGCATGAGCAGCTCCTCGGGCGTCTTCGCATAGAACTGCGGATCGCTGCGCAGGAACGCGAGGAACTCGGCGAACGAACCCTCGAAACCTGCGTCAGCCATCGTCGCGAGCATTTCGCCATGGATCCGCGCGACTTCGGCGATGCCGACCTTGTGGATGGCATCGGCGCTGAGATCCAGCGTCGTGTACTCGCGGATCTGCTGGCGGTAGTACGCCTTGCCGTTGGGCATCGACTCGGCCGCCAGGGTCTTGCGCGCGCGGGTCATGTATTCGTCGCGGAAGAACGCGAGCAGGTTGGCGTAGGCCGGAATCACCTTCGTCCGCAGTACCTCGGTGGCGCTGGCGCGCAGCCGCTCCTGATCCTCGATCTCGATCGCGGCGGGAAGATTCACGAGCGGCTTGTAGAATTCGCTCGCTTGCGGATCCTCCAGCGAGGCCACGGCCGCAATCGATGCGTCGCGACCGGGCAGAACCGCACGCGGTACGCTGAATCCGCGCTTGAGTCCGGCGCGCATGTTGATGATCTGGTCATCGAAGTAGCGCGGAATATCGGCCAGTCGCGCGATGTAGGCCTCGGCATCCTCGAGCGTGCGCAACGGTCGCCGGGTCATGAAGCCGAGGTTCGACCAGAACGACGAATCGCTGTTGAACGGCATCTCGTGGGCGCCGAAGCGGATGTCGGCGCTGAGGTTGGCGATCTGCGCACGATAGATCGCGAAATTGATGCGTTCGCTCGCGGAAAGCTCGGCCTGCGGCAGTGCGTCGAGCTGGCGGAGCACGTCGTCCCACCGCGCGAGGCGTTCCTTCTGGGTCGCGGCATCCACGCGCGGCAGCGAGTCGATGCGCGCACGCGATTCCTTGTCTTCGTCGAACGACGGGAACTGGGTCTTGCGCCAGTCCCATTCGGTCTCGTAGATCGCCTTGAAGCGCTCGTCCGCGCCGGGCTCATCGGCATGCGCGGGCGCGATTGCAGCCGTCCAGATGACGAGCAGGACAGCTATCCAGATTCTCATGGCGGCTCCGCAGGACCAGACGATGCGGAATCATCGCATCCCGGCACCGCTGCCGACGAGAGTTGTCGCAAGGTTTCGCTGGTGTGACAACGGCGACGACCGATCGCGCCGTTCGGCGCCGGCGCCGGAGATGACCCTCAGGTGGCGGTCGCCCCGGCGCGTGTTCGCGACGACGCGATCGGCGGATTCGGCGCACGTCCGTATTTGCGACTGATCCATATCCCGGCCATCACGGCGACGGCAACCGGCGTGAACCAGGCAAACAGTTGCAACGTGCCGGGGTCGACACCCGGGAGCACGTTGCGCAAGCCGATGCTGAAGAACGCGATATGGGTGGCGACGCCGTTGCCGATCATGGCTCCGTAGTGCTCGCGCAGCCACCAGCGCGGATCGCGCGCAGACCGCCAGCGCGTCAGCAGCGAACCAGCGCCCGCGACGACGCCCACCATTCCGAACCCGAGCAGCAGCGTCGCGCCATGGCGCCAGCCAAGCCAGCTCACGCCGATGCCGCTGGCCGCAGTGAGCACGCTCAAGGTCCAGTACACGGGGCCGAAGAAACGCTGCGGCTGGCGGCGGTCGCGGATTGCGCGCCACGCACTCCAGCAGCCCAGGCTGACGAGCACGAGGAGATAGCCAAGGAATGCCGCGGCCACGGGCCGGCCGCGCTCGAGCATGGCCATTGCCAGCGGCACGCCGCTGAGGATCACGCCAAGCATCGCCAGCAGGTAGATCTGCCCGGCGCGCCGATGGAACGGGGAACCCTTGCGGCTCAATCCGGCCATCCAGTAGGTGACGAGACCGACGCTGCCAGCCGCAATGTGGAAGACAAGAACGAGGGTGTATGCGCTCATGGCGATCTCCAGTGGACGATCCAAGCATGCTGCGGTGTGGCTGCCGCGACAGGTGCCGGCAGCCATGAGTTGCGGGTGCCGGAAGTCACCTTCTCGGGTCAGGCGCTTGAGGACCCGCCCGGCACCGCGCAAGCTGCGCGCATGAATCAACGTCTGCGCGCGCTGATGGCCCCGCTCAATTTCGCCGCGCTCATCGCCTGGCTCGCGATCGGCTGGGAGATGCTGCTGCTCGGCACGCGCACGACCGCGTGGATCGGTGACGAGCCGCCCTACGCATTGATGGCGTGCCTGCATGTCGCTTTCCTCGCCTTGTTCCTCGCTCATGTATCGGATGGCTGGTCGAAGAACGTCGAGCGCGCGCTCGTACTCGTGCAGATCGCGATGGCATTCGCCCTGCTGTCGATGTCGCGCAGCAGTTCGCTGCCGATCCTCATGGTCCTGTGCGTGATCCAGGTCGTGCACGTGTGGCCTGCGCGCAGCGCGATCGCACTGATCGGGCTGCTCAACATCGGCATGTACCTGATCTTCGACCAGCTCTGGCAACTCAGGCTGCCTATCGTCAACACGCTCATGCACCTGAGTTTCCAGGCGTTCGCGGCGTTGACCGCGTGGTATGCGGTCAGTGCCGAGCGCAGCCGCGACGAACTCGCGACAGTCAACGCCGACCTGCTCGCCACGCGCTCGCTGCTGGCCGAAACGGCGCGGGATTCCGAGCGCCTGCGGCTGTCGCGCGAACTGCATGACGTCAGCGGCCACAAGCTCACGGCGCTCAAGCTCAATCTTGCCGCACTCGCCCGTGACGATCGTTCCGCCGACCGCTCGCGGGTCGTGCTGTGCGCGCAACTGGCCGACGAGCTGCTGGCCGAAATCCGCGGTGTCGTCCAGCAGATGCGTGCCGAGGAAGGTCTCGATCTCGGTGCGGCGCTGAGTGCGCTGGCCTCGCCGTACCCGCGACCGCGCATGCATCTGCAGATCGAGTCCGATGCACGCGCCGGCACGCTCGCGCAAGCCGAGACGCTGTTGCGCACCGTGCAGGAGGCGCTGACCAACGCCGCCCGCCACGGCAACGCCGAGAACTTCTGGGTCGTGCTGCGCCGCGAGCACGATTGCATCAGCCTGGATGTCCGCGATGACGGCCGCGGCACCGGCACGATCTGCTATGGCAATGGCCTGAACGGCATGCGCGAGCGGATCGAGGCCGCCGGCGGCTCGCTCGCGATCGAGCGCGTCGCCACCGGCGGCGTGCACCTGCGCATGTCGGTGCCGGCATGAGCGACCCTGTCCGCGTTGCCCTGGCCGACGACCAGGCACTTGTGCGCCACGCGCTGATCGCCCTGCTCGGCGCGTATCCGCAAGTGCAGGTCGTGGTCGAGGCCGGCGACGCGGCGAGCCTGCTCGACCTCATCGCGCAGTCACCGGTCGACGTCATCCTGTCCGACATCCGGATGCCGGGAATGGACGGGTTCGCGCTCGTGAGCGCGCTGCGCGCACGCGGCGATCGCACGCCCGTCGTGCTGCTGACCACGTTCGACGACGATGCGCTGCCCTTGCGTGCTGCCGAATCCGGAGCGCAGGGATTTCTGGTCAAGGACGCCTCGCCGGAAGACCTGTTCGAGGCGATCACGCGCGTGGCGGCAGGCGAAACCCTGCTGGCGCCGGTCGCGACCGATCCGGTGCGTGCGCGCTATGCCTACCACGATCGCAGCGCGCCGAGCGACAGCTTCAGCGAGCGCGAGGTCGCGATCCTGCGCCTGCTGGCCGGTGGCTATTCGAACCGGGAAATCGCCCGCGCGGTGTTCCTTTCCGAAGGCACGGTCAAGAACTATGTCTCCGATATCCTCGACAAGCTCGGCACCCGCGATCGCACCCGCGCCGTGCTCAAGGCGATCACGCTGCGCGTGATCTGAGTCGCATGCCGCGCTGGGTGCCCGAATTCGGGCATCAGGAGATCAGATGGACCGCGATCAGCGGAACGACCGAAAACAGCACGATGCCGATCTTGTAGATCGACACGCCAGCATAGTTGAGCGCATCGAACTGCTCGGTCGACAGCGCAAACCAGCGCGCATGCAGGCGGTGGAGCGCGTCATGCGCGAACACGAACGCGCCGAACCAGAGCAGCAGGATCGAATAGTGGATGATCGTGCTCCAGAGCAGGAACTGCTTGAGCTCATCGAGGTTCATTGCCGCAACTCCTGATGGACCGGACGGTGGTTCTCGAATCAGCGGCGCGGCAGGTGCGGGCCTGCCCGTGCCTCAAGCAGCGTGATGAGACGCGCATCCATGAACGCAAAGTCATCGGGAATCTCCAGACAGATGATCCGTTTCCCGCGCAGGTGGCTCTGGAATCTACCCGCCAGTCGCGCGCGGTGCACGCGTTCCATGACGAAGATCGTATCGGCCCAGGCGAGCACGTCCGCAGTCACCGGGACGTCCGCATCCGGGCTCAGCCCGGCCGAAGCCGTCTGCACGCCTGGCCAGTCCGCGAACACCTGCTCGGCCGTGGGGCTGCGCAGGCGATTGCGGCTGCAGATGAAGAGGGCGTGGTGGCTCACGCCTGATCATCGACCGCGGTGTCGCCGAGCACACGGGTCATGAACACGCTGTTCGGATCGGCGAGGTAGCCCGCAAACGCCTCGCAGTAGGTGAAACCGAAACTGCGATACAGCTGCTGCGCGGGCACGAAGGCGGCCATCGAACCGGTTTCCAGACTCAGGCGCTGGTAGGCCCGGCGTCTGGCTTCGCCGAGGATATGCAGCAGCATCGCGCGGCCGACGCCCGTGCGCCGATGCGCCTGGGCGGTACGCATCGACTTGATCTCGCCATGGGACGGATCCAGCTCCTTCAAGGCCCCGCAGCCGAGCAGTTCACCGTGCTCCCATGCGGACCAGAACGTGATCGAGGGCGCCCGCAGCTTCTCGATGTCCAGCGCATGCACGCTTTCCGGTGGCGAAAGTTCATGCATGCTCCGCAGATGTTCGTTGAGCAGAGCATGGACCTGCGCACGCGAAAGGTCGTCACGTTCGATGATCATCGCTGCAGGTTTCCGAAAACGGGTGGCCGACCCCACGGTCGCGGTTTGCCGCGCAGTGTGCCGTTGATGCCGGGGGTGCTGCAATCAGGACACGCGCCGCGATGGCGTGCACAGGCAGCGGCCCGCGCCGGCATCCGCGCGAAGCCGCGTCGAGCGGTGATAATGGCGCGATGAGCGATATCGTCCTGGCTACCCTCAATGCACGCTACGCGCACGCCGCGCTCGGCCTGCGCTACCTGCGCGCGAACCTCGGCGTCCTGCGCGAGCGCTCGGCCATCCGCGAGTTCGTGATCGGCCAGAGGACCGAGGAGATCGTCGAGAAGCTGCTCGCCGACCGGCCCACGGTGCTCGGCCTTGGCGTGTATATCTGGAATGTCGAGGAATGCACGCGGCTGGTCGCCCAGCTCAAGGCCGTGGCGCCGGAGCTGGTCATCGTCCTCGGCGGTCCGGAGGTCAGCCATGAGGTCGACGAGCAACGCATCTGCACGCTCGCCGACTACGTGATCACGGGCTGGGGCGATGTCAGCTTCGCGACGCTCGTGGCCCAGCTGCTGGTCGGCGCCCGGCCGGAGGGCAAGGTGATCGCCGGCGTGCAGGCGCCGTTGCCCGCGATCGCCTCGCCCTATGCCGAGTACACCGACGAGGACATCCGCCAGCGCCATCTGTACGTCGAGGCCTCGCGCGGTTGCCCGTTCAAGTGCGAGTTCTGCCTGTCGGCGCTCGACGCAACCGCGTGGCCGTTCGCGCTCGATGCGTTCCTCGCCGATCTCGACGCGCTGTACGCGCGCGGTGCGCGCCAGTTCAAGTTCGTCGACCGCACGTTCAACCTCAGGATCGACAGCTCGCTGGCCATCCTCGAGTTCTTCCTCATACGCATCGAGCGCGCGCCGGACGACCCGGTGTTCGTCCATTTCGAACTGATTCCCGATCATCTGCCCGAGCGTCTCAAGCAGGCGGTCACGCGGTTCCCGCAGGGCAGCCTGCAGTTCGAGATCGGCATCCAGACGTTCGATCCGCTCGTCCAGGCACGCGTCTCGCGACGCCAGAAGAATGACGTGGCGACGGCGAATCTGGCGTGGCTGCGCCAGCACACGCAAGCCCACCTGCATGTGGACCTGATCGCCGGACTGCCCGGCGAGGACATGGCCTGCTTCGGTGCCGGATTCGATCGTCTCGTGGCTCTTGCGCCGCACGAGATCCAGTTCGGCATCCTCAAGCGCCTGCGCGGCGCACCGATCGCGCGGCACACGGCCGACTACGGCCTGCGCTTCAATCCCGATCCGCCGTACAACATCCTTGCCACCGATGCGGTCGACTTCGCGACGATGCAACGCCTGTCGCGGTTCGCGCGCTACTGGGACATCGTGGCCAACTCCGGCCGCTACCCGCGCACGCTGTCCCTGCTGCTGGGCGATGCGCCATTCGCGAACTTTCTCGCGTTCGCCGACTGGCTGTATCGGCATACCGGGCAGACCCACGCGCTGGCCCAGGAGCGCCTCGTGCACCTGCTGCACGAGCATCTTTGCGTGGATCGCGGCATCGCCGAGGCGGCGCCGGCGCTGATCGCGGACTATCGCGGCAGCGGTGGTCGCAGTCGCCTGCGTTTCGAGACCGGCGACGTGGCCCGCGTGCCGCCGCGTCCGCGACCGCAGGCAGCGACGCCGTCGCGGCAGGCACGCCACCTGCAGTCCTGAGCCGGTTCGCGTACACGACGGCTTGGCCGGCGGGAACCAATCCTGAACCGCGCGCTCCAAAGCGGACCGTCGCGACCGTGGCGGCATCCACAATGGGACCTGCCCACCATGCGACCCACCCTGCTCTTGCTCGTGCTGGCCATTGCCTGCATGACGTCCGCGGCCCTGGCTGCACCTGCAGCATCCACAACCGGGACCACGAAGGCACCACCCGAGGTCCTCATGTATGCAACGAAAACCTGTGGCTACTGCGTGAAGGCGCGCGCGTGGTTCACGAACAGGGGCGTGGCCTGGGAAGAGCGCGACGTGGAGACCTCGGCCACGGCGAATGCGGAGTGGAAGGCACTCGGCGGGCAGGGCACGCCGCTGCTCGTGATCAATGGCAAGCGCATCCTCGGATTCTCCGAGCGCGAGATCGAGATCGCACTGGCGAAAACCGACTGAACCGACAGGATCGCCGCGCAGGCTGTCCGCCACGCCGCGCCGGATTCGCTGCGCGGCCCCGCGACGATGCCCGGTCGCAGCGGCTGCTACTGGCAACCGGTGCCGCAGACCGGGATCATTGGCGATTCCCCCGTCCCGATCCGCGGAGCGCTCCGTCCCACATGAAAATCGCGCATGTCATCCTGTCCCGCGGCCTGGCCGGTTCCGAACGCTCGACAGCGGAGTCGTGCAACGCCCAGGTCGGCGGAAACGAGGTGCTGCTGGTCGTGCGCCGCAGTCATCGCGCCGCCTATGGCGGCAGCATCCTCGATCTCGTGGATCCGCGCGTGCGCATCGCAATCGTTCCGGACCGCTGGTTCACGCGGCGGCGCCTCGCGGCGATCATCGCGGCGTTCGCGCCGGACGTGGTTCACTGCCATCTGCGTCGCGCCACGCGCCTGATCGCCAGGACCGCGCCGCCGGCCGCGCTCGTGGCGACCCTGCACGTGGACTTCAACGGGCCGGCGTATGCCGCGATGGATGGATTGATCTGCAACGGACGCTGGCAGATCCGCAGCCTGCCGCCGAGCTTCCAGGGGCTGTCGTACAAGGCCAACAACTCGCTGGTGCCGCATCGCCGGCTTGACGCTGCGGCAATCACCCAGGTGCGGGCCCAGTTCGGCGCCGGCCCGGACTCGTTCCTCGTCGGCGGTGCCGGACGCCTGACCCGCAAGAAGGGCTGGGACATGCTCATCGACGCGTTCCGCGCCGCCGACCTTCCCGCCGACAGTCGCCTCGTGCTGCTCGGCAGTGGCCGCGCCGGCCGCGCGTTCGAGCGGCGCGCAGCCGGGGATCCGCGCATCGTGTTCGGCGGCTACCGCAAGGATCTCAAGGACATCTACCAGGCGCTCGACCTGTTCGTGTGTCCGTCCCGGTTCGAGACCCTGCCGCGGGTGATGCTCGAAGCCTTCGATGCCGGGGTGCCGGTGATCGGCTCGGATGCCGATGGCTGCCAGGAACTGGTCGAGGACTACGGCGGCGACCTGTTCAGCCGCGAGGACGTGCCCGCCCTGACCGCGCTGCTCGAACGCCATGGGCGCGAACGCCCGCCGCATCGCAGCGTCGATCTTTCCGCCCACCATGCCGATCGCGCGATGGCGGCGATGCTTGCGTTCTACGAGCATGTCATCGAGCACCGCCGGATGCGCGCCTGACCGCCGACTCCGGGGACGCACAGCCCGCGCTGCTCAGGGCAGTTCGAAACCCGAGGCGAAGATCAGGTCGGAGGCGGGCAGCCCGATCGGACCAGTGGCGATGACGATGTCGTCGATCCAGTCGCTGCGGGTGTCGGCGGGGTTGTTGAACGTGCCGAGAAACATCACGCCTTCAAGGCGTGTCGATGCGGGAATCGGCGAACCCAGGGCGACCGCGTTGTCGATGACCAGGGACCCGTCGACCCAGGCACGGAAGCGCTGCACGGCCGGATCGCTGTAGTCCAGGCGGGTTTCCAGATAGCGGTACTGGCCGCGAAAAGTGTTGGGCCCGTGAGTCGCGGCAAGGGTCTGCACATGGTTGTTGCCGTCGCCCAGATCGTCGCCGTTGAAAAGCAGCGTGTTCCACTGGAAATTGAACGTGCCCACGGCACGGTCGCCGGTGCCGTTGATGTTGGCGCGGTACCGAACGATCTTCTGGATGCCCGCATTGCTGGCACCGGCATCCTGGCGCAGGCGCAGGCGTACATGGAGCACGCGGTGTTCGCCACCGAGGTTGCGGAACGCACCGTTGTAGTTTTCGAAGCCTGATTGCCACTGGTAGCGCAAGGCCTTGCCATTGAGCGCAAGCGCGTCGTTGGCCACCGCGGGTGGCGGACTGCCCCAGGTCAACAGGCCCGCGGTGCTCGAGTTGGTGAAATCCTCGCTGTAGAGGACGCTCGGCAGCGAGCCGGACCGTGCAGGTTCGCAGGCCAGTGCGCCGATCAGGGACAGCAGCACGCACGACGAACAGATCAGGGAGTCACGGGTCGAGCGCATCTCGCGGGATCCTCCAAACGGGTCACGGGACCGCGCGCTGCGGATTCGTCGAACACGCAACGGTTGAGCCGGGCGCTCGAGTCTGGAGCAGGTGGGCGGTTGTATTCCCGGGGCCTGGTCACACTCCCGCTGCGTGCGCGCTCAGAAGGCCTCGTCGAACGCGACCTCGCCGTGCACGCCGACCTGATACGCCGACACCCGGCGCTCGAAGAAATTCGTCACTTCCTGCACGTCCTGGAGATCCATGAACGCGAACGGGTTCTTCGCGCCGTAGCGACGTGGCATCCCGAGTTGGGCAAACCGCTGGTCGGCGCAATATTCAAGATACGCGCGCATCTCCACGGCCGAGATGCCCGCCACGCCGCCGGAGAGCACGTCTTCGGCAAATTGCGTTTCGCAGGCGATCGCATCCTCGAGCATGTCCACGACCTGCTGCTGCATGTCGGCGTCGAACAGCTCGGGTTCCTCGGCGCGCACGACCCGGATCGTCTCGAACGCGAACGCCATGTGGCAACTCTCGTCGCGGAACACCCAGTTCGTGCCCGAGGCCAGACCGTGCAGAAGTCCGCGCGAACGCAGGAAATACACATAGGCGAACGCGGCGAAGAAGAACAAGCCCTCGATGCACGCAGCGAAGCAGATCAGGTTGAGCAGGAACTGGCGGCGTTGCTCGCGCGTCTGCAGACGGTCGAGCTGGCCGATCGAGTCGATCCACTTGAAGCAGAACTCGGCCTTGCGCCGGATCGAGGGAATGTTCTGGATCGCGGCGAACGCCTTGTTGCGCTCATCCGGATCGGGCAGGTAAGTGTCGAGCAGGGTCAGGTAGAACTGCACGTGCAGCGCTTCTTCGTAGAGCTGGCGCGACAGGTACATGCGCGCTTCGGGTGCGTTGATGTGCTTGTAGAGGTTGAGCACGAGATTGTTGGACACGATCGAATCGCCGGTCGCGAAGAACGCGACGAGGCGATGGATCAGATGGCGATCGGCCGCCGACATCTTCGATTTCAGGTCGTTGATGTCCGGCGCGAGGTCGACTTCATCGACGCTCCAGGTATTGCGGATCGCGTTGCGGTACATCTCGAAGAACTCGGGATAGCGCATCGGCCGCAACGTGAGCTCGAAGCCGGGATCCAGGAGCAACTGCTTGTTGTCGGAGTTTGGGGCTGACATGGGTACCTTTCACATGGGGTGGAGGCGCGGACTGGATGCCTGCACATCCCGTCGTTTCCTTCTCCTGCCGGCCTGGCTTTTTCTTCTCCCTCCGGGAGAAGGTGGCGCGCAGCGCCGGATGAGGGAGAACGCTGCGCACTGGCTGGAGCGGCAATCCGGAGCAGTCTTCCCTCATCCGCCCGGCGGGCACCTTCTCCCGGAGGGAGAAGGGAAGCCGGCGTCACAACGATCCGGTTACTGGCACGCCTCGCAGACTTCCGGATTCTCCAGCGAACAGAACACCGCGCTGGTCGCTTCCTCGACTGTCGGCGCCGCTGGCGTCGGCGTCTGGGTCGCCACCGAGCCGACCGTGGTCTTGGCGATCCTCGTTGCCGGCCGCGAGCGCAGGTAGTACGTGGTCTTGACCCCGGATTTCCATGCGTACATGTACATCGACGACAACCGGCCGATGTTCGGGTTTTCCTGGAACAGGTTGAGCGACTGGCTCTGATCGATGTAGGCACCGCGCGCGGCGGCGTGATCGATCAACGCCTTCTGCGGAAGCTCCCAGACCGTGCGGTAGATCTCGCGCAGGCGTTGCGGGATTTCCGCGATCCCGAGGATCGATCCCTCGGCGAGCTTGATCTGGTCGCGAACGCCGTCGGTCCACAGGCCCAGCGATTTCAGTTCCTCGACCAGGTAGCGGTTGACGACGAGGAAATCGCCCGACAGCGTCTCGCGCTTGAACAGGTTCGACACCATCGGCTCGATGCATTCGTGGCAGCCGGCAATCGAGGCGATCGTCGCGGTCGGGGCGATCGCGATGAGCAACGAATTGCGCAGGCCGCGCGTGCGGATGCGCTCGCGCAGTTCGTTCCAGCGCGCCGCCGGAATCGTCTGCTGCGCGCGCGGCCAGTAGTCGAACTGCAGTTCGCCTGCGGCCGCGCGCGTCTGCGCGAATCCCGGGTGTGCTCCAGCCTGTTCGGCCAGCTCGCAGCTCTGGGTCAGCGCATGGAAATAGATCTCTTCGGCGATCTGCGCCGACAGGGCCTGCGCCTCCGCCGAATCGAACGGCAGGCGCAACTGGAAGAACACATCCTGCAGGCCCATCACGCCGAGTCCGACCGGACGCCACTTGCGGTTCGCGGTCGCGGCCGTGTCGATCGGATAGAAATTGAGGTCGATCACGCGATCGAGCTGGCGCACCGCGATGGCCACGGTGGCCGCGAGCTTGTCGAAATCGAATGCGCCATCCACGACATGGCGGGCGAGGTTAATCGAGCCGAGGTTGCACACCGCGGTTTCGCCCGCCGAAGTGACCTCGAGGATCTCGGTGCACAGGTTGGACAGGTGCACGACGTTCTCCGCGCACGCGGTCTGGTTGGACGTCGCGTTGCTGCGATCCTTGAACGTGATCCAGCCGTTGCCGGTCTGGGCGAGCGTTCGCAGCATGCGCGAATACAGTTCGCGTGCCTTGACCGAACGCGCGGCAAGCCCGTCCGCCTCGGCCTGGCGATACGCCGCGTCGAACGCATCGCCCCAGAGGTCGACGAAGTCCGGTACGAGCTTCGGATCGAACAGCGACCACTCCGCATCGGCCTCGACCCGGCGCATGAACTCGTCGGGAATCCAGTTGGCCAGATTGAGGTTGTGCGTGCGCCGGGATTCGTCGCCGGTGTTGTCGCGCAGTTCGAGGAACTCCTCGATGTCGGCATGCCAGGATTCCAGGTACACGCAGGCCGCGCCCTTGCGCCGGCCGCCCTGGTTGACCGCGGCAACCGATGCATCGAGCGTCTTGAGCCACGGCACGAGGCCGTTGGAGTGACCGTTGGTGCCCTTGATCAGCGAACCGCGTGAGCGGATGCGCGACCACGAAAGGCCGATGCCGCCGGCGAACTTGCTCAGCTTGGCCACATCGGCGTACTTGTCGTAGATGCTTTCGAGCGAATCGGCCGGCGAATCGAGCAGGAAGCACGACGACAGCTGCTCGTGCGCGGTGCCGGCGTTGAACAGCGTCGGCGAGCTCGGGATGTACTCCAGCGACGACAGCAGTCGATAGAGTTCCAGCGTTTCGGCCAGAGCGCCGCCGCCCAGCGCACAGGCGATGCGCATGAAGAAATACTGCGGTGTCTCGATGACGCTGCGCAGCTGTGGATGACGCAGCAGGTAACGGTCGTACACCGTGCGCAGGCCGAAGTATTCGAACCGGCGCGTCGCCAACGGATCGATCGCATCGTTGAGCTTGCGCGCATTGAGGGCGACGAATTCGCGCAGCCGCGCATTGATGATGCCGACCTCGGAACCGCGGGCGACCGATTGCGAGAACGACTGGATCTCCTGGCCCGCGACCTCCTTGTCGATGTAGGAGCCGAGCAGGCGCGCGGCGAGAAAACCGTATTCGGGCTCCTCGGCGGTCAGCGCGGCCGCCGTGCGGATCGACAGTTCGTCGAGTTCGCGCGTGGTTGCGCCATCGTAGATGCCGCCGATGGTCTTGAGCGCCACACGCATCGGATCGATCGCGTGGAGGTCCACGGCGCTGCGGGTCACCGCGCGCACGATCTTGGTCAGATCCACGCTCTCGCTGCTGCCGTTGCGCTTGGTCACGCGCATCTGCGCCGGGCTGTGCGGCGAGGTCAGCGCAAAGCCACCGGCAGGCGGCTGGGCCGCGGCGACGGCGGGACGGACAGTCGCCGTGGCGACGACGCGAGCGGATTTCATGGGCACTTCACTTGCAGGGGTTGGATCGGTTTCCGCTGCGCCGGTCGCGCGCGAATCCAGGGGGTGCATGGGCGGTTCTCCTGTGGCTTTACCGAAGACCTGCGACCCTCGCGCAGGGCGGTTCGGCAGCGCGTCGCGGAGAAAGCGCCACGGATCAGGCGCCGGAGGGCAGCCTGACCAGCAACGCGCCTCCCCGCGGAGGCGGCCACCTGCGCCGGAAGCGCGACCTTCCGTCGTCATCGTCTCGGCGATTGCGACGAACGGGCGCGCAGCCCGGCGTGTCGGCAGGTTTTCGGACTCGCGGATCCGGGTCTCGCGACCCACCTCGCCCCTTGCTTCCCAAGGCCGCAGCCTCAGTGCATGACAGGGGTTCGTTTCCGCTTACCGCTGCGGGGCAGTTCCGGATTCGCACCGGATTCCCTTTCAACCCGTACCGCACGCGTTCCTTGCGCGACGGACAGGGCACCGACCGGGCACAAGCTATTGTGTTCGGACGGGCGCGTCAACACGATATTTTGTGCTCTGGGTCTTGCAATTCGCCGGGGACCGCGGAAACGCACGGTTTGCGCGGATAGCGAAATCCGTCCGCCGTGACGGACGATCCGGGCGTGGAGCGTTAGACGGGCGCCGACTGCGAAGTCGCTGCGTCGTGTGGCGCGAGCGCATCGAGCACGGCATCGAGATCGGAGCGGCGGCCCATGCCGAACAGGCTGATCGCAGTCAGTGCGACCTGGCGCGTGTCGTACCACGCATAGGTGCCGACGCCGATTGCGCCGACCACGGGCAGCCAGCGCGCAACGCCGCCGCCGACCACGCGCTGGGTCACGCGCACGCCGATGGCCTGGGCGACGCGTTCGAAAACGCGCAGCGGCACATCCTGCGCGATCAGGCGCCCGCCGACGCGGATGACCAGATCGCGCACCGCTTGCGCCGCGGCATGGCGGAACAGGCAGTACAGCATCTGTTCGCGGGTCAGGCGCGCGCTCATGCCGTACACGCCGGCGATGTCGGCAACCATCTGCGCCTGGATTCGCCAGATCGCGAGCAGCTCGGGAACGATCGTGAGCCAGCCGATCGGCCCCGGCGGCAGCGCGAGCGTGCCCGCCGCGAGCGCCGCCTTGTTTGCCGCCGCCTTGGCTATGCCGCGCGCGCGCGCGGCCGGATCGTTGACAAGCTTCTGCTCGGTCTGCGGAACGTTGCCGAGCAGGTGGACGATATGCTGGCCGATGCGGCCAGGCAGATCGTTCTCGGCATGCGGCCGGCTGCGCAACGCGGGAATGTATTCGGATTTCTTCATGTCGGGAGCAGAGTTGGCGGCACGAGGCTTGAATTCAAGCAAGGAGCGGGCCACGCCGGTTCGGTATCGCAGGATGACCACGGCAAGCTGAATCGGCGCTCAGCGCGTCAGGAATCGGGTCACGAAGTCCGCGAGCCGGCGATAGGGAGGGCGCAGCAGGACCATCGACGACCAGCGCGCCTGATACAGCACCGGCATCTGCTTGGAGAACGTCAGGAATCCCTCGTGACCGTGGTAGTGGCCCATGCCCGACGCACCGATGCCGCCGAACGGAAGATCGCGCTGGGCGAAATGCAGGACCGCGTCGTTGACCGTGACCCCGCCCGCGAGCGTCGATGCCAGCACGCGCCGCGTGCGCCTGCCGTCGCGGTCGAAGTGATACAGCGCGAGCGGGCGTGGCCGCGCATTGACGAACGCGATCGCCGCATCGAGATCGTCATAACCGATCAGCGGCAGGATCGGTCCGAAGATTTCCTCGTGCATGAGGCGCAGATGGCTTGGTGGATCGAGCACGAGGGTCGGCGCAAAGATGCGTGCCGCAGGGTCGTGCGCGCCGGCATCCGGCAGCACGATGACGTCGGCACCGGCTGCGTTTGCCTCCGCGGCCAGTGCCGCCAGACGCGAATACTGCGCGTCATTGACAATGCTCGTGTAGTCGGGCGATTCGCGCAGTGTCGGATAGTGACGGCCGACGTAGCGACGCATGGCGGCCACGAATTCATCGCGCTGCGCATTCGGCAGCAGCACGTAGTCCGGGGCGATGCAGGTCTGGCCGGCATTGAGGAACTTGCCTGCGGCGATGCGCCCTGCCGCGGTTTCGATCGGGTAGCCCGGCGCGATGATCGCCGGCGACTTGCCGCCGAGTTCGAGCGTGACCGGGGTCAGATTGGGCGCGGCTGCCGCCATGACCTTGCGGCCGACCGCGGTCGATCCGGTGAAGAACAGGTGATCGAACGGCAGCGCGGCAAAGCGCGCGGCGACATCGGGTCCGCCGAGCACCGTGCTGACGCGCTCTTCGGGGAACACGTCGGCGAGCACCTCGCGCAACAGTTCCGAGGTGCGCGGCGTGTGCTCGGATGGCTTGAGCATGACGTGATTGCCGGCGGCGATCGCCGCGACCAGCGGCGCCAGGGCGAGATTCACCGGGTAGTTCCACGGCGCCATGACCCCGACCACGCCGAGCGGGCGGATCTGCACTTCGGTGCGCGCGGGCAGGAACATCCAGTCGGCAAGCGCGCGGCGCGGGCGCGACCAGCGTGTCAGGTTGGCGCGCACATGGTCGATTTCGCGCAACACGGTCATGCCGTCGGTCAGCCGCGTCTCGTGCGCCGAACGGCGCCCGAAATCGGCGCTCATCGCCGCAGCGAGCGCGTCAAAACGTCGCCCGAGCACTTCGCGCAGGCGCCCGAGATCGCGCAGGCGCTGCGCGGTCCGGGGCACGTTCGCGCGCCATGCTGCCCGCTGGCGGTCAAGCAGAGCGTTAAGGTTGACGTCGGTGGCCACGTCCATGGCGTGCAGTCTAGCGCGCATTTCGGGGCAGACCGGCAGGTCGTTGGTCATGCGCGCAGAGCGCTGCCGGTGGCAGCGCCGGGCCGCGGATCGCAGCGCGCCATCGCGTGCGGGCACTTTGTTCAGGTCCATCGGTGCGATGGCGTGCACTGCCCGCCCGCAAGCTTGCGTGCTAGCCTGTTCGACCGTTTTTTTGCCTCGATTCGCGAATCTGCCCATGAACATCCGTGCCTTCAACGGAGTGAAACCCCTTATTGGCCTCAACGCCTACGTCGATCCGGCCGCCGTCGTGATCGGCGACGTCGAACTGGAAGACGATGCCTCGATCTGGCCCGCCGCGGTCGTGCGCGGCGACGTGCACCGCATCCGCATCGGTGCGCGCACGAACATCCAGGATGGCGCGGTCCTGCACGTCACCCATGACGGCCAGTTCACGCTCGGCGGTTTCCCGCTGCTGATCGGCGCCGACGTGACCGTCGGCCATGGTGCGATCCTGCACGCCTGTACGGTCCAGGAAGCCTGCCTGATCGGCATGAACGCCACGGTCCTGGATGGCGTGCTGGTCAAGAAGAACAGCATGATCGGCGCGGGCGCGCTGGTCGGTCCCGGCAAGGTCGTCGGCGAGCGCGAACTGTGGCTCGGCAACCCTGCCCGCCTCGTGCGCATGCTCAGCGACGAGGAAGTGCAACGCCTTTACTACTCCGCGCAGCACTACATCAAGCTCAAGAACACCTACCTCGCCGGCGGCGTGAGCTGAGTCGCGCGGTTGCGATCGCAGCGCGCGACCAGCGTCGTTCGCCCGCGCGGCATCAGCGCAGCAGGATCCAGATCGCCATCACGACGAACAGGATCGCCGCACCAATGCGCGCCGCACGCAGCGGCAGGCGATCGGCAAAGCGTGCGCCGAGCCAGACCACCGGCACATTGGCGGCGAGCATGCCCAGCGTCGTACCGACGACCACCTGCCATAGCGGGAGGTACTGGGCGGCCAGCACGACGGTCGCGATCTGGGTCTTGTCGCCCATTTCGGCGAGAAAGAACGCGATGAACGTGGCGACGAACACGCCATGGCCGGCGCCGCGCGCGACATCGCCCTCGTCGACCTTGTCGGGAACCAGGGTCCACGCCGCGATCGCGAGGAACGACAGCGCGACGATCCACTTGAGCGCGCCTGGAGACAGCCACGCCGACACGAACGAGCCAAGCGCACCGGCAAGCGCATGATTGGCCAGGGTCGCGACGAGGATGCCGAGACAGATCGGCAGCGGCCGGCGATATTTCGCGGCAAGGATCAGCGACAGCAACTGGGTCTTGTCGCCGATCTCGGCGATCGCGACGGCGGCAGTGGCGATGAACAGGGTTTGCACGTGGACTCCGTGGCAGGCCGCGACCGGCCACTCCCGATGGAGCGCTCTGGAGTCTAGCAGTGCGCCGGAGTCTGCTGCGGGCAAGCGCAGGATGACCCCGGGCGCAGGACCGACTTCATGGGCCGCAGCCCGTGCATCGGCGCATATGGGCAGGACAGCGCCGGCGCCAGGCACAGTCGATGACGTTCCGTGTGCATCGTCCGCCCCCCCTCACGAAGTCACGGGATGCCAAGTGCCGGATCCGGGTGCACCCGGGTGCGGCCGGCCACCGACGCTGTCCCGCCCGGTCTTCAAGGGCGTGAAACGGCGCGCGGATGTCGCATGCCCACGTCGTCCGGCCTGAACCCGACATCCGGCCACTCGACATGACAACAGGCAGTATCAATCCGCGCAGACCGTGCATACGATCGCGCCCGGGGTCCACCATCCCGTCGAGGCGGCACATGATCATGCGCACATCCCGCATTCCGCTGGAGTACTACGGCTGGCTTGTGCTCGCCGTGCCGTTGACGTTTCTCGTGCACGAGTTCGCTCACTGGCTGGCTGGCGAATGGCTCGGTTACACGATGCACATGACGCTGAACGGTGCATCGGCGGCGGGCGGTCAATTCCGCTCGGTTTCCGACGAAGCGCTGGTTTCGGCCGCCGGTCCGCTGATCACGATCGCGCAGGGATTGATCGCATTCTGGCTGGTGCGGTCGCGCGCGTGGATCCAGGCCTACGCATTCCTGTTCGTGGCGTGGTTCATGCGCTTTGCGGCGGCCGTCGTCAGCGTGGTGCACCCCAACGATGAGGCCCGCATCAGCCAGATCCTCGGCGCGGGAACATGGACCGTGCCGGTGATCGTGGTCCTCGCCTTGCTCGCACTCGTATGGTCGGCGAGCCGCCGGATCAAGGTCGGCTGGAAAGCGAATCTCGCCAGTTACCTGATCTGCAGCGTCGCGGTGGCTGTGGTCGTGTTGCTTGATGCGCGATAGAACTGTTGCCGGCTGACGGGCCTTCAGGATTCGTCGGCATGCAACAGGCTGGATAACTCGATGAGGCATCTGGCTTCACTCGGCGGCGGTGCGCACCCGCTCCACGGACCCGGCGCATCGATCGGGCATACGCGCACCACCGAGCGGATCCCGGCGCCGTCGATACGCCACACGTCGCAGCGGCCCTCCACGCTGTGGGCGGTTGTTCCCAGCGCGCTCCGATAGTCCGCAACCACGCGCGTGGATTCCTTCTCGCTGGTGTAAGCCTGCCATGTGATGTGCGCTGCCGGGCCGCCATCGCGGGACGGTGCGCCGGAGACGTGGCCACTGCAAAGCAGCCGTGCGCCGTCCGGTGGACCGAGCGAGGCAGGCGATGCCCGGCCTTCGCCCGTGGCCGTCAAACCCAGCAGTACCCATGCGATCAATGCGGGTTTCATGCAACCCTTCCGCTGACAGCGAGCTGGACCGCCCAAGGGCACGAAGCGCGTTCCACGATCCTGCGCGCGTGCCGATCCGACCGCAACCGGCACCTGGCACCAAGGCGCCCGACTGGGCCATGGCTTGTAAGGAGGGCAATGGCCTGAAGGCATCCCGCCACAGCCACGTCCGGATCCGGCCAGCGCCGCGTCCAGCGAATCGCCATCCTGCACGCATGCGATCGCTCTTGCATGGCCATCGCCCCAGCGCTCGGGCGGTGCCGCCAGGCACGTCGCCCAGCATCGCAACTGACCAGCAGCCAGTCCGGACGGATTGGCAAAGGACGCCCGATGAACCTTCGCTTCCGGCTCGTGAGCCTGCCGTACGACCCCTTCGCCCGGTTGTTCGACGGGTCCGACGAACACCTCGCCACGATCAATGCACGCCGCGTGATCGCCGACTCCGACCGCGGCTTTCCGTGCCGCGTCGGTCTGCGCGATGCCCGGGTGGGTGACGAACTCCTGCTGCTTCCCTGGGTTCATCAGGCCGTCGACTCGCCGTATCACGCCAGTGGTCCGATCTATGTCGCCAGGAATTCTGCGCAGCGCGTGCTCGATGTCGGCGAGGTACCGCCTGCGGTGCTGTCCCGCCTGATTTCGCTGCGCGCCTACGATCGAGGGCACATGATGGTCCACGCCGAGGTCTGCGAAGGCACCGACGTTGCGCGCGCGATCGGCGCTGTCTTCGCCAACGAACATGTGGACTATCTGCATCTGCACCATGCGCGGCAGGGCTGCTATTCCTGTCGCGTGGTGCGCGCATGAGCGCGTCCGGCTTGACATGAGCATGACAGCGGAGTAACCCGTGGCGGCAGGGCCGGCGGGGCCGCCGGTCCACGCCCGCTGCGACCGCGCAAGGCGGTTGCGAGGAGGTGTGCGATGCGCCTGCCTGTCCGTACGTTCTTGCTGCTGGTTGGCCTGATTGCGCTGCTTGCGCCACGCGCGGTCCGCGCGATCGACGAGTACCGGCTCGACGATGGGGTCAAGGAAATCGGCATCGGGGTCCAGAGCACGGGCAGCAATTCCTTCGCCTGGCTCAACCGCTTCGTCGTCCAACCGGGGCTGGAGACGATCAGCGCGGTGCGCGTCGTCTATGGCGGCGGCGCCCTGCAGACCAATATCGGCAATGGCCAGCCGCTCACGCTTTACGTCTGGGCCGACCCTAACCAGGATGGCGACCCGTCGGACGCGTTCGTGCTCGCGTCGGTGCCCGGAACGGTCGACTTCACCGGCACCAACGCGTTCAACACCTACACCTTGCCGGCGCCGTTGACGCTGACTGCCGGACAGATCATTTTCGCTGGCGGGATCGTCAATTATTCAGGACAGGTGCTGGTCGGCAGCCTCGATCGTGACGGCACCGACAGCATCCCGCCCTACCTGCCGAACGACCAGAGCTTCGTCGCCAGCAGTGGCAACGGCGTCCCGGTCAATCCGGGCGCGTTGAACCTGGCCCAGCTTCCGGTGGCCTCGGTCAGGAGCGCGATCTTCGCCGGCAACGACGATGCGACCTGGATGATCCGCCTCAATGCGCTCGTGACCGGTGCAGCCGTGCTTTCGATCACGCCCAATCCGATCGACTTCGGCCTCGTCGATGTCGGCACGATAGCTGGTCCGCGAAGCGCAACACTGACCAGTGGCGGCACCCTGACCTTGAGCGTGTTTTCGATCGGCGCGCCGGGTGCGCCGTTCCAGAACGCGCCTGGCGGAACCTGCCCCGCCACGCCGTTCCTGTTGCCGCCCGGTCTGGATTGCACCGTGGTCTTCGACTTCGCGCCGACCGTACCCGGAGCAGTTGCCCAGACCCTGGCGATCGTCAGCAACGCGGCAACATCACCCGACGACCTCGTGCTGACCGGCACCGGCGGTGGTCCCCTCCCGGTGCTGACGCCGGCCGGCATCGACTTCGGCGCGATCGATATCGGCGCGCTGTCGCCGGTGGAGACCATGCTCGTGCTCAATGCCGGGACCGCGCCGTGGAATGTCACCGGACTGAGTACCCCCGGACCGCCGCCGCCCGCCTATATCGTGCTCATGGGCAGCTGCGGTCCGTTCCCGTTCGTGCTCGCACCTGGCCAGTCCTGCGACTTGCAGTTCGTGTTCGCACCGGTGAGCCACGGCCTGCATGTTCAAAGCTACGAATTGATCGGAAATGCCCCCCCGGGCAGCGCGAGGTTCCAGCTGCGCGGCGTCGGCACCTTGTTCGATGACGGATTCGATTGAGACCCGCAGGTCCCAAGGCCGGCGGGTCACTGCCGGAATCGTGCGCTTCAGCGCAACGCATCGTCGAACAACTCGAGCGCCTGTGGCGAACCGGACTGGCCGAGCCAGAACAGCGCGCGCTGCTTGACCGCGCGCGGATGATCGCCGCGCACGAGTGCGATCAGGGCGGCGTCGCCCTTGCCGTCGCCAAGCTGCGACAGCGCGAACACGGCCTGTTCGCGAACGTGTTCGGAGCGGTCATCGCGCAGCGCATCGAGGATGTCCTGCGCAGCGAGTGCATCGTTCATCTGCGCCATCCAGAACAGCGCCTGACCGCGCACCTGTTCGGCGTCGTCTTCGCGCGCGATCGCGTGGATGCGCGCATAGCCGTCCACTGCGGTGGTTTGCGAGAGGACGAACACCGCGTGCTCGCGCAGCTTGGGATCGGCATCGCCGCGCGCGTGGCGGGTGACGATCTCGGCACCGGCCACGCCGCGGGTCTGGCCGAGCCAGAACAAAGCCTGCTCGCGCGTGGAGCGTTCGCGACCGGGCTCGGCGCGATCGCCCAGTGCGCGCAGCGCCGCATCGTGTGCATGCATCGCGAGCGCGGCGAGCGCGTCGTCGTTGCGCCGATCATCCTGGCGATCGACATGCGCGCCGAGCAGGGCGACGCTGTGCGCGGGGTCGACTGCATCGATCCAGCGGATCGCACTCGCGTTGCGAATCGGACACGTGGCTGCGAACGCGCGAACCTGTTCGATCCTGCCGCTCTTCACGCGCAGATGAACCGCCAGTTCATTGCCCGGCGCCGCTGCCACCTTCGAGTTCATGCCGACACGCCAGTTGCGCTCGTCGAGGTCGCAGCCGCTGCGCTGGTCGCTCGCATCGAGGAAGCAACACGGCTCGCCGATGTCGGCGACGATCGGAACGCGGTAGGCGACCCAGCCGTCGGCCTTGGTGACTTGGGCGGAAAGCGCCGCCTCATTCGCGGAGGCCGGGGTGATCTGCATCGTCAGCGCGAGCAGCGCGGCCCAACAGGAAATCTTCATGGTGAATCTCCGGATCAGGGAAATCGAGGGATGTTCACGGGCGAGGCGGCTTGCGCCGGCGACGCCTGGTGCTGTGCTCTCAGGGCTTGAGTTCGCTCTCGATCGCATCGAGGGCCGCATCGTCATCCATGATCGCGAGCAGGCGCAGCAAGGCCTTCTTCTGCTCGACGTCCGTGGCCTTGCGATACAGCTCGAGCACGGCCTTGCCATCACCGGCGATGAGCAGACCGTGCAGCGCCGCCTCGCGCAGCGCGGGCGTGTCCGCTCTTGCGTAGATCGCGCTCAGCCGCGACGCGTCGCCATTGGCAGCGATGCCGAGCGCATGCATGGCGTCGATCCGGGTGCGCTCGCTCTGGCCCGCGTCGCCGGCGATCGTCGCGAGCATGTCGGCGCTGCCGGCGATACCCAGACCTTGCAGCACCGCCTGGCGTCCCTTGTCATCGCGGGTCGAATCGAGCATCTGCTTCAATTCCGACGTCGCACCGAGACTGCCGAGCATCTGGATCGCATGGATGCGCAGCTCCGGATCGGCCTCGTCGCGCGCCGCGTCGAAGATCAGATCCTTGCGGCTGGCGATCATCCAGGCCTCGATGACGTGGTGCTTTTCGCGCTGATCCGTGCTCTTTGCATAGACTTCGCGCAGGCTCGCGATGCCGCGCGGATCGCCACCGATGCCGAGCATGCGGATCGCCTCGCGACGCAGTTCGCCATCGGCATTGCGCGTGCTTGCGATGAGCACATCGAGCGCTTCGGGATGATCGAGTTGGCCGAGCACAAACAGCGCGCGTTGCTTCGTGCGCGCCGGTCGGTTGCTCTCAAGCACGCGCTTGAGCAGCGGAATCGCGCGCTCGGGCGGTGCGCCGATCAATGCTTCGACCGCGATATCCGCAAGGTCGCCATCGCCGCCTGCGGTCGTCGCGCTGGACGCAGGCGCCAGCAGCGCATCGGCATCGCCACCCCAGCGGCTCGCGGGAAATTCGCGATGCAGGCGCTCGACGACCGTGCGGGCCTCGGCGCCACGGCGTGCCTTCACCAGCGTGTAGGCGCGCCAGTACATCGCCGAATCGGCGCTTGCAGGTTCGCGTTCGCGCAACTGCGCCTCCAGTCGCGTGAAGCGTTCGAGCGCGGTCGTCCAGTCGGCGCCGCGCAAGGCGGACTGAGCCTCCCAGTACAAAGCATTGGCCGCCTTGTCGGCCGGTGCCATGGCATCGTCGCTGGCACGCGCGATGACCTGGCTCGATGTGAAGGCAAGGGCGAGGGCGAACAGGATGGGTGTGGTGCGAATCATCGTCGGTGTCCTGGAGGGAATCAGAGGTGCTGTTCCTGGTTGCGATCAAGGCGTGCCTGGGTCGCGCGCACCTGGAACAGCAGGTCGGTCTCGCGCAGGTAATCGCGCAATCCTTCGTCGGGTTGGAGGGGGGTCGATGGCGAGCGGTTAGCCAGCGAGAGCAGCACCGGTTCGAGTTCGCGCAGGAAGCCGGCCAGGCGCAGGTCGCCGGCATGCTCGGCAGCGCGTGCGTAGAGCCGGTTCGACTCGACCAGCGCGGTCGCCAGCTCGCGGTTGCCGTCGAGCAGTTGCGCGCTGTCGCTGTTGCTCGCGGTGAGCAGCACGCCCTCGGTGGCGCGCAGGTGACCGGCCACGTAGGCATCGAGCACGCGCATCGCCGCTTTGTCGGCGCGCGTCTGTGCGAGCGCGTCGGGCTCCGGTGCGCTGTGGCGACCAGCAAGGAAACCGATGCCGAGGGCGAGCGCGAGCACGGCGGTGGTCGCCCATGCGAGGCGTGGTGCGAATGCAGGCGCCAGCAGGGCGAACCAGCGTTGGCGCCATGCCTTCCGTGGAACCGGAGCACGTGCATGCAACTGCGGTGCGAGACGCTGCCACAGCCGCGCGCCAAGATCGGCATCGGCTTGCGGCACCGGCAACGCGTCGAGCAACGCGAGCGCGTGCTCGATCCGCGCATGGCGTGCACGCAGCTCGGCAGACGTACGCAGGGCGCCCTCGATATGCGCGAGCTGCGCGCTGTTGAGACCATCGCGGTAGTAGTACAGGACCAGATCGTCGTCACTGGGCAGGTTCATGCGGATCATCCTGTGGGTTCGAGTGCCGCGCGCAGCTTGCGCACCGCGCGAAAGACCGCCTGTTTGCAGGCGTTGACGTTGAGCGCGAGCACGCTGGCGATGTGCTCCAGCGACTGCCCTTCGTGATGACGCAACACGAACGCGGTGCGCTCGGTCACGCTCATTCGCCCGAGTACCGATTCGATGCTCCGGCGCAGCTGTTCGCTGGACGCATGCCGGTCCGGTTCCGGCGCGGCGTCGACGCTGGCATCCAGCGCATCGGCATCGTCGTCGGCAGGGCTGGATCGGGAGTCGTGGCGGCCGCGCCGGCGCAACTGCTCGAGCGCCGCGTTGACCGCGATCCGGTGCAGCCAGGTCGCCAGCGCCGCGCGCCCATCGAAGTCCTCGAGGTGGCGCCAGGCATTGAGGAAGGCTTCCTGCAGCGCATCCTCGGCAAGCGCGCGGTCGCCCGTGATCCGCACGCAGACACGGAAGAGCGTGTTCGCATGCGCATCGACGAGCTGCCGGAACGCCTGCGCGTCCATCCCCTGTCCGGCTCGCGTGGGCCGGGCTGCGTGATCGTCTGCCATGTCCCTGGGATGCATCGGGGAAGCGTCCGGTTAGCCGACGCCCGATTCCCGGTGGAAACGGGGGGACGAAATCACGGCCCGCGGCGGAGCAGGCGCACGTAGTCGGGACTGAGGCCGATCGTGTTGTGGCCGGTGGCGGCGATAACCTCGAACGAGGCGACGCCATCGCGAAAATGGCCGAACAATGCCTCGCTGCTCGCGCGTGGGACCACTTCGTCGTGTTCGGCGGCGATGATCAGCGTGGGCACGTCGAGGGTCGCTGCGTGGCGCCAGGACTCGTACTTGTCCTTCAGCAGCCAGTCGATCGGGATCCACGGGAACTGCCGGGCGGCCAGGTCCTGCACGCTGGTGAACGGCGTGACCAGCACGAGGCGTGCGAGCGGACGCGTACTGGCGAGATGGACGGCGACCCCGCTGCCGAGACTGCGGCCCACCGCGATGACTTCGGGTCGCCCGGCATGGACCTGGTCGAACAACGCGACCGCGTCGGCGTACAGCGCCGCCTCCGACGGTGAGCCGGTACTGCCGCCGTAGCCGCGATAGTGCAGCAGGTAGAGCGCATGATCGGGAAACGCGACCGCGAGTTCGGCCAGGGTGCACGACACGTCTTCCGCATTGCCGCCGAAGTAGAGCACCGCCGACGCTCCGTCGCGCGGACGCGAGCTCACCATGAGTTGCGCATCATCGACTCGCAGCACGAAATCAGTGACGCCGTTGCTGCAGGTGCGCGGCTGCGGCAGATAGATCAGCGAACGCTGGAAAACGAACAGCAGCGCGCACACGAGCAGATACGCAGTCATCAAGGTGATCGCGAACTTGAGCAGCCTGCGCATCATCGGTTGCCGTCTGCAGCAGCGGGAATCGCACATTCCCGGTCGCGTACCCGTCGCGTCAAGGCCCAATGCGTTCGGGAGAGGCCCTTCAGCGCCGATGCCCTCCGGCACTCTGAGCAAAGGCATCGGGCCTGAAGGCCCTCCCACAGAAGAACGACGGGCGGCTGTTGTGGGAGGCCTTCAGGGCCGATGCATTCCTGCATTCCCGACCAGAGGCGTCGAGCCTGGAGACCCCTCCCGTAGCAAGCCGCATTCCAGGGGCGCCGCGCTAGGAGCGAGCTTCGATGCCCACCAACGCCGACCAATCTGTTGCAAAGTGATATCACTATGATATCTTTCCCTCCGAGCCGGATCGGTCCGGCTCCCTGCCGCAGCGGCGGGTGTCGATCGGAGACTGGTCATGAACGAACGCAAGGCTTTCTCGCTTCCCGGCATTCCCTCCCTGCTCGCGCTGATCGCCGCGTCGATCGCCGACGTCGCCTGGTTCGTCGACGCGGTGCGCACCGCGGAAGCCCAGTCCGGGCATGCCGGATTCGGCGCCGTCGTGGCACCCGTGCTGGTGTTCGCCGTGCTCGCGTTCCTGTTCAAGGGCCTGTTCGCGGTCCAGCCGAACCTGGCCCGCGTCATGCAGCTGTTCGGCCGCTATGCCGGAACCGTACGCGAGCAGGGTCTGCGCTGGACCAATCCGCTGTACACGCGCCACGCGGTTTCGTTGCGCGTGCGCAATTTCGAATCGGGCAAGCTCAAGGTCAACGACAACGACGGCAACCCGATCGAAATCGGGGCGATCGTGGTCTGGCAGGTCGTGGATACGGCCGAGGCCGTGTTCATGGTCGACGACTACGAGAACTTCGTGCACATCCAGGCCGAAGCGGCCTTGCGCGAGATGGCCACAAGCTACTCCTACGATGCGCACGACGGGACGAGCGTTTCGTTGCGCAGCCACGGCAAGCAGGTCAATGCGCATCTGCGCGACGAGATCCAGGAGCGTCTGGCGCGGGCCGGCGTCGAAGTCGTCGAGGCGCGCATCAGTCATCTCGCCTATGCGCAGGAAATCGCCCAGGCCATGCTCCAGCGCCAGCAGGCCAGTGCGATCGTCGCTGCGCGCACGCGCATCGTCGAAGGCGCGGTCGGCATGGTCGAACTCGCCCTGGAACAGCTCAGCCAGCGCGGGGTCGTGGATCTCGACAACGAGCGCAAGGCGGCGATGGTCAGCAACCTGCTCGTCGTGCTGTGCGGCGATCGCGCGACCCAGCCGGTGATCAACGCCGGTTCGCTGTATTGAGCCGCATTGCAGCGCTCGTGAACGACAAGAAAGGCTATCCGCTGCGGATCAGCGCAGCGGTCCTTGAGGCCATGCAGAAATGGTCCGATGACGAACTGCGCTCGCTCAACGCCCAGATCGAGTACGTGCTGCGCGATGCATTGCGGCGCAGCGGACGCCTCCGCAGCGAGCCGCCGCCGTCATCGCCAGACAACGACGCGTAACCGAGGATTCGCCAATGATCGACACCAAGTGGGACTACAAGACCCTGCGCATCAAGCCGGGTCTGTTCGGCAGCTTCGATTTCGAGGCCGTCGATGACAGCTTGCGGCGCGAGGGCATGCAGGGCTGGGAGCTCGTCAACGCGCTCCCGCTCGGCACGCTGCAACCGATCCTGCTGTTCTTCAAGCGTCCACGTTGAGCGGAGACTGCGGCTCATGAAACGGATTGTTCTCATCGTTCTTGCGATCGTCCTTGCGGTCGCTGCCGGCGGCTGGTTGATCGTGAACATGCTCACGCCGCCGAAGGCGACTGCGGCGGCGCTCGATCCCGCACGGGCGGAACTCGCCGACCGCTATCTTGATCTGCTCGATGCAGGTCGCTGGGACGATGCGCTGGCGATGACCACGCCGCGCATGCGCGAAGGTCTCGGCGACGGCAAGCTTGCTGACACCTGGCTGGCGCTGCCCAGGCAGCTCGGTATGCGCCAGTCGCGAAGTGCGCTGCGCGGCGAAGCGATCGAAGGCCAGCCGATCGTGACCGCGACGCTGGTTTTTCCGATGCTTGCCCTGGATGCACGCGTGGTGTTCGACAGCGACAACCGGATTTCCGGATTCTGGCTGGTTCCCGCGCAGGCTCCCGTCGTGACGCATGTGCCCGAGCGCGGTGAATCCTGGCATGAACTCGAGATGCCGGTCGGTACCGGCGAATCGGTGCTCGGGGCCACGCTGACCCTGCCGCGCGGCGAGGGCCCGCATGCCGCGGTCGTGCTCGTGCATGGGTCGGGTGCGCACGATCGCGACGAAACGATCGGCCCGAACAAGCCGTTCCGCGACCTCGCCCACGGTCTGGCAGCCCAGGGCATTGCGGTACTGCGCTACGAAAAGCGCACCAAGGCCCATCCGCACGAATTCGCGGGAAACGATTTCACCCTCGATGACGAAACGACCCACGACGCGGTCGCCGCGGTCGCGGCCCTGCGCGCGCGCAGCGAAATCGATGCGACCCGGGTGTTCGTCGCCGGCCACAGCCTCGGTGCAATGGCTGCACCGCGCATCGCGCAGCGCGACCCGCGCATCGCCGGCCTGATCCTGCTCGCCGCTCCGTCGCTGCGGCTGGAAGACACGGTCGTGCGTCAGATGCGCCTGATCGCAGGCGGGGAGGGTCGCAGCCAAGCGGCCATCGATGCACAACTCGCGCCGCTCGAACGCCAGCGCGAAGCCGTGCGCACGCTTTCCGCGGACAACCTGCCCGCCGAACCGATGATGCTGGGCCTGCCTGCGCGTTACTGGCTGGATCTGCAGCGCTACGATCCCGTTGCGAGCGCCCGCGAAATCGCCCAGCCCCTGCTGATCCTCCAGGGCGAACGTGACTACCAGGTCACGCTGCACGATGATTTTGTCCGCTGGCAGGACGCGTTCGCGGACGACGCACGGGCCACGCTGATCGCGTATCCGCTGCTCAGCCACCTCTTCATGCCCGCCGGCGATCCGCCGGGACCGAAGGACTATCACGCGGCTGCCCGGGTCGATGCGCAGGTGATCGCCGACATCGCCGCCTGGATCCAGTCGCACTAGCAGGATTCGGCAGGCCGGCGACCCGCCGCGTCCTGCTGCGTTATCGTTCGCACCTGAACCGCGCGGACGAACGCCCTCATGCCCACGAACAAACCCGCTCCCGATCACGCCAGGCTCGACCGCGTCGTTGCAGAGGCGCGCCGCGCCGCCGAACAACGCGGCCACGGTTACCGCGATCGCGCGCTGGCGATGTATCCGTGGATCTGCGGTCGCTGCACGCGTGAATTCACCCGCGCCAACGTCAGCGAGCTGACCGTGCACCACCGCAATCACAATCACGATGACAACCCCGCAGACGGCAGCAACTGGGAGTTGCTGTGCATCTACTGCCACGACAACGAACATTCGCGCTACATCGACCACACCGGCGTCGACGCAGGACGCGCCGAAGATGCCGTGGAGTCGGCGACCACACGCCCGTTCGCGAACCTGAAGGATCTGCTCAAGCGTTGAGCGACGCCCGCAAGGGCATGAATTCCGGGTCCATCAGGTGGTTCAAACCGCATTCGCGCGCCCGAGACCACGAAAGCATCGTACCTGCCACTGCCAGGACCTGCATGGCCTGACGCCTGCCCGCAGCGCTGGATCCGACATCTGTCGTTTTCCGCGCTGGAGTTCGTATGAATCCGCACACGACCCATTCCGGGTCATGGAGGAGTACACGGGCCATGTCGGCTTCCACGTTCGTCACTTTGTTCGCGCGCTGCGCCGCGGCGCTGCTGATCGGTTCCACATGCGCGAGCGCGCATGCCGGCGGCATCCTGAGCATTTTTCGCGTCGGTGCAGGTGCAGGCTGCGATTTTCCGACCCTGCAGGCCGCCATCAACGCCGCTTCCACGCAGGCCGCCGATCTGACCCAGATCCGCCTGACTGCCACGGCGAACAACCAGACACTGACCGTGTTCGACCGCAATGTCACGATCGACGGTCGCTATTCCACATGCGCCAGCAATGTGCCGGACGATTCCACGCGGCAGACCATCGACGGGGCCGGCACCGATTCGGTGCTGAGAATCACCAACAACCTGGCGGGCAGCCGCAGCATCACATTGCGCAACCTGATCGTTCGCGACGGCGGTCCGTTTGGATTGGCCGGTATCGGCGGCGGGCTGTCGATCGGCGGCCCGGTTGCCGTGACCATCCTGAACAGCCGCATCAGCGACAATGAATCCACGCGTGGCGGCGGTATCTACATCAACGGCAGCAGCGCCTCGCTGACGCTGGACGAGAACACGATCGTCGGTGCGGACGGCGCGTTGGGTCTGGTCGGCAACCGCGCGATTGCCGCCGGTGGCCAGATCGGCCGCGGTGGTGGCATCGCGTGCCTGGCTGGCGCCACGATCACGCTCAACGATGCACGGATTCGCGCCAATTCGTCCACCGACGAAGGCGGCGGGATCCACCTCAATGGTTGCGAACTGCGCATCGAACCGCGCCCCGCGTTCACCGGCAACGGCAGCGGCTTCGTCACGCTGTTCCAGAATACCGCCGGTGGCAACGGAGGCGGCCTGTACGCCGAGAACGGATCCAACGTCTTCTGGCGCTCATTGCCGACCGGCTCGTTCGGCGGTCGGGCCACCGACAACCGCGCGGGCAATCGCGGCGGCGCCGTGTTCCTGGCGGGCCTGAGCAACTTCGTCGGCGACTGGCTGCGCATCGAAGACAACCAGGCCGATGGTCGGGGTGGCGGATTCGCGGTCCAGGGCACTTCGAACGTTATCCTGCGCGGGGGTCCAGGTTTCGCGTGCGCCGGTGGCAACTGCCCGGGCATTTTCGGCACGCGCGGCATCACCCAGGGCGAGAGCGCCACCCTGATCGGCGGCGCGCTCTATGCCGACTCCGGAGGCAATGTCGATCTGCGTCAGCAGCAGATCTATGACAACTTCTCCAACAACGGTTCCGCTATCCACCTGAGCGGCAGCGCAACCATCGCCGATCTGCGCAGTGTGCTGATCGCGCGAAACGTGCTGTATGGCGTCGGCAACGGCACCTCGACGATCGAACTCACCTCTTCGGCAAAGATCGAGATGCGCTACGTCACGATGATGGGAAATTTCCGTGCAAGCGACCAGTTTCCGGGGCTGGCGCTGGCGGTGTCGAGCATTCGTGCGAATGGAAACTCGAGCACGGTCGAACTGCGCAACAGCATCGTCTGGAACGATGCCGAGCAGGTGTTTCGCGCGCTGGTTGGTGCGACAGCGACGGGCAGTTGCGTGTTTGCGCACGAGAACGCCTCATTCGGTCCGGCCACGGTCAGCAATCCGTTGTTCGTCGATACGACCGGCAGCAATCCAGACTTCTCGCTCCAGTTCGCGTCGCCGGCGATCGACCGGTGCGCAGCGTCGGGCACCAACGAGGCCGACATCTTCGGACTCGCACGGCCACAGGACATGGCCAGACCCGACGTCCAGGGGCCGTTCGACGCCGGCGCGATCGAGTACCTGTCCGACGACCGGATTTTCGCGGACGGCTTCGATATCACCTTCTGACAGTCGGTCGGGATCTCGGGGTCGGGGCGAAAATTCGTCTGCGCGAGGACCGCTTTTTTCGATTCGAAAGTCAATAGTGGTCTCTCTTGACCAGGAATCAGCAAAAAAAAGCGGACCGCGCAGACGGATTTTCAGTCCGGCCGGCCAAAGTCCCACCGGCTGCCAGGCGCCTGACCCGAACGATTCGCGACAACAGCTCGAGGGCCTGGTTGGACCGCGTTCCTGTGGAAGGCACTTCAAGGCCGATGTTCTTCCGCATTTCCAATTCAAGGCATCGGGCCTGAAGGCCCTCCCACGGGAAAGCGCGGCGGTATCCACCGTCACTGGTGTGCCTGCTGTTGTGGGAGGCCCTTCAGGGCCGATGTTTGCCTGCTCCCGGAGCAAGAAGCGGGCCGGTCGACAATGAGCTAGCAGGGCCGTCAGCGGCTGCCTCGTGCCGCAGCCAGGCGACCACTGCGCCCGTTGCCGCGCGCGGTTTTCCGCGCGACGGCAGGATGAGCCAATAGGCAGCGGCGAGGCTGACGCTCGATGCTCCGGCGAGGCGGATCAGCGCGCCCGAATCGATGTCCTCGCGCACGAGGCGATGGCGGGCAAGGGCGACGCCCTTGCCTTGTGCAGCGGCGCGCAACACGAGATCCGATGAGGTGTAGCGGGGACCGCTGGCGGCATCGAGCGTCGGCGGCCCGAAGGCGCTTCGCCAGCTTTCCCACGCCGCTTCGGGATCACGATCATGCAGCAACGGTGCGCCGAGCAGATCGTGCGGCCGCGCCGGAAAACCGAGCGATGCATGCAAGTCCGGGCTGGCTACCGGATAAAGCGCATCGTCCATCCACGCCTCGCAGCGCACGCCCGGCCACGGCCCGCGGCCCATTCGGATCGCGACATCGACGCCTGCGACCGCCGGGTCCACGATCGCCTGATCGACGACCACGGAAAGTTCCACACCCGGATGCGCCTGGGCGAGCCGGTGCAGGCGTGGCAGCAGCCAACGCACGGCGAACGAGTGCGTGGTCGCGAGGATCACGGTCTGGCTGGAGCGCGATTCGCGAACCGATCCGATCGCGCGCTCGAGCTCCTGCAGCCCGGCGAATGCGGCGCGGCCGAGCGCCTCTCCCTGGGCCGTGAACACGATGCCGCGTTGACCTGCCGAGGCATCGATCAGGCGCACGCCAAGCCAGCGCTCCAGTTCGGCCAGATGACGGCTCACCGACGAATGGGCGACTCCAAGTTCACGCGCGGCCGCACGCACGCCACCGAGGGCGTGGACCATCGCGAAGGCACGCAACGCGTTCAGGGGAAGATCCTGCATGGTCTCGATAATAGACCAGAACCGACGCTCTTCCGACCACCTCGATGAGCCACGATGGTTGGCGCCGAAGCGTGCAACGTGGAGGCAGCCCGTCGTCGCAAGCGAGCCGTTGCAGCTGTCGCTTGCAGCCTGTGATTCCACTCCGGGTCCCTAGGAGCCTGCGCGGCAGAAACGTTCGAGGCGAAACGGATGCCATCGTCATTGAGTGCGTCTATCGGAGAGCGCGCATAGTGGGGCTATGTAAGCTCGACGAAAGGCACACTCGGTGGCGAGGGCGCCGTTGCAGCCCGGACGGCTTCTGCCGCGCAGGCTCCTAGCCCGCAAACCGAGGAACAACCCCGATGGACGCGCTGCTCGCCGTCACCGTGCTGGTCGCCGTCGCCGCGATAACGCCGGGGCCGAACAACTTCATCGTCATGCATACCGCCGCGCATGCCGGAACGCGCGCGACCCTGGCGGTCATCGCCGGAGTGGTCGGCGGTGGTCTCGCGATGCTCGTGCTGGCGATGCTCGGCATCGGTGCGGCTGCAGACGCCGTGCCTGGCCTGCGCAGCGCGATCGCGCTGACCGGTGCGATGTACCTGGCCTGGCTCGGCGGTCGCATCGTCGTGGCCAGCTACCGCCCGGCGAAATCCGGGCGCGCGGACCCGATGGACTCAATGCCCGTCGGGATGCTCGGCTTGTTCGGTTTCCAGTTTCTCAATCCCAAGAGCTGGACGATGGTGCTTGCGGTCGCCGCGAGTGCCGGCGCGGGTGCAACGAACGCGATCGCCTGGGTGTGGCTCGTGCTGGTGTTTCTGATCGTTCCGAGCGCGTGCCTTGCGCTCTGGAGCGGCTTGGGTACCTTGATCGCAACGAGAATCGAGCAACCTTGCCTGCGCGCACGCATCGACCGCACGATGGGCGTGCTGCTCATCCTGTCCGCCCTGCTGCTCGCATCGAGCGGCGTCAACCCGGAACCCGCCCGATGAACACGACGTTGAATCCAGGCGAATCGCCGAATGACCCCCACATCCTCGCGATCGCCGGCAGCCTGCGCCAGGGATCGTGGAACCTGCGTCTGCTCGAAGCGGCCGCGGAATCTGCGCCAGCCGGCATCCAGGTCCGCGTGTACCGCGCGCTCGGCGAGATACCGTTGTTCGACGAGGATGTCGAGGAGCGCACGGCGGGCGGCCCGCCGCCGGTGATCGCATTGCGCGAAGCCGTCGCGCGTGCCACAGGCGTGCTGATCGCGACACCGGAATACAACCAGTCGGTACCGGGTGTGCTGAAGAACGCGATCGACTGGCTTTCGCGCGCGAAACCGGTCGCCGTACTCGCGGGCAAGCCGGTTGCGCTGATCGGTGCAAGCAGCGGGCGCTGGGGTACGCGTCTCGCCCAGGCCGCACTGCGCCAGGTCCTGTGCGCGACCGAGTCCCTCGTCATGCCGACCCCCGCGCTGTATCTGCGCGATGCCGCCCGCGCGTTCGACGCCGATGGACGGCTTGCCGACACCGCTACGCTCAATCAGCTCCGCGCGGTGCTCGACGCGTTCGCGCGTTGGCAGGAAACCGTCTCGCGGCCGGTCGCGTAGCTTCGCCGCGAGCCGGGACGATCAGAAGCGGTAGGCTGCAGCAACGCCGAACGCGAACGGATCGATATTGACGGTACCGACCCGCACGCCGTCGACCTTGACGTCGGTGTCGATGTCCATCCAGCGCGCATCCAGGGTGATTGCCCAGCGCGGGTTGATCGCGATGTCCACGCCCACGCGTGCAGCCAGTCCGAATGAATCGTCGAGCGTGAGGCGCGAGCCTTCGAGCGGTCCGTATTCGTCGATCGAGAAGAAGCGCGTGTAGTTGAGCCCCACGCCAACGAACGGATTGAACTTGCCGTCGGGAATGAAGTGCCAGTTCAGCGACACCGTCGGTGGCAGGTGCTTGACTTCTGCAGCCTTGACTCCGTTGAGCTTTAGTTCGTGCTTGAACGGCAGCGCAGCCAACACGTCGATGCCCAGATGGGGAGTCAGGTAGTACTCGAGCGAAAACGTCGGCTTGAAGTCACCGCCGAGGTCGCTGCTCAGCGCGCCGCCGGCGAGCGTGCCATTGTCGGATGTCGGATTGACCAGATGCGCGCCGATGCGGAACTGCCATCGGTCGGCAGCTTCGGCATGCAAACAGGGTGCGGCCAACAACGCCAGCGCGATTGCGATTGAACGTTTCATCGGAAACTCCGTCGAGGAAGGTGCCGCATTGTCGGAGTTGCCCGACAGTCGCCCTTGATCGGGGTCAACCACGGCAGGGGTGCGACGTGTTGCCGCGCACCGGCGTTCCACGTCGGAATCAGGGCGTGGCGTCGAAACCATCCCTGAATATCGGGACCTCGCCGAACTCCCAGGCTCCGATGTCGATCGCACCCGCGATCGCGCGCGGTGCGGCAGCGGTCGGGTGCACATAGGTCCAGGCCGGCGCCAGCGACACGCCCGCGCCGATGCCGGGGGGCATGCCCGCATCGATGGCCGGTGATCCAGGCAGCAGCCGGTAGTCGTAGCTTGCCGGGGCGACGAACAGCGGATCGGTCGCGACGAGGTTGTTCTCGAGCACGGCGCCGGCCTGGTTGGTCAGCGTGCCGCCGCCATGGAAAATGTTGTTGCGGGCGACGACCGGCGTGTTCGTGCTCGCGGCAATCTGCATGAACGTGCCGCTGCCGCGGTTGTTGACGAACGTGTTGTTGATCACGAACAGGCGCTGGTCCGCATGCGGACTGCCTTCGCTCAGGTAGTCGAGCATCGCGCCGTTCTGCGATGTCGGCGGCTGCTCGATGAAGTTGCCGATCACGAAACTCAACCCGGCGTTGGGCAGGTTGATCTCGTAACTCGCCGTGGTGCCGGCCTCACCGGTCAGGCGGTTGTAGAGGATGTGGTTTTCCGCTGCGCGCGACTTGAGCAGGTGGCCGACACGCGCACCGTGCGACCAGTTGTGGCGGAAGTTCAGGCGATCGACACGGTTGATGTAGAGGTTGTGCGAGAAACCGTCGCCGGCGCCGTTGTCGACGAACTCGCTGTACTCGATCGTGATCGTGCTGCCGGTCACCGAGTTGGCGAGGATGCCATTCTCGTTGTCGCGGAAGATCACGTTGCGGATCGTGAGGTTGCGCCCTTCCTGGCGGATTCCGGCGCCATTGGCATCGGGTACGCGCGCGCCGCTGAGCTCGATGTTCTCGATCACGGTGTCGTGGCCCGCGATCACCCAGATCGCCTTGCCCTGGGCGCTCTGTCCGGCGGCGTCGATTCGCGCGCGGCCGTTGACGCCGATCAGGGTCAGGCCGTTCTTCGTCCACGCACAGACATTGCCATTGTAGTTGCCGCCGGCGTCGATCCGGATCGTGTCGCCGTTGGCGGCCGCGGCGATCGCCGCGCACGGTGTTGCATACGGATGCCCCGGGCCGACGTCGAGGGTGGCGGCGCTGGAGGATGCCGCGGCGAGTGCGAGGACCCAGAGCGGGATCGTTCGGTGCATCGCCAACTCCCGGCGGCCAAGGAATGCAGTCTGATCCGCATGCGTGCGCGTTTCGCCGCCACGGGTCACAGCTTCAAGACGCAGCCGGTGCACGATTGCTCTCGATTCGAGCGCACGACACTGCGCCGATCATGGCTGCGCGCGAGGCGGGTCTTTCTTCAGGTAGGTGATAAGGATCACGAGATCCTCCTCGCCGACCTGCTGGAGCGCATGCGTGCTGCCGCTGCGGGTAAGCATGACGTCGCCGCCAGCGACATCGTGGACGCTGCCGTCGAGCACGTAGATCCCGCGACCGCTGAGCACGTAATAGATCTCGTCGTGGGTGTGCTGGTGCAGGCCGATGCCGGCGCCACGCCCCAGCGCGCGCTTGCGGAAATGGAATGGCAGATCCACGGCATCGGCGAAATACGGATACGCGGTGGTCTGGCCGGCACCGCCGTGTGGGCCCGGTTGCGCGCGGGCGAGGCTGTCGCCGTGGATCACGGCCGATGGCTGCGCCTGCGCGGCGAGGTCGGCGCGCGCGCTGGGCAACGCGCCGCAGGCCGTGTCGCGCACGATCTCGGTGGCCAGGTCCGGGTCGAGCCGCTTCCAGCCATCGACGACGAGACAGGCCACCGCCGTTGCACCATGCCATTGCAGGTGGGTGTCATCGTGTTGCTGCTGCTCGGGCACGTGCATGTAGTAGTGCCGGGACGCCTCGTCGCCGAGCGCGCGCAGCCAGTCCATGCTCGTTGCGGTGAGATCGATCAGGCCGATCCGCTCGCGCTGCGCAAGTTCGCGTACGGCGATCGCGTAGGCGCCGTGGGTGTCGAGCAGTTGGCCATGATCGAATACTCGGCGGGCCAATGGGGTGATCAGGATCGGGGTCGCGCCACGTTCGCGCGCGGTAGTGACGTAGCGCATGAGCCATTGCGGAAACGCGTTGAGCGGTTCGGTATAGCGGGCCGGATCCTCGACGCGGGCGTCGTTGTGGCCGAACTGGATCAGCAACACGTCGCCACGGCGCAGCTCCCTGGCGATCGCATCAAGCGCACCCTGCTCGATGAAACTGCGCGAACTGCGCCCGCTCAGCGCATGGTTGCGCACTTCGCGGTTGGCGCCGAAGAAACCCGGCAAGGCCATGCCCCAGCCCGCGCGCGGGGCACGCTCGATCCCGTATTCGCTGGCGGTGGAATCCCCGGCAATGAAGATGCGCCCGGCGGCGCCCGCGCTGGGCGCCATGACCGGGGTGGTGAACACCAGGGACAGCAGCAGGGTCCGGACAAGTCGCATGGCGCACCGTGGCGTATAGGGTCAATCGGCAGTGTAGTGAATCACTGTCCACCTGCGTCTGGGGGATCGGGGCAGATGGCGTTTTCGGCCCGTTCCTGCGTATCCCGGCACAGGGCCGCCAGCGGGCATGGATGTTGGCGGGTGTTGACTGTTGCTCAGAACACGGTCGCGAAGCCGCGTACATTCCGGCGGTCAGGGGATCGGGAGAAGTCATGAAGCGCTGTTTATTGTTGTTCCTCTTGACCTGGGGCGCGTGCGCCACCGCGCAAGCCATGACCGTGATCGGCACCGGCGAAGCGACCCGCACCGCGGTGGCCAATGGTGACTGGTTCGCTGCCGCGACCTGGGATGCCGGAGTTCCGGGCGCCGGCGACACCGTGCTGATCCCGGCCGGACTGACCGTGACCTATGCCGGAATCTCCGCCTCGCCGATCCGCGCCGTGCGCGTGGATGGCACGCTGCGATTTTCCCCGCAGCATTCCAGCGAGCTCGTCGTCGACACGCTCGAAGTGGGGATGCCGGGCCGGCTGACGATCGGAACCGTCGCCGAGCCGGTGCAGGCGCAGGCCGACATCCGGATCCGTTTCAGTTCGGCCACCAACATCGACGTGAACTGGGATCCGACCCTGATCAGTCGCGGACTGATCGCACACGGGCAGGTGCAGATCCACGGCCAGCGCAAGACCGTGCACACCAAGGTCGCCAGCGATCCGCTCGCCGGTCATACCACGCTGCAGTTGTCCGCCGCTCCCGAAGGCTGGCGGGTCGGCGATACGCTGGTGCTGACCGGTACGCGCTACTCGGGCTGGAAATGGGACAACAGCATCCTGGCCGTGCGCTACCACGAAACCCAGGACGAGGTCGTCACGATCGCGGCGATCAATGGCGCCAGCGTGACCCTGAACCAGGCGCTGCAGTACAACCACACGACCCCGCGTGCCGACTTCAAGGCCTCGGTGGCCAATTTCAGCCGCAACATCACGTTCTCCACGGTCAATGGCGCCGGCGCGCCGCTGCATCGGCGCGGCCATGTGATGCTCATGCACCACACGGATTTCGACGTGCGTTACGCCGCGTTCGAGCGGCTCGGGCGCACGAACAAGGAAGTCGCGAGCTTCGACCTCGACCAGCTCGCCCAGATCACGGCCACGAGCAATGTGCGCGGCCGCTATCCGCTGCATTTCCACATCACCGGCATCGAGGAGCCGGACAGTCCGGCCATTGCGATCGGCAATGCGGTCATGCACAGCCCGGGCTGGGGCTATGTCCATCACGGCAGCAACGCGGTATTCCACAACAACGCGAGTTTCGACACCCACGGCGCCGGCTTCGTCGCCGAGACCGGCGACGAGATCGGCGCGTGGACCGACAACATCGCGATCAAGGCCAAGGGCAACGACGCATTCAATCCCAAGAACGGCAACGATGTCGCGAACTTCGACATGGCCCGCACCGGCGACGGGTTCTGGTTCCAGGGGCGCATGGTGCGCAGCGTCGGCAACATCGCCGCCAGCGTGAACCACGGCTTCGTCTACCTGCATCGCGGCACCCGCATGCGCAGCTTTTCGAATTCCGCGTTCCCGATGCGCGAAGCGCTGCGCCGCAGCGGACCGGTCTGGCCCGACCATCCGCCGATCCTCAACTTCCACGACAACGAAAGCTTTGCGAGCACGGTCGGCCTCTACGTTGTCAAGGCCAATCCGAACCAGGAACACGACATCCACACCCACCTGTCGCGATTCCGCGCCTGGGAAGTGCAGGCCGGTGCCGCGATGGAATACACCTCGCACTATCTGCTCGAGGATTTCGACATCGTCGGCAAGACGCCGGAAGCCTTCAGCTCGGCGATGTTCGGCATCGAGTTCGGCACCAACACGAGCGACATGGTGATCAACCGCGCGCACATCGCACGGATGGCGACCGGCGTGCGCCTGGGCAAGGATTTCACCGATCCGCATCCGCCCGAGGTCAACCAGTACGCGGTCATCGACGCGACCTTCGCCAATGTCACCAATCACTACCAGTATCTGGACCTGAACTACGATCGCATTCTCACGGCTGCCGATCTCGTGCCCGGCCAGTTCGGGATCGTGGTCAACGGGGGCCAGCCCCTGGCCTATCTCGATCCGGCGACGACCTGGGGCACCGGTCTGGACTTCGTCGGCGTCAAGACCGACAGCATCGGCGCGAGTCCGATCCCGGCCGGTACCGACAGCATCCGCATCGACAGCCAGGAGATGATCGCCACGGTCTCCCAGGATGGTTATTACCGGACCGCCCAAGGGGTCCCCTACGCGATCGTGGCCCAGTACTACACCGAACGCGCAAGCGGGCGCATCCACAAGCGCGGCCAGGTCATCCGTCTCGGGCCGGCGGTGGAGGCGCTGCTCGGCAATCAGTTCCACGCATGGAGAGACGCGTTCCAGCGCGGCCTGATCAACCTGCAGAGCGCGCCGCCCGTCGCCGGCGACGATTCCGCAGTCACCTCGCGCGAGACCGACGTCGTGATCAACGTGTTGGCCAATGACAGCGATCCCGACGGCGATCCCCTTGTCGTCGATGGCATCGACGAGCCCCGGCATGGACTCGTGTTTGCCAATGCGAACGGCAGCCTGACCTATCGCCCCGATTTCGACTTCACCGGTACCGACCGTTTCCGCTACTGGGCCAGCGACGGTCAGGGCAACTACGTGCCGGCTACGGTCACGGTCACGGTGTCGGCCGACCTGATCTTCCGCCACGGCTTCGAGTGATGACGGCAACACGGGAGTGCCGGCGCACCTGCGCCGGTGCCCTCGCGGCAGGGTAGAATCGCGCCGCTCGCAGGGAGCCTGCGCGGCAGAAACGTTCGAGGCGAGAAGTCCGCTGAGCGAGGACAGTTTTTTGACGATTCGCCGGCCCGTAGTGGTTCTACGGGCCAAGAAGCGGCGGAAAAATGGACCGCGCAGCGAACTTCGCAGCCCGGACGGCTTCTGCCGCGCAGGCTCCTAGCCCGGGCCAATCACTACTGCCGCGCAGAACAGGGGAAAAATGGAACTGACCAATCTGGAAACCATGCCGGGTCGGCGCATCACGCGCCATCTCGGACTCGTGCAGGGTTCGACCGTACGCGCCAAGCATGCCGGGCGCGACTTCCTTGCCGGACTCAAGAACATTGTCGGTGGCGAACTCAAGGCCTATACCGAGCTGCTCAACGAGTCGCGCCAGGAAGCTGTCGATCGCATGGTCGCCCAGGCGAAGGCCGCAGGCGCCAATGCAGTCGTGAACATACGCTTCTCGACTGCCAATATCGCGGCCGGAGCCGCGGAAGTGATGGCCTACGGTACCGCGGTGGTCGTGGAGTAGCGCATGGACCTGATCATCGGTTTTGGCCTGTTCGCGATCCTGCTCGTGATCGGCGGCGTATTCGGCCGCCTCGCCGAAAAGCGTCACTACACGAGCATCATCGCGCGCGAAGGGCAGTTGCGCGGCGTACTCGTGTTCAACGAGAGCCGACCGTCGGCGGACCTGGAACAGCGTGGGGGTCAGCTCGTGGTCGGCTCGGTGGTCCTGGCCGAGGACTATTTCAAGCGGCTTGCCGCCGGATTGAAGAGTCTGTTCGGCGGTCGCCTGACCGCGTATGAGTCGCTCGTGGATCGCGGCCGGCGCGAGGCGATCCTGCGCATGAAGCACGAAGCCGAACGGCTCGGCGCCAGGATGGTGTTCAACGTGCGCCTGCAGACTTCGACGCTGACCGATCCGGCGACCAATCCGAAAGCGCTGTTCTCGGCGGAATTCATTGCCTACGGGACCGCGTTGCTGCCGCAGCCCCGGCGGTGAGCTACGAGAATCCGCCGCTGCCGGAAGGCATCAACGTCTCGCCGCGGAGCGTGCTGGCGGAAACCCTGTGGCTCGGCGCGGCGACGATCCTCATCGTCGCCACAGTCGCCGCTGTCGTGCATTTCGGCTTCAGCCGACTTGCGCGCTGGGTGCCCTTCGCGACCGAGCATGCGTGGGTGGGCGAGGAACGCGTGGTCGGGGTCGAAGTGACCGAGCTGCACGATGCCGATGCGCTGCGCATTCGCGACTACCTGCGCGAACTCGGTGGCGCGCTCGCCGCGCACATGGATCTGCCCGAGGGTATGCAGTTGCACGTGCACTACACCGACAGCGCGGTGCCGAACGCGTTCGCCACGCTCGGCGGCCACATCGTCGTGACCAGTGCGCTGTACCGGATCATGCCGAGCGAGAACGCGCTGGCCACCGTGCTCGCGCACGAGATCGCGCACATCCGCGCGCGCGATCCGATCGCGGCACTCGGCGGCGGCGCATCGCTGGCCCTGCTCATCGCTCTCGTGGGCGGCGATGCGGGTGCGCTCGCGCCGCATGTCGCGAGCATCATCCAGCGCGGTTATTCGCGCGATGCCGAATCGCTGGCCGACGCCGCGGCGCTCGCGGCGATCATCGCGCACTACGGACATGCCGGCGGCGCCGATGCGATGTTCGAGGCCCTTGCCGCGCATCGCGATCTTGCCGACGTCGCGATTCCCACGCTGCTGTCGACCCATCCGGTCGATCGCGAGCGCATCGCGCGCATGCATGCCGCGGCAGTGGCGTGGGATCCGGCCGCACAGCCGCTGGTCGCATTGCGCGTCGCCGCCGCACCTTGATGACTTCGGCGCATGCCCGGATCGGGTTGCCTGCCCGGGTTGGCGCGACATGCGCGGTCGCCCGCGCTACCCTTCCGTTTCGGATCCCTTCCTCGACCGCGATTCAATCATGACCGACACATTGCCCGACCGCCTGAGCGTCGACCCGACCAGCCCGTTCCATGACGCCGGCCTGCTCGAACGTCCCATAGGCATCCGCTTCAACGGCACGGTGCGCAACGACGTCGAGGAATACTGCGTCAGCGAAGGCTGGATCCGCGTCCCCGCCGGCCGCTCGCTCGATCGACGCGGCCGACCGATGACCCTGAAGATCAAGGGCGAGGTCGTGCCGTTCTTCCACGACACGCCGGCCGACGAAGTCAGGCCGGAACCACAGCCCCAGTAGAGCCGAGCTTGCTCGGCTGCGTCATCGTTCCACACCACGTGAGCTCCGGAGCGCAGCGGAGCAAGCTCTACGGGGCGTTCATGCGTTGCGTTGTTGCGCTCTTGTCGTCGCAGAGCCGAGCTTGCCCGACTGCTCTATCGATCCGCACCACAGGCGGCAGAGCATGGAGAAGCAGCGGAGCAAGCTCTACGGGGCGCGTTCATGCATTGCGGCGTTGCGCTCTCGCGTCGCAGAGCCGAGCTTGCTCGGCTGCTCTATCGATCCGCACCACAGGCGGCAGAGCATGGAGAAGCAGCGGAGCAAGCTCCGCTCTACGGGGCGCGTTCATGTATTGCGGCGTTGCGCTCTTGCCGTCGTAGAGCCGAGCTTGCTCGGCTGCTTCCGGCCTATGAGCGCAGCCCGATCCCGCGCTTGAGCAGCCACAGGCCGAGCGCGCCGAGCGCGACGACCAGGCTGAGCATGATCGCGTAGGCGATGCCGAGTGGCACGTCGCTGCTGCCGAGCAGGCCATAGCGGAACGCGTTGACCATGTAGAAGATCGGGTTGGCGTAGGTCGCGGTCTGGGCCCAGTCGGGAAGCAGCGTGACCGAGTAGAACACGCCGCCGAGGTAGGTCAACGGGGTGAGGACGAAGGTCGGCACGATCGAGATGTCGTCGAACTTCTTCGCATAGACCGCGTTGACGAACCCGGCCAGCGAGAAGATCGTCGCGCCGAGCACGACGGTGGACAGGGTCACCAGCGGATGCGGGATGCGCACGCGCGTGAACAGCATCGCGATGCCGAGCACGATGACGCCGACGAGCAAGCCGCGCAGCACGGCGCCGGCCACGTAGCCGCCGAGAATGACGTAGTTCGGCATCGGGCTGACGAGCAGTTCCTCGACATGGCGGCCGAACTTGGCGCCGAAGAAGCTCGAGGAAATATTGCCGTAGCTGTTCTGGATGATCGCCATCATGACCAGGCCGGGAACGATGAAATCCATGTAGGGGATGCCGCCCATGTCGCCGACGCGGCGGCCGATCAGGCTGCCGAAAATGAGGAAGTACAGCGTGATCGTGATCGCCGACGGCACCAGGGTCTGGCCCCAGATGCGCAGGATGCGCATGATTTCACGGCGCACGATCGTGGCGAATGCGACGAGGTTCGGATGAGCGGACACCGCGCTCATGCGGCGGCCTCCTTGTTGCCGGTCAGACGCACGAACAGTTCCTCCAGGCGGTTGGACTTCGTGCGCATCGAGCGCACGCGGATGCCGGACTCGCCGAGCAGGGCGAACACGCGGTTGAGATCCATCGAACGCGGCTTGTCCACATCCAGGGTGTGCGCGTCGGTCGCGATCAGGCTCACGCCCTCGATCTGCGGCAGACCTGGCGGCAGTTCGCCGTCGATGTCGAGCACGAAGCCTTCGACATCCAGTCGCGACAACAGCAGTTTCATCGGGCCCTGCTCGATGATGCGGCCGCCGTCGATGATCGCGAGATTGCGGCAGAGATTTTCCGCCTCCTCGAGGTAGTGGGTGGTCAGGATCACCGTGGTTCCGGCGGCATTGACCTCGCGCAGCGTGCGCCACATGCCGCGACGGATCTCGATGTCGACGCCAGCGGTCGGTTCGTCGAGGATCAGCAGGCGTGGCGCGATCATCATTGCGCGCGCGATCATGAGCCGCCGCTTCATGCCGCCGGACAGGTTGCGCGACATCGTCTGCGCCTTGTCCCAGAGCTGCGCGCGCTTGAGTTCGCGTTCCGCCGCGTGCGCCGCCTCGGCGCGTGGAATGCCGTAGAACCCCGCGTAGTTGACGAGGATGTCGAACGGCTTCTCGAACATGTTGAAGTTCAGTTCCTGCGGAACCAGTCCGATCATGCGCATCGCTTCGCTGCGGTGCGCATGAAGATCGATGCCGAACACGCTCACCGCGCCGCTGCTGGCATTGACCAGCGAGCTGACGACGCCGATGAGGGTGGACTTGCCGGCCCCGTTGGGTCCGAGCAGGGCAAAGAAGTCGCCGGGTTGCACGCTCAGGGAAATGCCCTTGAGTGCCTCCACGCCGGTGGCGTAGGTCTTGCGCAGCTCGCGGATGTCGAGCGCGGGAGTGATGCTCATCGTGGGGAAATGGCCGTAAACGAAGGTGCCGGCATGGCCCTGCTAGTATAGCGGGCTGTCCAGCAGCCGATTCCGCTCCCGTGATCCGACAGTATCCCCTTCGGCTCGCCGCCAGCCGCATGCTCGCACCCAGCGTGCGCCACATGGAATTCGAGCGCGCCGATGGCGAACCGTTCGCGTTCATCCCCGGCCAGTTCATCCAGATCCATTTCGCCTACGAAGACGGCAAGCCGACCAAGCGCAGCTATTCCGTCGGCACCGTGGCCGGCGACGACGCGTTGCCGATCCGGCGCATCGAAATCGCGGTGTCCTACGTCGACGGTGGCGCGGCAACGAAACTTCTCGGCGGGCTTGCCGAAGGCGGGATCGTCGATGCCAGCGGTCCCTACGGCCGCTTCTGCCTCATGGACGCCGACACCAACCGTCGCTACCTGCTGGTCGCCACCGGTACCGGGGTAACCCCGTACCGTTCGATGCTGCCGCAGATCGCCCGGCTCGTGCGCGAGCGCGGTTGCACGTTTGCCCTCGTCTACGGCGCGCGCAACGAGGCCGATCTGCTTTATGGCGAGGAATTCGAGGCGTTCGCCGCAGCGACACCGGGCTTCACGTTCCATCCCTGCTTCAGCCGCGCGCCGCGCGCAATACCCCGCGCGAACGACCGCAATGGTCGCGTCCAGGTCGCGATCGAGGCGCTCGCGCCCGACGCCGAAGGCGACATCGCCTACCTGTGCGGCAACCCGGACATGGTCGACGAGGCGTTCGCGCTGCTGCAGGCCGCCGGCCTGCCGGTCAAGCACATCCGCCGCGAGAAATACATCTCCTCGCGTTGAGCATTTGCTCCCCCTGCCGCGGCTCTTGGCGGTTGATTCAAGCGACGCAGCCGCGGAACCGACAGCGGCATGGCGTAGCGTCGGCATCTGCCGCGAACACCACACGTCGTCGGCTCCGGCCCTGCGGGCCTCGAGCCGACCTACGTCACGCGCCGTCATGCCGGTGCGCGCATTCGCCCATGTAGGTCGGTTCAAGCGGCGCAGCCGCGGACCCGACAGCGGCGTAGCGTGGCGTCGGCGTCTGCCGCGAATACCTCACATCGTCGGCTCCGGCCCTGCGTGCCTTGAGCCGACCTACGTCACGCGCCGACATGCCGGTGCACGCATTTGCCCACGTAGGTCGGTTCAAGCGGCGCAGCCGCGGAACCGACAATCTTCTACTCACCGCGAACCACCAGATCGTCCACGATCCCCCAGTCCTTCGCGTACGCGCCTCGCTCGACGAAGTGCTGAAACGAACTGTCCGCCCATTCGCGTGCCATGCGCACATGGCCGTGCTTCACTGGGTTGTAGTGGATGTAGTCCAAGTGCCGCCGCAAGTCATCCTCGTCGCGGATCAGATGTTCCCAGAATCGCTTCTGCCATATCGGCGAGGACAGTTCCTTCCGTCGCGACATGTGATGTTTGAGCAAACGCACGCGCAGCGAAAAATCCCCATCATGCTCGGGAAGTTGCCACAGCAGGTGACAGTGATCGGGCAGGACGACGAACGCCAGCGTCCTGAACGGATGCCGCGCCGCGACATGCGCCACCGCCGAGCGCAGAGCAGAACGCACGTTTGCATCCTGCAGCAGCGGCGCGCGCCGTAGGGTAACCAGGGTCAGAAACACGGTGGCGCCCGGGATATGGCTGCGTCGGTAGCGCATGCGGGTCAGTCTAGCGCGGCAACTCCACACATCGTCGACACTGGGCCTGTGGGCCTCGAGCGACCTACGGTCTCGCGCCGACATGCCGGTGTGCGCGTGGCCTACGTAGGTCGGTTCAAGCGGCGCAGCCGCGGAACCGACAGCGGCGTGGCGTGTAGTCAGCATTTGCCGCGAACACTGCACATCGTCGGCTCCGGCCCTTGGGGGCCTTGAGCCGACCAACGGTCTCTGCTGCAACCGGTCAAGCACATCCGCCGCGAGAAATACATCTCCTCGCGTTGAGCCGGAGGCGCCGCAGAACGGTCGTGCTACCTGGAGGTGTCAAGCGAGCTTGACATCGCGTCCGTTCGCCTCTAGCCTTATGTCAAGTTCGCTTGACAGGTCGTCCCACCATGGTTGTGATCGAAAAGCGCTATCGACGCGAACTGCTCGGAGCATCGTTCGCCTATGCGGTGGTCCTCGTGATCGTGTTGCCGCTCGCGCGCCGCGCGGAGGTCCTTGGCTGGCAGTTCGTCCTCGCGCTCGTTCCGCTGCTGCCGCTTGCCTGGATGCTGCGCGCCACCGTGCGCTACATCCGCGACAGTGATGAGTTCCAGCGGCGCCTGCATCTGGAGGCGCTGGCCGTTTCGGCGGCGGTGGTGTGCTTCGTCAGCATGGCCGGCGGCATTCTCGCGGCTGCGAACGTGATCGCGCTCGATGGATCGGTGCTGCTCTGGGTGTTTCCTGCATTGTGCTTCCTGTTCGGTGTCCTGCGTTGCCAGATCGCGCGGCGCTACACGCGCGAATGAACAACCGCGTCCGCGAACTGCGCAGTGCGAACGGCTGGTCGCAGGCCGAACTGGCCGAGCGGCTTGCGGTGTCGCGGCAGACCGTCAATGCGATCGAGACCGGCAAGTACGATCCGAGCCTGCCGCTGGCGTTCACGATCGCACGCCTGTTCGGCTTGCCGATCGAGACGATCTTCGATCCGGATGCATGAGGGAGACAAGGCATGGGCTCGCTGAAATGCTACTTGCGTGATGTCGGTCCCGCGTCACTCACCTATTTTGCAAGCGTCGGCGCGGCGGCGCTGCTCTCGCGCGACCTGGAGCCTGGCTTGCTGCGCCTGGCGGTCGCCGCGCTGCCGTTGCCGGCGATCGTGTGGATGGCGATTGCCGAGATCCGGCGCCTGCGCCGGCGCGACGAACTGCGCCAGCGCATCGAGCTGGAGACGATGACGATCGCGTTCGCGGTGTCGTTCGGCGTGATCACCGCGCTGACCTTCATCGGTTTCTACGGTGCGATCGAGATACCGTTCGCGATCGCCGTGGTGATCATGGCGGCGAGCTGGACCGGCGCGCAGATCTGGGTACGCACGCGCTACCGCTACTGGTGGTTTCAATCCAACGAGGATGGACGATGAACGACATGAACAGCACGAGAGCAACCGGGATCACGAGTCTCGTCGTGGCTGCCGCGATCCTCGTCTCGACCTGGCTCGCCGTACAGGCGGCCGGGTCCGGATGGCTGGTGCTGGCCGGGCCGCTGTTGCTCGCGATCGCGATCGTCTCTGCCGACACGCTCAAGCGCAGGCTCGATCCTGCGGCCGCACACCCGGCACTTGTGGCGTTCGTGCTCGCGATTGCCGTCCTGTGCTCGGCAACCATCGTTGCGTTGAGCGACCCGACGCGGGTCGCCGTGCTGCTTCCAGTTCTCGGCGCAGGGGGTTGGCTGCCGCTGCTCGCGCGAACACGCGCGCGCTGCGCGACCGGTGCGCGACATGCGGACACTCCGCGAAACGGGAGCACCGCATGATCGCGCTGCTCATGGGCCTCAAGACCATCTCGCCACGCGAACTGCATCGCGTGATGCAGGAACTGTCCGTGACCGTCATCGACGTCAATTCGACCCAGAGCTGGAACAAGGCCAGGGTTCCGGGCGCGCTGAATCTGGATCCGGTTGCCTGGAACGAGGACGACCTGCCCGCGGACAAGGACTCCCGCCTCGTCTTCTATTGTTCCAATCCGATGTGCAGGAAGGCACCGGTCGCGGCACGCCGCGCCACCCGGCTCGGCTACCGCGATGTGAAGGTGCTCTCCGCCGGCATCAGCGGCTGGCTTGGTGCAGGATTGCCTACCGAGGGCGGCGCATGAACGTCGACTGCACCAGGCCACCGGCCAGGATTCGGCACGATGGTACGGCAGCGCGACCCGCGAGCCCGCTCAACGCGCCGCCGACAGCGCAATCCATTCGTCCGGACATGAATCCCAACGGAAACACCCGATCATGAAAAAACCCCTGCGCATCGCCATCGTCGTGGCGATCATCATTGGCCTGATTGCATTCCGGCAGCTGCGCGACACGCCCGACGCGGCCCGGGCCGAGGCATCCTCGGCACGCTATGTCGTGCCGGCTGGCGCCACCGCGTTTCGATTCGGCTCGCTCGATTTCACGCGCTGTGAGTTGAGCCGCAAGCGTTCGGCGGCGACCACCGAAGCCTACTGCGCGCCGTTCGAGGTGGCCGAGGATCCGCAGCAACCGCAGGGTCGGCGCATCGCGCTCAATCTCGCCATGATCAAGAGCGCGGAAGCGCCCGATGATGACTTCATCGTCTTTCTCGCCGGCGGTCCGGGCCAGGCCGCGATCGAGGCCTGGCCGCAGGTCGCCAGTGCGTTCGCTCCAGCGTCTCGCCGCCGGCACGTGCTGCTGCTCGACCAGCGCGGTACCGGCGGATCGAATGCGCTCGATTGCGATCTGGACGAGAGCGCCGATGCGCTGGTCGAGTTCGACATGGGCACCATCATCGAGCACACGCGTCGCTGCCGGGACAAGGTGAGCGCATACGCCGATCCCGCGCACTACACGACGAGCGTGGCCGTGGAGGACCTGGAGACACTGCGCCAGGCACTCGGCGCACCGCGATTCAACCTCGTCGGCATCTCCTACGGCACGCGCGTTGCCCAGCAGTATCTGAAGCGTCATCCGCAAGGCGTGCGCAGCATCGTGCTCGACAGCCCGGTGCCGAACGAGCTCGTACTCGGCGGCGAATTCGCGCGCAATCTCGATGATGCCCTCAAGGCGCAGTTCGCGCTGTGCACGGCCGACGCCGACTGCGCGCAGGCGTTCGGCGATCCGTACGCGAAGCTCATGCGCCTGCGCGACAGCCTGCGCGCGACGCCACGCGAGGTGAGCTTTTCCGATCCGGTGACGTTCACCCCGACCACCCGGCGCCTCGATGAATATGGACTCGCCGGGCTCGTGCGCCTGTTCGCCTATTCGCCGGAGTCCGCCGCGCTGATCCCGCTGTCGATCGATCAGGCACTGGCCGGCAACCACGCTCCGCTCATGGGTCAGCTCAAGATGTTGCAGGACGGCATGGCGGAACTTGCCGGCAGCGGCATGCAGCTCTCGGTCGCGTGTGCGGAAGATGCGGATCAGGCACAGCCGGACCCGAACGCTGCGGACCTGCTGCTCGGCAACCTGCTGGTCGATGTGATCAAGGCGCAGTGCACGATCTGGCCGCGCGGCGTGCGCCCTGCCGACTTCAACGAACCTGCCACGGGCGACACCCCGGTGCTCGTGCTCGCCGGCGAGTTCGACCCGGTCACGCCGCCACGCTACGGCGAGGACATCCTGCGTCACCTGACCCGGGCCCGGCTGCTCGTAGTGAAGGGCCAGGGCCATGCCGTCATCGGCCGCGGCTGCCTCCCGAGTCTGGTCAGCCGGTTCATGGACGATCCGGATCCGCACAAGCTCGACATATCCTGTGCCGACGTACTCGGCCCGGTCCCCCATCTGATCAACTTCAACGGAGCCGCGCCATGATCGAACTGCGCGATCTGCACAAGTCCTTCGGCGCGGTGAAAGCCGTCGACGGCGTGTCATTCACCGCGCGCGATGGCGAAATCACCGGCCTGCTCGGTCCCAACGGCGCCGGCAAGACGACCACGCTGCGCATGCTCTACACGCTCATGAAGCCCGATCGCGGCCAGGTGCTCGTCGACGGCATCGACGCCGCGGTCGACCCGCTTGCCGTGCGCCGCCAGCTCGGCGTGCTGCCCGATTCGCGCGGCCTGTACAAGCGCCTGACCTCGCGCGAGAACATCGATTATTTCGGTCGCCTGCACGGCATGGATGAGGCCACCCTCACGCGCCGTCGCGAAGCCCTGATTTCGGCGCTGGACATGAGCGACATCGGCGACCGCCGGACCGAGGGTTTCTCCCAGGGCCAGCGCGTGAAGACCGCGATCGCGCGCGCGCTGATCCACGACCCGCGCAACTGCATCCTCGACGAGCCGACCAACGGCCTCGATGTGATGGCGACGCGCGCGATGCGCGATTTCCTGCGCCGGCTGCGCGAGGAAGGCCGCTGCGTGCTGTTCTCCAGCCACATCATGCAGGAGGTCGCCGCGCTGTGCGACCGCATCGTCGTCATCGCGCGCGGCCAGGTCGTCGCCGATGCCACGACCGCCGAGCTGCGCGAACAGGCCGGCACCGACAATCTCGAGGATGCGTTCGTGCGCATCATCGGCTCCGCAGAAGGGCTCGCCGCATGAAATCGATCTTCACCGTGTTCTGGAAGGAAGTCCGCGAGAACCTGCGCGACCGCCGCACCGTGCTCAACACGCTGCTGACCGGGCCGCTGTTCGCGCCGCTGATCTTCGTGCTGCTGATCAACGGACTCATTGCGCGCGAGTTCGACAAGGCCGAGAAGCCGCTGCCGGTGCCGATGATCGGCGCCGAGCACGCGCCGAACCTGGTCGCCGCACTCGTGCAGATGGGCGTGGAGATCAAGGAACCACCCGCCGATCCCGAACGCGCCGTGCGCGAACAGGATGTCGATCTCGTGTTGCGCATCCCGGAAAGCTTCGCCGAGGCCTGGCGCCGCGGTGAACCGGCCCAGGTCGAACTGATCCACGACCGCTCGCAACGCGATGCCGGCGCGTCGGTCACCCGCCTGCGCGGCATGCTCGACAGTTACGCCCAGCGCACGGGTTCGATGCGCGTGATGGCGCGCGGCCTGTCGCCGAGCGTGACCCGGCCGCTCGTGGTCGCCACCCGCGACCAGTCCACCGCGCAGGCCCGAGGCGGCATGATGTTCGCGATGCTGCCGTATTTCTTCATCCTCGGCACGTTCATCGGCGGCATGGCCCTGGCGATCGACACGACCGCCGGCGAACGCGAGCGCCAGTCGCTGGAACCGCTGTTCGCCAATCCGGTGCCACGCTCGCGCATCCTGCTCGGCAAGCTCGGCGCGACGAGCGCATTCGA
>Ga0307505_10000329_pt1 | contig 54906 bp, 44 predicted proteins | sample 23_S_MG_FD_202183 | JGI IMG/M metagenome (GOLD analysis project Ga0307505, IMG submission 202183) | Soil microbial communities from Populus trichocarpa stands in riparian zone in the Pacific Northwest, United States - 23_S | ecosystem: Environmental > Terrestrial > Soil > Riparian zone > Trees...
CAACCGTCCGCGCACGGAATCGTAAAGCTCCGCCACCCGGTCGAAGCTGAAGTGGTTCTCGCCACCCTTCTTGTACGTCTTGGTGACCAGGTGGAGGTCGGCGACAATCCGACCGACGTTCTCGAGTTGGCTCGGAGTAACCGAATCCGGATTCAGTTCATGCCCGTCGATACGGCGGTACACGGACAACTGACGGCCGGCGAATTCCTCGACATGCCGGCCACGCCGATCGGCCAGCGGAGCGCGGCAAGGGTAGCCGTGCTTGCGCAAGAAAAGAACCAAGTCGTGCTCGCGCTTCAGCTCCAGCTCGCTCTTGGTCTCGTCGAGGTCGACAACGAACTTGCCGCGCGCCGTTTCGAGCAAGAATTGGCGGCGTCCGCGGTCGTCCGCCTCACCCTCGACCTGCCTTACGGCATTGACCTTGGGTAGGCCGTACTCGACCGCGACCGCGCTGGCATCTCTCTTGGTGAACTCTGACTTTGCCACGACCCGTCGCTGACCCTCTCTGGAGACCCCGGGTTCATAACACAATACCGGAGCCGTTACACTACAGGCCTCCGGCATGTCAATGAAAAGTTCCCCATGACACCGTTCGGTCTATTTTCAATCGGCGAACTAAAACAATATTCTGCGTAACGGTCGCGTGGCTTACGGGATTCCCATCATCTTATGTGTCTGCGGCACCACTCGGACATTCTCGAGACGGCCGCGGGCCACAGCGTACATCCGCGAGAGATCGCCGGCGCCAATGCCTATCCCGCCGTCGCGGAGGGTGATCGGCTGCAGAAAGACGGGCGTCGGTGGCGATGTCTCGCCAACCAGATCAACGGCCTTTTCGAGTTCGGCCAGATCGGTCGCCGCGTCGACGAGAATCTTCACGTAGGCCTTACTACCCGCGACCTCGAGAAATCGCCTGTGCTCGTCCCAAAACGACGTCTCGCCGGTGTTCGAAGGTAGCTTGAGATCCATACTCACAACGTCCACGAGGTCGATCACCTGCTCGAGATGCGCCGGCAGCGTGCCGCTGGTTTCAAGCAATCGCGGTGCTGGCACACCGGGCAGCCGAAGGATCTCCAACAGGAATTCCGGCTGAGCCAAGGGCTCTCCACCGGTCAGCGCGACCCCGTCGACGGGCCCCTCCCTGGTCAGCGAATCGACGGCCCACGCGATATCGGCGACCGTCAAAGGGTTCGGACGGCTCGTCTCCTGATCAACCCCGCGAACGACGAAGTCGCGCGTCGCGACGAGGCTGCCAGGGGTGTCACAGTACCGGCAGCGCAACGGGCAACCGGCGAAACGCAGGAACAAGTGCCGGCGCCCGACGTACAGTCCTTCGCCCTGAAAAGACACAAATGCCTCGGACAGGAAGCCCGTCATTACCGCCTCCTGCCTATGCGCCTACCCTCGTCGCCGCACGCCAGCGTGCCGACTCTGATGTTGCCGTCGCTGTTTCCCACCGGAATCGTGACTACCACACGGGGCTAGGGCCCGGAAGGAACCCGCGTCAGCGCGATTTTGACATCCATGACGTTGGTCCCAGTCGGCCCAACGGTGAATAAGTCGCCGATCTGGCGAAAATAATTGAACGAATCGTTGCGCCGCAGATAGTCGGTTGCAACCAGCCCCCGTCGCAGGGCCCGCGCCTGAGAGGCGCCGTCCACAAACGCCCCGGCGGCTTCGGTCGGCCCGTCGATTCCGTCGGTCCCCGCACTCAGCACGGCGATCCCCGAGCCCTCGAGTTGGTCGACGAGGGACAACGCGAACTCCTGATTCCGCCCCCCTATGCCGCTACCCGCTACGCGAACCGTCGTCTCGCCGCCCGCGACGAAACACAATGCACCGCCGCTACTCTCGGAAATTCGGCGGCGCACGTCGCGGAGCCACTCCGTGGCACACGTGGTGGTATCGCCCGTCAACGGTGTGGGATGGACAGCCACGCTGTACCCGAGGCGGGCCGCTTCAGCGGCAGCGGCCCCCACAGCCAGTGCGTTGCTGCCGATGACGAACGACGTTGCCAACCGCCCCAATCGACTTGCCGGCCGAACGGTCTCGGGGATCTCGCCCCGGGCACCGCTCTCCAGCAACGCGACGGCGGCTTCGGGACAGCGGGGCAGAAGGTCGTGCCGTCGCAACACCTCGATCGCTTCCGCGTACGTCGATGTGTCGGGAACCGTCGGCCCCGAACCCACACTTGCCGGGTTGTCGCCGACGACGTCGGACAAAATCAGCGTCGTCACAGGTCTGCCGCCGACCAGTCCGAGAATTCTTCCCCCTTTTACGGCGGAAAGGTGCTTCCTCACGGTGTTGATCTCATCAATCGTCGCGCCACCGCCGAGGAGCAACTCGGTTACGCGGCGTTTGTCCTCCAACGTGAGCGGGGTCATCGGCGCCGCGAGGAGGCTCGATGCGCCGCCCGACACCAGGCAAACGAAGTGATCTACCGTTTGCGACCGGATTTCCTCAATCACGCTAGCGGTGCAGGCCACGCTTGCAGGTCCCGGTACCGGGTGTTCGCCGAACAGAACTCGAATCCTGGAGGGCTGATTCGCCGCCGCAAACGCGGGAGTGACGCCTATCACCGTGCCGCCCACGTCCGTGGATTCGCCGCACGCCTCCTCGAATCCAACGGCCATGGAAGCGGCGGCTTTACCCGCGCCGAAAACGCCAATGCGTCGGCCGCGCACGACGACGCGCATCGCCTGGTCCGAACCACCGATTTCGAAACCGTCGGCGCTCTTCGCGATGGCCGCGGTGACGAGTCGGGCTGGATCAACCGCTGCTACGGCCGCGCGGTAGACCGAAACCAGGTGATCTCGAGTCTGCTGGTCAGCGCGGGCAGTCCCGTCGCCGCCCTTGTTCCTCACCGGCCTGCTAGACCGACTCCTCGTCCACTTCGGTCGACCCGAGGCGTCGGTATGCACGTTCGTCGTCAAACCGACGCTGCGACCGGGCCTCTTTCTCCTGTTCGGCCTGGCAACTCACGCAGAGCCTGGAAAATGGCATCGCATCCAATCGTCCCGGGGCGATATCCGACTCACAATTCTCGCAGATTCCGTATGTGCCCTCTTCGATGCGGGCCAAGGCGGTCTCGATCGACTGCAGCTTCTCGCGTTCGCGATCACCGAGAATGAAGCTGATCTCGCGATCGCGCTCTTCACTGGCCAAGTCATAGGTGTCCATCCCGTCTTCCTTGGCACCTTCGCGACCCTGGCGCAGATCGTCTTTGATTTCCCTAAGGATTACCTTCCTCATTTCGTCGAGTCGGGTCTTGGCGGTCTTCAGAGCAGCTTTTCTCATGGGTTTCCTCTTGAGGGGGCCGCAGCTTAATCGCGACCAGGGAGCGTGTCAACGCCGATCTCCCGAACACCGGCCATCCGAGCCGCGATGCAAGAAAAGCGTTGCAGACGAAATATTGAGCGGCTATAAGCCGGCCAAGGGCTTGCGCTGATCAAAATGTTGGGCGGTTGAAGTTGGTGGGGGGGACCAGTGCGTTGGTCCTCGGTCCGTACTGATGAACCGCCAATCAAAACACCTCAAAGCGCGAATCGCCATCGCCCAGAAGCTGACCGCTATGGGTCTGGACGTCCAAGACGTCGCTCGTGCCAAGGGATACGACCTTTTGGTCTCGGGCCAGACCCGGGTGGCGCTGCGAGTCGCCTTTCCAGGCAAGTACGCCCACACCGTAACCGTCGGCGGCAAGCGTTACACCTACAACTATCGCTCGTGGAGTTTCAATTTTCACCGCCACGGCCGATGGGACCGCAAATACTGCGACGTGTTCGTGTGCATAGCCAAACGTCGAGGTGGGATCGACGAGATCTTCGTAATTCCCGCGGCGGCGATTTCGGGTCCCACGTTCAGCTTGCACGGAGCGGGAGCCAAGCCCTATCGCGGACGCTACGCCCAATACCGCGATCAATGGGAAATCTTCACTCACGGAGCCGGAGCTATCGTGGCGCAAGACGAGGGGGGCACTCCCTCCCCCGTCGACGACGACAGTGCGACAGCCGTTGCTTGAACGACCGTCGATCACTCCCGCATATTCCCGAACTGCAGCGGCAATCCGACATCCGCGCCCTTGAGAAGCTGAATCACGGCTTGTAGGTCGTCCCGCTTCTTGCCGGTCACGCGCACCTGATCTTCTTGGATCTGCGCCTGTACCTTGAGCTTCGCGTCCTTGATCAGCTTGACGATCTCTTTGCCCTTCTCGGTCGAGATCCCCCGCTGGATGGTGAGCGTGAGTTTCGCCCGACCACCCGCGGCCGGTTCGACCTTGCCGCGGACGACGGCGCGCATCGCGATGCCGCGCCGAACCAGTTTCGACTCTACCACCTCGGCGGCGGCCTCGACGCGGTACTCATCAGCCGAAACGAGTCGAATCTCCGCCTCGTCACGCTCGACCACGGTGTCGGAGCCCTTGAAGTCGTAGCGCTGCTCGAGTTCTTTGCGCGCTTGATTGACGGCGTTGTCGACTTCCTGGAGGTCGACCTCCGAAACCACATCGAAAGACGGCATGAGACCGTCTACACAATAGCCGGGGCGCGGAAAAGCCCCCGAAGGCGACGAGCGCTGTCGTCAGTACCCGATCGGCGCGTCGACCACATCGACACCTGGCGGGACCTCGAACTCGAACTCGGCGTCGTCAACCCCGGTGTTGCGCGCGAGATTCGAGAACTTGAGGGTCGTCACGTTTCCCACGGGATCGGTCACTCGAGCCTCGACGATCTCGCCCGATGTGGCACTCACGACCAGCTGCAAACGACCGAGGTCACCGTCTCGCTTCTTCGGATCGAGCGCGAGGGTGATCGCCTCGGCGTCGCGGGACTCCACTTCGACATCGAAGTCATCGGCGATCTTGCCGACGCCCGTGAGAAACGAGACCGGGGTGCTCGAGCGAAACACCGACGCCAGCGGCGCGCGCAGCACCTGCTCGTCGGCGGGTTGATAGAACCAGATCGTCGTTCCGTCGGCGACGATGATCTGCGGCTCGTCACCGGTCAGATTCCAACGCATCTTGCCCGGCCGCTTGAAGACGACCGTGCCGCTTGCCGAGACGACTCGCTCCAGAGCGGCGACGAGCACCTGCTGCGTCACATCCGCGCGCAGGTCGGCCGACGAATCGAAGCGCGCCTGGACTCGTTCGACGATCGCGGTCACCGACTCCGCGGGCGGCGTTTCCGCCGCGGCGACCGCCGTCCCAAGGCCGCGGCCGAGGATCGCGCCCACCACCGCTGCCAGTACCACCGCGGTGCCGCTTAGCCGGCGGGAACTCACTCGTCCGCCTCGATCGAGCGCGCGAGAACCTCACGTGGACGGCTGCCGTCACTCGCCGAGACGACTCCCTCTCGCTCCATGCGCTCGATCATGCGCGCGGCTCGGTTGTAACCGACGCGCAAACGCCGCTGCAGCCAGGAAATCGATGCCTGCCGGCTGTCGGTGACCATTTGAACGGCCTGGTCGTAAAGGACGTCACTGAGATCGTCGTCGAAACCCTGTTCTTCTTCCCCCTCTGGCGCTTCGAGGAGATCGAACGCGTACTGGGGCTTACCCTGCCGCTTGATGTGGCGGACGACCTTGTGGATTTCCTCCTCGGTGACCAACGGACCGTGCAGGCGTTGGATCGCGGCGCTTCCCGGTGGCATGTACAACATGTCACCGCGCCCGAGGAGTCGTTCCGCACCGATCTGGTCGAGAATCGTTCGCGAGTCGACACGCGCGGTGGTCTGGAATGCGATCCGCGCCGGGAAGTTCGCCTTGATCAGACCAGTGATCACGTCGACCGACGGGCGCTGTGTCGCCAACATCAAGTGAATACCGGCCGCGCGCGCCTTCTGCGCCAACCGCGTGATCGGCTCCTCGACCTTGCGCCCCATCGTCATCATCAAATCGGCGAGTTCGTCGATGATCACCACGACCTTCGGCAAACGCTCCGGCGTCGGCGTGACCGTGACGACCTCGTCTTCCCGGACACCGATGGCCACGTCCTTCAACTCAACGACGACTTCCTCTTTGGCGGCATACTCGCCGAGCAGTTTGTTGTACCCGTCGATGTTGCGGACCCCGCTCTTCTTCATCAGGCGGTATCGGTCGTCCATCAACTCGACGATATTATTGAGCACGGCAACCGCCAACTTCGGATCCGTCACCACCGGCACGAGCAGATGCGGAATGTCCTCGTACACGGACAGCTCGAGCATCTTGAGATCGATCATGACGAAGCGCACGTCGCGCGGGCACGCCTTGTGCAAGATCGACATCACCATGGTGTTGACGCACACCGACTTGCCGCTCCCGGTCGCGCCCGCGACGAGCAGATGAGGCATCTTCGCAAGGTCGCCGATCACGGGTTGCCCCGCCGTGTCCTTGCCGAGCGCAACCGTCAGGAGCGATCTCGATCGCGCGTAGATCTCGGATTCCACCAACTCGCGCAGGACCACCATGTCGCGCTTGGGGTTTGCCACCTCGATGCCGACGACGGCCTTTCCCGGCACCGGGGCGAGGATACGCACGCCCGTGACGCGCAACGCCATCGCGAGATCATCCGCGAGACTGACGATGCGATTGACCTTGACGCCGGGGGCCGGCTCCACGTCGAACGTCGTGATGACGGGCCCGGGCCGCACCTCCACCACCTTCGCCGCGATGCCGAAGTCGGCGAGCTTGGCCGCCAGAATCTGCGAGCTCCGGTGGAGTGCCTCTTCGTCGAGCTCGACGTCGGCCGCGACCGGCTCGTCGAGCAGTTGGAGCGGCGGCAGTTGATATCGACCGTCGTCCGCAAATGGCAGTTCCTCTTGAACCTGCCGCACCTTGCGAGCCGCCGTCTGCTCCTCGCGCGTCGCCCGCACGATGACCGGCGCGGCCGACGCCTCCGGCACTCGCACCGGCTCCGCACGGCGCACGTTCCCCTTCCCGCTCGGCTGCACGACGGTGAGCACGACTTCGCCCGCCGGCTTGGGAATCGATGACGCGAGTCGTCGCGCGCCACGCGCCGCGCCGGTCGCACCGGCGAGCGCCAACCGTTCGAGCGACATCCGCGTCACGACGAGGAACGATAGGACCATCAGGGAGGAGATCAGGAGAAACGCTCCCGGAGTTCCGAACGCCTGACGCAACAACTGCGCCGCGAGCCCGCCGATCCAGCCGCCGGCAAGCGAGACGGGACGGTCGGGCGAAGAAACCAAAGCCAACAGAACCGCGGCGCAGAGCACCAGCACCACCGCGCCAACCGATCGCACCAGGGAGATCCGTTGGCTGGCCTGGCGAAACAACAGAACGCCGACAACGGCGAGAAACATCGGTCCCAGGTACGCCGCGAAGCCGAGCGATTGCAGCAACACGTCCGCCAACAGCTCACCGACCCGGCCGGCCAGGTTGAGCCCGGCCGCGCCGCGTTGGTGCGCGACGAAGCTGAGGAAGGTGAAAACGGCACCCGTGAATACGGCCACCGCCGCGACTTCGTCGAGCAGCCGCGACTCCTCGACCACCTCCGCCGGTCCGGCGTCGACGGCGCGCGCCAGGCGGCGCGGCTTCGCTCCGCTCGCCGCGGCGAGCGGAGGCTTCTCACTCTCTCTGACCTTCTTGGCTGCGCGCGCCACGTCACATCTCCATTACGTACGGAAGTACGACGGGTCGCCGGTCCAGGGTGCGGCTCAGATAACGGCGAAGGGCGCGGCGCACCTCTTCGGCGACTTCCGCTGAATCCGTTCGCGACTCCGGACTGATCGCCGCCAGGGTCTCGCCGACGACGATACGCGCCGCTTCGAAGTACTCGGATTCCTCGCCTTGCTCGAACACCCCGCGCGACACGAAGTCCGGTCCGGAAATCAGCTCTCCGGTGTGCTGGTCGACCGTCAGCACCGCCAGCAGCAACCCGTCGCGCGAGAGATGTCGGCGATCGCGGAGCACCAGGTCGCTGACGTCGCCGACGCCCTTGCCGTCGACGAACACCCGCCCCGCGCGAACCGACTCGCCGCGCCGGGCGCCGCTCCCGTCGATCTCCAGAGTCTGTCCGTCTTCGAGGAGAAACACATCCTCGGCCGCGACGCCGACGCTCTGCGCCAGCTCCAGGTGGTGGGAGAGCTGCCGGTACTCGCCGTGAACCGGGACGAAATACCGCGGCTGTACGATCTTCAACATGAACGCGAGTTCGTCTCGACTGGCGTGACCGGAGACGTGCACAGGCGCGGAGGAACCGTCCAGGACCCGCGCTCCGCGGCGGTACATGTGGTTCATCATGTTGCCGATCGACTTCTCGTTGCCCGGGATGACGCGCGACGACAGAATCACGAGGTCCCCGGGGCCCATCGCGACCTTGCCGTGATCGCCGACAGCGATCCGCACCAGCGCCGACAGTGCCTCGCCCTGGCTACCGCTGGTCAACAGCGTAACGTTGCGCGCCGGCAGCGTGGCGACATCGGCCGCGTCGACGAACAGCGACGGCGGCGCCTTCAAATGGCCGATCTCGGTCGCGATGCGAATCGCGTTGACCAAGCTGCGGCCGACCACCGCGACGCTGCGCCCCAAGACCTCCGACAACTCGAGAACCTGCTGGATGCGGTGAATGTGCGAAGAGAATGTCGAGAAGAACACCCGCCCTTCCGCACTTCGCAGGGCTTCCTCCAGCCCGTTGCGGACATCGTGTTCCGAACCGGTCGAGCCGTGGTTGGCGGCGTTCGTCGAGTCCGACAACATGAGCAGCACGCCGCGAGCCCCGTATTCAGCGAACGCCATCAGGTCGGGCGTCCGCCCGTCGATGGGCGTCTGGTCGATCTTGAAATCTCCGGTGTGCACGACGACGCCGTGCGGAGTTGTAATGGCCAATCCGACCGCGTCGACGATCGAATGCGTGACGTGGATCGGATCGATCGAGAACGGCCCGAGTTGGAACGCCTCGCGCGGGCGGAATTTGATTACCTGGACGTCGCTCAGTTCGTGCTCGGCGAGCCTCGTCGCGATCAGGCCCGCGGCCATCGGGGTCGCGTACACGGGCGCGTTCAACCCGCGCAGCGCATACGGCAAGCCGCCGATGTGGTCCTCGTGTCCGTGGGTGATCACGAACCCCAGAAATCGTTCGCCGAGCGAGCGGAGATACTCGAAATCGGGCAGCACGAGGTCGATCCCGAGCATGCCGGCGTCGGGAAACATCACGCCGCAATCAATGGCGATCGCCTGCCCACCGCACTCGAGTACCAGGCAGTTGAGACCGATCTCGCCGAGCCCGCCGAGCGGCACGACGCGCAACGCGCCACTCGCATCAAAACTCACGCGACCTCCACGAGGTATCGCCGTCGCATCGAGTCTTCTCCGATCGCATCCACCACACCACCGCCGCGGATGATAGCGGCGCCGCTTGAAGCAAGTCAACGCGGCGCGGATCGCTCCTTGACAGCTATACACGCGATTGATAGCGGACGCGCTTCAAGCACCGCGGCCGCGTCGCGGTCGCAACCGAGGTGAAACATGGTCAACAAGGCGATCATCATCGGCAACCTGGGCAAGGATCCCGAGGTGAGATTCACCCCGAGCGGTCGCGCCGTGGCAAAGTTCTCGGTCGCCACGACTGAAAAGTGGAACGACCAACAGGGCCAGAAGCAGGAACGCACCGAGTGGCACAACATCGTCGTCTGGGGCAAGCAGGCCGAAACCTGCGGGCAGTACCTCGCCAAGGGGCGGCAGGTCTTCGTCGAGGGGCGGATCACCAACCGCAGTTACGACGATAAGGACGGCAACAAGCGCTACATCACGGAGATCATCGCCCGCGACGTCCGCTTCCTCGGCGGCGCCGGCGGCGCTGGGGGCGGTGGCGGCGGCCGTGACGGCGGATCCTTCAACGCCCCACCCGGGCAGGACGATCCGCCCGAAATGCCCGAGGACGACGATATCCCGTTCTGAAGATCGGTCCGAACGTCGGGCGCCGCCCGACGGGTCCGGAGCACCGATTTACTTGAGGACGGCGATCACCTTGTTGCTCGCCAAGGACTTGCGCCAGGCCGCCTCGATCTCCTCGGGTCTGAGTTCCGCTACGATCCGCTCCGCCTCGTCGGGAGTGGGTGCGCCCCACAGCTCGCTCTCCGCCAAGGCACCCGCCTGATCCAGCCGGCTCTCGGCCATCATCGCGTTGCGGTAGCGAATCTTCTTGCGCGCCCGCGCAATTTCGCCGGCGTCGAACCCGGTAGCCGCGGCTTCATCGCAGACGCGCTGCAGCTCGCGCACCAGGCGGTCCGCGTGCCCGCGGGAACTGCTCGATGAGATCGAGGCCAGCCCCCAGTCAGGCCCCCATTCCACGTGAGCCCCGACATCGTAACTGAGTCCCATCTTCTCGCGCAGTTCCTGGAACAGGCGGCTGTCGGGATCGCCGCCGATCATGTCGAGCGCGACCCCCGTGGCCAGGATGTGCCGCGGATCGGCTGGGATCGACATCAACATGGTGACATACGCCTGGCCTCGCTCGGCCGTCTTCATCCGGCAGGAGCCGCCGCGACGGAAGGAGATCGGCGGGCGGGTGACCGCCTTCCCCGGCTCGCCGCGATCGAACGTCGCACGAACGGCGCGGCGGACGTCGTCGACGGGGACCCCACCGACGATCGAGAGCACCGAATTTCCATGCGTGAAGTGTGTGGCGCGAAAGCGTTCCACCTGGTCGACCTCGATGTGGCGCACGCTCGACAAGGTTCCCGACACCGGGTTTGCCAGCGCCCCAGCGAACAGACGGGTCCACGCTCGCCGGTGGAGACGCTCGGCCGGATCGTCGAGGCGACCGCGAATCTCCTCCATGACGACACGGCGCTCCTTGGCCAGCGCCTTCGCATCGATTCGAGTGTCGTAATACTGCTCCGCCAACAACTGTAGCGCCTCGCCGACGTCTTCGTTGAACACTTCGAAGAGCAGAGAGACATCTTCGTAGCCGGTGTCGGCGTTGTGTTCGCCGCCCAACTCCGCGGCGCGGCGATTGAGCGCCAACTGGTCGAGCGTCGACGTCCCCTGGAACAGCATGTGTTCCGTCAGGTGCGCGATGCCCGGGGCGGCGCCGTCGTAGCGAGCTCCGGCGAGCGCCGTCAACGAGATCGCCGTCAGTCGACCGGGGTGATGCTGGTAGACGACGGGCAGCCCGCGAAAGCGAAAGCGTTCGACGGCCGCTCGGCCGTCGACAGGCACCGGTCCGGAAACGGCGACGTCCTTCATCGACCCTGCGCCCCCACGAAGGCGAGGCTGCGATCGCGCTGGTCCTGATCGATCAGTCCCTCCTGGTGCAAGGACTCGAGGAGAGGTTCGACTCGGAGCACACTGTGCAGACGAAGACCGGCGGAGGCCATGACGTCGGCTCCGGGGGCCGATCGGTCGACGACCACGAGTACATCCTCCACTCGCAATCCCACCTCGCGCAGATGCGCGATCGCCTCCAGCTTCGCCCCGCCGCTGGTGATCACATCGTCGACGACCAAGGCCGTCTCACCCGCGAAGAACTCACCCTCGACCGCTCGCATCGTCCCGTAGCCCTTGGACTCCTTGCGCGGATAGACGATCGGCCTCTCGTTGACCAGCGACATCGCAACCGCGATCGGCAAACCGGCGTAGGGAATCCCGGCAATGCGGTCGTACGACAGGTCCTCGGCTCGTTTCGCCAGGGCGCGTCCAACCCGCGCGAGAGACGTCGGATGGGACACCAGGACCCGAAGGTCGAGGTAGAACGGCGATTCCCGCCCGTCCTTCAACGTAAAGGATCCGAAGCGAATCGCGCCGATGCGGAACAGTTCACGGCTCAGCTCACGGATGATCAAGGATTCCTCGGAAGGGGTAACCACCCCCGGCCAACAGCTCCTCCCTTCGCTCATCGCTCAACGCGACGCAAGCCGGAGGGCGCACCTAGCGAGTCTTCCGGGCCTATTTGATGAGCCGATGAATCTCCTTGAATCGCGGATCTTCGGCGCTGCGGACCCACTCCAGGAGAGCCATTTCGGTCGAGGAAGGCACGGCACCCGACCCGGTCATCTTCTGCCACGCCATCTCAGCATCGCACTGGAAGCGGGCCGAGATCGCGTCGCGGGGGAGGTGAACCTCGTACCCTCGCGCCAGCAGATCGTGCACGGTTTGACTGACGCAGGCATGCGCTTCGATGCCGCAGACGACCAACTGACGACGGCCCAACGCGCCGAGGGCTTCGACGAACCCCGGCTGTCCGCAACAACTCATGGTCATCTTCTCCAGGATCGCATGCCCCGCCGGCAACTGTTCGGATACTTCCGCCTGGGTTCGACCGATTCCCTTCGGGTACTGCTCCGTCACCACGATCGGCACGTCGAAGATGCGCGCCGCGCGCACCAATCGCACCACCCGCTCGACCATGCGGTCGTGATCGATCGTGACCCCTCGATACGCCTCCTGCACATCGATGACGATCAGCGCGCTGGCCTCGCGCTCGAGCAACCGCATGCGACGCAAACCGATTATCGGCGCAGTACGCTGCGCCGCTGCGAGACCGCGCACGAACGGACGCCGCGGGGTAGCTTCGCCTGAAATCTCGGACCTTGCGGAATAGGCCCGGCGAGGTACGTCGACGGACCGTTGCGGTCGTACTGAAACTGGTCCTGAAGCCTCATGCGGACGGTCCGGTGGCGATAGCGACCGCGGTCGAACGCAGTCGATACCTGCGGGCCGTAAAAGTAGTCGTACCGAGGGTCGTAACGTGGTCCCTCGTAAATGATCGGAACCGGGGGGGCTTGCGGCACAATTACATTCGACACGGAAAGCGGCCCGTCGATGTTCACGTACACGTCGGGCGCGTCGGGCACGACCGGCGGTGCCGGGCGCGCGAACCGGAACGAGTTGTCGTAGACAACTAGGGCCGATCGGACGGGCTCGCGCTCATAGCGCTCGCGACGCAATCGCCGCCGACGCTCGCGCGGCGACTCCTCGTCTTCTTCAGCAGTGCCGTCGGATTCGACCGCCAGGTCACCTTCGCGAATTGGCGCCGCGCGAACCACGACACGCGCCTCGTCGCGCTGTGTCTCGGGGATGTCTTCCACGTCGTTCGTGAAATGGCGCGAGCCGCCAGCGTCACGCCACTCGTAGATCTGCGCCCATGCAGAAGAGGACCCCAATGCCACCAGCGCAATGACCACCCGTAGCAAACTCATGCGCAGACGGTACGCCCCTCGACTTGGACTGGCAACTGGCAACGCGGCACTCGGTCGGGTCGCTACCTATCCGTCGCTCGCGAGGTACACGGCGAAGAACGACCACAACACCCAGATCGCCCATCCCATGGCGATCAGGAGGATGACACCGCCGGCGTTCGACTGACGCCGCCACGCACCTTCGGCCGGGGCGACTCGCGGCGATCCCGCGTTGGGGCGCGCGCGCCTCGCGTTCACTTCCTCGACGTTGAGGATACGACAATCCTCGACCTCGGCTTTCGCCAATCTCGCCTCGAGCGCGCTGCGGACCTCTCCCGGACTTCCCCCACGAAGTCCTTCAATCCGAACCGTGGCTCGGTACTGGTTCATAATGCTGCTCCTTCGCCGCCTGAAACTCTGACGGCGCCCCCCCTCAAGGGCGCACGACGACCCCGCAAACGCTTACGACAACCGCAAGGGTCTGGGAATCCCCCGCGGTGCGACCGGTTGCGCATGCGACCCAGTCGGCGTCCAGACGCATTCCAACGGTTCACTCGCACCGGGTCCGATGAGCGCGCCCTAGGTTTTTCCCTTGCTCGCCCTGAACCCGGCGCGCAGTATAAATCCATCGTTCGGAAGATTCTCGGCCTCCACGGAGCCGCGAGTAGAGTGACGCACCTACATGCTGTGGAATTTGGGTTGACGGAACACAATATCTGGTGGTACTGACGTTCGAGCTTCGGGTTCGCGCAAAAGGCGTCCAGTGACGGCACTCTTCGCACGCACGGCCACACCCACTCCGGGATTCTCGGCAGGTCCCGGCCGCGCCAGCGCGCTTCGGCCGACGCCTCCCGGACCGTCGCGTCGTGACCGCTCAGGTCAACCACAAAGAGGGGACCCCCCGCTCTTTCGAATCCGTCGACTCGAGGGGCGTCGAAGCACCTGACTGCCCGCGGGAACAAGCGGAGCGAGGCTCTTCCTCCCGGGCAAACTCTCAAGGAGCGAATCATGCAGGCAGACAAAGCCACCTTCGAAAGAATGATTCGGGAAGATCGCGCCGCCCGCGAGGATCATCGTTGGAGCGGCAAGTTTCTCGACTACCTTGAAATCGTCCGCGAAGACCCCTCAGTCACGCAACTAGCGCACTCGCGGTTGTTCGGCATCGTCAATCGAGCCGGATCGCGAGACATCCTCGAAACGGACGACCCGCGGGTGAAGCGCCTCTTCGGGGACGATCCGCACCGGGCTTTCGAGTTCTTCGCGGACGAGTTCTTCGGCATCGAGCGCACGGTGTCGCAGATCGTTCGCTACCTGCATTCCGCTTCGCTGAAAGGCGAGGAGAGCCGGCAGGTGTTGTACCTCATGGGTCCGGTCGGATCCGGGAAGAGTTCGCTCGTCGAGAAGTTGCAGCGCGGCCTCGAGCAGGCCGAACCGATGTACGCGATCGAAGGCTGCCCGATGAACGAGGAGCCGCTTCACCTCCTGCCCCGACATCTGCGCAAGGAGTTCGAGAAGATGCTCGGGGTGCACATCGAAGGCGACCTCTGCCCGATCTGCCGGTACCGACTCAAGGAAGAATTCGACACCCGCTACGAAGAGGTGCCGGTGGTGCGGCGCGCATTCTCGAAGCGCAACCGCGTCGGCATCGGCGTCGTTCCGCCGGTCGATCCGAACAACCAGGACACATCGGTGCTCATCGGCAGTGAGGACATCTCGAAGCTCGACCGGTATTCCGAGGGCGACCCGCGCGTGCTCGACATGAACGGAGCGCTCAACGTCGCCAACCGCGGCATCGCCGAGTTCATCGAAGTATTCAAGAACGAAACCGAATACCTACACGCGATGATCACCGCGACGCAGGAGAAGGTCATCCCCGCCCCCGGACGGCACGGAATGGTCTACGTCGACGCGGTCATCGTCGCGCACTCCAACGAAGCGGAATGGCAGAAGTTCAAGGCGGATCACACCAACGAGGCGATCCTCGACCGTATCGTCGTCGTCAAGGTCCCCTACAACCTGCGGCTGTCGGAGGAGGTTCGAATCTACGAAAAGATCATCCGCCATTCGGATTTCCGCGCGCACGTCGCCCCGCACACGCTCGAGGTCGCGTCGATGTTCGCGATCCTGTCTCGCCTCGAGCCCACGTCCAAGTGCGACCTCATGACCAAACTTCGTCTCTACAACGGCGAGGAAGTCGTCGAGAAGGGACGAACGAAGAAGATCGACGCGCGCGAACTCCGGGAAGACGCCAAGCGCGAAGGGATGAGTGGGATCTCGACGCGATTCACGATGAAAGCGCTCGACAATGCCCTCTCCGACAACATCGAAGGAAAGTGCATCAACCCCATCAACGTGCGCGAGGCGCTGATCCACATGGTGAAGGAAGCCGACCTCGCCGACGACATCCGCAAGCGCTATCTCGAGTTCCTGCAGGACACGCTGCACAAGGAATACCTCGAGGTCCTCGAGCGCGAGATCACCAAGGCTTTCGTCTATTCCTATCAAGAGCAGGCGGAGTCGCTCTTCCAGAATTACCTCGATCACGCCGAAGCGTTCGTCAACAAGACCAAGGTACGCGACCGCAACACGCATGAGGAACTCCAGCCGGACGAGGCGTTTCTCAAGTCGATCGAGGAGCAGATCGCAATCATCGGCACCGCGGCCGACGGCTTCCGCCAGGAGGTCATCGCCTACCTGTGGTCCGCGAGCCGGCGTGGGACGACCATCTCCTACCAGAGCTACGAGCCGCTCCGTGAGGCCATTGAAAAGCGATTGATGACATCGGTGCGCGACATCAGCCGAATCATCACCAAATCTCGCATGCGCGACGTCGAACAGAACGAGAAGTACGGTGCGATGGTGGAGAACCTCATCGACAACGGCTACTGCCCGAGTTGTGTCGACGTCGTGCTCAAGTACGCCGCCAACAACCTGTGGAAGGACTGACACGCGCCGGACTCCGCATCCTCATGGCACGTCCTGATTCCGTCATCCGTCCGTTTCGACCCGGCGACGCAGAGCGCAGCGATCGCGCGGCGGGCGATCGGGCGAGACATCGCGAGAAGGTCCGCGAAGCGATCCGCGACAACATCGCCGACATCATCGCCGACGAGTCGATCATCGGTCAGGACAAGAACCGCATCATCAAGGTGCCGATTCGCGGGATCAAAGAGTATCGATTCATCTACGGCGACGCGCCGAACGTGGCCCAAGGAGACGGCGATACCGAGAAGGGACAGGTCGTCGGGCGTAACAAGGGCGACGGCACGGCCCCTGATCGCGCCGGCGATCAGCCCGGGGTCGACTATTACGAGACGGACGTCAGTCTCGAGGAACTGATCGATCTGATGTTCGAGGACCTGGAGTTGCCGGACCTCGAACGCAAACGACTCCGTCAGATCGAGTCGGATCGCGACTTCAAACGACACGGATTCCGACAGGTCGGGATTCGCTCCCGGCTGGACAAACGCCGAACGGCACGCGCGAGGTTGCGACGGCGCCAGGCGACGGACGACGGCGGCTCGGACGGCGAAGGTGAACGCTTTCCGTTCCACGACGGCGATCTCACGTATCGCCACATCACCTCCGACGTCCGACTCGAATCCAACGCGGTGGTGATTTGTATCATGGACACCTCCGGATCGATGGACACGGTCAAGAAGTACCTGGCGCGAAGTTTCTTCTTCATGCTCTACCAGTTCATCCGTTCGAAGTATCAAACAGTCGAGCTCGTCTTCGTGGCGCACCACGCCGCCGCCAAAGAGGTCACCGAGGACGAGTTCTTCTACAAGGGAGAGTCGGGGGGAACGATGATTTCCTCCGGTTACAAGCGAGCGCTCGAGATCATCGACGAGCGATACCATCCGACGCTCTGGAACGTTTATGCGTTCCACTGTTCCGACGGCGACAACTTCGACAGCGACAACGCGAAGGCGCTGGAGTTGGCCGAGGAGCTCAGCAAGGTTTGCAACTTGTTCGGCTACGGCGAGATCAAACCGTTGGGCCCCCGGTATTACGAGAGCTCGATGCTCAACGTCTTCCGCCGACTCGACCTCGACAATTTCCTGACCGTCCTGATCGAACGCAAAGAGGACGTTTGGCCGAGCTTCAAGGCGCTGCTCGCCAAGGAGCGCGTCGTGGCTGAGAGCTGAGATGGCGGACTGGACGCTGGCCGAATTGGAGGAGTGGGACGACCGGATCCGCGACCGGGTCGAGGAATTTGGTCTCGAATGCCATCCACAGGAGTTCGAGGTCTGCGACCACAACCAGATGCTCGGCTACATGGCGTACTCGGGAATGCCGTCGCACTACCCGCACTGGTCCTACGGCAAGTCGTTCGAACGCCTGAAGACGTTCTACGATCACGGCGTCTCGGGGATCCCGTACGAGATGGTGATCAACTCCAACCCGTCGATCGCCTATCTGATGCGCGACAACTCCCTTCTGCTGCAGATCCTCACCATCGCGCACGTCTATGGGCACAACGACTTCTTTCGCAACAATTTCACGTTCAAGACGACCCACCCGGAGTACACGATCGGCGCCTTCAAATCGCGCGCGAACCGGGTGCGCAGCTACATCGAGGATCCGACGATCGGACTCGAACGGGTCGAGACGATCCTCGATGCGGCGCACGCGCTCTCGTTGCAGTGCCGGCGCAATCTCGGAATCCACAAAGAGACGCTCACGCAAGCGCGCCAACGCGCCTTCGATGCGGCGCAGCCGCCGGCGGATCCGTTCCACAAGGCGCACGGGCCGCGCGAGTACGTGGAGCCCGACCTTCGCCGCAACCCGCCCGAGCCCGAGTCCGACCTCCTGCTCTTCATTCGCGACAACAACCCGTATTTCAGCGAGTGGGAGCGAGATCTCCTGACCATGGCCCACGAGGAGGCGCAGTACTTCATTCCGCAGATCGAGACCAAGATCATGAACGAGGGATGGGCGTCTTTCTGGCACCAGAAGATCCTCGAGAGTCTCGACCTGCCGCCCGCACTCACCATCGAGTTCCTGGTGCGACACAACCAGGTCGTCTGCCCGCACGAAGGCGGTCTCAACCCGTATCATCTGGGCATCAAGATCTGGCAGGACCTCGACGCCCGGTTCGCGGGCGAAGGATCAGGGCGCGAAGCGCTGTTCGCGATTCGCGAAGCGGATCGCGACAGTTCGTTTCTCCGCCGCCACCTCACCGCCGACCTGGTCCGGGAACTCGATCTGTTTCAGTACTCCGCCCAGGGAGACGACCTGGTCGTGACCGAGGTCTCCGATGAAGAGGGATGGAAGGTCGTGCGCGACACCTTGGTCAGGAACGTCGGCTCGAACACCCTCCCGGTGATCCAGGTGGTCGACGGCGACCACGACGGACGGCGCACTCTTCTCCTACAACACGTTCACGACGGCCGTGATCTGCACCCCGAGTACGCGGAGAAGACGCTGAACTTCGTGCATCAGCTCTGGCCTCACGAGGTCGTTCTCGACACCAACCTCGGCGGCAAACACACGCAGCTGGTGTGCAACGATAGGGGCTTCGCGATCCGCGCGGCCTAGCAGCCCGTTGAGAAACAGGACACACGCTGCAAATGGTCAATCACCGATCGCGGCTACCAGCCCGACGATGACGAGCGCCGCTATCGCCTCGCCACGTCCGATCACGCCGAGACCCTCGTTCGTCTTCGCCTTGACACTGACGACCTGCTCGGGGACGCCGAGGACCGCCGCGATCCGCTCCACGATCGCGGCGCGGTGCGGCGCCAGTTTCGGTCGTTCCAAGATGACAATGACATCCGCCGAGCCGATATCGAGGCCCTGGGCGCGAACAAGGCGAACCGCCTCGCGCAGGAAGAGCGCGCTGTCGGCGCCGCGCCAGCGCGGGTCGTCGTCGCGGAAGTGCGTCCCGATGTCGCCGGCGCCGGCGGCACCGAGGATCGCGTCCGTCAGGGCATGTAGCGCCGCGTCGCCGTCGGAATGCCCCTCCGCCCGGCGATCGTGGGGAATATCAACGCCCCCCAGACGGAGCGGGCCACCTTCGACCAAACGGTGGAGATCCCACCCCTGGCCGACGCGCACCAGCGGCGCGTTCACAGCGGCGGCTCCACGGACCCGAACTCCGGTCGGAGCAAAACAACCGAGACGGCGGCCCCGGCGACCAGACCGCTTTGCCCTTTCGGTCCGATGATCAGTCCATCGCCGAGGGAGAGCGAACGCAGCACTCCCGAGCTCTGCGATCCAGTCGACCGCGCCCGCAAAGAGTCCAGAGGCCCGTCGAGGACGCAACGGACGAACTCGGTCAGTGTGCCCGCCAGGCGAATCTCCGACGCCAGCGTGGCGCGCACCGTCGTCAAGTGGACTTCGCGGATCCCCATCATCGATCGCAGCGCGGGTACGACATAGAGGTAGAAGCAAACCAGTGCCGAAACCGGATTTCCGGGAAGCCCGAATACGGCCGTCTCGCCGCGCCAGCCGAAGCTCAGCGGCTTGCCCGGCTTCTGCGCCACCTTCCAGAACGACTCCTCGTAGCCCAGCTCGGCCAGCGTAGCGCGAACGAAGTCGAAGTTTCCGACCGACACCCCCCCGGTCGACAGCAACACGTCGGCGCGCAGTCCACGCGCGAACGCCTCGCGCATGCGATCCGGTTGATCAGGTACGATCCCGACGACGGTCGCCTCGGCCCCCAACTCTTCGATCGCCGCGGCCAGTGTATACGCGTTGCTGTTGACGATTTGGCCAGGCGCCAACGGCTGGCCGATCTCGACCAGCTCGTCGCCCGTCGCGATGACCGCCACCCGCGGGCGGCGCACGACGCGCACCACGGACTGGCCGATCGAAGCCAGCACGCCGATGTCCGCCGGGCGCAAGATGCGCCCCATCTCCAGCACGACATCGCCGCGCCGCACATCTTCTCCGGCCTCGCGAACGTTCGCTCCGAGCTCGACGCCGACGCGGATGGCGACGGCGGATTCGCCGGCGTCGGTGTCCTCGACCCGGACCACCGCGTCCGCGCCATCGGGAAGGGGTGCTCCCGTCATGATGCGAATCGCCTCGCCATCGCCTACGCGACGGCGCGCGACCGACCCTGCGCCAACGGTCTCGACTACGTCCAACAGAGTCGGTCGATCCACACTCGCCCCGGCGATGTCAGCCGCTCGCACAGCGAAGCCGTCCATCGCCGAGTTGCGGAAGGGAGGAACCTCGCGAGCAGACCGAACTTCCTCGGCGACGACGCGGCCGAGAGCGGCCGGCAGCGCGACCATCTCTCCCTCCAGGCGCCTGACGTCGCGAAGGACCCGGTCGAGTGCCTCTCTCACCTCGATCATGCCGGACAATGTGCGGACAACCGCCGGGCGGTGTCAACGTGGTGGCGTTCCCCCGGCCATACCCGTGTGGTAGCGTCCCCGGCGAAAGGCATGTCCCCCATGGCGAAGCCCGCAACGTCCGTCCGCACCGCCACCCGCCAGCACTCGACGCTTTGGGAGAACGTCCTTCGCCATTTCAAAGACGCGGTCATCGTACTCGGACGGGATTCGAAGGTCGTGTTCTTCAACCAGGCCGCGGAGGAGCTGACACGCACCCCGCGCACCAAGGTGCTCGGCCAGCCGTTTGCCACGGTCTTCCCGAAGGACCCGTTTCTGGCTGAGATGGTCGAGCGTGCGATGACGACCCGACAGAGCGAATCTCGAAGTGAGGAGCAACTCCACACCTCGAGCAAAGTGATGCCGGTGCGGATCAGCTGCGCTCCCCTCTGGGAAGACGGGGAAATCGACGGCGCCGCCCTCGTCGTCCAGGATATCAGCTACCAGAAGGCCCTCGAGGAAACGGCCCGGCGCAACGAGAACCTGGCGCGCCTGGGCACACTGGTCGCCGGTCTGGCGCATGAGGTCCGCAACCCGCTCGCCGGTATCAAGGGCGCCGCGCAGCTCCTGGCCCAACGGTTGCCCAACGACGCCGCTCTCAAAGAGTACACGGACGTCATCTCCGGTGAGACCGACCGCCTGAGCACGTTGGTCGGGGATCTACTGCGACTCGGCGCGCCCCCAAAGCCAACCCTCGCCCCGGTCAACGTCCACGAAGTCCTCCAGCGCGCCCTGCGAGTGCTGGGACCGGAAATCCAGCAGCACGGGGTCGTACTGCAGTGCGAGTTCGACCCGAGCCTGCCCGACACGATGGCCGATTTCGACCAGCTACAGCAGGTCTTTCTCAATCTGCTGAAGAACGCGGTCGATGCCATGGTGGGTGTGGATGGTTCAACACCCAGGCTGAGCATCGTCACGAAGATGGAGACGGACTATCACATCCTGCGCGCGTCGCACGGCGCGCAATCCTACCTGCGCGTCGAGATCAACGATCGCGGTCCCGGCATCGAGCCCGATATCCTCGCCCACATCTTCGAACCGTTCTACACGACCAAACAGCGCGGCACCGGCCTCGGTCTGGCCATCGCCGAGCGAATCATCTCCGATCACCAAGGCACCCTTCGCGCATTTCCTGGAGAGCCACGCGGCACGAAGATGTGGGTCAGTCTCCCGATCCTGAAGGCGTCTTAGGAAGCGACGGCCCTCCCCATGAATTCAGAGAAAGCAACCATCCTCGTCGCGGACGACGAGACCTCGATACGCTGGGTGCTCGCGAAAGCCCTGGAGGAATCGGGCCACCTGGTGATCCAGGCCGAATCGGGCACCGAGGCGCTGCGCACACTTACATCGCAGCGGATCGATGTTGCGTTCCTCGACCTGAGGATGCCCGGTTACGACGGAATCGAGGTCCTGAAAGAGGCGCGAGCCGCCTCGATCGACGCGCCGATCGTCATCGTTACGGCGCAGAACACCATGGACAACGCGATCGAGGCGATGAAGCAGGGCGCCTTCGATTACGTCACCAAACCGTTCAACATCGACGAGGTCAGGGCCATCGCCGCGCGCGCTCTCGAGATGGCGCGCATGTCCACCGAGTTGCACAGGCTGCAGCGGGAGACCCGCAAGCAGTACGAACCGGGCGTCGCGATCATCGGCAGTAGCTCGAGTATGCAGGAGATCTACAAGACGATCGGGCGCGTCGCGAACACGGACGCGACGGTCCTCATCCAAGGCGAGAGCGGCACCGGCAAAGACCTCATCGCCAAGGTCCTCCACTATCACTCCACGCGCTGGTCGAACCCTTTCGTCGCCCTGAACTGCTCCGCCATCCCGCGGGAACTCCTCGAGAGCGAGCTGTTCGGGTACGAGCGCGGCGCGTTCACGGGTGCGACCGAGCAGCGCCCCGGGAAGTTCGAGCAGGCCGCGGGTGGAACGCTGCTGCTCGACGAGATCGGCGACATGCCGCTCGAGCTGCAAGCGAAACTGCTGCGGGTCCTGCAAGAGCGCGAAGTAACCCGCCTCGGCGGCAGCGAAGTCATCCCGGTCACCTGCCGCGTTCTGGCGGCGACCAACCAGTCGCTCGACCGAGCCGTTCAACAGGGGAAGTTTCGCGAGGACCTCTATTTCCGCCTCAACGTCGTGCCGATTCGAGTCCCTCCCCTGCGCGATCGCCGCGGCGACATCCAGGATCTCGTCGACTTCTTTCTCGACAAGATCCAAGCCGAAATGGGAACCCGCGTCACCGGGATCTCTGAGGACGCACGCAAGCGGCTTTCCGCGCACGACTGGCCGGGCAATGTGCGGGAACTGGAGAACACCCTGATCCGCTCGGCGGTACTGGCTTCCGGGGCGACGCTGATGCCGCACGACCTGGTGCTGACCTCGGGGCACTCGGGACCGACACCGCGTGTCGACGGCAGTCTCGAAGATCTGATCCGCCAGAAGCTCGTCGCGCTGATCGAGCATCCCAGCCCAGCCAGCGACGGCAACCTCTACGCGACGGTACTCGAACAGCTCGAGCGCCCCCTGATCGAACTCACATTGGACAAGACGGGCGGCAACCAGCTGCAGGCGGCAGCCCTGCTCGGGATCAATCGCAACACCCTGCGCAAGAAGGTTTCCGCGCTCGGCATGGCAGCCCGCCGTGGCGCAAACAACCACGAAGATTGATCGCCGGACGATGGCGTTCGGCTTCTCCTGTCCACTCTACCCAATCGTCGACGACGGCGATCCGTCGCGGTCACCTCTGCTCCTCGCCGAACAGGTGCTCGGCTGCGGAGTTCCCCTGTTGCAGCTGCGCCTGAAGTTCGCGGCGACGCGGGCGTTCGTCGAAATGGGGCGCGAACTGCGACAGCGCTGCTCGCAGGCCGGCGCCCTTCTGATCATCAACGACCGCTGCGACATCGCCAAACTCGTCGGCGCCGACGGCGTGCACCTGGGACAGGACGACCTCGCGCCGGCCGACGCCAGAGCAATTCTCGGTCCCGGCGCCGTCATCGGCTTCTCGACCCACAACCACGCGCAGTTGGCAAACGCGGTCCGCGACGACGCTTGCGACTACCTCGCGTTCGGCCCGGTCTTCGCCACGGCGAGCAAACGAGATCCCGATCCGGCTACCGGCCTCGATGCGTTGCGCGACGCGGTCGCCGCGTGCGATCAGCCCCTGGTCGCGATCGGCGGGATCGGACGCGAGAGCCTGACCGACGTCCTCGCCTGCGGCGCCGCGGCGGCGGCCGTGATCGGCGCGATCACCAACGCGCCCGACCCCGCCGTCGCGACGAGAGACCTTCTCATCCGGGCCCAGTACGGAACGAGATCACCCTGATCCCACCGCCTTCCAGGACCTCGTCACCGACGGGATCAGAAGCAGCACCCTAAGTTGAGAAGCACAGACTCCCTGCGCCTCCGCGCCTCCGCGCGAGAATATAACCGGGCCCGCGTTCAAAGCCGGTCGATCTCGTCCCCTTCGAAGTCGCCGCCGTCCATCTCCGACTCGCCGGCGAACTCCACTTCGTCTTCCGTTCGGTTCTCGAATCGAGTGTACTCGGCGAAGAACGATAGCGGCACGATTCCGGTCGGCCCGTTTCGCTGCTTGCCGATGATCAACTCCGCCTCGCGCTCGTCGGCGCCCTTCTGGTTGTAGACCCAGTCGCGATACAGAAACATGATGACGTCGGCGTCTTGCTCGATCGCGCCGGACTCGCGCAGATCGGCCATGACGGGTCGCTTGTCGGCCCGCTGCTCGACCTGTCGGTTCAACTGCGACAGCGCCATCACCGGAACCTTCAACTCCTTGGCCAGCGCTTTCAACGACCGCGAAATCGCCGAGATCTCCTGCTCGCGACTGTCCGTCGGCGGTCCTCTCATGAGCTGCAAGTAGTCGACGATGATCAACCCGAGGTCGACATCCGATTGACGCGACAAGCGCCGCGCCTTGGCGCGCAACTCGAGCACTCCGAGACTGGGCGTATCGTCGATGAACACCGGCGCCTCCGACAGTCGATCCGCGGCAATGGCGAGCTTCGGGTAATCGCGCTCGGCGGCAAAGCCCGCGCGCACCTTCGACTGATCGACGTGGGCCTCCGAACAGAGCATGCGGAACACCAATTGCTCCTTGCCCATTTCGAGCGAGAAGACGGCGACCGCGCGGTTTGCTTCCTGCGCGGCGTACTGTGCGATGTTCAACGCGAACGCGGTCTTGCCCATACTCGGGCGCCCCGCCACGATGATCAAATCTCCCGGTTGCAGCCCTGCCGTCTTGCGGTCGAGGTCGATGAACCCGGTCGGCACGCCAGTCACCAACTCCCGCTTCTCGTAGAGCTGGCTGACGGCCTTCATCGATTCGACGACGATGTCACCAACGCGGAAGAACGAAGGCCGCGACTTGCGCTCCGCGATCTCGTACACCCGCTGCTCCGCCTCGTCGAGAAACGCTTCGACGTCGCCCGGCGTTTGGTAGCTGCGAACCGCGATGTTGTTCATGGTCGTGATCAACTGGCGCAGGATCGCCTTGTCCTTCACGATGCGCGCGTACTGGCCGACGTTCGCCGCGGTCGGTACCCGTTCCGAAAGCTCGGCCAGGAAGGTCGCCCCGCCGACCTCCTCGAGCTCGTTGCGCCCCTTGAGCACATCGGTGACCGTGATCAGGTCGATGGCTTCCGAGCGCTGACTGAGGTCGAGGAACGCTCGCATGATCTTGCGGTGGGCCTCCCGGTAGAAGTCATCGGGGATCAGGACCTCGACCACCCGGTCGATCGCGAGGTTATCGACCAACACCCCGCCAAGGACCGCTTCCTCGGCATCGATACTGTGCGGTGGGATCCGTCCTACTGGCTGCTCACTCACGACGCGGCACCATACGGCAGACGAGGGGCCGAGTCGACTTGCCGCCGCCGTCGCTCCTCTGCTCCGTCGAGGTTTTAGCCCTAACCAATTGAGACAAATCGTGATTCGTAAATACGCCTCGCCGACTTTTCAGTTGAAAATGTTGCCGATTGTGCTCCAATGCCAGCCTTGAGCTTTGGCGAACGAATCCATGGCAGCGGCGATACGTATACGGACCCGGGAAAAGTGTGGCGTCGCTAGTGGGACTGGAGTGAGGATGACGATGGCGGCCAGGGCGAGGTGGGCGTTGCATTTGGGGGTTGTTGTCACTTTGGCGGCCGCTGTGACTGCGCCCGCGGGTGCGACGACACTGGGCGATCTAAGCCGGGTTACCGCGCGCTCCGCGTTGGTCATCGACATCGAGACCGGACGGGTCCTGTATGCGCGCGACCCCGACATGCCGCTGCCGCCGGCGAGTACGACCAAGTTGGTGACGGCGGTGGTCGCCATGAAAAGCGGCCGACTGGATCGCAACGTCAAAGTGAGCCGGCACGCGAGTTCGATGCAACCGTCCAAGATCTGGCTCCAACCGGGGTGGACGATGAACATGGAGGACCTCGTCTACGCGATGCTGGTCAAGTCGGGCAACGATGCCAGCGTCGTCGTCGCCGAAGGCCTCGCCGGTTCGGTGCAGAGCTTCTCCAATCAGATGAACACGACTGTCCGATCGTTGGGTGGGCAGAACTCCCATTTCGTCAACCCGAATGGCCTGCCGGCAAAGGGACACTACAGCTCCGCGTCCGACCTCGCGCTCGTCGTGCGTCACGCGCTGGCGATTCCAAAAATGCGCGAGATCCTATCGACTCGGACCAAAACGATCTCGCCGCGCAGCGGCTCCAAGCGCAAGATCCATCTGACGACGACCAACCGGCTTCTCGGCAACCGCAGTTTCCAACTGATCGGCAAGACCGGCTACACGCGTTTGGCGAAGCGGTGTTTCGCCGGAGCCGCATCGCTCGGCGGACGCGAGGTCATCGTCGTCGTGCTCGGTTCCACCAACCTGTGGGGCGATCTCGATCTCCTCGTCGACTACGGGTTGAAGCCGGAAGGGAATCAGCCCGGATGGTCGCGACCGACCGGCTGGCAACAGGCCCGCGCCGGCAAACCCAAGTCACTCGTGCCGGCGGCTGAACCGGTCGCGCCCGTCGCAATCGCTCAGCCAAAGCGTGGCAGTGGAGTCCAGATCGCCCAGGGCGACCGCGGTCCGGTGGCCGAGATCGCCCAAGGCGACCGCGGTCCCGTGAACGCCGACCCGGTGTTTCGTTTCCACGTGCAGGTCGCGTCGCTGCGCAGCAAGACGATCGCACAGGATCTCCTGCGCAAGGTCGCCAGCCGCGGCTACAGCGCCTCCATCGAGCCGTCGACCACGCAGGGGTCCGTCCACTATCGAGTGTTGGTGCGCGATCTCGCCGACCGCGTGATCGCCCGACGGGTCGCGCGCGATATCAGCCGCGACCTCAACGTCGAGACGCAGATCATCGCGGTGCGCGGCTAGCGGACGACGGTCGCGAGGCGACCGTCGTCGTTTGCCTTGGCCGCGCTCCCGAGGGTTAGGAATTAGCGCGGCGGTCGATCGCGTGCGGCGGCCGGAGAGCGGTCCACCGCTTGAAGATCTCGGCACCCTGGGTGTCGTTCTCGTCGGCCAACAGCTCGAATAGCCTCCGCGCCACGCCCATGTGCTCTTTACAGTCGAAACAGCGCAATCGCTGTCCGAAGAGATCTCCCTGGCTCGCATAGGTGCGCACCGGACTGAAGCCGCAGTACGGCTTGTTCCAACACTCCGCACACAGGGGTTGCGCGTCGAGAAGCGACGCGGCGGCGATGGCTCGCACCGTCGGATGACGGACGATCTCCGCGACGACGAGGTGGGCGACCCGACCGAGTTCGAAGGTCGCATCGCCGCGTGTGTCGAGCACACGCGCCTCCTCACACGGAAAGACACGCCCATCGACGCCGTACGCGAGCTGCCCTGTCCCCGCGCCGTACGGTGACTGGATGTCGACGATTCCCGGGTCGTCGGTGGTCAGCATCTTGGTGAGAAAGATCGCCGCCATCCCCTCGGCCAATTCGACCCCGCGCCGGTTCAACTCGACGATGTAGTCGAGCGCGCCCCGGTAGAACTCCACGTACTGCGCCGCGTCGTAACCGATCGCCGCCCAGGTCTCGGAGTCAAAACGCACGCTGTCGAGGGGATGCAAGTGGATGGTCCGAAGACCGCGCGCCACGTACTCGTCGACCACCGCTCGTGCCGACTCGATGGTATCGCGGGTGACACGAAGGCGGACGTCGACATGTGTCTCTTGGGGATCCCGTCCGAGCTCGACGTAGCGCTTATTGAAGAACTCGATCCATCGGACCGTGTCGGCGTGCGCGGAGCCACCGATTCGCGCGCGATTTGCATCGTGGACCGCGGCGGGCCCGTCCAGGTGCGTCGCAACACCGACGTCGTTGGCGATGAGCCACTCGGCGATTTCATCCGTCATCGCCGTCAGGTCGGTCGTGACACTGAAGCGCAGCTGCTTACCGATGGTCTGGCGATTTCGCGACTGCGCCAGCTCCACGAAGCGCCGCAGCACGGCGAAGTTCAGGAGAGCCTCGCCACCGTCGCCGCGGAACTCGAACGTCATCGCCGGCGACGGGCCCTGCAGCGCCAGCTCCACCACCTGGTCGGCGATCTCGGAGGTCATGTCCAACGGCGCATCGCCTGCTTGCCCATTGGCCCCCGCGACTCGCGACGTCAACGTCACGACGTGGACGTAGGGACCACGGCGGACGTGGCGACTGCGCGCGGCGATCCGCCCCGCGAGGGCATCCAGATCCAGCCCGTCGCGCAAAAGCCCCTTGGCCCGAAGTTCGACGAAGCGCGGATGTCCGTCGACGATCTCACCGCGCAGCAACGCCGACAGCTCTTCTTCGCTGAGAAACGCCCACTCCGCCGCGTCGTTTGTCACCAGCACCTTGCCGGCGACCCGTCCCCAGCGAAAGAACCCGAGGTCATCGGCCGATATCTCGGCGGCCGGGATTGTCACACTGCGCTCTTCCACCGAACCCGCCTCACTCACTGCCGCGCCTGCACGGGCTGATGGGATGCCGCGCCCGCCGGCGTCCGTTGCGCAAATCAGACCTCATCGAGAGCCGCTTGCTGGCGACGCGCGATCGTCTCGTGAAGAACGTGATTCGCAAAAGCCCGAGCGATCGTCGCCCCGTCGTATTCGCCCGTGTCGCCAATCTCCGCCACTGTCTCGTTGTCGCTGGCGACGACCTCGATTCGAGCGTGCTCGGAGTACGCCGTCGCCGCCGCCGTGACGGCCTCGGGAAGGTAGAGCGATCGATCGAAGACGATCCGCTCAGCCATCTTTCGCGTCCGGGTCCGTGTCGGCCGCGGCCGCCTTTTGCGCGTCGGCGCCGTGCTTCTCTTCCCACGGCACCATGATCTCGAGGGGATCCTCCAACAGCTCCTCCGACTCGAGCTCGGCGAGCAATTCGTCCACCGACGGCGCCGATGTCGCGGCGCGCAACGCCGCCGCCGTGTAGTACTCGCGGATGCGGGCGGTCGACTGCGCCAACTTCAGCCGCAGCGCCTGCGAAAGCAGCTCGTTCGCGAACTCCCCGGCGAGATGGTCGAGGTCGGTGGACGACGCCGCCTCCTGAGAGGTGAGGCGAACGTCCACCACCGCCGCACTAGGCCGCGTGAGGAAAACGAAACAACGGTCCAGAAACAGATAACACGCGCCGTAGACCGCCTCGAGCGGATAAACGCTCTCGTCGATCTCGAACGAGATCTGATCCGGTCCCAGCCTGAAACCGAGGCGCGATTGCGACGCGCCCTCTTCGGTAGACACGCTTAGCGCAGCCGGCGATCCGACTCGCCGTACGCCCGCAACCGCTCCGAGTGCGGCATCAGGGACGAAACGACGGTCGTGCTGCCTTCGTTGGCGGCGAGAACGTGCGCCAACTCGGCGACTGCCTGACCGAAGGATTCCTCGGTCGGAAGGTCGCCCTTGCCGCCGTTCATCACGACGAGATCAAAATTCCTCGTGTAGATGAGTCCCTTCGGATCGCCGTCGTTGCGGCAGATGTGCACGCGGTTCTGACGGCCTCGCTCGTTCTGCAACGTGACGACACACGATCCATCGACGGCGCCCGTGAATCCGGCGATCGACCAACCCTTGGTCACGACCGATCCAACCTCGAGCGGCCGGAGCAATTCCCAAGGAGGCTTCGCGGCGAGCGTCGCCAACGGTCCCGTCTCACCGAGATTCAACGCGGTCGACGGCTGAGCCGTGGAACCGAGCAAGTGCTGTGCATCCGTGGCGGCGTTCGGCTCGACCTGCGTCAGAACACCCGTATTCTGCGGGGCCGAACCCAAACTCGCCCGAGCAACCCCCGTTGCCAACAATGCGGCCCCACCAACAGCCACCCTTCCGCAAAGTTCACGTCGCGTAAGCATATACTCCCACCTCCTTGATAGTGGGACCGGTGCTACCACAGCTGTCCAACCAGGTGCAACGGATATCTGTAGAGATTCTGAGGCCCTCCAAAATGGCCTCTCCCTGAACCGGAGCGGGCGCCGGCATGCACGTCTCGACGGACGACGCCGACCCCACCCGCCGGAACATGGCGAAATCGCGATAGAGGTGGGGCCTTCTTCCGTGTACCCTGCCCAACTATGACCATAGTCGTACTGATCGGTCTGGCCGCGGTCATTGGGTGGGTCATCGTCGGGTACAACCGGCTCGTGCGCCTGCGCAATCAGGTGGCGAACGCCTGGAAACAGATCGACGTCCAGCTAAAACGCCGTCATGACTTGATTCCGAACCTGGTCGCCGCCGTCAAAGGCGCACTCGAGTTCGAGCAGGACACCCTGGAGAAAGTCACTGAGGCCCGGGGCCGAGCGATCTCCGCCCGCGGCGTCGAGCAGTCCGCGGCCGCGGAGAAGGAACTGACCCAAGCCCTGCACCGGCTGGTCGCGGTCGTCGAGAAATACCCGGACCTGAGCGGCAGCGCGAACGTATTGCGGTTGCAGGAAGAGCTGACGACCACCGAGAACCAGATCGGCTTCTCGCGCCAGCACTACAATGACGTCGCCATGCGGTTCAACACACTCCAGGAGGTTTTCCCGGACAACGCGATCGCGTCCGTATTCGCCTTCGAACGCGCCGACCTGTTCTCCGCCGATGAATCGGACCGGGTCACGCCGCGAGTCGACCTCTCCCTGCGTCCCGAGAGCTGATCCGACATCCTCCGTGGTTGTTCGGTGAACTTCTACGAACGACAGGAGGTCAACCGGCGGCGCACGCGACGCCTGATCGGCGGTCACGCGGCAGTTTTCATCGCTCTGGGCACGGGCATGGACGTACTGTTTTTGGGGTTTCCAGGCGCGGGCCCGGGGTTCCCCGTCGTCGCACCGGTGGCCTTGCTGCTCTCCTTGGCGATCAGCTGGTTCGCTTACTTCCGCGGCGACCGGGCTCTCCTGCGTAGTCTCTTGGCGCGCCCGCTCGACTCCGACGACGCCGAGCACCGCCAGCTCGGCAACATCGTGCGCGAAATCGCCATCGCCGCGGGGATTTCTCCGCCGACTGTCTATGTGATCCCGGACAGCGCTCCCAACGCGCTGGCCACCGGGCGCGATCCCGCGCACGCGTCGCTGGCCTTGACCAGCGGCGCGCTGGCGCTGCTCGACCGCGAGGAAACGCAGGGTGTCGTGGCTCACGAGATCGCCCATATCGTCAGCGGCGACACCGCCGTGATGATGGTCGCGGGCGTGCTCTTCGGCGGCCTCGTCATGCTCGCCGACTGGTCGCGTCGAATGATCTTCTTCTCCCGCCTCGCGGCGCCCGCCGCCCTTCTTCTGGCGCCCCTGTTGTTCGCATTTGCCTTGATCGGCCCCGCCCTGTCGCGTCTGCTGGCGATGACCGTGTCGCGCGAGCGGGAGTACCACGCCGACGCTTACGCGGTGGAGCTGACGCGCAATCCGAACGGACTGACGCGCGCCCTGCGCAAGATCGCCGGGACGCGATCACGGCTGCGCGGCGCCACTCGCGGGACAGCGCACTTGTTCATCGTGAACCCGCTGCGCCGCCGCGTCGACGAGGGCGAGTCGCGATGGGCGGATCTCTTCTCCACGCATCCACCGATCGATCACCGCATCGCACTCCTCGACGGGCGGGCCGCGTGAAGGCGCCGCCCGACTGTCCGGACTGCCGCCGGCCGATGCGGGACGTCAGCGCGCAGGCGAGGACGGGGTACCTGATCGCTCTCGACCAGTGCGACGACTGCGGCGGCATCTGGTTCGACCGCTGGGAACTGTTCCCGCTCCAACATGCCGAAGTCGCGCGGCTCGATCCCGTCGACGCCGATGCGTTGGGCGAACCGGTGCAGCGCCGGAGACCGGGCAACTGCCCGCGCTGTGCCGTCGCTCTGCGCGAATTCCGCGACGCCAACCTGCCGCCGGACGCGCAGGTGGCCCGATGCTTCGTCTGCGAGGGAATGTGGTTGCAGCGCGGCCAGCTCGCCGCTGTGAAGCGCGCGTCTCCGCGCGCGGCCGAAGGCGCGGAGCAAGCATTGGTGAAGTCCTACGGCACCGCCGTCGACTGGAGTCGCGTCGCGGACCTCGACGCGGCAACGCACGAGGTCGAGGAACCCCCACCGTCGATGAGCGACCTCGGCGAGGCAGCGAAGGCAACTCTCCCTTGGATCGCCCTGCAGGTACTGTTCCGCCTACTCCTGCGCCGCTAAAGCGCAGAAGCCCCTGACCCCTGGCCCCTGGCCCCTAAATCCTGAATCCTAGATCCTAAATCCGCCTCAGAGGTCCGGTTCGCAATAACACGGCGTCGACAACGCGACCTCGCTGTCCGCCCAGACCGCCTGGAATCGAGCTCTGGCCTTTTCCGCTTCGCGGGTCTGGCCCTGCATCTCGAGGCTGCGGCTGAGGCCGTACAGGGCCCAGCCATTCTCCGGCAATTGCTCGAGGTCGGCGCGGAAGACCTCCTCCGCGTCGACCGCTCGCCCGGACTTGAGCAGCAGCGTCCCCAGAGCGTGCCGCACCGGCTGAATCCATCCGGGCGGTTCGTCGTAGCGCAGGGCGTCCTCGTGATCGACCGCGCGCCGCAGCGCCGCGAACGCCTCCTCGATCCTGCCCTCGCGGTAGCTGATCTCGCCCTCGAGGAAATCCTCGGCGACCGCGAGCAGCGCCGAGGCGGGGTTGTTGCCAAAGAACGACTCCGCCGGAACCGCGGCGGCGGCCACGGCGAACGATTCCTGTTCGACCCGTGCCGCGGCGGTATCGCCGAGCGCGGCGTAAGACACTCCGCGGGCGTAGTGTCGCATCGCCCGCGCAAACGGAAAGCGCTCCGGATATTCGCCTCCTGCGAGTACGTCTTTCCACAGACCGAACCGCATCCGCACTTCCAAAGGCATCACCGCGTAGCCGTCGGCGATCGCCGCGTAATCGACAGTCCACTGCAACGGCATGGAGGTCACCAACTCGTCGATGGCCGCCAGCGCCGCGCCGCGCTGGCCGCTCATCATCGCCGCGTACGCGAGCATGTGGTTGTCGTGCGCCATGTACAGTCCGTAGAAGCCCTGGCGGGGCGACGCGGCGCGATACGCGCGGTCGGCCTCCATCGCCTTCGCATTGGCGTCGATCGCGTCCTGCCAGCGGCCACGGCGAACGTCGATGTGCGACGGCATGTGCACCAGATGCCCGAGTCCCGGCTGCAGGTCGCGGAGCGTGTCGGCGGCGCGGTCGGCGCGGCCCGGCGAGGGCGAGGCCTCGACGGCGTGGATGTACAGGTGCAACGCCAGCGGATGGCGAGGATCGATCTCCATCACCCGCTCCAGAGTGGTGACAATCTTGTTCGTCCCGGGGTGCGGCTGGCCGTCCGCCATCCACAGGTCCCAAGGGCGCAGATCCATCATGGCCTCGGCGTAGATCGCGCCGACGTCGGCGTCGTTCGAATGGCTCTGCCAGACCAGCCGCATGGCGTCGGCGTAGGCCGCGTCGAGCGGCGCGCGGTCCGCCGGCGGTGGGTCGGCGTAGCGTGCGCGCAGCGCCTGAATCAAATCGCGCTCGACGGCGCTCGCGCGTTCGCTGCGGGCGACGGCTTCCTGCAACGCGCTCCAAGCCGCGGCGGCGCGGTCGGCGGGCAGGACGGGGTTGTTGATGTGAGGACCATTGGCGATGGCGATGCCCCACCATGCCATGGCGCAATCGGGATCGATCTCCGTCGCTCGGCGGAACGAGCGGATCGCCTCGTCGTGGTTGAACGCGTACATGAAGCTCAACCCCTGGTCGAAGTACCGCTGCGCCAGCGGCGCCGCGGTGGTCACCGGCCGACTGCGATCGCCAAGCCCGGCGAAGAACGGAACGTCGTCGGCCGGTGTGGCGGGCGGGGCCGGCGGTTGCGCGGCGCACCCCGCGATCAGAACGGCGAGCAAAACGATTCGAGCAGCGAGCTTCATCCCACACCCTCCGGACTAATTGCGTGTTCCACGAGCACTTCTGCCATAACCCGCTCCAGCAGTTCCACCCTGCGCCGTCGTCGCGGAACCCGCGTCCGACGCGCGACGCGCTGGCGCGTCGGCTCAACAACCCGAGCGACGCACGCGAACGAGATTGCGGGTTCTACGTACGGGCAATCCCCTACCTCTCGAACGTCAACTTGATGCCCGTGTAGTAGACCGCTCACATATCTGTGAATTGCCGCTGATGATGACACTTGATTTCGCCGTAGCGTAAACCTATCCAACAAAGAACCCGGCGACTCTCGACTCGCTGGCGTGATCGCGATGAGGGAAACTCAGCTTCGTCTGGACGGCGGTTTGAATCGCGCGGTGCGAGTCGCCCGTTCGCCCATCGCTTCGCCCGGTGTGGGGCCCGATGCGACCGCTGAGGCGGACGTCTCGCTGGAGTGGTTGCCATCCACCGCCCCGGCCCCGAGTGCGGGGAGGGCCGAACTGATCGGCCGCGAACGAGAGTTGGCCGGTCTGCGCGCGGCGCTGAACGGCGCCGTCCAGAGCTGCGGGCGGTTGATCTGGATCGCCGGCGAGCCTGGCATCGGCAAGACCCGACTCGCGGAGCAACTCGTGGCCGACGCCCGGGCGTGCGGAGCAGACACCGTCTGGGGTCGATGCTGGTCTGAAGAGGGAGCTCCCGAGCTATGGCCATGGGTGCAGGTGATCCGCACGTGCCTGCGTCGAGTCGACGAGGAAGCCCTGCGCAAACTCGTCGGACCCCACGCCAGCGAGCTCACCGCCCTGGTCGCCGCACCCGACTCGGCGCCGTCGGTCCCTTCGCCAGCCGCGGCGCGGTTTCGGTTGTTCAACGCGATCGCCCACTTCCTCGACGCATACGCGCGGCGGACGCCGCTCGTCATAGTTCTGGAAGACCTGCACCGCGCGGACCCGCAGTCACTCCTGCTGCTCCAGTTCTTTGCCCAGGAGCAGCGCGAGCGTCCGATTCTGCTCGTCGCGACCTACCGCGAGCCGAGCGTCCCGGCGAATCCAGCGTTGGTCCGTTCGATCCTCGAGACGATGCGCGAACCGGGATGCGAGCGCATCGAACTAGGCGGCTTGAGCGTGTCCGAAACACGGGCGTTTCTCGGCACCGCGGTCGGGCGGGAACCGCCGGTGGATTTCGCCGCCGGCTTGCACGGTCGCACCGGCGGCAGTCCTCTGTTCCTCGCCGAGTGCGCCAGGCAGCTGACCTCTGGGCGCGACGCAGGCGTCGAATGGCGGTGGCCGGGGCCGGAGGAACTCTTCATCACCGCCGAGCTCGGCGAGCTGATCGATCAGCGGCTCGCCATGTTGACGCGTGAAGAGGACGCGATCCTGCGGTCGGCGGCCGCGATGGGGCGTGAGTTCCGTGCGGCAGCCCTCGGCGAGCCGTCCACCAATGGCGCGGCCGGGGATCGCGCGAGCGCTCTGCGCGCGGCGGAGAGAGTCGGAATCCTACGGCCCGGGTCCGAGGTTGGCTGGCACTCCTTCGCGCAGTCGATGGTCCGTGAGCGGCTGCTCGAAGGAGTCGCGCGCGATCGGGACGATGGCGCGCGAGCGCCGGCCGAGGCGCCGGCCTCGCGAAGCGCGCTCAACGGATCGGCGACGAGCGCCGCCAACGCCGACGCCGCCGCGTTTCGCAAAGAAGGAGAGTTCTGGACCATCACCTTCGCGAACCGCACCTGCAGGATGCGCGACGGCAAGGGGCTGGCCTTCATCGGCTTACTGCTGCGCCACCCAGGGCGCCCCGTGCACGTGACCGAGATCGTCCAGGTCCAGAACGGTTGCGACAGCGGACCCGCGCCGATCGGCCTGTTCGACGACGCGACCGAGGTGCGTGTCGGCCTCGGCGATGGGGGCGCGATTCTCGACCGCCCGGCCAAAGATGCGTACAGACGCCGCCTGCGGGACCTGCAGTCGGAACTCGAGCAGGCTCAGCAATACAACGACGCCGGCCGCGTCGAGCGCGCCCGTTACGAGATCGAGTTTCTCAATCAGGAGCTCACCGCCGCCATCGGCCTGGGCGGCCGCGATCGCCGCGTCGGCTCTGATGCGGAGCGCGCTCGGGTGAACGTCACGCGCTCGATCGCACGCGCCATCCAGAAGATCGACGAGGTGCACCCCGAACTGGCGCGGCACCTGACCCAGACGATCCGCACCGGAACCTTCTGCACGTATGTGGCGGAGCCGGCCACGGCGCGCACCTGGGATTTCTGACCAGTCGATGTCGCTTCCGTACCCGCTGGTCTGCGCCCTCCTCGGGTTCGCAATCGGCTGGCTGCCAATCCTGGTCCACGGACCGATCGCGGAGAGGTTCGACCTCCTCTACATGAACGGCGCCGTCGCGGTCTGGGCGTTCTACTGCGCGCGCCTGTCGATCGGCGTCTTCGTCGGCATCTCGGTCTGGCCGCGACAATGGTGGGCGCGCGGCCCGCTGCTCGGCTTCGCCCTCATGCTGCCCGTCGGCCTGATCGCGCTCGCCTCGCCGGGTTGCGGCGTCAAGTGCATGAGTCTCAACGAACTCACGGGTGCCGCGGTCGGAACGACCGTGGCGGGACTGGCCCGGCTGATCACGGGCAGAGATCACGCCTGAGCGGCTCGTGTCCGGGTGTTCACGGCGCGCACGACGATGGTGCGGCCGCGTGCTTCGCCTTGAAGGCACCGACCTTGCCATCGAGCGCCGGGCTGTCCTTGAGGATCTCGCCACCGAAGCGCGCACAGTATTTCAGAGGTTCTGATCCACTTCCGCTGCGGACGTCGACGCGCAACGCTCCCTGTTGCGCCTCGTCGAGGGTGAACGGAATGGCGCCGCGACAGGATGCTTTGAGCACTTTGCCGGGCTTCAGCATGGCGGACTTGCAGGGGCCCGAAAGCCGGTCCTTGTCTTTGTACTGATATCCCTTGCTGCCGGCCGGGGTGCCGAGGCCAAACCAGTTCGCCGCCGGCAGATCGACCGCGGCACGCTCCCCGGTTCCCTCGTTGCGAACCTCGATGCGCATTCCACCGACCGTCGGATCCTGCCCCGGGCCGGCTGGGCCCACCAGGCGCGCCGTGTCCTTCGAGGCAAACACCAGACTGCGCTGGTTGAGACTCGACTTGTCCTTGAGCACGAGCTTGGCGCCGGCGACCGGAACAGCCGAGGTCGCGCAGTCAGACTCGCAACCGTCGTCCGCGGTCGCGTTGCCGTCGTCGCATTCCTCGCCGCCTTCGACCGCTCCGTTGCCGCAGGTCTCGGGATCGCACGCGTCGCCGATGCCGTCGTCGTCGCCGTCGTCCTGCCCGACGTTCGGCACCTGCGGACAATTGTCGACGCCGTCCGGCACGCCGTCGCCGTCCGCGTCGGCGATGCACTCTCCAGTCTCTTCATCAACGCCGTTCGCACACAGCACGCAGTTCGACTCGCAACCATCGTCCGGGATCGCGTTGCCGTCGTCGCATTCCTCGCCGCCCTCGGCCACGCCGTTGCCGCAGGTCTCGGCATCGCACGCGTCGCCGATGCCGTCGTCGTCGGTGTCGTCCTGCTCGACGTTCGGCACCTGCGGACAATTGTCGACGATGTCCGGCAGGCCGTCACTGTCCGCGTCGGCCGTGCACTCCTCGGTGTCCTCGCCAACGCCGTTGCCACACGTCACCGGATCGCAGGCGTCGCCGACACCGTCGCCGTCGATGTCGTGTTGCTCGACGTTGGGCAGGTCGGGGCAGTTGTCGATGACGTCCGGAACCTCGTCCTCGTCGCTGTCGCCGGCGGTCGAACGCACGAGCTCGGCGTGGCAGGCGGACCCGGTCGGGCAGTCGTCGTTGGTGGTGCAGACGCCGTGCAGGCGCCGGCAGACCCCGCCGTCGCAGTACAAACCGGGGCCGCAGGCGCCGAAGGAACATGCTCCGGTGTTCTCGATGCACCGGCCGTCGCCGGTGAAGATCAATCCACCCCCGTCATCCTCGGTAAGGGGATCCAATAATCGATTGAAGTCTTCGCCCCCCTGGCTGCAAAACGCAGGCGCGATACACTCCGCGTCACTGTCGCAGGCGCCGCCGATCGAATGGCAAGTCCCCTGCGCGGGTGACCCGAGAATCGGCTGACAAAATTGCGTCGCTGGGTTGCAGCCAGCGCCGTTCTGGGGGTCGCACGCGACGCCGAGATCGCGCAGACAGCCGCCGGGCGGAACGAAGCAATTGGCCCCGGGGCACGCGGCATCGTCGGCACAAGCGGCTCCGGTGTCGGTACAGATGCCGGCGCTCGTCGACGCCAGCGCATGGCAGGCGCCCGCGGGACCTCCGTCCGCGCAAGCCTGACGCACGTTCAACACTTGCAACACCAGATCGCCTTCGTCGTCGTCGCCGTTGAGGTCCATCCCCTGATCGGCCTCGAGGGTGAGGAAGATGACGGTGTCGTCCTTGACCTTGTACGGGATGCGCGGATCGCAGGCTTCCAGGCGGCAAGGCGTCACCGCCTGTCGGCTGTTGAGCAAGACGTTTCCGGCGGCGTCGTACACCTGCAACACCCCGTCGTCGGCGTCGCCGTCGTCATTCAGGTCCAAACCGCCCTGGCTCGCCTCGAGCGTGCGGAACGCGATCAACCCGGTTGGGCCCATCACGAACTCCTCGGCGGCCTGGGCGATGTTGGTCAGCGCGGCGGCGTCGGCATCGTACACGTGGACGACGCGATCGCCGGTGTCGCCGTCGCCGTTCAAGCTGACATTGCCCTGCGCCGCCTCCGGGACGAGGAACGCGACGTGCGCCCCTTCCACGGCCAGATCATCGGCGGCGCGAGCGACGTTGGTCCAGGTGCCGCTCCCAGCTGGATGGACGTGGACGACCGCGTCGTCGACGTCGGCGTCACCGTTGAGATCGATCATCCCCTGCGCCGATTCCGATACCAGCGCCGCCAGCCAGGTGTCGGACATGGCGATCACATCGGCCGCGCGCGCGAGGTTCGCCATCGACGTTCCGTCCCAGAAGTGAACGACGGCATCGTTCGCATCGCCGTCGCCGTTGAGATCGGGAGCGCCGTCGACCGACGGGCCGTCCGGACAGCCCGCCAACGCCGGCGCGTGCCCCGCCCCCTCGGGGCGCAGGAACAGCGCGCGCCCGGCTGCGACGGTCGTCGTGCTCGCGGGGCAGAGATCGATCAGCGAGCTCGGCGGACCGACATTCGTGTCGAGGACTCTTAGGAGGGTGTCGCTCGTATCACCATCGCCGGTCAGGTCGCCCGTCGCGGCGATCGCGGCCCGGACGAAGACGTCCTCTCGTCCGTTGGTGTCGCCACTGACGAGATCGGTGGCGAACGAATGAAATGCCACGACGCTTCCATCGGCGGAGATTGCCGGGGCCGGCACCGATGAGCCGTCAGCGGTACCGCCTGTGGGATCGAGGTTCATCCGCGCGGTCAGGCGGGTGAGTCGATCGTGCAGGTAGACGTCCACCACGCCGGACTCACCCACGACGAACCCGCTCCCGACGGCTATGAACACGACGTAGCGGCCGTCGTGGCTCGGCATGGCGGAACCGGAGTTGGCGTTGGCGACTCGGCCCGAGGGTCTCGTCGACACCAGCGTCAGATGACCCAACTCACGGTCGTAGGCGAACACGTCGCGCTTGCCGTTGTTGTCCCCTGGAAGCAGGTTCCCGGCCAGACTGGTGAAAACGATCGTACTCCCGTCCGCGGAGATACGGGGCGAGAAGCTCTCGACGATGCCCTGCGTACCCGCCACGTCGACACTGACGCGAATCGTCACACTGGAGCCGGGCTCGTCGAAGACGCCGTTCTCGTCGACGTCGCGATCGCGAAGGAAGACGTCGGAGGCGCCGTTGGTGTCTCCCGTGGTGAGACAGTCTCCCGGGATGAGGTTGCACGCGTCGCTCTCGAACACGACGAAGCGGCCGTCGTCCGACGCCGTCGCCCACTCGCTGGCGTCGTTGCCGTCGAGGCCGTCGGGGTCGACGCTGATGCGCACGGTCGTCCGTTCGCCGGGTCCGGTCTCATCGAATATTCCGTCCGCATCGGCATCGCGATCGTGGATGAAGACGTCCTCGCAGGCGGGGATCCCAATGACGTCGACGCGGCAAACGTTTGTGTCCCCCGGCACGAGGTTGGTGGCGCGACTGGTATACGTCACGAAGCGTCCGTCGGCGGAAATACCGCCGATGTCGTTGTGGGAACGCTCGTCGCTCTGCGTCCCGTCTGAGGCGACGCTGACGCGGACCGTGGCGCGTTCGCCGAGTCCGGTCTCATCGAATATTCCGTCCGCATCGGCATCGCGGTCGTGGACGAAGATGTCCTGACAGGAGCCGGGCCAGCCACCGCCGCCGATTGGGCAAACGTTCGTGTCGCCCGGCACCAGGTTGGTGGCGATGCTCGCGAACGCCACGTAACGCCCGTCCGCGGAAAGGAACGGTGACAGCTGAGACGGCCCGTTGGCCGGTTGGCCCGCGGCACCGACGCTGGTCAACGAGGTCACGCCAGTCGCACGGTCGTGCACGAAGACGTCGAAGACGTTGTTGGTGTCGCCGGGGACCAGGTTGGGGGCGAGACTCGAAAAGGCCACGTAGCGACCGTCCGCCGAGAGAGACGGGCTGATGCTGCCGAACGCGGCACCCGCGGCCTGATTGCCCGCCGAATCGACGCTGACCCGTTTGGTCTCGTGCGTGGCGCCCGCGGTTTCGGAGCCGTGGAAGAACACCAGTCCGCCGGAGATCGCCAGGCTGCGGGCGTTCAGGAGCGGCGCGGCGTCAGCGACCACGGGCGCCAGCGGGTCGGTCACCTCACCGCTGCCGAGCCGATAGGCGCGCAGAACGGTGTCGAAGATCCGCGCGTTCGAATTGATGTCCGCGGCCCCCTGCAGCGGCTCGGGCTCGAGGAAGGCGATGAGGTCGTCGCTGACGGCGAGCGCCGGGAAGCTGAACGGCGGCTGTTGGACGCGCGCCACCGCGCGTGCCGTGGAACCGCCATCCCCGATCGGCTCGACCACGCCGGTGCCGCGGTCGACGAGCTTCACGACCGCGTCCGACTCGTCGTCGTCGCCGTTGAGGTCGACGTCTTCGATCAACTCCTCCATGACGAAGGAACTGAGCGACGCGCTCTGGTTGAGTCCGTCGAGCGGCACCGGATCGAGAGCCGCCATGGAGAAGCCACCGCACTGGCCGCCCGCACACTGCGCGTCGGAGGTACAGACTGCGAGCGGATTGTCGCCGCCGATGCAGGCGTTCCGTCGAAGGACCACGGGACCGCGTCCGCCGAGCAGGCGACCGCGAAATTCGAACAGCCCCGGTCCGCACTCGCCGCCGCCGCCGCAATCGAAGTCGCTGGTGCAGGACGTGCCGTTCTGGGCGCCGCCGACGCAGGACGGCGGGTCGCACGTCTCGCCGGCGCATTGGCTATCGCTGCCGCACGGCAGCCCTTCGTTCGGGCCGGCGCCACATTGGTTGACCGGCTGCCGGTGCCGCTCGATGCGCAGTACCGTCTCTTCGGCATCGGTCGAGCCGAAGAAGGTCACTGAGGAAGTCTCGGTGGGATCGCTCTGCGGGTCGAAGAGAGGCGGCAGCTTGATGCCCTCGGGTGAGTACGACGCGAGACTTTCGAGGTTCGGAATGTGGATCGGCTCGCCACGGCCGGGAAACGCCTCGACTTGACTGCTGGCGCGCAACAGACGCGCGACCGGAACCGCGTCGCGGTCGACGCGAACCCCGCGCCAGTCCATGGGGATCAGCAAGTTGCCGCGAGCGTCGACGGTGAAGCGCAGTTCGTTCGTCAGGCCATTGCACGGCGGAGACGGCGCCGTGCACAGTCCCTGGTAGTTATTGGCGAGCGGCAGCGCCGTGAAGCCGGGGAACGCTCGGTGGGGTTGGCCGTTGCAGGTTCCGTTGTTGGCGTACAGGCGATCGACACAGGCGACCAGCCCCGGAAACCGACTGCACGGCAGACTCGCCAGACCGCATGGCAGTGGCGCTCCGGCCGGGGTGACGGCCACGGTCGCGGGTCCGGTCAGGCTCAGGTTGTTTCCGACGGGACCGAACTGGCCATCGCCGCGCGGGAAGCGAAACCGAAGAGTGCCCGCGTCGAACGTCTCCAGGTTGATCGGATCGCCCGGAACGTTGGCGGTGATGCAGACGGCGGTCTCGACATCCGCACGTGCCGCGCAGCTCGCGGTGTCGACAGCGGCGCAGTTTGTCGCCAGCGCGACGACGCGACGTGGCGCGCCACCGGGAGGCGTGAACACGACCGTCACCACGGAATCATTCGCCGACGCGGGGAATCCGGGCGACGACGAGCCGCAGGTCGCGTCGAGGGAGACGCGCACCCAGTCCCCGGGTCGGGCAAACGGGCGGTCGAGGCTGCCCAGTGAGCCGCGGAATGTGGTCACGGCCGGGGGAATGATGTTGCACCCGGCCTCGGCGCGACGGGTGGCGCCCTCCGCCGCGATCAGCAAGAGGCAGGCCGCCATCGCGGCGGAGCGCGAAGCCTTCGATCGACGAGTCACGAGCCGGTCCGTTCCATTCGCGCCGGCCGATCACTGCGCCGTACTCGCTGCTTAGTCAAGAGCATTTGATGTTGGATCCGGAATAGACTGCGTGGGACCGGAGTGAACAATTGTTCCATCGGGGGGAACGGCTCTTGGATGTCGTGTCGTCTTCTCAGCGTTTCGGATTGGCAAAGCCCCCGGGCGTGTCCGCCGGATCATTCAGATGAGAAGCCGCGGGTCGCAAATCGTCATTCCGGCGAAAGCCGGAATCCAGCCGGGCTACCAGGTGGACCCCGGCTTTCGCCGGGGTGACGACGGGATGGGACCGGGGCGACGACGGGATGCGAATCCAGAGAGTTTCAAGGTAGGGTTCCTACGGAGTGAACACCCGTTCCGCATCGAGTCACGCACCGCACAGCAGAGGGAAACGCGTTCCAGGGATAGCTGAGCGTGGTGGGCGACAATCGAGGCGGAATGATAGCCAGGCGGGATGGTGACGAGATGAACGGTGCGGCGATCTCGCCGTTCGTCGGCCGTGAAAACGAGCTGGCGATCGTCCGCCGCCAACTCGGCCACCTCGTGGGGGGGACCGGCGGGATTCTGAGCCTGGTCGGCGAGGCGGGGATCGGCAAGTCGCGCCTGGTGCGCGAGGGGTTGTCCGGGCCGGAGATGGCCGGCGTGCGCCTGCTGGTGGCCCGTTCGCTGTCGGTCGGGCAAACCCTCAGCTTCCACCCGTTCACCGATCTGCTGCGGGGTTGGGCGGGGATCGCCGGCGGGGCCGATGAGGCCGAGGCGCTGGCGCAGCTCGACGCGGCGGTGCGCTCCCTGTGCGGCGACGACGCCGACGACATGGTGCCGTTCATCGCATCGCTGATGGGACTGACGTCCACCGGCGCCCACGAAGAGCGATTGCGCGGCATCGAGGGGGAGGCGCTCGAGCGACTCACCATCCGCAGCATGCGCGGACTGTTCCAGCGCCTCGCCGAGGATCAACCCCTGTTGGTGCTGTTCGAGGACCTGCACTGGGCCGACCGGTCCTCCCTGCGGCTACTCGAAACGCTGCTGCGGCTGGTGGCGGAATGCCCGATCCTCTTCATCCACGCCTTTCGACCCGAGCACCGCGATACCGGCCAACACATGCTGCAGTTGGCGCGCACCCAGTACCCGCTGCAGCACCGCCTCATCGAGCTCCAACCACTTGGCGAGGCCCAATGCGCGCAGATGGTGGCGCACCTGCTGCGCGACGATGAGGGTACCAACGACGTCGCGGCGATCATCGCGTCGCGCGCGGAGGGGAGCCCGTTCTTCGTCGAGGAAGCGCTGCGGTCGCTGATCGACGAGGGGGCGATCGTCGTCGCCGACGACGGCGCCCGGACGACTCGCCAGATCGAGGCGTTGTCGATGCCGGGCAGCGTGCGCGAGGTGATCGCGGGGCGGCTCGAACGCCTCGATCCGCTGGCGCGGTCGGTGCTCGACGTCGGCGCGGTGATCGGCCGCGGCTTCTTCGGTCGCATTCTCGATACCGTACTGGCGGACGAAATCGAGCTGCCCGCCGTCCTGTCCGACCTCAAGGACCGCGGCATTCTCAGCGAACGCCGCACCCGCCGAACCGCCGCCCACGCGCGGCGCTCCTTCGTGAGCGAGGTCGAATATGTGTTCGTCCACGCCCTGGTCCAGGAGACCATCTACGAAGCAATCGATCGTCCGCGGCGCCGCGAGTTGCACGAGCGGGTGGCCGCCGCGGTCGAAGCCATCTTCGCCGCACGCATCGGCGACTTCCACGGCATGCTCGCCTACCACTACGTGCGCGCGGAGAATCTGGCCAAGGCCGAGGAGTACCTGTTCAAGGCCGGCGAGGAGGCCGCGCGCGCGGCGGCGTCGAGCGAGGCGTTGACGTTCTTCCGCGAGGCGTCGCGGATCTACCTGCGACTCCACGGCGAAGGCGGCGACGCGACCAAGAGAGCACTGCTCGAACGCAACATCGGTCAGGCCTTGATGAACACCGGGCGCCTTAGCGAGGCGATGGGACACTTCGACGCTTCGCTCACACACCTCGGCGACCCGCCGCCGCGCAGCACGGCGGTCGCGGCGCTGCGCTGCGCCGGCGAGTTGGCGTCGATCTTCGCACGGCTCTACCTGCCGGCGTGGTTTGCCGGCGGGCGGCGCGACGGCCGCTACCGCGACCACATCCTGGCGCTCTATCCGCGCATCAAGGCGCAGTCGACCAGCGACCCGACGCGGCTCGTGTTCGACTACACCCGCGCCGTCCACCTCCTGAACCACACCGATCCCGCCGCCGTTCCCGAGCAGGTGATCGGCCTCTACAGCGGCTTCGCCGCGATGTTCGCGTACTCCGGGATCTCGTTCCGCATCGGCCGCCGCTATCTCGATCTCGCCGACCAACTGCGGCGGCCGGGGCACGCAAAGGATCTGTTCGACCACGACTGCCTGGTGTGCATCTGCAACTATCTCGAAGGCCGTTGGGACGACGACGCCGGCACCGTTCCCGCCGACGTCGTGCGCCAGGCGCTGCGCTACGGCGGCCTGTGGGAGGTCAATACCTACCTCGGTCTCGACGCCGACCGCCGCCTGCGCCGCGGCGACTTCGCCGGCGCGCGCGGACGTCTCGATGAACTCGCCGACATCGCCGAGACGTACGGGTTCGAGTTCGCCCGCACCAACCACGCCGCCGAAACGACGCTACTGCTGCTCGAAGAGGGCCGCCTCGAAGAGGCGCGCGACGCCGCCGATCTCTACGCAAGTGTCGTCGACGACCCGCCGCTGCGCGTTCTCGCACTGGGCTCCAAAACCAAGGCGCAGGCGCTGCTCGGGGACATCGAAGGCGCCGGCCGGACACTGGCCGCGGCCGAGCGGATCGTCGCCAACGCCCCGGTGATCCCGCCGTGGCACCTGAGCGCCTACGCGGTCGGCCGGCTGCACCACGACATCGCCGCGCTCGTAGCCGCGCCGGAGAGTGAACGCGACGCGCTCGGCGTACGCGCTCGGCGCAGCGCACGCGCAGCAGGGAGTGTAGCCGCCCGCTGTGCCGTACAGCGCGGCGAGATCTTCCGCCTGACGGCGCTGCTACACAATGCTCTGAACGACGCGCGAAGTGCGGCGACATGGGCCACCAAAGCGATCGCCGAGTGCGAGCGTCTCGGCGCCCTACCCGAGCTGGCGCGCACACACGCCGACGTCGCCGCCTGGAACATCGACATCGGCGACGGCCGCGACAGTGCCGCGCACCGCGCCCGCGCCACCGAGCTCTTCACCACCCTCGGCCTCACCGACCCCCGTCACGACAAAGCAAGCTCCCGCCGCGCCGCGTAGCAAGGGACTTTTCTCGCGCCAAGACGCCAAGGCGCCAAGCGAAGACGCCGGCCTAGATAGTTTTGGAGTAGATCGCTGAAGCGGCTGATGTGTGATATTTCCGCCTAGGTGCACTTTCGATCACGCGAAGATGAGATTGGGCGGGTCGTTGTCGATTCCGCGATTGCCGTGCATCGAGCACTGGGACCGGGACTATTGGAATCAGTCTATGAGGTCGTGCTCGCCTACGAGCTCGAGCGTCGCGGCCTGAAAGTGATGCGCCAGGTCCCGATAGCCATCGAGTATGCGGGCGTGTGTTTCGATGAGGGGTTCCGCGCCGACATCGTTGTCGAGGATTGCGTCGTACTCGAACTCAAGTCGATCGAAAAGGTTACGGCCGCCCACCGAAAGCAGATCCAGTCCTACCTCCGATTGACCCGGTGCAAACTCGGATTCCTACTCAATTTCGGCGAGGCTCTGATGAAGGACGGTATCACTCGCGCGGTCAACGGACTCGAAGAGCACCGGTAGCCGCGGTCGCGTCCGGTAACCCTCTTGGCGCCTTGGCGTCTTGGCGCGAGATAAAGCCCGGAGGCAGATAGCGCCGAACCGCCTCCTCGTCCGTGACGGCTTCGCGGCGGACCCGTGGGTCGCGGGCGGACCAGATGCCGCCGATCATCGGGTGTTCGCCGCGCCGCGTCGCGTACGCGAAATAGAACTGCTGCACCATCATTCCGGCCCGCGACACCGTGCTCAGGCCGGGCATGCGGTGGAACGTCCCCAGCGACCACGCCATCCGCCGCCAGGTGAAGAAGTGCCGATAGGCGGCGTGGTACTCGCGCACGATCTCGTCCGCCGTGAGGCGCGGATGAGCATAGATCGCATGCGTCGAATCGTAGGCGTTGAAGTCGTGGTCGGTGAGACGGCCGCCGGCGCACGCGGCGTCGTAATCTTCGGTGCCCGGAAACGGCGTGTAGACGAAGAAGGTGGCGATATCGACGCCGATGTCGGAGAGGGCGCGCGCCGCCGTCCGGCCGCAGCCGACCTCGTCGTGCGGCAACCCGATGATGTATCCGCTGTGCACGCCGACACCCGCCGCATGCCAATTGTCGACGACGCGCCGGTAGCGCTCGGTGACGCGCGCCTCCACCGCCGCGGCGTCGTGGCCGCGGTGGCGGTCGGCGCGCTCTTCGTTGTGGTGTTTCTGCACCGCCTCCAGGTTCGCCGGGTTGAAGGACTCGAAGCCGATGAACACCTCGAAGCAACCCGCCGCGGCGGCGAGATCGACAAAGCGCCGGCTGCGCACCGGTGTCTGTGCGCCCGCGTCCTCCAACCCGTGCGCCGCAGCCTCGACATCGACCTGCATGACGAAGGCGAGGTCCGGCCGAGTCCGGCGCAACTCAGCCATTCCCGACAGGATCGGCTCCCACTGCGGTGTCCGGTAGAAGTCGTCGTCGACGACGAGAAGATTGCGGATGCCGTGACGGTCGTAGGCATCGCGCACCCAGTCGACGACGATCGCCGGGTCGCGCGAGCGCATGGTGCGGCCCATGACGTTCTTCACCGAACAGTACGAGCAGACGAACGGACATCCGCGCGACGTGTCGAGGGTCGAGAACGTGGGGTTGAAAAAGCGACGCACGTAGCGGTCGTCGATGGCGGGCATGGGCGACGCGTCGATGACCGGCACCGTGATGCTGCCGAGGCCGGTCTTGACGCGAAGGCCGTCCTCGACCCGGTAGGACGCGCGCAGATCACCGCGCCGGTAATCGTCGAGAAGAATCGACCAGCTCACATCGGCTTCGCCGACGGCGGTGGTGACACCGTGCGACTCGAGGAAGGCGCGGCTCTCGGGATGACTGCTGAGGTGAAAGCCACCGATCAAGACGGTCGCGCCGAGAGCGCGGAACTGCAGCGCCAGGTCGCGCGCGCGCGGGTACTGGTTGGTCTGCACCCCGGCCAGCCCGATGAGGACATCAGCGGAGTCGCGCTCGCCGACGGCGAGAATGGATCGCACCGTGTCGGTCGCGATGGCGCCGTCCACCAGCTCGTCCCACAGCACCGTCTGGACGTCGATCTCCGGATGCGCGGCGGCGTAGGCGGCGTTGAGACCCGCCATCGCGATCAGCGTGTTGTTGGGGATGACCCCCCAGCGGTAGGCGAGCACGCGGCCGTCGTCGTCGTAGCGCGACGGCTTGATGAAGTAGACGCGCAGCAATCGGCGTCCGGCGCACGCCACCGGCAAGCCGTCGTCGGGTCGCCGCACCTCGCGCGACGGCGCGGCAAAGCCGCCGGCACGCTGACTCACCCACGCGAGCATTGCGCCGTCGTAGTCGAACCCCGCACCGGCGGCAAGCGCGGGATTCCCCTTGGGCTTCCGCACCCTCACTCCCGAGCGGTGCCTGGAGCGGTCGTTACGTTCTCATTTTTCTCGCGCCAAGACGCCAAGGCGCAAAGGGGGTATCCAGGCTTTGAGGCGGCACGGCCCAAACTATCTCTTCTTGGCGCCTTGGCGTCTTGGCGCGAGAAAAATCTCTTTATACTTGAGATTCCCGCGACCGAATCGACCACGCCACTGCCGCAACTGCAGCGATCACGCAAGTGTACGCGAACCAATCCCCGTAGCTCTTGTAGATCGTCGCCACGTGCATCGGCGTGATCTCTTCGCTGAGCACGGCCTCTTCGTTCATCCGGCTTGCCGCGCGGATGCGACCCAGCGGGTCGATGAATGCCGAATATCCCGTCGTCGTCGCGCGCACGACCCAGGTGCGGTTTTCGACGGCGCGCAGCACCACCATTGCCAGATGTTGCGCCTGGCCGACGCCGCGGCCGAGCCAGACGTCGTTCGAGAGATTGACGAGAAAGCCCGCGCCGCGCGCCATCTTGGCGCGGACGATCTCGGGAAAGATCGCCTCGAAGCAGATCACCACCGCCGCCGGGCCGGCGCGCGTGTCCAACAGCACGTTACCGTCGCCAGGGGTGAAGGAACGCACACGCTCGAAGTGGCGGCGCAGGAAGGCGATGAAGCGCAAGGGGAAGTACTCGCCGAACGGCAACAGGTGCGCCTTGTCGTAGCGGCCGGTGATGTTGCCTCCCGCGTCGAGATGGAACGCCGAATTGTAGTATCGCTCGCCGTCCTCGTGGTGCGGCGCGCCGACGATGAGATCGGCGCCGGTCGCCGCCAGGGTGCGCGCGACGGCGGCTCGATACCCGGGCTCGTGCGCCATGAAGAACGTCACCGCGCTCTCCGGCCAAACGAACAGCTCGGGCCGACCGCTCTCGGCCGCCGTGCGCGACAAGCGCGCGTAGGTGTCGACCCCCGCGCCGTAGAACTCGGGCCGCCACTGCGAACCGAGGTCGTTGTTGCCCTGCACGACCGCGATTCGCAGGGAATCGCCACCCGTGAGTTCTCCGCCAAGGCGCATCGTCCCGTACGCGAACACGACAGCGAGCAATACCATAGGTGGCGCGCATACGAGCCGCGCGAGAGCGAAGCGCGCCGCCGACGGGGCGAGTATCATCTCGGCGATCGCGGCGTTGACCAGAATTGCACAGAACGACAGCAGGTAGACGCCGCCGAGATCGGCGACCTGGATGAGCTGCGCACTCGGTACCAGAGAATAGCCGAGCAGCATCCAAGGCTCGCCCGTAAGAAGTCGGGCGCGAGCCAACTCGCACGCGACCCACAGCACCGCTGTCGCAGGCGGACGCCACGCCGCGCGGAATCGCGGCAGGCACCAACTGGCGAGCGCGGCGAACGCCGCGTAGTACGCGCCCCAGAGGATCTGGCAGCCGACCAGGCAGAACAGGACACCGAACCACAGCGGCTGCTGGTAGTAGAAGGTGATCGCGTCCGCCACCCAGTATCCGACTCCCCAGATTGCCGCGCTGCCCCACAGGTGGCCGACCAGCGCCGCCCGCAGGGGCGAGAGGTGACGGATCGCGACGAGAAACGGCACGACCGCGACAAATCCGAGCGGCGCCATATCCCAAGGCGGGAACGCCAGCGCGTGCGCGCCTGCCGAAGCCAGAACGAGGAGGATCACGCGCATGGTCGTCGCGTTCTCTTCTCGATGCGGGCCAGCGCGTCAAGGGGCAAGGAGCGGCGAAGGATCGCCGAAGTCTTTCGGCGAGGCCGCGGCAGCGGCCAATGCATGAACAATTGTTCCGTCGATTGTCACGAAAGAACGTGGGGAGCGCCACGCTGTGATCGAATCGCGAGAGATACCGCCCCAGATTCTTCGCCTCGAGGGAGAGTTCTGGACGATCGTCTTCGGCGGGCACACCTGCTGCCTGCGGGATACCGTCGGCGTGCGCTACCTCGCGCATCTCCTCGGGCGTCCACACGACGATGTGTCGGCCCTTGAGATCGTCGCCGCCGCAAAGCACGCCGACACATCGTGCCAGCAGACGTTCGACCCGAAGGCTCTCGAGCGCGCCAGGGTCAATGTGACGCGGGCCGTGAAAGCCGTCCTGGCCCGGCTCGAGGCACACCACCCGTACCTCCACCAGCACCTTCGGGCGACGGTGCGCACCGGCGCGGCCTGCTCGTACAAACCCGACCCACGGCTGCCGGCGGTCTGGGAGGGCGACATCGGTGGAACAATCGTTCCACCTTTCGTCACGCCCCTGGAGCACGAGGAAGTCTGATCTGCCGCCGGCCGTCACGCACCCGGCGCCGGAGTCAGGTGGGCGTCCGGAAGGGGCAAGTCAAATGCAAGCGCTGGTCAAGAGCACGAGTCGGGTCGTCGACTTGCGGTCGCGTCGACCGGAGCCCGTCGTCCGAACGAAGGTCGGCACGGTGTTCCTGGTCGACTCCGAACCCGACACGGAGTCGTTCCTCGCCTGGGCTCTGACTTCGTCGGGAATCAGCGTCTCCTCGTACTCGTGCGGACGCGAGTTTCTCGACGCGCTCGAGGACAACCACCAAGGATGCGTTCTGCTGAATCTCGGTTCCCCCGACGTCGACTGTGCGATGGTCCTCGAATCCCTCGCGACGCGAACCAGCCCGCTGCCGGCCGTGCTGTACAGCGGTACCGGCAAAGCGTTGAGCATCGTCCAACCCCTCGCCTCCGTCGCGCAAGAAGTTCGCGACCAATCGTTCGGCATCGCCGTCGTCGAGCGCGTCAGCCGCGCAATGGAGATCGACGCGGAGATGCGGAGCAGGCGGAGCCACGCCGAAGGCGCGAAAAGGCGCCTGGCCTGCCTGACCAAGCGCGAGATGGAGATTGCCGTGCTCGTCGCGCGCGGCAAAGCCAGCAAGGTCGTCGCCTTTGATCTCGACATCAGCGAACGCACCGTGGAGATCCACCGCGCGCACATCATGCGCAAGACCGAGTGCGACTCGGTCGCGGAGCTGGTGTGGCTCTTCGCCGACGCCGGCCGCCCGGCCACGACCGCGGGGCTGACCGAAACGCGTCTAACCGCTCCGTCACCCAACGGCGGCGAGCACTGACCTACCGCGACCACGACCCGAGCCCACGCCACGGCGGCAATGAGTCTGCGCGGCATTGAGATCTCCCGATCGGGCGATATCGCGCTACAGCCCCAGTTCCAGCGACACACCGCGGATCAGGCCGGTGTCCTGCTTCTCCCTGTCTTTGACGATCAGCGCCCAGGTCCCGGCCGGTTTCTTGCCGATCAGGACCTGCAGGGCCGGCGTGGTGACGGCGTCGTACGTCGTCTTGATGTTGCGCGTGCCGCCGCCGAGCCGGTCGTGTAGCACTACCGGACCCACTCCCGTGGCGACCGGTGGTTTGAGGGTGACGATGAGGTCGCCGATGTAGGTGTGCTCGATGTCGACGCGCACCTTCAGGCTGGTGAGGGGTTTGGTGTCGGCGACGGCAACCGCGAGCTTGCTGGTTTTCAGATCGCGGATGGGGACGTCCTGCGCGATCGAGCGGACGGCGACCGGCGTCGGCTGCGACGGCTTCGCCAGCGCCACGGCCTTGCGCGCGTTCACGCGCCCGTGACCGTACTTGGCGCTGTGCCCGTCGGGGCCGTACTTGCCCTTGGTCTTGTCGATCTGGTCGCAGCTCTGTTTCAGGATTTCCTTGACCTCCTGGTAGCGCAGGTCGGGATTGCGCGAGAGGATCAACGCCGCGACACCAGCCACCCCAGGGCAGGCGCTCGACGTGCCGCCGAAGTCGTTGGTGTAGTCGCCACTGACATCGCCGAGCTCGACGAGGCCGGGGTTGTAGCCCACCTTTCCGAGTCGGTCGGTGGTGAGGATACCGGTCGTCCTGGCGGGAATGGTGTCGTTGCTGGGAAACGCGCACCAGACGGCCTTGCCGAAGTCGCTGTACGCGCTCTTCACACCGGAGTCGTTGCACGCGGCGACCGCGATGACACCCGGGTGGCTCGCATAGCCGTCATTGTCGACGCTCTCGTTGCCGTTGCCCGCGGCCCAGGTAATGACGCAGCCCTTGCCGTTGCGGCCGTGCTCGAGCGCGTATTCGATCGCCAGCCGCGTCGAATCGGGCAGCCGCGACTTGCGCGTGTGCAGCGGGTCATCGGGGTCCGACCAGTCGCCGTCCTCGGGACCCCAGCTACACGAGATCACGTCGGCGCCGTGGTCGACCGCCCACTGCAACGCGTCCGCCTCCTGCATCGAACCGAGGTCGGAGACGAGCCGAATCGGCATCAGTCGCGCCGCGGGCGCCACTCCCGAGGCACCGAACCGGCCGTCGCCCACGGCGACACCCGCGCACGGCGTCCCGTGATCGTCGCCCGACCCGGGCCGCGGATCATTGTTCTCGTAGGTTGCGTCGCGCGGCGCGACGATTTTGCCAGACGAGGAGAACTCGTGGTGATCGATGTCGACACCGTCGTCGATGACGGCCACGGTGATTCCAGCGCCCCGCGACAGCGTCCATGCGGCTTCGACGTTCGCATGCTGGTTGATGACCGAACCGCCGACGCTCATCTTCTTCAAATGCCACTGCCCGGGGAACACCGCGCGGCGCCCGACCCGCCGAACCAATTCCGGATGGCACAGCTCGACGCCCGGCTCCCGCAGCAACGCCGTCGCGATGGCAAAGGTCCTCTGTCCGGTACCCTCCCGGGCGCCGGCGAAGTAGGCGTTGCGCGCGTACGACAAAGTGCGCTTGACGTCGAGCTTGTAACGGCGCAGCACTCTCAGGCACGACGCGGCGGATTCGTCGTCGTGAAACTTGATGAAGAAGTTCTCCGTGTACGAGACGACCTCGCCGGATTCGCTGTCCATCAACACGCGCCCGGCAAAGCGCACCGCGGGCTCGCGTTTGAGCAAGGCTCGAGCCTTGTCGCGCGTCGTCCGCGCGCCGCGATCCGTCTTGGCCTCCATCAGCTCGACGCCGGCGCGCTGCACCCGCAGCACCGTGCGAAACCTTCCGAGGATGTCGCGCGACTCCGGCGACACCGACGCGCGCTTCACGGGTTCGCGCCCCATCGTGCGAACAATGATGTGTCTGGGACTCTCGACCAGACGCGTGGTCGGGCCGCCCTTGCCTTGGTAGCGAACTACGAACATCAGATGAGGCTCCTCTCGAAAGCGATCTGGGACCGCACAATCGCGCGGCAGGTTAGCAACGCGGCAGGGCGCAGACCAACGGCCGTTGCGCGACGGAGACCGCCATGGTGAATCGCGAAAGCCGGCGTTCCGACTTCCCACGGCGCATCGCCCTGCCGGGCGACGACGGTGTCTACGAACGCGTCAACGGAATGTACGCGACTCACGATCGGCCAGCCGAAGCCTCGGCCGAGGGAGCCGAACTGGTCCTCGCCGACGGCCGGGTCGCCGTGTTCCGCGGCGACCTCGCCGCCGCGGGGGGCGGCGCATGCGCCGTCTACGCGACCCCGGGTGGACCACTGGCCGTTCCCACCGGACGCGTCTTCGTTCGGTTTCGCCACGGGGTCTCCGCGGAGGAGCGACGCCACGCCGTCGAAGACGCGGGGTACGCGGTGGATCGCATTCCCGGCTACGCGCCGCAGGCGGCCTGGGTGTGCAGCACCGACGGCGCGATTGGCTCGGGACTCTCCGGCCTGGCGCGCCTGCGCGCCCTGCCGGACGTTGAGCACGTCGAGCCGGAGTTCCTGACCGAGAATCACCCCCGGGCCTGACCCTGACGATTCACGAAGATTCGGCTGCCGTAGGGGCGGTTCGCGAACCGCCCGCCCGGCTACCCGGATTCCTGGATGCTGACCATCATCGTTCCGCCGTATGCTTGTTCACCGCACGCGCACATCGATCACCGCAGAGCAGGGCGGTTCGCGAGCCGCCCCTACGGGTCACCGGGATTCGAGGGGAAGACATCGTCAACCCTCAAAGCCCCGCCGCGCTGAACAACGTTCAACCCCATTGAACGCCCGGTCGGCATGACGGATTTGAGGAGGAGTACGCGGATGCGAAATCGATACGGCTTCGGCCGGTGGATGCAGGTGGTGGTAGCGGCAACGGCGCTGGCCGTCGCCGCGGGATGTGGCAGCGACGACGACCAGTCGGCGCCGCCGTCGGTGGCGGGAGAGTACGCGGCCGAGGTTCCGCTCGACGGTGAAGGCGTGGCCGACGTCGAGATCTTCGTGGAGGAAGACGACAGCGCCAGCGGCGTGGTGCTGCTACCGGACGACGCGGGCGCCGCGGCGGCGCTGTCGGGATCGAATGTGATCTCGGTGTCGGTGCTCGGCACGGCCGACCGGCTGACCGGTGCGTTCGAGCTGACCGGAAGCTTTGTCGGCGAGGGCGGGCCGATCAACGTCCGGCTGACCGGAGTTCTGCCGGGGCCGGGCCGTACCGGCACCGTGACGCTCGAAGTCGGCGATCGGTCGTACACCGCGCCGCTAGACCCCGTCGCCGCGCCGACACCCACGTTCACATTGACTCCGCTGCCGGGCTCGACGCCGACCGCGACGAGCCCGCAGACGGGAGCGACGCCGACGGCGGGAACGGGAGCTACCGCGACGCCCGGCGTCATCGGCGGCATCTCCTCCGATATGTTGGGGGTGTGGAGCGGTGAGGCTCGCAACGACACCACCGGCACCCGCCTCAACGCCCGCCTGCGTATCGAGGTCTCCGGCGGCAACGTCGTCGTCACCGACCTCAACGGCAACATCTTCCCGGGCAACGCCAGCATCAACATGGACGTCCGGTCCGAGACGACGCTCTCCTACAACGCCTTCGGTCCGCCGGTGGTGGTGTTCACGCTCAATCTGACCTCACCGAGCACCCTGATCGGTCTGCACGGCGTCACCACGACGTCGTTTCCGCCGATGATTACTTCCCTCGCTCTGGATTTGACCCCAGAGGGTTGAACCGGAGCCGTC
>Ga0307505_10000330_pt1 | contig 54858 bp, 52 predicted proteins | sample 23_S_MG_FD_202183 | JGI IMG/M metagenome (GOLD analysis project Ga0307505, IMG submission 202183) | Soil microbial communities from Populus trichocarpa stands in riparian zone in the Pacific Northwest, United States - 23_S | ecosystem: Environmental > Terrestrial > Soil > Riparian zone > Trees...
GTCTTCGTTTTGGTCGGATTCGCCTACCTTTTCACAGCGCGCGAACTCGACGGGGTGGCGCTCGCCGGCAGCGCCGTCGTTCTCTTCGTGTTGTTGTTCGTCGCTCTCGGCGGCGCGACGATCCTGTTGCACCGGCGACTGCGTCGCTACGTCCTCTCGGTTACCGCCGACCTCACGCACAGAACGTTTCGACGACTGAGGCCGTCCTCCGGCATGACTCGCGTATCCCTGAGGCGCTACCTCGCCACACTCGACCGAGGCATATCGTTCCTCGTCGCCAATTGGCGCGCGATGGCCGCCCCGTTGTTCTTCATCACGCTCGACTGGCTGCTGACGATCCTCATCCTGCACGCCTGCTTCCTGACGATCCGCCATGCGCTGCCGTTTGCCCAGACCGTCGTCGGATTCTCCGTCGGCATCGTGGTGTCCTTCGTCTCGCTCATCCCGGGTGGCCTGGGAATCATGGAAGGCTCCATGTCCGCCGTGTTCGCCGGCATGGGCGTTCCATTCGAAGCCGCGGTCGCCGCCGTGCTCCTCTTTCGCGTCACCTATTACATCTTGCCGTTGCTGGTCAGCCTGGTTTTCCTCGGCGACATGCTGGCGCAGGGACGCGGCGCCCGATGATTCAACTTCCTTGTTCGCGAGGCCCCGCCAAGCGGGCGACCACCGCCGCGCCGCTGTAGAGAGGAACAGATCCGACAGCGATGGTCGTCAACCACGACGGGACGATCGTGCCATCCGTCGCGAGCGAGAAGACGACGGTGCCGAGGACGACGTAGTTCATCACCCCGGCCATGTGGCCGAGTCGGCTCGCCACCAGCGATCGCGTCTTGCTCTGCCGCAACGAGTCGACCACATAGAAGCTGAACGCCGCGGTGATCGCCGCCGGCGCGACGGCCGAGACCGCGCCGATCAGCGCAAGGGCGACGAATCCGGCGAGCAGAAAGATGATATCCGCAACGTGGTCGAACCACCGGCCGCGTTCGCTCGCGGAGTTCGTGCGACGCGCGACCCAACCGTCGATCAAATCCGTCGCAGCCGCGACCGCCACCAGCAGCAGCGCCGTGCGCGTCTCGCCCGACCACAGCGACAGCATCAGCAACGGCGCCGCGACAATCCGGGCGCCGGTCAGGAGGTCCGCCAGCCAGCGTCGCATTCAGCAGCCTCGACCTCAGGATCGCTCGGCGAGCGCCGCGCGCGTCGCGACCACCCGGGCGGCGACGACGCGCACCTGGTCGCGGACGATCTGCCGCGTCGCCTGCCAGCTGGCGTCCGTCCCTCTCGCCGCGTCGACCGCCGCCACCAGCTGCTCGTATGCACCGACGACCTCGAGGAACTCCCGGTACGACTCGCGGCCACCCTCACTCTCGTACTTCGAGGTGAACTGGCGCGCCCGGGTCAGCGGGTAGATCAACTCCGTCAGATCGTTGGGCGACGGCCGTCGCCCCATCGCCGCGATGCCGTCGATCTTCTGCGCCATCCCGTCCAGAACATCGAGGTGGACCTCGATCACGCGCTCGTATCGGTCCGGAACGAACACCTCCGCGAGAACGACAACTGCGAGGAATGCGACGATGATCCGGCGCCAAGTCATTTTCCGACCATACAAGCGCCGCCACCGCGCGGCGAGCCCCGCGCGACGGCTCCACAAACAAGACGGTCCAGCGGCAATCCACCGCGGTGTCGGATTCCCGGGCGTCGCTCTTGGTCGCAGCGGCCACGACTGATAGCGTCCGCCGCATGTACGGGTTGCTCTTGCGCTGGCTCACCACCGCGATGGCGCTATGGCTGACCAGCCTCTTGTTCAGCGGAATTCACGTGAGCGGATTGTTCTCATTGCTGCTCGCGTCGCTGGCTTTGGCGGTGCTCAACGCCCTGGTGCGACCGGTGTTGCTCCTGGTGACCTTACCGTTGACGGTGGTCACGTTGGGACTGTTCGTATTCGTCATCAATGCGGCGGTGCTCAAACTCGCCGCGTTCTTCGTCGTCGGCTTCGCCGTGTCGGGTTTCTGGACAGCGCTCTTCGGCGCGATCGTCCTGAGCACCCTGCACATGGTGCTCGGCGCGCTCCTGGGCGACCGCAACACGCCCGAGTACGTCTACATCGAGCACCGTCGGCCGTGATCGGGGGCGCCAAGCGCCCGCGGGCCGTTTACCCCGGTAGCCGCTGCGGCCTACGTTCACCGCCCCGCGGGTGATTGGCGCGGGAGCTACCGGGGTCGTGGCGCCTGGGTCCCCAGGCGGCATCACCTCATGACTTGCGCCTCGCGGCGCGACACCGAAACCGCAGGTGGTGCCAGCGGTGCGCCTTGACCTGTGTCGCCGAGAAGACGACGGCTGCGAGCAAGGCCCACCAGCTTCGGTGCATAGTCAATTGGCGTCGGCCTAAGGGGCCGCCACCTCACAAATCACCGACTCAGTACTCTTCACTGGACCACCTCCTTTCTCGGCGCCGCCGAACACGTGCGACTCCCAAGTCGCTCACAAGAGGTGCAATCGCCGACTACCGCACCCCTCGTCCGGCCCATCCTCGCGGGGCACCCCGCACCCGCGAGAACCGCGAGGTCTGTGAAACCTGGGCCGGTAAGGACATGGAAACGTGTATACACGGCGTCGCGCGGTGAAGCCAAGAAAAACTTTTCACGACGGTGGGACTGCGGTGGCCGATCCGCTATGGAGCAGCGCACGATGGTCGGGCTCTACGAATCACTGCTGCGTCCGCTGGTGTTCCAACTCGAAGCCGAGCTGGTGCACGACCTCGCCATCAACCTCCTGGCGCTCGTCGAATGTTCTCCAGGGTTACCGCAAACGCCTTACTCCCACCCTGGTCTCGAGCAAACACTCTTCGGCGTCCACTTTCCCAACCCCGTCGGCCTCGCCGCCGGTTTCGACAAATGCGCCAAGCTGCCCCACGTCTGGCACCACTTCGGATTTGGATTTGCCGAGTTGGGAACCATCACCGCGCTACCCCAGGCCGGCAACCCGAAGCCGCGACTGTTTCGCCTGCCGGGTGACGCCGCCCTGATCAACCGCCTCGGCTTCAACAACGACGGCGCGGAGGCGGCGGCGGCGCGGCTCCGCGCGGCTCTGGACAACCGGCCTGCTCCGATCCCGCTCGGTCTCAACATCGGCAAGTCGGCGGCGACCGCGATCGAGAACGCCGCCGATGACTACCGCCGCAGTTACGCTCTCCTCGCCACCCTCGCCGACTACGTCGCCATCAACGTCAGCTCGCCGAACACCGCCGGCCTGCGCGATCTGCAGAATGCCGGGGCGCTGACAGGCATCATCACCGCGCTGCGCGACGTCGAGCTCCCAAACGGTCATCCGCATCCCCCCCTTCTCGTGAAACTGGCCCCGGACCTGGACGACGCGCAGTTGGCCGCGACGGCGGAGGCGGCGCTCGGCGCCGGCGTCGACGGCCTGATCGCCACAAACACGACGATCAGCCGCGCCGCGATCGCCGCCGACGCCCCACACGCGAGCGAAAAAGGCGGCTTGAGCGGCCGCCCACTCGCCCGCCGCTCGACCGAAGTCGTGCGCCGCTTGCGCGCCATCACCGCCGGCGCCGTTCCGATCATCGGCGTCGGGGGGATTTTCGACGCGGACGACGCCTTCGAGAAGATCCGCGCCGGCGCCAACCTCGTGCAGATGTACACGGGATTCGTCTACGGCGGCCCGACGGCTCCCCGGTCCGTAGCGGACGGCCTTCGCGCGCACCTGGCGGCGAACCGCTTCCCCACGATCGCGGCGGCCGTCGGCACCGGCGGTTGAACCCGGCGGAACACAGGCATACGCTCCGGCCAGTTCTAAGGAGAGTCCATGACCCAGCTCGAAGCGGCTCGCGCAGGACAGATCACCCCGCAAATGAAGCGCGTCGCTCAGCGCGAAAACGTCACCGCGGAGACGATCCGCGACGGCGTCGCACGCGGACGTATCGTCATCCCGGCCAACATCCGGCATCTGGCCGGGACGGCCGGCGGCGATCCGGTCACCAACTCGGCTGATCTGCCCGAGCGCGAGTCTCCGCGCGGTCACCCCGGCTTCCGAGGGGCCGCGCTATGGGTCAATCAATCGGTGGCGGAGCGCGCGCGCCAGATCGCGGACGCAGACTATTGCCCGGGCGAGAAGGCACCGAAGCGGCTCGACCCGATGGGGATCGGCAGAGCCCTGACGACCAAAGTGAATGCCAACATCGGCGCCTCGCCCGTCAGCAGCTCCACCGACGAGGAGGTCGAGAAGCTGCGCTGGGCACAGCGCTACGGCGCCGACACGCTGATGGACCTCTCGACGGGCGGCGACCTCCGGCAGTGTCGCCAGGCGATCATCGACAACAGCACGATTCCGATCGGCACGGTGCCCATCTACAGCATGATCATCGGCAAGCGGATCGAGGATCTCACGTACGATTGCATCTTGGCCGAGATCGAGAGCCAGGCGAAACAGGGAGTCGATTACTTCACCATCCACGCCGGGGTCCTGCGTGAGCACCTGCCTCTGATCGGCCGGCGCATCACGGGCATCGTCTCGCGCGGTGGCTCGCTGCTCGCCAAGTGGATGATCCACCACGGCAAGCAGAACCCGATGTACGATCTGTTCGACGAGATCAGCGCCATCATGCGCCAATACGACGTCACCTATTCCCTCGGCGACGGATTGCGCCCCGGTTGCCTCGCCGATGCCTCCGACGCCGCGCAGTTGGCCGAGTTGCACACCCTCGGCGATCTCGTGCACCGCGCGCGCGACGCCGGCGTTCAGGCAATGGTCGAGGGGCCCGGACACGTTCCGATGGACCAGATCGCCTTCAACATGCAGCTGCAACAGCGCGTGTGCGACGACGCTCCGTTCTATGTCCTCGGGCCTCTGGTGACCGACGCGTTCCCCGGATACGACCACATCACCAGCGCCATCGGCGCTACCGAGGCCGCCCGCGCCGGCGCCGCGATGCTCTGCTACGTCACGCCAAAAGAGCATGTCGGCCTGCCGCACCCGGACGACGTCAAGGCTGGCTGCATCGCCTACAAGATTGCCGCGCACGCGGGCGACGTCGCACGCGGCATCGACGGCGCCCGCGAATGGGACGACGATCTTTCGCGCGCCCGCGCCGCTCTCAACTGGCCGCGCCAGTTCGAGATCGCGTTCGACGGCGAGACCGCTCGCGCCTTGCACGACGAGGACATGAGCGTCGACACGGACTTCTGTGCGATGTGCGGCCACGACTGGTGCAGCATGCGGATCTCCAAGGAGATCGTGGCGTTCGCGAGTGGCAAGGACCCCGATTTCCAACCGGAGCGACGGGCGGTCGCCAGCCCAGGGGTCAGCGATGCCGGGCGCGCGCTCTTGACCCAGCGCGAAGCACGGCTACCGGTCGTCGGCACCCAGCACGCCTGCCACAGCGACCACACGCCCGATGCCGCCCAGGCCCGCGAGCTGCAAGAGACCACCGCCCCGGTGTGAGTCGCTTCGCCTACTCCACACGAAGTCACGGCCGAGTCGGGCGCGCACACGGCACGACCGCGATCGGGGATTTCCTTGCAGAACACCATTGAACTCTCCGACGTCTCGCGCAGTTTCGGACGCGTGCGCGCCGTCGATCGGCTCAATCTCACGATCGCGAGCGGCACCGCGACGGCGTTGATGGGACCGAACGGCGCCGGCAAAACAACTCTTCTGAAGTTGTGCGCCACGTTGCTCGCCCCCGACAGCGGGCGGATTCGCCTGGCCGGCCTGGACCCGGCTACGGACGGCGCCGCCGTACGGACGCGCACGGCCTATCTCGGCCACGACTCGCACCTCTACGCCGACCTGACCGCGGAGGAGAACCTCCGCTTCACCGCGCGCTTGCACCGACTCGCCGACGGGCATCGGCGCATCGACGACGCCCTCGATCGCATCGGACTCCGCGCCGCCGCGCGCCGGCCGGTGCGGACGTTTTCTCGCGGCATGCAGCAGCGCTGCGCCTTGGCGCGCATCCTTTTGCAGCAACCGGGGGTGCTGTTGCTGGACGAGCCGGCCACGGGTCTCGACGTCACCGCGCGGGACGTCCTCTACGAGATCGTGCGCGAGTTGCGGCGCAACGGAACGACCGTCCTCGTCACCACGCACGACGTCTCCGAGTGCGTCGCGATCTGCGACTCGGCGATTTTGTTGGCACGTGGCCGCGTCACCTGGTCCGGTGCGGTGGGGCCCGCGGATCGCGCCACACTCGAGGAGCGATTGCGATCGCCCCTGGCCAGCGCCTGATCGATGATCGCTCTGCTCTGGAAGGATCTCGTCATCGAGCTGCGAACCAAGGAGACCCTCGCCTCTTTGTTCCTCCTCGGCACGCTGTTGTTGATCGTTCTCAGCTTCGCCTTCGACCCGACGCATCCGATGCGCGAACAATCGGCGCCGGGAGTGCTGTGGGTCGCGATCATCTTCGCCGGCACCAGCGCCATCAATCGTTCCCTTCTGCGCGAGCGCGAGAACGACTGCTTCGCCGGTCTTCTTCTCGCGCCGATCGACAGGGGAACCATCTATCTGGCGAAGACGGTGGTGAACCTGATCCTACTGCTCGTCGCCGAAGCGTTTCTGATCCCCCTCTTCATCTTCTTCTTCAACCTGCCCTTCCTCGCGACCGTCGCCCGTCTGGCTCTGGTCGCACCCGTGATCACCCTCGGATTCGCGGCGATCGGCACGCTGTTCGCCGCCATCTCGCTGCGCACGCGGGCCAGGGAGATCATGCTGCCGCTGTTGATGCTGCCGCTGGCAACGCCGCTCTTCCTCGCGGCGGTCGAGATCACCCGCGACCTCATGAACGGCGCGAGCTACGCCGACGTTTCACATTGGTTCAAACTGGCGTGCACGTTCGACGTCGTGTTCCTGGTTGTCGGTTGGTTGACCTTCGAATATGCTGCCGCGGAGTGACGCGATGACCCCCCGTACTTCCACAGCCGATCGGATCGTGCCCGGGGCCGTCGGCTTGTCGATGGTCGCCGCGCTCTATCTGGTGTTCATCGCCGTCCCCAACGACGCGGTGCAAGGTCCCGTGCAGCGGATCTTCTACGTGCACCTCGCCATGTGGCTGCCGACCTTCGCCGCGTTCGGCATCGTCGGGATCACCAGCCTGCTCTTCCTCTGGAAGCGAGAGCGCCGCTGGGACCACATTGCAACCGCCTCCGCCGAGCTCGGACTGTTGTTCTGCACGCTCGGCCTCGCGACCGGGTGCATCTGGGCCAAGCCGATCTGGGGAACCTGGTGGACCTGGGACCCCCGGCTGACGTTGACCCTGGTGCTGTGGATGATCTACGCCGCCTATCTGCTGTTGCGCAGCCTCGCGACGGATCCGAACCAGGGTGCCGTCATGGCGGCGATACTCGGCGTGTCGGGTGTGGTCAATCTCTATCTGGTCAACCGCGCCGTCTACTGGTGGCGCGGAATCCACCCGGCGGTCGTCGTCACGAAGGAAGGCGAGTCGGGGCTGACGGATCCGATGATGCGCCTGACGCTGATGGTCTGCTTGCTGGCGTTCTTTCTGCTGTTCCTCTGGCTATTGCGCTTGCGGGTCCGCACCGCGCATCTGGAAGACCACGTCGAGGAACTGCGCGCCGAAGTGCTGGAAGCAGCGGGCGCCTGAGGAACACGAAATGCATCTCTCGTATCTGTTCGCGGCTTTCCTGGTGGTTTGGCTCGGAGTGCTCCTCTACGTCGTCAGTCTCTCGAGGCGGCACCGCGACCTCGAGAACGACGTGGAGGACCTTCGCGCCCTCGTCGAACAACGTCGTTCCCGCAACCCGCCACAACCCTGATCGTCGGACCTCCGCGGCGAGCGAGGACGGATGTCCCGTCAGCCCCGCCCCCGGCGTGTCGCCGGATCGTTCAGACGAGAAACCGCGGGTCGCAAATCGTCATTCCGGCGAAAGCCGGAATCCAGCCGGGCTACCTGGTGGACCCCGGCTTTCGCCGGGGTGACGACGGTGGTTCGATTGTCCTTCTGATCGGCAAATCAAAATCCACCGTCGCGCCAGCGACGACCTTCCCTCGCCCCGCACCCCTCGCCCCTCTTACACGAGCGAAGCGAGTTTCAGCCTAAATGATTCCGGCCCTTCGCCACCGTCGCAGGACGCGCGACGAGTGTGGCAGCTCCTCGCTGTCCCCCAACCAATCGAGAAGTGCTCGGGCGTCGGCGACTTCATCCACATCGAACGCCGGCTCCAATCGACTCACCGTGAGGCCGAGCCGACTGCACGCTTCGGCGGTCTGGTCGCACACTCTTTCCGTTCCCATGGCGACGGAGGTGAAGATGTCGTGGGCTTCGCGCATCCCGACCAGGCAATATCCCCCGTCGCGCGTCGGGACGAGCACGACATCGGAGCGGTCGACGGCGTCGAAGGCTCGCGCGACCGTCGACGCAGTCACGTGCGGCGCATCGGCTCCGATCATCACGACGCGTCGCGCACCGGCTGTGAACAGGTCCTCGAAGCAGTGATGCATGCGGGTGGCGAGGTCGCCGCCGCGCTGGTCGATGTGGATCGGGGGCGCCGCGCCCACGAGCCCCTCGAGCCGGGAGCCGGGCGGCGTCATCGCCCACACCATGCGCCAGGGGCCGGCGTGCAGGCGTTCGCTCAGGTCGCGAAGAAACGCGCGGTACAGCGCGCACGCCTCGTCACTCCCGACGGCGCCCGCCAATCGCGTCTTCACCCGACCCGGCTCCGGGTACTTCGCCATGACCACGAGAGTGTCCGTCACGCTCCGAATCGTAGCAGAGGCACGTTGACCGCGGACACCGGTCGCGACATGCTCCCCCGGTGCCGACCGACCTGCTCAGTGGCCTCGTATTGCTCAGCTTCGAGAGCCGCCGCGCCGAAGAGATCTGCCACCTGATTGCCGGCAACGGCGGCACGGCGATCTCCGCTCCGTCGATGCGCGAGGTGCCCCTGGCCGAGAGTCCCGAGATTGTCGCCTTCCTCGACAGCCTGGTGGCCGCGGAGATCGACATCGCGGTGTTCCTGACCGGGGTCGGGACCGAGGCTCTCATCGACGTGCTGGCCCCGCGCTGCCCGCCGCAGCGGTTGTGTGAGCTCTTGCGCCGGCCGACCGTCGTGGCGCGCGGTCCCAAGCCGCGCGCCGCCTTGCGCGCGCTCGGGCGCGAACCCGACCACACGGTGCCGGAACCCAATACCTGGCGCGAACTCGTCGCGCTGCTCGAAGGCATCGCCGATCTCGCCGGCGCACGGATCGCCATCCAGGAGTACGGACGTACCAACGACGACCTCGTGGTGCAGTTGCGCGAGCGAGGAGCGATCGTGTCTTCGGTACCTGTCTACCGCTGGGCGCTACCGGTCGACCTCGGGCCGCTGCGCGACGGCGTGCGGGCGCTGGCGGGCGGTGAAATCGACGTCGTCCTATTCACGAGCGCGCAGCAGTGCGCGCACGTCCTGCAGATCGCGACCGAGCTCGGCCTGGAGGCCGAGCTGAGGGAGGCCGTCCATCGGATCGCCGTCGCATCCATCGGCCCGATCTGCAGCGAAGCGCTGCGAGCCGCCGGATTGCCGGTGGACATCGAGCCGAGCAAACCGAAGATGGGCCCCCTGATCCGGCAGGTCGCAGGCGAGTCGCGCGCCATCGTCAACGCCAAGCGCGGGGGGGCGCCGTGTTGAGCAGACGCCCGGACGGCCCCGTTCTCGCCCTCGACCAATCGGGTGCGTTGGGCAGACAATCGGCGGAATTTCAGTAAGGTTGCTCACCGTGAGAGAGTCGACCTTTCTGAAGGCGTGCCGCCGCGAGCCGACCGCCTACACGCCGATCTGGCTGATGCGCCAGGCCGGTCGATACATGGCCGAGTACCGCGCCGTTCGCGAGCGGATGTCGTTCCTCGAATTGTGTCACCACCCGGAAACGGCCGCCGAAGTGACCGTCACGGCGGCGCGCCGCCTCGGCGTCGACGCGGCGATCATCTTCGCCGACATCTTGTTGGTGCTCGAACCGCTCGGCGTTGGTCTCGAGTTCACGAAAGGCGACGGACCGACGATCGGGTCGCCCGTCCGCTCACCGCGGCAGGTCGACGCACTGAGCGCCTACGACACGGCTGATCGGCTCTCGTTCGTGTACGACGCGATCCGTCATACCCGCGCGGAACTGACGGAGATCCCGCTCATCGGCTTCGCCGGCGCGCCCTTCACCCTGTCTTCGTATCTGATCGAGGGAGGTGGCTCGCGCAACTACGAGGCGACCAAGCGCTTCATGTACGAACAGGAGACCCATTGGCACCGCCTCATGGAGCTGTTGGCGAACCTGGTGAACTCGTACTTGCACGCCCAGGTCGACGCCGGCGCAGATGCGCTGCAGCTCTTCGACAGTTGGGTCGGCTGTCTGGCCCCGATCGACTACCGGCGCTTCGTCGCGCGCCACACGACGGCGGCCCTGCGAGGGTTGTCCGAGCGCGTCCCAGTCATCCACTTCGGTACCGGGACGTCCGGGATGCTGCGTGAGTTGCGCGACGCCGGCGGCGACGTCATCGGCGCGGACTGGCGGATCCCGCTCGACGACGCGTGGTCGCGGATCGGTCACGACCGTGCGATCCAAGGCAACCTCGACCCGGTTACGTTGTTCGCGCCGACCGACACGATCGCACGCGCGGCGGAAGATATTCTCGACCGCGCCGGCGGACGGCCGGGCCACATCTTCAACCTCGGCCACGGCATCTTGCCAACGACGCCGGTGGACCACGTGCGCTTCCTCATCGACCACGTTCGCGAGGCGAGCTCGCGCAAGCGGGAGTAGGCTTCGTGCCCCCCGGCGAAAGCAAACGAGACCGCCCGCGCTTCGCGGTACTCGGCGGCGGTATCACCGGCCTCGCCGCGGCGCACCGGCTGTTCGAACTGAGCCGCGACCATCGACGGCCGATCGACCTTCGCCTCTTCGAAGAGAGCGATCGACTGGGCGGCGTCATCCGTACCAGCATGCGCGACGGATTCACGATCGAGCACGGGCCTGATTCGTTTCTATCCGAGAAGCCGGCGGCCCTCGCCTTGTGCGAACGGCTCGGCATCACCGGGCGGCTCACCGGCACGCAGGAGCAGTTTCGCCGCACCTACGTCGCCTTCGGGGGACACCTGCACCCCTTACCGGACGGCTTCTCGTTGATGGCCCCCACGCGCCTGGCGCCGTTGGCGACCAGTCGCCTCTTCACCCTGCGCGGCAAGATGAGAATGGCGATGGATCTCGTACTGCCGCGGCGCACGATCGCCGACGAGAGCCTGGCGTCGTTCGTGACCCGACGCCTCGGGCACGAGGCGCTCGAGCGCGTGGCGCAGCCCCTCGTCGGCGGCATCTACACCGCCGATCCCACCACCCTCAGTTTGGCCGCGACCATGCCGCGATTCACCCAACTGGAGCGCGATCACGGCAGTATCATTCGCGGGCTGCGCGCCGAGAGCGCGAACTCCCTCGCAACGCGTCAGGCGAGTGGGGCCCGCTGGAGCCTGTTCCTCAGCCTCGCCGGCGGTCTCGAGGGCCTGGTCGACGCCCTGCGCCTGCGCCTGCCCGGAAGCGGCATCGAGTACCGCCGCGCGGTGCGGGCGGTCGGGCAGCGAGGAACTTCGTGGCAGATCGACGGAGGTGAGACGTTCGACGGGATGATCATCGCATTGCCCGCGCCCGTCGCAGGACGTCTCCTGCGAGGGGTCGATCCGGCCCTGGCCGCCGACCTGGAGGCCATCCGCTACGCATCGTCGGCTGTCGTCAATCTCGCCTACCCGCGCGAGGCGATTCCAAATCCGTTGGACGGCTTCGGATTCGTCGTGCCGCACGTCGAGGGGCGCAAGATCATCGCCTGCAGCTATAGCTCGATGAAGTACGCGGGCCGGGCTCCCGCCGGGTTCGCGCTCTTGCGCGTCTTCGTCGGCGGCGCCCTGCGGGCCGAGTTGGCCGACCTCTCGGACGATGAGATGACCGGCGCGGTGCGCGCCGAGCTCGCCGACCTCCTCGGCATCCAGAGCGCCCCGCTCTTCGCCGTCGTCTCCCGCTACCCCGGATCGATGCCCCAGTATGAGTTGGGGCACTTGCAGCGGCTCTCCCGCATCGAGGGACGACTCCAGCGCCACGGCCAGTTGCAACTCGCCGGCAACGGATACCGCGGCGTAGGCATCCCCGACTGCATCGCCAGCGGCGAACGCGCCGCCGAAGCGTTATTCAGCCATGTCGCGTCTGGACGCGCCAACGTCGCAGCCTGATGAGGCGGGCTAGTGGGTACTGCCTGGTTGGCCCAGCTGGTGCCCATTACCGTTCGTCTCGAGTGCCGGCCCGAAGGGCCGGTGTATCGAGAGACTGCCATGGATCCAGCGTGGCTCGATACGCTCGCTCCGCTCGCACTCGACATGGTCGGATGGTGCAGGGTATCGGGGCAAACCAGGACAGCACCCGCTACTGGTGGGTGCTTGTGCTTCCGGAGTCGTTTGCCTAATCTCCGGGCGGTCCGTTTTGGGCCAGCCGCATGACGGCGATTCCCGAGATTCGAGCTCCCCTACGTGAACTTCCCCGCTATTGGCCCGATCGCCGACTTCCCGCGTACCGGTACGTCCCCGGTCTGCATCCACACCCCACGCGCGATCCCCGTGGCCATTCGCACGCCGGCGAAGCTTCATTGCCGGCGACCGGCCCCTGGGATCCAGCCGCGTGGGCCGAGTTGGCGCAATGGCTGTGGGGTGTCGACCTCTTCAATCGCTTCTACTTCTGGGAAGCGCACGAAGCCTGGGAGGATCTCTGGCGATCCGCTCCTCGCAACAGCGCGCCCGGCCTGATGTTGCAGGGGCTGATCCAGATCTCCGCCGCCCTGCTGAAGTCGCACATGGGTGCGCTCGCCGCATCGCATCGCTTGTCCACCGCCGGTATCGACAAACTCAACCTGGTCGCCGGTCGCACGCCCGCCCTGATGGGGCTCGACGTGACCGGCACCCGAAACGATATGCAAACCTATTTTTGTCCACTCGCTGACGACGTCCTGCCTGTGCTGGACGGGAGCGTGCCAACATTGCGTTTGGCGGCGAGCCGGACCCCCGCGGAACGCCGCCGATGAGCGCTGCGCTTCCGAGCGGACGGGTCCCCGCCGCGCGAACGATCGTGCGATTCTGCCTTGAGCGGAGCTGGTGGACGGGTCGAAGGAGGAGGAATGCCCAAGGTAATGCTGGTCAATGTCACCCACTCGGACGAGAGTCGGGTCGGCATCATGAACGAGGGAGTGCTCGAGTCTTTTGAAATCGAGTCCCTGAGCAGGTCGTTTCTCAAAGGCAACATCTACAAGGGGGTGGTGCACCGCATCCACCCGGCGCTCGAAGCGGCTTTCGTCGACATCGGCGGAGACCGCGACGCGTTTCTCCCGCTCGACGAGATCTGCTTCAAGACCCTCGAGGAACCGCCCAAGGGCGGTGATCGCGGCAACGGTGATGGCGGGCGTCGCCAGCTCCGCATCCGCGAAGTCTTGCGTCCCGGCCAGGAGATCCTGGTTCAGATCACGAAGGAAGGGTTCGCCAACAAGCCTCCCACGGTGAGTACCTTCTACTCGCTGCCGGGTCGCTATCTCGTCCTCCTGCCGGGATCGGACGACACCGGGATCTCGCGCCGCATCGAAGGCGAAGAGCGCGATCGGATGCGCAAGATGGTCGACGCCCTGAAGCCCGGCGACGGCTTCGGCCTGATCGTGCGAACCGTGGCGGGATTGGAAGAGAACGGCAACGAACTCCCCCGCGACCTGGAGTACTTGAAACGCCTGTGGTCCAACGTCCAGGGAGCGGCGAAGGGGCGCCCCGCACCTTCGCTCGTCTACCGCGAACACGACATCGTGCAGCGCGCGATTCGCGACTTCTACACGCCCGACATCACCGAGATCCATATCGATGACGAAGAGGTGTTCGCCCGCGCCAAGGAGTTCCTGCACTCGATCATGCCGGGGAGCGAATCGGTGCTCCGCATGTACCGCGGCGAGCAACCGTTGTTCTCCGCCTTCCACGTCGAGGAGCAGATCGAGTCGGTCTTCGGCCGGCGCGTGAAACTGCGGTCGGGCGGATCCATCGTGATCGACGGCACCGAAGCCCTCACCGCGATCGACGTGAACTCCGGTGGCTCCGTGCGCGGCGCCAACCCGGAAGAGACCGCTTTTCGCACCAACCGCGAAGCCGCCAGTGAGGTCGCCCGCCAGCTCCGCCTGCGCGACATCGGGGGCATCGTCGTCGTCGACTTCATCGACATGCGCGACCCCCAACACATCCGCGAGATCGAGCAACTGGTGCGCGATGAGATGCGCCTCGACAAGGCGCGCCATGAAACGAGTCGCCTCTCGAGCCTCGGCCTGATGCAGATCTCGCGGCAGCGACTGCGACCGGCGGCGGCGGCGTCGAGCCACTCCACCTGTCCGCTCTGCCAGGGATACGGGTCGGTGCGAACTCACGGCTCGGCCGCGCTCGGCGCGATTCGCAAGATCCACAACCGTCTCTCCCTCGGCGACGTTGAGAGCATGGTGGTTACGCTGCCGACCGAAGTCGGACTACACGTGCTCAACCAGAAGCGCGAAGACCTCGTCCGCCTCGAGTCGCGGTACGAAAGCCGCGTCGAGATCAAGTTGAGCGCGGACATGCTGCCGCACGAAGTCGAGACCGCGGTAACGGAGCGGTCGCGCACGACGAAAGTCGGCAAGGCGGTCGAGCCGGGCGGCGTTGTCCAGACCCCCGTTGCCGCACCGGTGGCAAAGATCGCCGCCGCGGCTCCTCCAGCTGCGCGCGGCCCCGAGCCCGCGACACGAGCACCAGAGGGCGAAAACGGCGGCAAACGCCGCAAGCGCCGCCGGCGCCGACGCGGCGGTGCCCGCGGGGATGAAGGCGTGGCAACGAGCGACGGCGCCACCGCACCAGCACCTACCGCGACACCCGCGGCCACGGCGACTCCCGCGGCCGCCGAGAGCACCACCCCTGAAGCGCGTCGCGCGGAGGACGTGGTCGCGGTATCCACCGATGTCGCCGAGCAAGCTCCCGCCACCGGACCCACGTCCCCTTCACTCGATTCGCGCGATGACGCCGCCGGAGGCTCGCGCGGCCGCCGATCGCGTGGACGGCGCGGGGGCCGGAGAAACCGAAACGGCGCTCGCGTGCCCGAGGGATCGGCGCCCGGCCAGCCGTCCGCCGCGGAACGCCCACGGCCCGGGGCCGATGCCGACGAGTCTCAGCTACCGACGCCCCGATCCGAGTCCCGCGATCGACCGGTGGCCGCCGTGTCGGTCGTGCCACCACTGCCACCGCCGGTCGCCCGTGCGGACTCCGGCCCGTCCGCTCCCGCGGACGCAACGCCGACCCAACCGCAACCAGCGGCGAAGAAGCGCGCCGCAACCAAGTCGCGAGCGACCGCGGTGGGCGCGGAGGCGAAGCCGGCCGTGAAACGCGCGGCGAAGAAGGTCGCCGCGAAGAAGACGACCACCAAGACCGCCGCGAAAAAGACTACCCGCAAAACGACGGCCAAGAAGCGCACCGCCAAGGCGGCGCCCGCCGACGGCGCGGAGTAGGCTTCTGGAAAATCGGTCCGCGGGGTCGATGGCGCTAAGGCGTCATCGACCCTCGGCCTGGTGCCGGAAGATTCGCGATCGACGTGACGACTCTTCCAACTCGAGGAAGAGGAGGCCGCGCACGATCATCGCGAACCACACCGCCAGCGCGCCGACCATCCAACGAGCCAGGATGGCCAATTCTCCACCGCTCGGCAGGTTCCACAGGGCCGGCAGCGCGAGCATGAAGGCGATCGTCACCGGTAACCACTCGATCCAGTTTCGCAGAATGAATCGGTAGCTCTCGCCCAACAGTTCGATCGTCGAATGCCGTCCGAGATAGATCAGCTCGGGCACCGCGTTGAAGAAGACGAAGATCAAGATCCCCGAGAACACGCCGAAGATAGGCCCGTACGGCGATGACGCCAACAACGCGCCCACCAGTCGAAAGATCCACAGCGCGAACATCACGCCGATCACGTCGACGAAATAGGCGCCTGCGCTCGCGCGCACATCGCGAAGGGTGGCCTTGCCGGTGCGCACGATCATCTCCACGCAGTAGAGAAAGGACCCCGCGCAGAGGGCCGTGACGATGGGCACGACGAACCCGCCCAGCGGTCCCAATCTCACCGCGAGAAACCAGCCGAGCGACATGATGGCGGAGTAGAGAAACAGCATTCCCGCCATCGGCCAGTTGCGCGCGACCAGAACGAAGGCGCGGCCGAACACGCGCCTGTACATTGCCAATGTGGTGGAGAGCCAGTCCAAGTTGATCCGCCGTCCGCAATTCGGGCGAAAGCGCCGCCCGCGCCGGGGTGAAGCGCGCCCCGCGGGCGGACCCTAACCGCCGGCCCGGAGCGGGTCAACGGACTCGCGCCGAGCCGATGCTCGCCCCCCGGTCCGCTACTCGCTATGGTCGTTGCGTGCGCATCCTCGTCGGCCTTCACAGTACCTATCCCTGGCGAGACGGCGAACACGTGGCCGCGCGGCAGCGCGAGCTGGGACTCGATTGGATCACGATCCGCCCCGCCCAGCAGCGCGACCCGATCACGGGTGTCGCATCTCATCTCAGTGGCACGTGCCTGGGGCAGCTGGTGAACACCCCCTTCCGCGCCACCCCTTGTCGCGAGATCCGCATCCAGGCGCGATTGCGACGGGGCGTGCTCGCGCTCGACGAGGCACTCGCCGAGGCGCGGTCCGAATCCGACGCGCCGATCAAAGTGTCGATCACCGGACCCTACACTCTGGCGCGCCTGTCGCGTCTCGAAACCACCGCATACCGCGACTGGAGGCATCTCGCCGAGGATCTGGCCAATCACCTCGCCGACGCCTTGGCGGTGGCCGGATCGGCGGGAGCTCGATGGGTCCAGGTCGATGAGCCGTTCATCCTTCAAAGCCCCATGGACATTCGTTTCCTGCGCGACCTGCTCGAACCCATCCAGGACGCGGTCCAGCCGAACGCCTCCCTGATCGTCTCGACCTACGGCGCCGTCGTCGGCGACCTCTTTGCACACCTCAACTCCCTGCCCGGAACTGTCGTCGGTCTCGACTGCGCCTCGAGCCCCGACGTCATCGCCGACCTCGCGACGACCGGTTCCGGCAAACCACTTGCGCTCGGGGCGATCGGCGCCGGCGTGACTCCGTCGATCGACGACACGGCGCGCGCGGTCAGCACGGCGATGCGCCGCTATGAGCACGAGACTCTCTATCTCCAGCCCTCGTGCGGCCTCGACGCGCTCGCCGAGGAGACCGCGCATGCGAAGGTCGCCGCTCTTCTCCGTGTTCGAGACGCAGTCGCCGACGTCTGATCGCGTTCGCTCGACCTCGCGATCACCGCGACACGATCGGAGAATTCGCTACACCCACTTTCGCTGCCTTCGAACTTCGACTATCAACCCCGGATCACTCGCGTCGCATCCGGCCCATGCTGGCCAGCCGCGTCCACTCACCGACGAATTCCCGAATGCCCCTCGACCCTGATCTCCAGCGCGCGCTCGAACGCGCTCCCGTGGCCGGCGCCAACGTCCTCGTCGATGCTCATTTCGAGGATCCGTCCGAGGCGGTCGCGTTCATCACCCTGCTGCGCCACGTCGTCGGGCCGGAGGGCACGATCGTCATGCCCGCGTTCACCCACGCGCTCACCCTCTCGGACGAGTCTCCCGAACCGATCTCGTTCCACAGCGACCTCGCGGTCAACCGCGACCTGGGAGCCGTGCCGGAGAGCTTTCGCCGTCAAGCCGGCACGCTGCGCAGCGGCCACCCGACGAACTCGTTCGTAGCCTGTGGCCCCCGCGGGCACGACGTCCTCTCGACCAATCGCGACAACAACCCGCTCGGGCCCGTCAAGAAGCTGAACCTGATGAACGGCCTCTCCCTGCGCGTGCGACATCCGCTGAGCCGATCCACTCCGATCCATCTCGCGGAGGCCCAGACCCTGGCGGGACTGCGCTACCGCGGCACCGCCAAGCGGATCAACGTCGCCGGATTCGAGGAACGGGTGGTCGTCGAACACGTCGCGACCTGCACGAGCGGATTCGACAACATCGAAGACATCGTGTCATCGACCGCGGAGACCGAATTTCATTCCGGCTGCGACGGACTCCACCTGGTGCCCCTGCGCGAGATCATTCGCGCCATCGCCGCCGCGGTGACAGCTTCACCGCGCTCCATCATCTGCGGTCGAGACGGCTGCCGGACGTGCGCGGTGCGGGTCTCGCTGATGAACCGGCTCCGCTGATCGGTCGCGCCCGAGAATCGCCGACATACCGGTCGTCGTCAGCGACGGGCTGGCGCCATCCGTGCCGAGGACGACCCATCCCTCGCGACACAGCGCCGTCACCACCTCGACCACCCGCGAGATCGTCGTATCCAACGCCTCCGCGAGCCGCGCGATGTCCAATCCCGCATCGTCGTCCCACAGCACCTTGCGCGCGAGCAGGAGCCGACACAGGCGAAACGTCACTTCCGCAAGCGGATGGTCACCCGCTGGGACACCTACCTGATTCTCGATTTGCATCGTCCACGAGAGCAGCAACGGCCGTGCCATGCCGCGCGCGCGTCGAAAGCAGGAACGATGGTGGAGGTTGGCAAAGCACAGCGCAGGGTGGCGCTGTCCATTCTCGCAACAGGGCGGCGGAAATCAGCCGCCCGGGTTCGCTTCAGCGCGAACGCAGCAGCGCCCGCAGCTCTTCTAATTCGCGCCGCACGTCGATCAGAACCGCCCGATAGCGCGACGGGCCGAGTGGTAACTGGAGCTGCCTGTCCTCGGACTGGGACTGGGACTCGGACTCGGACTCGGACCCGGAATCGGGCTGCACGGCTACGGGCCCGGCCTCGCCGCCGCCTTCCAGGTCGTCCCCGCGCCCGCCGCGCAGCCGCCGTTTGGCGCCCTCGATGGTATAGCGCTCGTCGTGCAGCAGGCGCCGAATCTCGATCAGGGTCTCGACGTCGCGGCGCCGGTAGAGTCGGTGCTGAGATCGGGTCTTGCCGGGCCGGATACTCGGGAACTCCGTCTCCCAGTAGCGGAGCACGTACGGCTTCACGCCGACCAGCTTGGCGACCTCGCCGATCTTGAAGTACAGCTTTTCGGGAAGTTCGGAGGATGTTCCGCTCATTCCGGACGGTTCACTCCTGACCGTTCATGCTCTTTTTGAGCATTGGGCTGGCCTTGAACCCGAGAACTCGGCGCGCCCGGATGGTGATCGACTCACCCGTCTGGGGGTTGCGGCCCTTGCGCGGCCGTTTGGCGTGGACGACGAAGTTCCCAAAGCCGGAGATCTTGACCTTCTGTCCGCGCTCGAGATGTCCCTTGATCATCTCGAACACCGAGTCCACGACTTCGGCCGCCTCCTTCTTCGAGAACCCGACCCTCTCGTGGATCCTCTCGACGATGTCCGCCTTGGTTACGGCCACGAGCTCTCCCCCTCGAAGACTGCCCTACTGACGATGTTCTACGTGAAACTTCTTTTCGAGCGCGAGCACTAACATATCTTGCAAGGCGTTCACTTCCTCATCTGTCAATGTTCGGTCCTCGGCTCGATACGCGATGGAGTATGCCAGGCTCTTCTTGCCGGGCGCAATAGGTGAACCCACATACTCATCGAACAGGTGAACGCCTTCGACGAGGTCGCGATTCCACTCGCGCACGAACGTCACGACATCGGCTGAGCGGAAATCGGACGACACGACGAGCGCCAGGTCCCGAACGATCGCGGGGAACCGCGGCAAGCCCCTGTAGCGTTTTGCCGGCACGGCGGCGGCGTCGACCCGTTCGAGATCGATCTCGAACAACCAGTGGTCCCCACCGAGGTCGAGAGACACCTCGGTATCGGGATGCAACGCGCCCACGACTCCCACCAATTCATCGTCGAGGAGAATCGACGCGCTCTTTCCGGGGTGAAGCGTCGCCCACGGAACACCGGGACTCCAAACGATCCGGTCGAGCAGCCCAAGGTGATCGAAAAGGTTCTCGAGCACGCCCTTCATGTCGCCGAACTGCGCCGGGCGACGGACACCGAGGCCGCTCACAGGAAGATCGCCGGCCATCACGCCCGCGATCCGCCAGCCCTCGCAAGGTTGTTCGTTCCACCAGTAGACCTTGGCGATCGAGAACCCCGCGATCGCGGTCGCGCCCTGGTTGCGGTTGTGGCGCCACATCTCGGCGACGCTCTGCAGGAGGCTACACCGCAGCTCGCCCTCGTCGCGGCTGATCGGATTCAACAGCTGGATCGGACGTCCGCCGACGTTCACGCCGGGCAGTGCGGCATTGGCGTCCGGCGACGCGAACGCCAATCCGATCAACTCGCTGAGTCCGGCGCCGCGCAGTACCCAGCGAATCTCTCGCTCGAGCGCCATCCGCACGGGTAGGCCGCCGGGGGTCAACGTCTTCACCGGCATTCGCGCCGGGATGCGGTCGTAGCCCGCGACCCGGGCCACCTCTTCGATCAGATCGACTTCCCGCTCGAGATCCGGACGGAACGACGGCGGCGTCACGGTGAATGTGCCGCGCTCTCCGGCGGACACCGCGGCGCCGAGCGCGCGCATCGTGCGCCGGATCTCGTCGCGAGAAATCTCACACCCGAGGATTTCGTTCACCCGCGCCGGGCGCAGTGGGATCGGCGTCGCCTGCGCCCGCCCGGGATAAATGTCGATCACACCGGGCGCGACGGCGCCGCCGGCGAGCTCGGCGATCAGCCGCGCCGCCCGGTCGAGCGCTGTCACGACACCTTCGATGTCGACGCTGCGCTCGAAGCGGTACGACGCCTCCGAGTTGAGATCGAGGCGGCGCGCCGTGCGTCGCACGGAGGCGGGTTCGAACCATGCCGACTCGAGGAGGAGGTCGCGGGTATCTCCGGTGACTTCGCTGTCGGCGCCGCCCATGACACCCGCGACCGCGATGACCTCGTCGCCCGTAGTGATGAGCAGATCGTCCGGCGCGAGAACACGGACAACTCCATCGAGCGTCTGCACAGCCTCGCTCTTCCCGGCGCGTCGCACCACGACCTGCGGACGCGCCAGGCGGCCGAGGTCAAACGCGTGCAACGGCTGCCCTCGCTCCAACATGACGTAGTTGGTCACGTCGACGACGTTGTTGATGGAACGGAGCCCCGCGGCCTGCAGCCGCAGGCGCAACCAGAGTGGCGACGGCCCGATCCGCACGCCGCGGACGACGCGCGCGGCATAGCGACGGCACCCGCGCTCGTCCTCGATGTGGATGCTGACGGCATCCGCGGCCGCCGCCCCGCTCTCCTTCACCCGCGTCGCCGGAACCCGCAGCTTCGCGTTCGACAGCAGCGCGACTTCGCGTGCGAGTCCGAGAACGCTGAGGCAGTCGCCGCGGTTCGGCGTGATGCCGATCTCGAGCACGGTGTCCCTCGCCCCGAGATACTCGGCGACGTCCGCGCCCAGCGGCGCCGACGCCGGAAGCTCGAGAATACCGCCCGACGCGTCGCTCAGGCCGAGCTCCGCCTCCGAACACAACATCCCCGCCGAGGCGATGCCGCGGATGGTGGTCCGATCGATACGCTTGCCGCCCGGGAGCTCCGCGCCGTCTCGCGCGAACGCCACCGACAGGCCGGCGCGCGCATTGCTCGCGCCGCACACCACCTCCGCCACGGTGCCGTTGCCGCTGTCGACATCGCACAGGGTGAGGCGCTCCGCTTCCGGATGGGGTCGGGTCGCCGTCACGCGCCCGACCACGACGCCGCGAATGTCGTCGCCGATCTCTTCGACGCCTTCGACCTCGAGACCGCCCATGGTGAGCCGTTCACAGAGCGGGGCGACGTCGAGCTTGGACGCGACGAACTCCTGGAGCCAACCTAGAGGAAGCTTCATGCGAACGGGCTCCTCAGAACTGTTGGATGAAACGGAGGTCGTTGGCGAAGAATCGACGGATGTCGTCGATCTGGAATTTCATCATCGCAATGCGCTCGACACCGATGCCGAAGGCGAATCCCGACACCGCGTCGGGGTCGTAACCCACCGCGCGGAACACGTTGGGATCGATCATCCCGGCGCCGAGGACTTCGATCCAACCCGTGCCGCGACACAGGCGACATGCGCCGCCCTTGCCCTCGCAGCCGAAACACCCGATATCGAGCTCCGCGCTGGGTTCGGTGAACGGGAAGAAACTCGGCCGCAACCGCACCGCCCGGCCGGCGCCAAACACCTGGCGCACGCCGTGCGTGAGCACGCCTTTCAGATCACCGAAGTTGATCCCGCGGTCGACCATGAATCCCTCGATCTGGTGGAACATGGGCGAGTGGGTCGCGTCGCTGTCGTGCCGGTACGTCGCCCCGGTCGTGATGACCTGCAGCGGTGGCTGCTCTGTCTCCATGACCCGGATCTGGACGGGCGACGTGTGCGTTCGCATCAGACGGCCGCCCTCGACGAACAGCGTATCCTGCATGTCGCGCGCGGGGTGATCGTGGGGGAAGTTGAGCGCCTCGAAATTGTGGTAATCGTCCTCGATCTCCGGACCTTCGACCAACCGGAAGCCGAGGCCGACGAACGCGTCGATCAACTCGTTGGCGACCTGGGTCAGAGGATGGAGACGGCCGAGTACCGGCCGGCGGCCTGGCACCGTGACGTCGATCCGCTCGCTCTCGACGCGGCGCGATCGTTCCGCCGCCCGGGTCCGCGCCAATGCCTCGGCAATTGCCGCTTCGATCTCGTCTCGGACGGTGTTGACCAGCGCGCCGATGATCGGACGCTCGTCGGGACTGACGTCGCGCATGCCGCGCAGAACGCTCGTCAGTTCGCCCTTGCGACCGAGGTACTGCAGCCGCACGGCCTCGACCGTCGCCTCGTCCTCGGCGGCCGCGACCGCCGAGACGGCGGCCGCCCGCATGTGATCCAGCTGTTCCTTCATCGCCGCCGCTCAGTCCCCCGCATGCGATCGGAGCGGCCGCCGCGACGCGTCGCAACCAACTGCTCCCGCACCGCCGACGGCAGCACCCGGGTTACGCCGGGAGCTGTTGTTTTGCAGCGGCCGCGATCGCGCCGAACCCGTCCGGATCGTGCATCGCCAGATCGGCGAGAACCTTCCGGTCGATCTCGATGCCGCCCTTCTTCAGTCCATGGATGAGCTCCCGGTAGGTGAGCCCGACCAGACGAGCGGCCGCGTTGATGCGCACGATCCACAGCGATCGGAACTCGCGCTTCTTCACCTTGCGATCGCGGTAGGCGTAGGTAAGCCCCTTCTCCACCGTCTCTCGCGCCTGGCGGTACAGCTTGCGCCGCCCACCCACGTTTCCCTTGGCCAGCTTGAGAACCTTTTTGTGGCGCGCACGGCCGGTGGTTCCACGTTTCACTCGGGGCATGTTCGTTTCCTCCTTGAATTACCACCCAGGCGCGCTTTCCACCCGCCGTTGGGCTGTACATCGCGAGTCGCGCTATCGGCGCATCCTCGCTCCTACACCTGATCGGCCGCCAGCGCGGCCGCGATCGATCTCACAAATAGGGCAGAATCGCGCGAATCCGCGGCATGTCCACATCCGCAACCAGCGTGCCCTTGCGCAGGCGCCGCTTCTGCGTGGCCGACTTGCTGCTGAGAATATGGCGCAGATAGGCGCGGCGCCGCTTGATCTTGCCGCTGCCGGTTTTGCCGAATCGCTTCGCGGCTCCGCGGTTGGTCTTCATCTTGGGCATCTGGATCTCCTTTAGAAATTTGCCCCCGTGCGCGCTTCGCGCTCCGATGGGCTCGGCAGTGCCTGCAAAGCGGGCACTGCCTCCGGTATTCAACTTCAATGCCCCGCGCAGGTCATTGGGGATCCCTCAGATCGCACGCGGTTTCGATTCGGCTGATACCTGGTCAATAAACGCTTGCAGTGGCATCCCTTCGCCTCGGGCATCTGGATATCCTTTAGCAATTTGCCCCCGTGCGCGCTTCGCGCTCCGATGGGCTCGGCAGTGCCTGCGAAGCCGGCACTGCCTCCGGTATTCACCTTCACCGCCCCGTCTTTGATTTCTGGGCCACCGCAGGTCATTGGGGCTTCCTCAGGCCCCACGCGGTTTCGATTCGGCTGATACCTGGTCAATAAACGCTTGAAGTGGCATCGCCTCGCCGCCGCCGCCGCCGTGACGGCGCGGTGCTACGGTTTCCTTCTCCATCTCCTCGTCGCCGACGATGACGGCGTACGGGATCTTCTGGATCTGCGCCTCGCGAATCTTGTAGCCGAGCTTCTCACCGCGCTCGTCGAGCTCGGCGCGGATGCCCGCCGCGCGCAGGCGATCGCGGACCGAAGCGCCGTAGGCCTCCTGGCGTCCGGTGAGCGTGAGCACCCGCACCTGCTCGGGCGCCAACCACAGCGGAAAGGCGCCGCCGCAATGTTCGATCAAAATTCCCATGAAACGCTCGATCGCGCCCAGGATGGCGCGGTGGATCATCACGGGACGATCGTCGGCGCCGTCGGGGCGTACGTACTTGAGGTCGAACCGCTCCGGCAGCGCGCCGAAGTCGAGCTGCACGGTGGCGAGCTGCCAGCCGCGTTTGAGCGCATCGAAGAACACGAAGTCGATCTTCGGTCCGTAGAAGGCGCCGTCGCCGGCGTTGATCTCGAACTCCATCCCGGCATCGCGCAGCGCCGTGGTCAGAGCCGCCTCGGCCTTCTCCCACATCTCGTCGCTGCCGATCGATTTTTCGGGTCGCGTCGACAGGTAGACGCGGCGCTCGTCGAATCCGAAGTCGGCGTAGACCTCTTCGATCATTCGCAGCAGCGATCCGATCTCGTCGCCGATCTGCTCGGGCGTGCAGAAGATGTGGGCGTCGTCTTGCGCGAACGAGCGCACTCTCGTCAGACCGTGCAGCGTCCCCGAGCGCTCGGCGCGGTGCAGGCGTCCGAAATCCGCGTAGCGGATCGGCAACTCGCGGTACGACCGCTTGCGGGTGCTGTAGATCACGCAGTGCGAGGGGCAGTTCATCGGCTTTACGGCGAACTCGCGCTCTTCGAGCTGCGAGAAGAACATGTTGTCCTTGTAGTTCTCGTAATGCCCCGACTTGTGCCACAGGTCGACGTCCATCACCTGCGGCGTGATCACCTCTTCATAGCCGTACTTCTCGTACAGCTCGCGCATGTAGGCGACCAAGCGGTTGTAGACGAAGGCGCCCTTGGGATGAAAAAACGGACTGCCGGGCGCCACCGGGTCGAAGGAGAAGAGGTCGAGCTCCTGGCCGAGCCGCCGGTGATCGCGCTTCTTCGCTTCCTCCAGCCGGGCCAGGTGCGCCTCGAGCGCCTCGCGGTCGGCGAAGGCCGTCCCGTAGATGCGCTGGAGCATTTCGTTGTTCTCGTCACCGCGCCAGTACGCGCCCGCGACGTGCGTCAGGCGTACCGCCTTCAGCCGCCCGGTCGACGGGACGTGCGGCCCCCTGCAGAGATCGACGAACTCACCTTGTCGGTAAAGCGAGATCGGATCTCCGGCGGGGAACCCGCGGATGATCTCGACCTTGTAGTGCTCCCCCATCGAGGTGAAGAGCTCGATCGCCGCGTCGAGCGATACGGCCTCGCGCCGCACCGGCAGGTTCTCTTTGACGATCTTGTTCATCTCCGCCTGGATCTTCTCGAGATCCTCGGGGGTGAACGGAGTGTCGCGCTTGAAGTCGTAGAAGAAGCCGTTCTCGATGACCGGGCCGATCGTCACCTGCGTTCCGGGGAATACCCGCTGCACGGCCTGCGCCATGAGGTGCGCCGCCGAGTGGCGAAGCACGTCCAGGCCGGCCGCCGACCCCGCCGCAATCGCCTCGACCGCCGCACCGGCCGCCACTTCGCGCGACAGGTCGACGACCACGCCGTCGACCCGGGCCGCGACCGCGTCCTTGAGGTTCGCGCCGGCCGCCTTCAGGACATCCACGGCCCGCGGGGGGCCGGAGGCTGCTGGAACGTCCGTCGTTTGTGTGGTTGTGGCGACCATGATGCGCGGCGAATGCGTTCGGCGCGCGGAGTGCCGGCTGGCTGGCCGGCGCTCCGCGCGCGCAGTAGGCACGGGCGGATTTGAACCGCCGACCCCTTCCGTGTCAGGGAAGTGCTCTCCCCCTGAGCTACGTGCCTCCAATGAAACAATGAGAACGCTATTCTGATCCCTCCGGTACCTGCGCCGCACGCCAACGGATGCCCGCCGACAAAACCGCGCAAATTTCGGCAATTAGCCAAGCCTGGCTGCATAGCAACCGCGGCGAGCAGAATCAACAATGGTCGGATCAACGACCTTGGACTGTTTGCCTCCGTCCCGGGCGCGGAGGGCCTGCGAGGGCCTGCGAGGCTCCCCGGGCGGCGTTGACGCGGGGACGGTGCGACTGTAGTCGCCAGGGATGCCCGCCATCCGCACTCGATTCGCCCCCAGTCCCAGCGGCTACCTCCACATCGGCGGCGCGCGTACCGCGCTGTTCAACTACCTGTTGGCCCGCAACCTGGGCGGCGTGCTCGTCCTGCGCATCGAGGACACCGACCGCGAGCGATCGACGGAAGAGTCGATCGCCGCCATTCTCGACAGCCTCCACTGGCTCGGACTCGAGTGGGACGAAGGGCCGTTCTACCAGAGCGAGCGGGCCGACGTGTACGCCCCCTACGTCGACAAACTCCTGGCGTCGGGCCACGCCTATCGCTGCACGTGCACGCCCGCGCAGGTCGAGGAGATGCGCGCGAAAGCGCAGGCTGCCGGCCGCCGACCGGGCTACGACGGCACCTGCCGCGACCGGAGCGGGATCGACCCGCAACAACCGCACGTCGTCCGCTTCCGCACCCCCGACAGCGGCGAGACCGGCGTCGACGATCTGATCCGCGGTCCGGTGTTGTTCGACAACACGGAGATCGACGATCTCATCATCCGCCGCAGCGACGGGACCCCGACCTACAACTTCGTCGTCGTCGTCGACGACGTGGAGATGGGCATCACCCACGTCGTGCGCGGCGAGGACCACCTCTCGAACACGCCGAAACAGATCATGATGTACCGCGCGCTCGGCCTTCCCGTTCCGGCCTTCGCCCACGTCCCGCTCATTCTCGGCCCCGACGGCAGCCGTCTGAGCAAGCGCCACGGCGCCACCTCGGTGACGGCGTATCGCGACATGGGCTATCTGCCCGACGCCGTGAACAACTATCTCGCCCGCCTCGGCTGGTCGCACGGCGACCAGGAGATCTTTTCGCGGGCGGAGCTGATCGAGCATTTCTCCCTCGACCACGTCGGTTCATCCGCCGGTGTCTTCAACCCCGAGAAGCTCGAGTGGGTCAACTTCCAACATCTCAAATCGCTCCCCACCACGACTCTCGCCGCCGCCGTGAAACCCGTGATCGAAGCGCGCGGCTGGCAGATCCCCGGTGACGACGCTTGGCTGGCAGCGATGGTCGCGACGCTGCAGGAGCGCGCCAAGACGTTGGTCGAACTGGTCGATGCCGCCTACTACTACCTGCAAGACGACCTCGCGGTCGACGAAGCGGCTGTCGACAAGCACCTGCGCACCGCATCGTCCGACGTATTGTCCGACCTACGCACCGCCCTGGCCGACTTGGCGACGTGGGACCACGACAGCATCCACGGCGCATTCGATGGCGTGCTGGCAAAGCACCAACTCAAGCTCGGCAAACTCGCACAACCCGTGCGCGTCGCGCTCACCGGCGGCACCGTGAGTCCGGGAATCTTTGAACTCGCAGCGGTCCTGGGTCGCGACCGCGTGCTGCGCCGCTTGGACCAAGCGATCGAACTGGTTCGGGAAGGGGTTGGGGGGGGGGGGTGGGGGGGGGGGGCCCAGGGAATGATGGATGTCATTGGTCGCCAGGCCCCTCGCCCCTATTCGCAATCGCCTGTTCGATCTCTTTGGCGTTTTTGCTGATCGCTTCCATCGTCGCGGCGAGCGCCTTGCCGATCAGCTCCTGGTTCTGTGAGCGGTAGCGCTCGAGCGACAGCTGGCGATCCCGATTGGCAGCGGCGAACACCGGGGTCACGTAGCGGGCGAACAGCTCGTAGGACGTGCGCGTGTTCTCCCAGTTCGCCCAGTTGTGCGCGAGCTGCAGAAAGCAGCCGAAGCCGCCGGTGCGCTGCCAGAGTCGATCGAGCTGGGCGACGGCGTCGTCCGGCGTGCCGATCACAGCCATGCCGGACTCGACCATCGCCGCCACCGGATCGTCCGCCATCAATTCCGGCGGCGACGCCGGATTGACCGTGCGGAAGTAACCCACCCATTCCGCCAGGCCGAAGCGCACGTTGTCCATCGCCCGTTCGCGCGTCTCGGCGAGGTGCATCGGCCCGACCAATCGCAACCGGCCGCGGTCCATGACGCGATTGGCGCCGGCCGCCGTGTCCTCGGCGATCTGCCAGTTGGTGCCGAGTACGTCGTAACCGCCGATCGTCGTCGCCGCCACGCAGAGCATCCCGAGACCGTGCGTACCCGCCAGGATCGCGCTGTTCGGCGTCACGGTGCTGGCGACGGCGATCTCCGGATGCGGCCGCGTGTAGGGGCGCAGCTGGCAGCTCGCGCCGCGCAAGGTGAACCAGTCGCTCTCGTGATCGACCGTCTCGCCGCGGAACAGGCGCAGGATGACTTCCAGTGCCTCGTTCATCCGCGCCCGCTGCGTCGACACCTCGATGCCCAGCATGCCGGCATCCGAAGGCAGCAACCCCGGGCCGATCCCGAACATCACCCGGCCGCGCGTCTGGTGGTCGAGTTGGATGATTCGGTTCGCCACCGTCAGCGGGTGGTGGTACGGCAGCGACACGACACCCGTCCCGAGCATGATGCGGCGCGAGCGTTCCGCCGCGGCGGCGATGAACACCTCGGGCGACGCGATGATCTCGAACCCGGCCGAGTGGTGTTCACCGATCCACGCCTCGTCGTAGCCGAGTCCGTCGAGAAACCGGATCAACTCCAGGTCGCGCTGGATCGCCAGCGTGGGATCCTCGCGTATCGGATGAAACGGCGCGAGAAAAATCCCGGTGCGAATGGGGCGGTCAGTCACGTTCTCGTTCGTCGTGCCAGCCATCGCCGCAACCTAGCAGATGCGCGATGGAGAGCCAGCTTTCAGCGTTTTCGGCCTCAACAGAAAAAAACCTCACCACAGAGGCACAGAGAACACAGAGAGGATACCGACAACACGCGGAGCCCATCATCGACTCTCAATCGCGACGGGCTTCGCGGACATGCGGGGGAATTAGCCAAAGCCTTCTTTCTCTGTGCTCTCCGTGCCTCTGTGGTGAAATCTATTATTTCCTCGAGGCCGAAGTCGGCGGTCCGAGGTAGAGGCGCCTCAGGCGCCGATCACCGCTGCGACAGCCTCGAGCACTTCGTCGTGGAGCGACCCGCAGGTCGCTATAATCCCGCGGTTCTTGTCCAAGGTGCGACCGTGGGTGAAGTCCAGCGGGCGGCCGTCGATGTCGGTGACACGACCACCCGCGCACTCGACCGCGATCATACCCGCCGCGTGATCCCAGATCTTTTCGCGGTAGTCGGCGCGTGTCGGCAGGCGCAGATAGATGTCGGCATCGGCGCGGGCGACGCAGGCGTACTTGCACTGGCTGTCGATCCGATAGGGCTCGAGGGTGATGCCGAGTCGGGCGGCGATCTCAGCAGACTCGCTCTGGTCCGAGTGTCCGGACTCAACCGACTCGCAGAAACGCGCGTCGCGCGCCGATGCGGGTCGCCCGACGTGAATCGCCCGCCCGCGGTCCTCGGCATTCCACAGATCCAGCACACGCGTGCCGGCGCCGCGAGCGGCGACAAAAAGTGCTCCGGCGCCGCCGTCGTGGGGAAGGTTCGGGCAGCCGAGTACACCGAACAACACGGCTCCGTCTTCGATGAGTGCAAGCGCGATCGCGTACTGCTCGCCGCGTAGGAAACCCTTGGTGCCGTCGATCGGATCGAGCGTCCAGTACCGGCCGCCCCGCGCATCGCCGCGGCCGCGGTCGATCCAATGCATCACCGCGGATTCCGTCGTGTCGCGTCCCAAAGCCGAGCGTACTTGCGCGACCACCTGTGACCGCAGCGCGGAATTGTCAGCCGACTGCAACTCCTGCGAGTCCTCCTCGCCGACGACCGACTCGGCGCCGAGGTGCTCCTGCAAGACGGCACACACCACCGCCTGAGAGGCGAAGTCGGCGACGGTGACCGGGCTCTTGTCCTTTTTCGACAGAGTCGACTCGGCCACCAGCGCCGCCTGAACCGAACGGCACACCACCGCCGCGCGCCGCACGGCGTCGAGCGCCGCCGCCTCCATTCGTTGATCGTCGTTCACGAGTGCCACCCTCCATCGACCTGCAGCCTGATCTGGCGAACCGTAGAGGAAAGCCACGCGTCCGGCAAAATCCCCGGCCTTGCGCGCGCCCTCGTTGCCGGGGAATGTTGGGGCGTGTTTGCCCGACAGAAAAACGCCATGGCGGCGCTACTCGTCGCGATGCTCGCCGCGACCGCAACAGCGCAGATCCCGGCGGGCGCCCCGCCCGCGACGCCCGCGGTAGCCTGTCGAGACTTCTGCGCGCAGCTCTACGGCGCGGACACGGAGAAGCGAGATAACTGCGTGCAAGGCTGCGCCATCGCCGAACGCTGCATCGACGGGTGCGACGACCGCTTTTCTGCCGACGAGGACAAGCGCAAGAAGTGCCACTACCGCTGCGCCCGCGCCCGCTGAACCGCCGGCACCGCGTCGCTCCACCCGCGTAGCGTCGCGAGCCCGTTGCCGGTAGAGCTGCACGGTTCATGATTCGGCTCGATCAGGTCAGCAAACAGTACGGCGGGCAGATCCTCTTCGTCGAGGCGGCGGCCGCCATCCACCGCGGCGAGAAGGTCGGGCTGGTCGGGCCGAACGGCGCCGGCAAGTCGACGATCTTTCGCTTGATCACGCGCGAGGAGCTGCCCGACGACGGCCAGGTTTCGATCGACCGGGGCGTCACCGTCGGCCACTTCAGCCAGGACGTCGGCGAGATGGGCGGACGCCCCGTGGTCGCCGAGGTGATGGAAGGCGCCGGACCGGTGTCCAGTGTCGCCGCCGAGTTGGCGGAGCTCGAGCACGCGATGGCCGATCCGACACGCGACGACATGGATCGCCTCATCGACCGCTTCGGCGAGGTGCAGTCACAGTTCGAGGCACTCGGCGGCTACGAGCTCGAGGCGCGGGCGCGCGAAGTTCTCGCCGGACTCGGCTTCTCGCAGGAGATGATGGACGGCGACGTCGGCCGACTGTCCGGAGGCTGGAAGATGCGCGTCGCTCTCGCGCGGATCCTGCTGATGGGCCCCGACGCGATGCTCCTCGACGAGCCGTCGAACCACCTCGACCTCGAATCGCTGATCTGGCTGGAGAACTTCCTCAAGCGCTACGAGGGCGCTCTGCTGATGACATCCCACGATCGCGAGTTCATGAACCGCATCATCGGTCGGGTCATCGAGATCGACGGCGGCGATCTCAACAGTTACTCAGGCGGTCTGGATTTCTACGAGGCGCAGCGGGCGCAGAACGAAGCGCAGGCGGAGGCGGCCTACCAGCGCCAGCAGGCGAAGCTCGCGAAGGAGATGCGCTTCATCGAGCGCTTCCGCGCGCAAGCCGCGAAGGCGGCGCAGGTGCAATCGCGCGTGAAACAGCTCGACAAGATCGAGAAACTACAACCGCCCAAGCGGCGCAGCACGCTGGTGTTCGACTTCCCGTCGTGCCCGCGCTCCGGCGACGACGTCGTCAAGATCGAGAAGCTCGCCAAGCGCTACGGCGACAAGGTGATCTACGACGGCTTCGACATGACGATCCGACGCGGCGAGCGCTGGGCGGTCATGGGAGTGAACGGCGCCGGCAAGTCCACGCTGCTCCGCCTCGTCGCCGGCGAGAGCGAACCGGACGGCGGTCAGGTGTCCGTCGGCGCGGCCGTCGCTCTCGGTTATTTCGCGCAGCACGCGATGGAAGTGTTGGACCCGCGGCGCAGCGTCGTGCAGACCCTCGAGGACGCCTTCCCGCTCGCCAGCATCGGCTCGCTTCGCGCCCTTGCCGGTTGCTTCGGCTTCGCCGGGGACGACGTCGACAAACCCTGCCGCGTCCTGTCCGGCGGCGAGAAGGCCCGCCTCGTCATCGCCCGGATTCTGTACGCACGGCCCAACGCGCTGGTGCTCGACGAACCGACCAACCACCTCGACATGGCGACCAAGGACATGTTGGTGCGCGCCCTCGCCGGCTACGAGGGCACCATGCTCTTCGTCTCTCACGACCGCCGATTCCTCGCGCAGTTGTCGAACCGCGTCCTCGAACTCGGCCCAGACGGCCCCCTGCCCTATCCCGGCGGCTACCGTGAATACGTCGAGGCCAGTGGACACGAGGCGCCCGGCCTTCGTTGATCGCCGTACCATCGGACTCCGTCCAGGACCCCGCCGAACGCGACCCTCGATCTGCAATGCCAAACCCTCGCCGGCCGCGAACCGTAATCGAAGACGGCGGAGCATGCCGAGATTGAAACTCATTTTCAATTGGATTGACTCGATTTCACCGTCCGCCTAAAAATGTCCTCTACGCGCGACGAGGAAGTCGCCCGTCCATCCGCGCCGCTCGCGGAACGACCGCGACCCAGACTGCGCGAAGGCAAGATTCACCCACACTTCCAGGAGGACCCCCTATGAACATGATTGGACAGAAAGAACCGGCGTGGCGATGCACCGCGTACGTCGACGGACAGGAGAAGGCCGTCTCGAGCGACGACTTCGCCGGCCGCTGGCATGTACTCTACTGGTATCCCCTCGACTTCACATTTGTATGCCCGACCGAGATTCGCGGCTTCCAGGCGATGGCGTCGGCGTTCGCCGATGAGGAGACCGACGTCATCGGCGCCAGTACCGACTCCTTCTTCAGCCACAAGGCCTGGCTGGAGGATCGTGCGACGTTTTCCGAGCCGATCACCCACCCCATCCTCGCCGACACCAACCACTCCGTGAGCCGCGCCTTCAACGTCCTCAAGGAGGACCAAGGCATCGCCTACCGCGCCACCGTGATCGTCGACGACCAGGGTGTGATTCGATCCGTCTCCGTCAACGATCTCTCGGTCGGACGCAGCCCCGCCGAAGTGCTGCGCACCGTACAAGCCTTTCGCAGCGGCGGCCTCTGCGCCGCCGACTGGAAGCCCGGCGCGAAATTCGTCGGCTGAGGCAAGTCCGACAATCGCGGCAGGACGTATCCGGCGCCGCCCATGCCGGCGCCGGATACGTGCCGAGAGTGGTCGCCGATCTACCGGACCGACCCGGCATTCTAGTTACCGGGTCTATTGTTGATCGCACGAAACCGGATTCGTAGCCAGCTTGAGTTCGGACCCAGTCCGTCGGTTTTCCGAACAATGACGGGCCGACCCATTCGATGTCGTCGGCGAGCAGTCGCCGGTCGGCGAGTTGGACCCGCTGCGACCTCCAGTCGTGCGCATTACGAGTTTGCCGTCGCTATGTCGATGTGAGAACAGCTCTCTTCACGAATCGCCATTCGTCGCCCCGGGACCGATCCATGGACATATCTACACTCGCCCGGTGGGGACGAAATACGATCGACGTCGTGCTGGTCGGAGTCATCGCGACTGGGGTCGCATGGCGAATCACTGCGATCTCAACCTACGTTGCCGACTCCGGAGACGAATGGGGGAATACCATCGCCCCGTTTCGCGTTCTGCTCGAAGGGGGAGATCCACAGACGTTCTTTCATCCTTCTCTCTACTACTACGTCGTAGCCGCCATCTACGCACTGTGGTTTCAACTCCTGAAGCTGCTCAGCGTCGTGGGCGACACAGTCTCGATGACCGATTTGTTCGTCCGCGATATTCGCTACTTCGTCCTGCCAGCACGAGCCGTCTCCGCCGCCAGCGCCATCCTCACGATCTGGGCGGTTTACCGGCTGGCTCGCCGGATGTGGGATCGCCGCGCGGGGCTGGTGGCAGCTGCCCTATTGGCGGCGTTGCCCCTCCACATCTACTACTCCAAGACCGTCCGCGTTGATGCCTTCGCCATCCTGATGGTGGTGTGGGCGATCGCCGCAATCGCCGAGATTCCCGAGAATCCGACCCGCCCGAGCTACGACAAGGGCGGATTGATGTCAGGGCTCGCGACCGGCGCGAACTACAACGGTGCGCTGACGGTTTGCTGGCTATTCTTGGCACACGTTGGAACCTACTTCGGCGGCGCGGGCTCGCCGACGAAGCACCTGCCCAGAGCGCTGATGATTGCCCTCATCACGTTCTTGATCACCAGTCCGTTCATCGTGCTCAACTTCGAGGCCTTCTCGCGAAATTTCGGCTTTATCGCCGGAATGGCCGCGCAAGAGCATGTCGGCTGGGAAGGCCGGGATCTGCTGTTCTACGCGCGGGACCTGACCGCAACCAGTTCGATTCTGGCGGTCTTGGTCGGACTCGGTAGCGTCGCGATGATTCTGCGGGGCAGCGCAAGCGAGCGTCTGTTGGCCTCGTTCCCGCTCGCCTACTTCGCCATCTTCTCAGTGATCAGCAGCAAAGACGCGCGTTTCATCTTGCCTGCGATGCCACTGTTTCTCGTCGTTGCAAGTGGCCTGCCGAATTTCGTGAGGAAGCGACGCGGGGGGGGGGCGCTCGACGAGTGCGCCTCGCGGTCACCACCGTTCTCAGCGCACTTCTACTCGCGAGCATCTACACGCTGCTGGCGCATCCTGCGGGCGCCCCCCACCACACCCTCCTCGACCCACCGGACCAGGCAGTCTTGGCATGGCTAGAGAAAAACTCGCGGCCCGGCTCCAAGGTCGTGGTCGAATCCGGCGTCATCCTCTTCCTCGATACACTCAGTGAGGAGGGCGAACTGGCCCGAGAGCTGCGGAGTTCCATGCTGCGAGTGCGCCCGGGACTCAATCACGAATTCGTTAACGTCATCTACATCGGCGGCAACAACTACGACCCCGCAATGGTCGCCAGCCGCCGCATCGACTACGCTGTCGTTTCGCAGAGAACGGTACGCAACATCGGTCAACGCTGTAAGGACTTCCCGACGGTCTGCGAATTCCATCGCCTGCTACGCGAGGAAGGACGCCTCGTATTCGAAACTCCACAAGGCATCGAAGGCGTGTTCATCTACGAGGTTCGACGCGAGAAGGATGTCGACACCCCGGGCCCGCACCCGGTAAAGATCGAGACACCCACCTTCGACGCCGACAACCGCTCGATGCTGCACAGGTAAGAACTCTGCGCGCGATGACCCATTGCGCGCGATGCGCGCTTGACAGCAATCAACGCGACGTGAGATCCAAAACCGGCGCAGCGGCGGTTCTCACCAGCTTCCGAATCACCTTACTCACGTCTTCCCTGAGATCACGCGTAGTTGCCTGAGAAGGAGTCACGACGTGAAGGTATCGATGAAACGACCGCTGAACCGCTCTTACGTATTGCCATCGCCGAGACATTTCTTCCTGGGCGCAGTGCTCTTCCTGTGTTGCGCCCACGCCGCCCACGCGGTCACGCTCGACACCCCGGCACTCCTGGGGCTCACTCTTGATGACCGCTTCATCTGCACCTTTATCAACCTCGATCCGAACAAAACCGCGATTCTTAATGCCTCGGGCAGCGCTGGGTTGATTCAGGACGACGGGGTCATGGTGCGAGCCTTCCAATCGTCGGTGTCGGTTCCGCCAGGCCAAACAGCGACGACCTTTGCGGACTATTGTCATCGCAGCGATAGCCTCTTAGTCTACGCTCCCGCCTGCCATTGCCACTTCGAGTTCACCGGCGTTTCGAAAAATAAAGTACGGGCGGCGTTATCAACCGACGTCTCTGGCTCCGTCACCGCATATTGAGAACACCTAGCAGTACGTTGAAAAACAGGCGCGCAAGCGAAAATGAGGATTTCGGCGTCAGTGCAAGGCGCGAAACCGGAGGCAAAGTCGTGACTTTTGTTGAGGATTTCGCAACGCAGCCATGACGCCGAAAGACCATTTGCAGCGCGTGTCCTGTTTTTCAACGGGTTGCTAGTCGGCGCGCCGGATCGAACGCGATGCCGCGAACGCTAGGGTCACTGACAAAGGGGGCGTTGATGAATCTCGGTTCGCCCCGTGCGACCTTGGTCGGGATCTGTGTCTTGGCTCTTGTGGATTGCGGTGTCGCAGCGGCGCAGGGGACCGCGTATCCGGCTACGGCAGAAGTCAGCGACCAGAAGGCCGGCTCGCTTCTGGTGTACCCGCTCTACACGTCCTCAAGTTCTACGCCGAACTTTGTGAACACGCTCATAAATATTACCCAAACCGCGGACGTTCCGATCGCCACGCGTATTTTCCTCATCCAAAGCACCGGTACGATCCGCAACCGGGTCATCTGCCTATCGGCTAACGCAACCCAGAGCTTCGTGGCGACCGATGTCGCCCCAGGGGAGCTCGGCTACATCGTGGTCGTCGCCGTCGATGCCAACGGCTGCCCGATCGGCGCCAACACCCTGATCGGCGACGTGTCGGTGAAGATTGCGGGCCCTCTCGCCAGCCTCACCGCTTACTCCTTCTCGGCATTGTTTGCCGGCACGCTCAGTGGTTGCGGCCCCACGTCAACCACGGCCAACGTCAACCTCGACGGGGTCGCCTACAACCGCTCGCCGCGCACCGTAGCTATCGACAAGATCCGCAGCAACGCCGACGGCAACAACACCATACTCATCCTCACACGCGTCGGCGGCAACTTGGCGAGCGGCAGCATCGGCCCGCTCGGCGACGTGAGTGGCACGCTGTTCAACCAAAGCGGAACGGCGCATCCGTTTTCGTTCAATGGCGCGCAGCCGTTCCGGGGGCAGACTTTGACCAGTGCATTCCCGCTGACCGCGCCCATATTCCCAGAGGTGATACCCACGGGCACGATCGGCTGGATGAAGCTGGCCGGTGACGCGGACATCGGCTTGCTCGGCCAGGTGATTCACTTCAATGACAACGTCGCGTCCGACCCCAACGCTTTCGTCGGCGGGCATGGCCTGCGAACGCTGACCCTCACGTCGGCAGCGCGCTTCGTGATTCCGGTCTCTCCGCCGGGCTGTTTTGAGTGACGTGGCCATGCAGCACAGCTGCCAGGCGGAGCTGGCCCGGCCGACGTTGGGTCAACCCGGCGAAAAGCCGGGATCCAGGTGTTTTGATTCCCGCGACCACGCCCGACGTCTCGCTTATGGATCACAGCGGCGCAGATCGCCGGAGTCGAAGATGACATCATCCAGACTGGATTTCGGCTTTCGCCGGAATGACCTGCGGCTTCACAGCGTTCGCGCGGCGATTGGAGTGCTATGGCTGGCGACCCTACTCCTCGCCCCGGCGCGATCGCTCGCCGGCGATGCCGGGACGGCCTATCCCGCCTCGTCCGAGGCGAGCGACAACCGGGCCGGTTCGGTGCTGCTCTATCCGTTCTTCACCTCGAGCGCGCCCGCCGATGGAAGCGGGGCAGCAGCCGCGGAGCCCACTGAGAACTCGGCGCTGACGCTTACCAACACGCACGCGACCAGCGTCGCCGTCCAACTGTTCTTCGTCCGCGGCACGACTGGGTTGATCAACCCGTCAGTAACATTGACGATTACGCTGCCACCGCAGGCTCCTCGACCCATCCCCGTGGCGCCCGGGTTCAGGGGTCACGTCATCGCGGTCGCCATTGAAGCGTCCACCGGCTGCCCGATCGCCTTCAATCATCTGATCGGCGACGTCGACGTGAAACTCACCACCGGCCACGTCGCGAGCTTGCCCGCCATCGCGGTCGCGGCGCTCTATAACGGCAGATTGAGTAGTTGCGACTCCGGTGACGCCTCGTTGCGTTTTAATGGCGTCGATTACAACCGGCTGCCGCGCGGGTTGGCGCTCGCCAACACCGGGAGCCCCGAAGATGGCAACTTCACGCTCTTCGTGGCCGATCATATTGGTGGAGATTTGGAGGCGGCCCTCTCCCCGCTCGGATCGGTGAACGGCACTTTCTACCACCAGTCCGACGTGGGCGACCTAGCAAATCCGTTCGACTTCAGCGCGCCGCCGCAATTTTTTGGAACGTTTGCCCCCGACGGCGTGCCGCCTGGAACACCGGTGTGGTTCGAGGTCTATTCGGCGCCCGCGGCGGCGATGGTCGGCAGTGTGCTGACGTTCAACGCCGACGCGTCGTCGGTCCCGTCAGCATTCACCGGCGGCCACAACCTGCATATTCTGACGCTCGGTACCGACACCTTGGCGCTGAGCGTTGTGCCGCTGAGCACACCGACTAGAACGCCGACAGCGACGCCGTCCAGAACGCAGACGGCAACTCCGACACAGGTCCCGCCGACCGCCACCCGAACCGCTACTCTAACCAATACGCCGACACCCACCAGAACCAGCTCGCCGACGCACACGGCAACCAACGCGCCGACCGCCACCCGAACCGCCACGCCGCTCGACACGCCCACGCGAACCGCTACGCCACTCAACACCCCGACACGCACCGAAACCGGCGAGCCGACGGCCACCCGAACCGCCACATCGCTGAACACGCCCACTCGGACTCCTACCGACGTTCCGACTGCCACCCGCACGGCCACATCGCTAAACACTGCCACGCGCACCGCCACCGGCACACCGAGTGGTACGCCGACAGCTACTATCGGCGGACCCAGTGTCACACCTACTGGAACCGCGGCGGGTCCGACGCCAACCGGTTCAGCCTCGCTCTCACCCACTCCGGTGCCGTCGTCCTGCGTCGGTGACTGCAACGGCGACGGCGCGGTGACGATCAACGAGCTCATCCTCGGCGTCAACATCTTGCTCGACGCGCAGCCGTTCACCGCGTGCCCGGCTTTCGATTCCAACAGCACCGACACCGTCACGATCGAGGAGCTGGTCCGAGCGGTTAACCACCTTCTCCGCGCCTGCCCAGTGTAGGTCTCGCGCAGAGAGCGCAGGGCACGCTGGAGGACCGGCTCGACGGCACGTACGTGGTGATCATGGAACGCTGCCCATGCCTGTTGTCGTGGTACTACCCGGCGAACGCGCTGGTTTCGCTGGAGGGCATTGCTCCCGCATTGCCGCGGCAGCGCGGAAAGCGCTGCCCTCCAAGCGGATCGCTGGCACTGGTCGAATTCGGAACCGGCCTCCCTGGCGGGAAGGCCGGTTCGAATTGTTTGCGTAAGTGGTCCCAACGGGATTCGAACCCGTGCTACCGACGTGAGAGGCCGGCGTCCTAAGCCAGGCTAGACGATGGGACCGCGCCCGCAGCGCCGTGACGCTACTGCGAGAGTGTTCGCACTCGGATGCTTGTTTCGGTTCTTCATTGCGGGCGCTTTGGCAGACTGAGGAGGCAGGACTCGAACCTGCAATCGCCTGATCCAGAGTCAGGTGGCTTACCAATTAGCCCACTCCTCAACATGTGCTGACAAGCGGAGTCCCTATTTGCGGTGCGTGATGAAGTCAAGACCGCACCCGACTCGGACAATGGTCGAATCGCTGCGCGAGTCGTTGCCCAATCCGACGGCAGCTGCACACCGGGTGTGCAGCCGTTCGCGTGCACGACGACTGTCCCGGCGTCGATAGCCGACTCCGCGTCGTCGCGCATCGCGCTGGTACGGAACGTGCTCAGGAAACTAAACGACGCGCACTCTCGCGTCTGACCCACACAGGGGAGCCGCGACCCAAGCCCAGCGGTCGCGGTTCCCCTGCCCCCCTCGTTCCCCTTCGAGGTGGAATGTTTCTACGCGCCGGCTGATGCGTCTTTCAAGCGCACCACCGCACCGGGATGCCAGTCCCGCGCTTCGATCAAATCGATCAGTGCCGTGGCCAGGGATTCCGGCGTCCACGCCGCACGTCCGGCACTTCCCGACAGCCGGACGTCCTCGCCCACGCGATCGGTGATGATCGCAACCCGCGACGTGGGCCGCGCTTTGCGGATACCGGCGACCAGCGTCGCCACCGGACCGCTTTCAGCCGATTCGCCCAAAACGAGAAGTGCGACGCGGCGATCGCCGGCGTCGCGACTGACAAAGAAGCCGCGGCGCAATCCGCCTTCGTCGCCGCAGTCGCAAACCACAAGATCGAGTGGTTCCGCACTCGATTTGAAACGCTCTCGCACGAAGTCCGAGAGGCCAGCGGAGGAATCATCCGTCCAGTCGGCCACGTCGATCTCGACCGCGCACGCGGCCAGCGGTGCACGCAAAGCGAGTCCGAGGGCGGCGTTCCCGAACAACAGCACCCGGCGGGTGGGGACGACGGCGTCGCTCATCGCGTGGGATGGAGCATGTTGTCGGTTATTGCCACGCGAGTGTGCTACCACTCTCAGCGGGGAGCGGGGAAGAGTTGGCATTTCGCGAATGGACGTATCGAAACCGGGCGTCGCCCAATGACGAGGTTGATCCTCGTCGGCGCCGGTCACGCGCATCTCGTCGCGCTTCGCGCCCTGGCGGATGACCCGCCGCCGAACACCTCGATCGTTCTGATCTCGCCAGAGCGGTTCGCCACCTACACCGGGATGGTTCCCGGATACCTGGCGGGTCAATACGAACTGCGCCAGCTGCAAATCGACGCGGTCGCCCTTGCCGCTCGCGCCGGCGCCGAGTTCGTTGCGTCGCGCGTCGACGCCATCGATTCCAACCGCGGCGTCCTCGATCTCCACCCGCGCGGCGAGCAGGCGTATGACGTCGTCTCATTCGATATCGGTGCGGAACCGGCGGCGTCCGACCGCGTCCGCGACCACAGCCGCACCGTCACCGTCAAGCCGATCGACGTCGCGACACGCAAACTCTCGACAGAGTTGGATCGACCCGGTCCGCCCGGCGGCCGCTCGGTCGTCATCGTCGGCGCCGGCACCGGTGGCGTCGAGTTGGCCTTTGTCGTCGCGGCACGGCTGCGCTCGGAACCGAACTCCCACGTGACGATCTGCGATCGCGCCGACCGGCCTGCGATCGAGCGCGGCGAACGGACGGCTCGGGCGATCGAACGCGCCTTCGAGCAGCGCGGCATCCGGTTCCTCGGTTGCGTCGAGATCGCCGCGGTCGAGACCGAGGCCGTCGTGTTTGGCGACGGCACGCGGCTCACCGCCGATCTCGTCGTCTGGGCCACCGGTGCCGCCGCGCCGACTCTTTTCGCCGCGGCAGGCTTACCGGTCGACGACCGGGGTTTCGTTCAGATCGACCAGGAACTCCGAGTCGCCGGGACCGACCACATGTTCGCGGCCGGCGATTGCGCGAGCATGCCGAGTCACCCCGCGTTGGCGAAGGCCGGGGTCATCGCCGTCCGGCAGGGCGCAATCCTCGCCGCCAATCTCCCGGCGGCGCTCGCGCGGCGGCCCCTACGCCGCTTCACACCGCAGCGGTCCTTCCTCTCCCTGCTCAACACCGGCGACGGCGCCGCGATCCTTTCGTACCGGGGCTTCGCCTGGCACTCGCGCGCTGTCTGGTGGCTCAAGGACCGCATCGACCGCGGCTTCGTGCGCCGTCACGACCCGCTCGCGGAGTGAAATTCCCACCCCGCGACGGAGCGCGGGTTCCCTGCGCGCGAAGCCAGCGGCCGCACCAGAACAGGCCGCGGTTTTTCGGCCGATCGCCCTGGCTCAAGCTTCTGACGGACCTCGGTCCTCTCCGCCCTGCGGCCTCTGGCGGATCCATGGCCGCAGGAGCGGCAGCATGGCGAGGCTCGGAAATGCGAAGAGGAACGTCATAGCGAAGTACGATTCGTAGCCGAGCCGCGTCGTCGCCCAGCCGCTCGCCGCGCCGGCGATGTCGCGCGAGAACGCGAAGATGGCCGACAGCAGCGCGTACTGCACCGCCGCGTGCTGCTTCTCACACACGTGCATCAGGAACGCGAGAAAGGCCGCCGTGCCGAGCCCGGCGGTGAAGGACTCGACGAGCGACGCCGAGTAGATCGCGAGTCGCACCGGTTCGACCAACGCCGCTCCGGCAGTGGCCAGTGAAGTGACCTGCAGCGCGGGAGCCGGTGGATCGAACCACGCGACCGCGGCATACCCCAGATTGGATAGGGCCTGCAGCCCGCCGAGGACCCACAGTGCGGTGTAGATTCCCCAGCGATCGGTCAGCCGCCCGCCGATGAGGGCGCCGGCGATGGTCGCCGCCACGCCGATCGACGTCGAGACCAGGCCGATCTCCTCGACCGCGAGGCCGCGATCGACCCAGAACGGCTTCACCATCGGACCCATCGCGGCGTCGCCGAGTTTGTAGATCAGAATGAACACGAACAGCGCCCAGGCGCCCGGGCGGTCGACCCAACGGCGCAACGCCGCGATCGATCCGACACCCTCGCCACGACTGGCGACGGCGCGCGACGGCATTGCGCGCGTCGCCAGCGCGAGCACGGCGAAGATCGCGGCCGCGACGAGGAAAATTCCGTTCCAGCCGAGCCATGTGCGAAACAGTAGCAGGCCGCCGCCGACGACGATCAACGCCACCCGGTAGGCCGAGACGCGGACGCCGTTGATGTCGCCCTCCTCGCCGTCGTCAGCCAGGCCGATCGTGTACGCATCGACGGCGATGTCCTGGGTCGCCGACGCACAGGTGAGGGCGATCAGCGTCACCCACAGGCCGAGCGCGATGCTGCCTGGTTCGAACAGCGGAATCGCCGCGGTCAACACGCTCATCGCGAGAAGGGAGGCGCCGATCCAATCCTCGCGGCGACCGATGCGATCGACCAAAGGCGACCAGAACACCTTCAGGGTCCACGGCAAACCGAGCAGCGACGCCAAGCCGATCTCTGTCAGGTCCACGTCGTGGACCCGAAAGTAAACGGGCAGCACTTCCTTGACCAACCCGAAGGGCATCCCTTCGGCGAAGTACAGCACGGCCACCCACGACAGCTTCCGACGCAGCGTCATCGATGCTCGACTCCGGCTCGTCTCCGCACCCACACGATGGCCTCCGACAACATGGTCGACTCGCTCCGGACTCGGTAAAAGCCGCGCAACCCCGACGATCGTTGAACCCACACCGCTCCCCCGATGCGCGCCCCGTGCTACAACGAAGCGTCCGTTGGGGCAAAGGCGTCGGCACAACACCGGATTGACTTCGCGGTCGCCGCCGCGAACAATTCCCGCATCGCCACAACACCGATCACCGCGGAGGAGGTTGAGGAATGAATCAGGAGCACGCATCCCTGGCGCCGACGTTCCTGGTGGCGATGCCGCAGCTGCAGGATCCCAACTTCAGCAAGTCCGTGATCCTCCTCTGCGAGCACAACGACGGCGGCTCGATGGGACTCGTGATCAACCGCGACACCGACACCCTCGCGTCGTCCATCGTCGACTTCGACTCGCCGCCGCAATCGGAAAGTGGTCTCGAGGTCTCGATCGGCGGGCCGGTTGATCCACAGCGCGGCTGGCTCCTGTTGACGGAGCAGGTCAGCGACGCCGTCGAGGTCGCCCCGGGCCTCTATCTCTCCGCGTCGCGCGAGGTGTTGCGCGACATGGTCGCCGGCACCAACCCTGGTTGCCGTTGTCGGTTTCTCGTCGGCTACGCGGGCTGGGGTCCAAAGCAACTCGACCGCGAACTCGCCGCCTCGGCCTGGCTGACGGTACCGGTCGACACCGATCTGCTGTTCGACGCCCCGGCCGATGACGTTTGGGAGATGGCCATCCGCCGCCTCGGCATCGACCCGAGCGCGCTGGCGATGGGCCCGGGAGTTCACTAACGCTAGGGGGAGGGGCGAGGGGCGAGGGAGCTGCGCCTAATCGTCCGGTTCGTCGATCTCCAGGTAGAATCGCAGGTCGGCTAGTTCGCGCTCGGCGCCGGCGGTGCGCTCGCTGTCGCCTGCGAGCAGGGGGAGCGCCCTCCCGATCTGGTCGAGCGCTTTCTCGTATTCGCCGCGCAGTCGCGCCGCGACTCCGAGGTGGTAGAAGCCGACCCCGTGTTCGCCGGCTCGCCCCGCCAGGAGCCCGTATCCGTCGTGGGCGGCGTCGAGGTCGGGAACGGCGCGCCACGCGTGCTCGTATGCCTCGCGGGCTCCCGTCACGTCTTTGATCGCGTCGAGGGCGCGCGCCAGTTCGACCCACGCCATTCCATCGGCGGATTCCACGGCGAGGTGCGCCCGGAGCAACCCGACCGCCACTTCCGGCTGTCGGCGGCGCAGTGCGAGACGGCCCAGCTCGCGGTCAGTCCCCGGCACGCCGCCGCGCCGCGCGATCGCGAGTGCGTCCTGGGCTTCGTCCAGCCGACCGATCTCGAGGGCCACGACACCGTACAGATAGTCCGCCCCGGGATTGTCCGGATGCTCGGCGCGTAGCTTCGCATACTGTTCGAGCACCTCGGGCGGCCGGTTGGAGCGCGCCCGCGCCAGGGCCTGCAAGCGCTGCAACCGAGGACTGGCCGGCCGCCGATCATGGTCGCCCCATTGTTTGGTGCGCAGGGCAGCTTCCAGATGATTGAGCCGCTCCTCCGTCATGGGATGCGACCGCAGATACGGTGGCAGCATCGACGGCGTTGCCCGTGTCTCGTCCTCGAGCTTCTTGAAGAAGTCGAGCATCGCCCGCGGATCGAAGCGCGTGCCCTGGAGATACCGCACGCCGAGATAGTCGGCCTCTTGCTCGAACTCGCGCCGGTATTTGAGCTGCACCGCCTGCCCGGCGGCGGCCGCCGCCGCGGCGAATCCGGGCTGCACGAAGGCGCCGAGCATCGCCAGGAGCGAGGCGTAGTTGATCAGTTGGCTCTTCTCCTGTTGCCGCGCCATGTGATGCGCGTGCACGTGGGCCACCTCGTGGCCGAGGACGGCCGCGACCTCGTCGTCGTTCCTGGCGTGGTTGATCAATCCGACATTGACGTACACGTACCCGCCGGGCACCGCGAAGGCGTTGATTGAGGGATCGCGCACCACCGCGAAGCGGTAGTCGAACATCGACGAGTCGAGCCGCTTGACGATCTCTTGACCGATCTCCGCGACGTACGAGACGAACTCCGGATCGCGCTCGATCGGCATCCGCTCGGCCGCCATCATATCGAAGCGCTTGCCGAGCTCGCGCTCCTGCACATGGGAGATCTGCGCAACGGCCACACCGGCGAGGACCACGGCGGCAAGCGCGGCCGCCGTCACGGCGCGTAGAACCATCGGTCGACTACAGCAGCGCCCCCGGCGCGGCGCAAGAAGGTTCGGCGCCGCGTCCGCACGGAATCCCAGTCGCGCTGGCCGAGTCGCGCCGCTCCTTCTTGATCGCCCGGCACCGGCGGGGATAAGAGTCGGAGCGCTGTGACCCAACGAGCGATTTCAGTTCACTCGCGCAAGTCGGGGCGCTCGCTCTTCGCCTGTGCGATCTCGCTGCTGGTGGCGGCCCCGGCGATCGCCTGTCGCTGCGCTCCTCAGACGCTCGAGCACTACTTCGAGCGCGCCGATCTGGTCATCGTGGCGCGTGCGACGAAGACGCACATCGTCGGCGGCGAGCCGGGCCATCTCGCCGTCGAGTTCGCGCCAGTCGAACCGTCCTACAAAGGCGATATGAACTCGATCGACTCGTTTGCGACGCACCTGTCTTCCGCGAGCTGCGGCGTGCCCGTCGATGTCGGGCAGATGTTCTTGATCTTCGCGGCGCGCGACGTCCCCGATGGAAGAACCGTGTGGTTCGATACCTGCAACGGCACACGCCGGTTCGGTCCCGAAACAACGGTCGCCGACTTCATCGACACACCGGCGGACAAGATCCTTCTCCGACTCGAGGGACTGCGAGTCGCCGCCGCCCTGCGTGATCCCGTGCGAAATCCCAATGGACCGCGGGTTCCCAAGCCCGGCCATCCCGGCGCCGAGCTGATCGGCTTGCTTGAGCTTCCGACGGTGCTGAACCTCGACGAGCCCGGCGCATCCTCACCGCCACCGCGCTTGCCCCATTCGCCGATCGAAGTCCGGGCGGCACCGGTGGCGGATTCGGAGGTGATCCGCGTCATCGGTTCTCCCGAAGATGTCGTGACGCGCGAATACACCTACGAGAGAAAAGGTGCCGTCGTTCTCGAACAGCGACCCGAGTGGTATCGCGTGGCGCTCCCCGACGATCGCACCGGCTGGGTGAGCGCTCGTGCCGCGGGCCCCTGGCACCCGGTCGACCAACTAGTCGTCAACCGCTTGTCCTATTTGACCGCCGCTTGGGACGGCTGGGTTTGGCCGGACCCTGGCGCCGGCATTCCGGTGAACACTCACCTGAAGAAGAGCGAGGGGCGGCACGAGTATCCCGCCAATGTCCTCGGCACGCAGGACATTGGCGGCACGCTTTGGCTGCGGATCGAGATCCTCAGCGCCGACCCGTGTGACGGCGGTTCGCCGAAGGTCGTGCATGGCGGCTGGGCTCCTGCTTATTCACCGGAGGGCGAGCTCACCGTTTGGTTCCATTCGCGCGGCTGCTGATTTCGATCGATCGGTCGACAGGTCCGGCGGCTACATCAGCGGCGGCAATGATCCAGGGTCGCCGCGGCGTCGAGGTGATCGGCGATCCGGCGCGCCACCGCGAGGTACGCGGCCGCATTCGGATGGCTGTCGGCTGGCTGGAGGTTTCGGCCGGGTTGTTGGAGTTCGTCGCTGACGTCCAGATAGTCGCCGCCGGCTTCGACGAGCGCGCGGCGCAGGTGTGCGACGTACGGGTCCCAGACGCGCGCATTTTGTTCGGCCGCCGAAGAGGCGATGCCAGCGCAGTAGAACGGCTCCATCTGGACGAACAGGAATCGCCTCCCGTCGCTGGTCAACGCGCGCGCCAGGTCGACGAGCTGCTCGCGGTACTCGATCGACATGGCCGTACACTCCTCCTCGGTCGGCGGCTCGGCCTGCCCCGCGGCGAGAGCGACCTGAATACGCGCGGCGGCCTCCTGAGCGATCCGCGCCAGTCGCGAGCCGGCGAACGGCCCGAAGCGCGGCGCGACACATCCGGCGCGCCGAGCGGTGACGAGATCCTGAATGTCGTTGGCGGTGTGCTGGAGGACGACGAGGTCGTGCCGCATCGGAGCCCAGCGGGTGAGTGCCGCGTAACGCTGGGGCACGATCGATATGTTGCGGAAGCCACCGTTGTCCACGCCGACATCGTACCCGCGCCCGCGCAGATTCTGTTCGAGCCGCGACGGCCAGGTCTCCTCCGCTGTCACGAAGAATCCCTCAGTGTACGAGTCGCCGAGGCCGAGGACGCGACAGCGAGACGGATCGATCCGCCGCTCCCCACGCGCGACCGCGCCCGCGACACGAAACCCTCGATCGTCGAGCCAGAGGTCGTGCTCGAGACCGTTTTCGACGCGATGCAAGTGAGTCCCCGGCTCGAAGGCGACGTAGCACGTCTCCCTGTCGAACAGGATGCGCGGGGCCGACTCGACGCCGGCGACGCGAAGCGCCCCTTCGATCCCGGCCAACAGCAACGGCGTACCGACCACGGCGGCCAGCATCGCCTGCCGCAACCGAGTCACGTGCGCCGGCGCGATGAGGGCGCCCCTTGGACCAACACCGAACCCGGAACCCTGTGCACGCTCATCACCGACGCCAATATCGCTCCGCGATCCCGTCGATCAAGGGATCGGCCGCCCGCGCGCCTCGCCGCGCGGAGCTTCGACGAGACGAGCAGGCGCCACCCACCCCCCTTTCCGTTTCACGGATCCGGGCGGGCGCGTTTTCTTTTGCCGGAATCCCCGCTAACCACAGGGTCATGGCCGAATCCCGGGAATCGTTTCGCGTCCAGGTCACCAAGGACTATCTGAAGTTCTCCGCGGCCCACTTCATCGCCTACCCAGGCTTTCGCGAGCGACTTCACGGGCACAACTACCGCGTCAGCGTTGCCGCCCAGGGGCGGCTCGGCCCGCAGGGCTACGTCGTCGACTTCGGCGTGGTCAAGCGCATCACTCGAAAGCTATGCGACCGCCTCGACGAGCGGTTCATCGTCCCGGCGCGCAGCGACTGCCTCTCGATCACCGAACGGGGCGCGACCATCGCGATCAAATACGAGGGCGACGAGTTCGTCTTCCCGATCGGCGACGTTATCCTGCTGCCGATCGTTCACTCCTCCGCCGAGGAACTCGCGCAGTACCTGGTCGGCGAACTCCAGGCGGAACTCGCGGCGGAAGGCATCGATTCCTTGCAATGGCTCGAGGTGGGCGTCGAGGAGAGCTTCGGCCAGGCGGCGATCTACCGCAGGGAACTCACGTGAGAAGGGCCCGCGCGGCGGCACCGACACGAGCGACGTACACACCTCGTACCGCCGCCGCGTTCACGCTGCTGGCGTTGGCGGCGTGCAACCCGGCCCTGCCGGAACCTGAATCCGCCGGGGCGAAGCTCTACGTGGAACGGTGCTCGGCCTGTCACCGACTCTACCCGCCCAACGTCATGACGGCGGCGACGTGGGAAATCATGCTCGACCGCATGCAGGGCGAGATGCGCCGACGCGGTGTGCCGCCGCTGAGCGGCGACGAAATGAAGATCGCCACCGATTACCTGACTCGGCATGCGCTGCGCCCACAAGGCCACGAAGGCGATGGAGACGCTCAATGAATGCGACGACGACGAGCACTTGCACGCTCGAGAGCGCACTGCGCGAGAGCGCCCCGCTGGTGTTGCTTCTCGAAACAGGCTTCACCAAGGACGCGGCCTTTCGCGAAATCGATCGGCGCTGCAAAGGGATCCTCGCGAGAGAAGCGAAGCGGCGGAAGTTCGAGGGCAGGCACGACCAGGAAGTCATCGTGCAGACACACGGCGCGGTCGCTCCGCCGGTAGTCGTCCTGATCGGCTGCGCCGCCAACCCTAGTCCGCGAGAGCTATTCGCTGTGGCCGATCGCATTGCCTCCGTCGCCAAACGCGAATCAGCGGCGCGCGTGACCGTCGTGCCCGCCGCCGAGATGTCCGCCGATTGGCTGCGTTCGATGGCGGAGGGCGTCGGGCTCGCCCGCTACCGCTTTCGCGAGTTCCAGTCCGGCGCCAAGCCGCGCGAGGCGCTCTCGCTGCGCTTTGTCACTTCCCTTCCCCGAAAAGTCGCGGGCGCGGCACTCCGCGAGGCCGGACTGCGCACAGACGCTGCCTTCCTGGCGCGTGATCTCGCCAACACTCCGGCCGGCGCGCTGCCGCCGGCGGAACTCGCGGCGCGCGCCGCGGCGCTTGCCGGAGGGGATTTGTCGGTCGTGGTGCACGAGGTCGACGAACTGACACGACTGGGGATGGGGGCGCTTCTCGCGGTGGGTCAGGGCAGTCGCAACCCACCGCGACTCATCGAGATGATCTACGAGCCCGCTTCGGCGCCGGCCGGCCATTTCGCCCTGGTCGGCAAGGGGATCACGTTCGATAGCGGCGGTCTCTCCCTCAAGCCGGCGAACGCAATGGAACTGATGAAGCGCGACATGGCCGGCGGCGCGACGGTGATTGCGACCATGCACGCCGTCGCCACGCTGGCGCTGCCGATTCGCGTACGCGGCTACGTGCCGGCGGCCGAGAACATGCCGGACGGCAACGCGATTCGTCCCGGCGATGTGGTCACGGCGTTCAACGGCAAGACCATCGAGGTCCTCAACACGGACGCCGAGGGACGCCTCGTGTTGGCGGACGCGCTGTCGTACGCCGTCACCTTCGCGCCTCGCGCCATCGTCGACTTCGCGACCCTCACCGGTGCCGTCCGTGTCGCGCTGGGACGACGATACGCCGCGGTCATGGGCAACGATCAAGGTCTCGTCGACGACTGCCTGCGCGCCGCGGCCGCGGTCGGTGAGGGCCTCTGGCAGCTGCCACTGGTCGACGAATACCGGCCCGACATCGCCAGCCAGATCGCCGACATCAAGAACACCGGCACCGAGGGCGCGGGGACGATTCTCGCGGGTCTGTTTCTCCGCGAGTTCGTCGGCGACACGCCATGGGCGCACATCGACTTCTCCAGCACCGTCATGTCCGAAGGTTATCCCGCGCATCCGGCGGGCCCGAGCGGCTTCGGTGTCCGCACGGCGCTCGCACTGCTCGCCGATCCGGCAGCGACCGCGCGGGTCGCTGGAGCCGCGTAGCGACCCGGTCGCGTACGCCGCCCTCAGGGGGCGATCTTCTCGCCGCCGACCGCGCTCTCCGGCGGCGCCGGGGCGACTTTGGCGACCTCGACGTCGAAGATCAGAGTCTTGCCCGCCATCGGGTGGTTGGTGTCGAGGACGGCCTCTTTCTCCTTGAGCTCGAGCACCAGGACCGGGCGACCGTCGCTCGACAAGAGCTTGTCTCCGACCTTGACCTCCGGCGGGAGCTGACCGCGCTCCACGGTCATCCGATTCTTGTCGTCGTACGCGCCGTACGCGTTCTCCGGCGTGATCTCGATTCGCTTCCGCTCCCCCACCTTCATTCCAGTCAGGGCGTCCTCGAGCGCGGTCAGCAATTGCTTGCGACCGTGCACGTACTCGATGGGTGGTTCGCCGGTCTTACTCGACGCGACCACCGTCGCGTCCGGCAGAGTCAGCGTGTACTCGATCGTCACCGCGTGCTCAGGCGCGACCACGAGTTCACCAGCGGCCGTCGCCGAAGCGACAGCCAGCCAAGTGAGTAGCCCGGGAAGAACCCGAGTGAACCTGAGCAGGTCTTGCATGGATGACGCTCCTGACGCCGTGCGTGGCGTCGACAGACACACGCGGAACCGCGCCGGTGGCTGAGAAGTCCGGCGCAGACGGCAAACCACCTCGCAACGCGGAACGCAACCCCACGCTCCGGCGACCGCCATCACACCTGGACATGCAAGCCAGCCGCCACGAGCCAGAACAAACCGGTCGCAGGCGGCCCGACCGGTTACTGCCGCCCGGGCGACACTCTTCGCGCACGTCCCGGCGTCAGACCGACGCCCGCGACTCAGTTATCCTGGGCGCCGTTGAGGATCCAATCGCGGACCTTCGCGACCAGCTCCGGCGGCAGGAGAGTCGGCGAGTTGCGCGGCATGTGGGCCAGCACATTGCCCACGTCGTCGGTGGGCTCGCAGCGGGAGATCAGCTGCATCAGCCAGCTGCCGTCGGGGTCTCCCGGCGCGACCAGAGGCTTGTCGGTCTGGCCGAAGGCCACCTGGTGCTCCAGCAGGTTGGCATGGACGTCGGCGCCGGCGAGGTCGAGCCCGGCGGCGGGCGCGACGGTGTCGTGGCAGGCGGCGAACGTACAACTACCGCGGAACAGGGTCTCCTTCATGCTGGTGAGCGTCGCCGGTTGCTCCGCCAGTACCGCGTCCGGAGTATCGACGCACTCGGGGATCGGCGGCAGCTCTTCATCCTCGGGCAGCGATTCGGGGATGTAGACGGCCGCGTTTCGCTCGGCCTCCGAAGGAAGCCTCTGCGCGGGATTGCGCGGAATCCCCAGTCCCGAACACGGGCCGTGGTTCATGACGACTCCATCGACCTCACCGTCGACGATGTTGGGGTCGACCATGAACGCGTCCATCAGCACGTCCGATTCGGCCAATCCGAGCATCACGCACATTTCCTGATCGCCGATTCCCCACCCCACCGGTTCGTCGCGCGGGTTGCTGAACCCACAGGTGAGACGGAGACCCGTCGCCCCGGTCAGGTCCAGCGGTGGATCCAACGCTCGGCCGTTCGGCTCGGCGTTGAACGTATCGAGGCTGTGTATCAGCTGTCCGTCGTGCGGCCCGCCCAGCACCTCCACCCGAAAGTGATTGCCGAGCTCGTGGTAGTGGGGCAGCACCCAGTGCAACTTCAGGTCGAGCGGTCGCTGCGCGACACCCTCGAACAGAGTGTTGAGGTCGCATTCAGTCGTGAACCTCGACTGACTGAGCGGCGGGATCTCCAGCGTGTAGTACGTCATACGAAACGGGGTGAGGATCACCTCCACGTCGATCGGATGGACGATGCCGAGAGTCATGCGGAGATTGGTCAAGTGCTCGCGGTTCTGCAGGTTCAGCATGTGCACGCCGGCGACGACCTTGTGGCGCGGCGGGATCATGATGACGGCGCCGCGCGACAACTGCTGGGTCTCGGCCAGCGACTGGGTCGACTGGGCGAAGATCACGGTGCCGTTCACCGCCGATGCCAACTCGTCGAAGTCGCGGTCGCGACAGCGAAAGAAACCGTCCGGCCCGGGGTAGAGGCTCTCCGGTACGACGAACCAGTTCGAGTGGTGGAAGGCCCCGGCGTTGGCGAGCGTGATCTGGTTGACGTACAGCGCCTGATCGTTGTTGAGCGTCCACGCGACACACTGCGAGGCGATCTCCTGATGCGGCGCCAGCGTAATGTCCCCGAAATTGTGCGGCAGCACGGCGGCGATCGCGGGATCCGATGAACACGTCTGCGGACAACCATCCAGCGCGCTTCCCACGGATGCGATCAGTTCGTGGATCTTCGCCGAACCGTCTTCGTCGATATCGAGAGCGACACACGCCGTCACGTCGGTCCGCCCGAGGCTGATGCCAACACCGCGCATGAGTTCGCTGATGGTGACATCACAATCCCGGTCGCAATCGCCGGTACAAAGCTGAGCCGCCGCGGGCGATGTCGTAAGCAGCAGTACGGCGGCGGACACCATCCACGCGCAGGCACCGCCAGATACGAGATTCGACGGAGAGTTGCGTCTCATTCGGAAGCTCCTTCGCGGGTCCGTAAGGACGACGACGGCATATCCCCAGCCGCGCCGATCTGTCCAACAGCACGATGGTCACGCTATCCGGCGGCGCCGCGCAGGGTCAAGCGCAAACCCCGCAACGGCGATCCTCAGAGGACAGCCGTCGGCGGAATCGATGTCGCCGTCGCGGATGCCGTCGGCGACTCCTCGGCGACCATCGTCGGGGTCGGTGTGGGCGTCCGGGTACTGGTCGGGGTCGGTGGCGATCCGTGGCCGCAATACGAGAACACGTTGTTCACAGCGACCTGGAGTTCATTGATCGACACACGGTTGTCCAGGTCCGGGTCGAACTGAGGACAGATCTCGAGGTCGAGCTGGCCGAGAGCAATGCGGACGCCGATCACGAGTTCGCGGACGGCGATCGTGTCGCCGTTGTCGCAGTCTCCGGTACAGCGGTGCGCCAGAGCCGCCGGCGCCGCCAGGAGCGCCGCCGCGACGAGCACCACCACGCGGTGCCGCGCCCGCCTCGTTGATCGCACTTCGCCCACAACGGCGGCAGGCTACACCAGTATCGGCGTCGCGGAAATCAACGGCGCAGGGAGCCGATCCAATTGCGCAGCTCGATTCCGCGGAGGGCGGGGTCCAGCACCTCCGCGGGGACGCGGTGGCGCCGGCGCAACTCCCCCTCGTCCGGGTCGCGATGAAGCCGTTCGTACTCCGCGACGAACGCTTCCGCTTCGTCGAAATCGCCGAAGCGCCCTTCGCGCACCAACTGCTCGCCGCGCAACGCCGCCAGGCGAGCTACCTCGTGGAAGTCGTACTCCGGATGGTACTGGACCGCCCAGAACACCCCGCTCCCGTGGCGCACCTCGAGCGCCTGCACGGCGCAGAAGTCGTTGCCCGCCAGGTGGACCGCGCCGGGCGGCAGCTCGACCACCATGTCCTCGTGACTGACGAATCCTTCGAAAACGTCGGGGCGACCGCGCAGCATCGGGTGGTCGCGACCCTCGGCTGTCACGGTGATGGAGCGGCCGATGCCGAACTCGCGGCCGCGCGGATTGCGGGCACATGCCCCGCCGGCGGCAACCGCGGCGATCTGGATCGCCCAGCACGAGCCGAATTGCGGAATGCCCGCCGCGAAGGCCGAGCGCACCAGCTCGAGTTGCACCTCCACCGACTCGTTCGGCTTGTGCACGGTGAGGTTGGAGCCTGTCCAGACGATTCCGTCGTACCGCCCGAGATCCGCCGGAAGTTCTTCTCCTGGCTCGCCGAAGCGCACCACATCCGTCGTCACGGTGGCATCGACGCCGGCGATCGCCCGCGCGTAGAGGCTGCCGGCGGGCGTCACACCTTTCGAAACGAGACTGGTCCGGCCGGCGGCGTCGTAGGCGTCGATCACCAACAGGTGCGCGCGGGTGTTCACGGCGAGCACGGTCCTGGAATCCGTCCGCCCTTCCGCACCCTCGCGAAACCGGTCTTCACGCCGGCCTCTCCCCCTGCACCGTCACCCGGTAGTGAACCCGCTCGAACCCCTGGCAGTCGTTGAGCGCGGAATGCTGGACGCATCGGTTGTCCCAGATGGTCACGGTGCCCACCTGCCACCGCACTCGACACTGAAAGTCCTCGCGGGCGGCGTGGCGGAACAAGGAGTCGAGCAGCGGGCGACTCTCCTCCTCCGTCATGTCCTCGAAGCGTACCGTGAACATCGGATTGACGTAGAGCGCCTTGCGCCCGGTGACCGGATGGGTGCGCACCACCGGATGGACGACCTCGGCGTCGACGATCTCCGTGCGCCGGTACGACATCGTCGTCGTTCCCTCGTACTTCTCGAGCGTGGTCGGCGCCGTGTACGCATACTTGGCGCTGTGCACGGCGCCCAGACCGTCCAGCATCCGGCGCATTCCAGGGGAGAGTTGCTCGTAGGCGAGGTACTGGTTGGCGAACAGCGTGTCACCGCCGTACGGGGGAATGGTCGTTCCGTAGACGATCGAACACAGGCTCGGTCGCTCGGTGAAGGAGTTGTCGGAGTGCCAACCGACGCCGAAGGTCGCGGCGTCCCCTGCCGATTTGTGGATCTTGATGACCTCCGGATGACCTTCGATTCCCTCGACGATCGGGTGAACCTCGAGGTCGCCGAAGCGCTCGGCGAACCGCTTCTGCTCATCACACGACAGCACCTGATCGCGCAGCACGATCACACCGAACTGGTGGAAGGTTCGTTCGAGCTCGGCGAAGCCAGCGTCGTTCACCTCGCGCAGGTCGACGCCGAAGACTTCCGCTCCCAAGGCGCCGGTGAGCGGTCGCACGTCGATCGCAGCCGCGGGCTGCAGGCTCGAGGTCGCATTCATGACCAGCAGCCCGTTGAGAAAGTAGGCCGGGCTGCAAATGGATCTCTCGACCCAGCTCTGCGTTGCCGAATCCTCGACAAAAGTCCCGACTTTGCCTCCGGTTCGGCGCCTTGATCTGGGT